>ENA-OWPI01005028-OWPI01005028.1-marine-metagenome-genome-assembly--contig:-NODE-5028-length-10274-cov-6.201432_pt1 | contig 10274 bp, 9 predicted proteins | sample MGYA00238138_ERZ651775 | MGnify/ENA primary metagenome ERZ651775 (study PRJEB26906, sample SAMN06265043) | marine metagenome | isolation source: Helgoland LTER site | place: Germany:Helgoland, sampling...
TATTTTCCAAGAAGAGTTGATAACTCCTAGGGCCGCAAATTAGATCACTCTTTCTTTGCTAAAATATTGTGGCCCAATAACTCTCTTGATTTTCGATCGGTGCCTAAACCTGGAAAAGAAATATAATGAATTCAAAGATTTGAGATAACTTAAATCGATAGCTAAAAGGTGCTACTAAGAGTTTAAGAAGTCGGCCAACAGTCAATACGAAGGAATTCGATTTTGTACGGCTTTTACTCAAAAGTTACTAGAGTTTTTCAGTTTTACTTTGTAAAAGTCAAGAAAGGATATCATTTATTAATGGAAGATTCAAAAGTTCATGGCCAAAATACTGCCATCAATTGATGAAATAAAGATATTAATTCTAGAAAACTAAGTAAAAGTATCTGAGATGATAATAGTGAAAACAGTACTGGAGATCCACGAAACATACATCTTAAAGACTTAGGCACCACATTACGAGGAAATAAGTCAACAAATTTACCCAGTTATTAAGCTGTTTTTCAAGCGGTTTTAGAAACCTTCAAAAAGTGATCCAAATAGGCATCTAATGGCTTCAATCGATGATTTCAAATTCTTAATGAGCTAAGTCAAATAATTAGCAAGTAATTCTTTGAACTCTCTGCCAAAAGAAATGTTTATTTACGGTGACTGTCCTTAGGATTGTTTGACTGTTCTTAAGTAAAAGAAAAGCCAAATTCAGTGTTTCTCAGGAATTAGCAAAACCTAAATTGGCTCAATCAGAGATAATACTTTGGTCAAATCTATGATTTGCAAAACCTACATGAACAAGATTGGTAAGTATAACTCTAAAATTTAAATCAATGGATCAACCAATGATTTGCTGGAGTTAGACAATCATTCAGATAAAGCCAATTCTTCTGGATAACTTGAAAAGACCAAATTGAGTAGAAATAAAAAAAGTAAAAAGAAGTCTAGTCTTTATAACGATATGAAATAGAATGGCCAGAAAAAGCATGAGTCTTCGATTGAGTAGATAATTTAAAAAGCAAAGCATGCATCTAAAAAGAAATAAGTTAAATTGAATGAGCAATATTGCATGAATGAGGGAGTTAATTCGAACAAAAACACGGAAAATGAATTGAATAAAAAGCAAAAGGATAACTTAGTTTTCAGTAAAAAACTAACAGAACGACTTAAGAAAGTTGATAAGTCGTCCGTCTTTTTGTGAGACAACTTATGGGAATTATTGGGAGTAAAAGCGAGAGCAATTGATAATTAGTCTAACAATTTTAAAGAATTATTTAAGAACAGGTTAACGATTAGGTAACATTGTTAGAATAAATTATATTGTTTTTAATTTTATCAACTTTATTTACATTTTCAGATTTTTGATAGTTAAGTCTAAATTTTTCATCAAATGTTTTTCCATGTTTTTTTATTATTACATATATAAATTTTGTAACCAATTAGTTGAGAAACGAACTTGTCTTCGAATAATATATTCATTTCTTAAAATTAATGCCTTCAATTATCTAATTTTTATATAAAATTTTTTTTTCTTAACGTATTATCCACTTATCCACATTATCCAATTTAGTACAAATTGCATCAAATAAAATATTTTTTTTGTTAATATATTGTTTATATGTTTCAATAAGCATATCTTGCCTTTGAAGGTCTGGTGAAACTAAACATAATCTATAATTAAGATTTTTTAAAAGTTTGTAATTTTTAGCTGTTATCGGTAATTTTGAAAAACAATCAACCCAAATCCAATTAACTTTTCCTGCCATAGAACAAAGTGTATCTATTCCTTCAAATTCAGAGAATCTGAGTGCAATATTTTTTTCTCCTTTTGAACTTAGTGAATTAATCATAGGAAATGAACTATCAAGGAAAAAATAATTATTTACAGTATATTTTTTTAGAAGTTCTAAAACTTGATACTCTATTCCCTCACTTTTAATATTTAATATTATAGTTCCATGATTGTAGTGCTTTAGATATTCTTCAAAATCCTCTCCTTTTTTAAAAGGATCGTGCTGCAGAATAAGTCTATCCTCATAATCTCTTAAATCAACTTCTACACCATATTCAACCGGGGTTTTTAAAAGCTCCTTTATTGTATTTACTCTATGAGCAATATAATGCATTAGAGTTCCTTTTTAAGTTTCATGCTAAATTCAATTGTTCGTTTAATAAATTTCAATTTTGAAATAAGCCCTTTATTCCAATTTGAGCTGCCATAAATTCGCTTAAGAAAGTTTACATCAAAACGAATTATATTAAGTTTTTTTTTTTTTGCTATATAGAAGAGATATAAATCAAGTGAAAAGTCTTTTGGACAATTATATTTAATTTTATCAAAAAAATTTCTATGAAAAATATTAGGTTGAGCGTTTATATCCCAAAGTTTAATACCTAGATAAATAGATTCGAAGATGCTCATTCCTATGGTAAAAAACTCATCAAATATAGGTCTACCTTTTCTATCTCCTTTTAAAAAGCAGTTTTTAGGGTCTGGGTGGGCTTCAATAATACCTAGAGCTTTAATAGTATCTGCGGGATCTGTTTGCATATCAGCATGAGTATATCCAAGAAACTCCCCTTTTGCCTCACATAATCCAGAAGTAATACCAAAACCATAACCTTGATTTACTTCTACTTCTATTACTCTTGCAAAAGAATAATTTGAAACTAGTTTATTCAATATTTCTTGAGAATTATCTGTTGAACCATTATTTACTAATAAAACTTCTATATCTTGTCTTTTAATTACACTTGCAAATTTTTCCAAAATTAAAGGAATGTTTTTAGCTTCGTTGTAGCAAGGCACAATAAGTGACAACTTCATCTTTTTTTTCTCCAAATAAAGAAATAATCATTTTCAGCAAATTTTTCATAACCAAGATCTCCATCATTATTAAAATTTTTTATTATACTAGTAGCATGCTCATATTCATCTTTATCCACACGATTGACAAAATTCTGAGAATCAAAGTAAAGAGAATTTTTTTTAATTACAATAAAATCTTTTTCAGAAAAGAACACAAAAGAAGGATAAACTTTATGCCAATCTTCCTCAATTAAATATTTTTTTGAAAGTGTTCCATAAATAATATGGATATTTTTATAATCTATACCCAGTGATTTAAAGTCAAATGGCACATATGGATCTATTAAAATATTTGTATTTTTATCTACATTATCCTCAAAAATATTAACCAGTGATTTGCTCATTTTCAGATGTTCTTCTGTGATTGGATCATAACGAAAGTTTTTTTTATGTTGCTCAAAGGATAAGGAAAAATTTAGAATTATAATTATAGGTAAAATATATCTTATAACTTTATCTTGCATTGCAAATAACAATGTTGAGGAGATCATAATGCTTAAATAATAATGCTGCCAATCCTTATTTACCAAAAATATTAGATAAACTAAATTTATGATGACATAAAAAGATATTATGTGAATGATATTTTTTTTATTATTTGTAAAATATTTAATAAAACTTAAAAGTAATAAAAATATTAAAATAATAAAATTTATTGTAATATAATAATAAGAATTTATTGCATTTCTAATTTTTTCATCCCAATTTAATGCTATACCATTACCATATTCTATATTGTTTGATTTCATGTTACCCACAAAGTCAGCTAACCATACTTCAAAGCCTAACGGATGAAGTATATATGGATTTGTCCCTATAAAAATAATCACTGTTAAACTAACTGCCTTTATTAGTAAAATTATTTTAGATTTTAGATTGTAAATATTTCTTAAAATAAAGTTTTCATAAAATACATAAAAAAATAAAAATGGATAAAATGTAATCGCTTGAAGCTTTGTTGAAATAGCAAATCCAAATGCTAGTGTTCCATACCAAAAGTATTTTTTTATATTAAATTCATCTTTTGAGTAAAAAAATATGCTAAGTAATATAAAAAAAGTCATCATCCAATCAGGATGAAACCATGTGGCATTCCTCCAAAAACCAGGCATGGATAAAACTAAAAGAATAATCAGATAAGAGCTTAAGTTGTTTGTGAGTTTTCTTGAAATCTTATAAATTATAAATAAAGAGCCTACCGCAAACAATGAAGATACTATTCTTGGCATATAAATTGTCATTTCTGTATTTTCAAAAAGAAAAAATGGAAATGTAAAAATAAGATTTATTAAAAAGAAAATAAATCCATAACTATATAAATAATAAGAAAATAATTTCTTTAAATCTAAACCCATCACACCTTCAAACATATTTATAAGACTATGATGAAAGGCATATTCATCTAATTCAACTAATGATAAAAAGCCAATATTAAGATGTCTATAGTTAACGTATGCAAGTATTACAAAAACTATTGCAATTAACAATTTCATTTAAACACACAACATTTTTGTCTAACAAAGTTAAGGGCTATAAAACTTTCTATAGTTCTTAAACTTACAGCTAAAAATTGATTAAATTCATGTTTTAATTTATTCATCTATAATCTTGGTCAAAGTTTTTATAAATTTTATCTAGCATAGATAATTTTTCTTTATTTACTGTCATATCTTTCTCTAAACTATAAGGATGCCATTGTGTTTTGTGAAAAAAACTTTGCCAATATACAAATGTTTTGTAGTCATCTGGTGTACCCCAGCATATATAGTCATTAACTTCAAAAACTTTCACATTAAATCCTAACTTTATTAACTCATCCATAAGACTGTCTATATAATATTCATTATTAATTGTTATTTTTTTTTTAAGTAAATTTTGCAAACCTTGGTTATAATATTGAACTTTTTTAAACCAAAATGTTCCTACTATAGCGTGATCTTCATAAGGATTATTTGAAATAGGAACTTTCACAGAAACTTTTTCTGCATTATGTTTATTATCAGTCTTAACCCATCCATACATCTGAGGATTATTTTTACTACTAACATGATGACGAAATGTAAAAATAATTGCATCAACATTGTTACTTTTAATGAGTTTTTGATATTTGTTATTATCATATATCATTCCATTATCTGTAGCTGCTATAAGAAGAGGTGAATTAATATCAACGTCTTGTAACCCCATAGAGCATGTAATTGCCTGACCCTTGGTCACTTCATCAATGGATGTAATTTTTGCTTTTATAAATTCACTTTTTATAATTTTTTCAAGAGGGTATTTTTTAAGATGCTCTTTCAATGTAACAAATGTTTGATTTTGACTATTTGGTAATGAATTTGCTGCCTGAATAATCATGGGTTTCCCACTTACTTCAATCAACGGCTTGGGATCTTTGTAGCCTAATTTCATAAATCTAGAGCCTCTACCAGCAAGAGGGATTAAGGTAATACTTTTGTCCAATGGTACAGATTTGTTATGCTTTGTAAGAATATTTTTGAAATATTTTGACCAATTTTTGTATTCTTCTAGATCTTGCGGTGCCCCCCACTGAAGCATATGTTGAATATTATAAATAGATACTTTTAGACCATCTTCTACTAAAAGATTATAAATAAGAGAGACATAATACTCTCCTTCAAGATTAATATTTTTATCTATGAGCTCTTGAAAGTACTTTTTAACATATGCTCCTTTTTTAAAATAATATGTTCCATTAGAAGCGTATTCATCCATACGATTGTTAGTAAAAGGTTCCTTTTCCTTAATTTCTAACATCCACTGTTTTTTTTCACGTATAAAAGCGTAATTAGTATTGCCTAACATATGTGGGTGGAAGCCTTTATAAGCAGGTATAGCTGCATCAGCATTTCGGTTTCTTGTGTGGTTTAGAAAGTCTTGATAGTTCCAATATGTTCCAAAGTCACAATAATTTACAATCACTTCTTCATCGTCTTCTATCAAATCTTTGACCAAAGAAACTGCATAAACAGGGCCTTTTTTATGATTTTGAATTTCAACGATATTTGATTGAGATTTAATATTTTGCAAAACTTGTCGCATGTTTGTCTCTGCTAAATGTTTTGAGTTACATATAAAAGTAAATTTACTCTCATCAGGAAAAAGATTGCAAATATGTTCAATTATTGGTTTCTCATCTACTGCAATAAGTGGTTTTGGTATTCTGTAGCCAGCTTCTACAAACCTTTTGCCCATCCCTGACATTGGGATTATTATATGCATTTACACTCTATCTGTAATATTAAAAAATTAATCTTATTTAAATTCTTCATTTTTTAATTCGCACTACTATTAAATCTTTAATAATTTTTAGTATAATCTTAATAACTCAACTTCATTCTAAATTTTTTTTCTAAACTTTTCAGCTTCCCAGCTGTTTAGGTAAGATATTTCTTTTGAATCTAAAAAATTATTATTAGTTTCTTTGCTTTGTTCTAAAACCATAATATGAAGTTTTAATACCTCTTCTACTTCTTTTGCTTTTTTTACGTTTAAAGCAACAAGAAAAAGATTCTCTTCAAAAATGACAACTTTTGGTAACTCAAAATATCTTTCCCTATAATTTTGAAGTGCGGTGACATCTAAAAAGTCTTTAATCTTTACAGCACTTATTCCACAAAATACTAGGCTATCTGGACAGAATGGTTTTAGAAAAAAAAGATCTATATTTTTAGAGAGCTGTTCATTTAGGTATCTATCTTCACTTAAACAAACAATATTTGAATTTTTTTCAATATTATTAATCATATTAGAAATTTTATTAGTCATTTTGTATCTGTGCATGTCTATTTTTAAAAATTTTTCTATCTTTTCTAAAACCAATTCTGTAATTTTTTTTATATCTTCAATATTATTGGATGTGATTATTAAACCATGATTTTGTAGAAAAATAATTTTTGGAATTTTTTTTAATGTGTTGATAACTCTAACAAGCTCTAATGCTAAATCTATTCCAGGTGTTTTATATGGTACTAACGCTATTTCTTCATCTTTAAAAATTGATGTAAGCATTTCTCTCCATTCTTTTTGAATTACAACCATGTTAACTACTACTGGATGAGTATGAAGTGTATATTTATATAAAGATGAATGAAGAAGTGTTTCTATTGATGGTCGGTTATTTTCATCAAGTGTTGCGTCTTCAATAAGTTTTTTTACTAGAACTTCTCTCTTTGTTTTATCGATTTCGGCAGCTATAGACTTATCTTTAAGAATATTTGCAACTCTACAAAAATCTACTTTTGAATACCCTTTATTTTCATTTATATCACTCAATAAAAACCCAGATGCTTTAATAAGCATTTTAGTATCTGTTATTTTGACAGAACTATTTCCTCCAGAAGCTTGAACTAAATCAAATCTTTCTCCTGCGTATTTTGATATTTCCACAAAATTTTTTATTTCTATCAAACTAGCTCCAATATCTCTCTAAATATATTAGCTTCTTTTATAGAAATATCTTGGTAATTACTCTGCTTTTCTTTATGGTTAAACCATATCGAGTCTATTCCTAAATTATTAGCTCCTATAATATCTTTTTTAAAATTATCACCTATCATACATACTTCATATGGATTTTTATCAAGTTTTTGAAGTGCTTTGATAAAAATATATGGATGTGGTTTTTCTTTTCCAGATTCCTCACTAGTTACTATTGTTTTGGAATAATCATAAAATTTAAGTTTTTCTATTTTTCTATATTGAATATGTGCAGTTAGATCTGTAACAAAGCATATGTTTTGATTATATTTTTTTAACAAATCATAAACTCCATCAAACGGTTGTAAATTTTCTAAATAAATATCCCAATATAAGTTATATAATTTTACACTATTTTTAAGTGGATTTACTTCCAAAGACTCACACATTTTTTGAAAATAAAGAAGTCGATTATGAGAGGCTGCAGTCTCACTAAGGTCTATATGTGTCTTTTTTCTCGCCTTTTTATAGGTAGATATAACAGTGGTCTCATCGATATTTAGTTCATTTTTAAAAAAATCTATGACACTTTTATTTGCCGCAGAATGAGCACTATCATAGCAATACAACGTGTCATCGATGTCCAATAATAAAGCTTTATATTTCATATGACTAAACTTCCTTAAGTTTTTCACAAATTATTTTAAGGCACAAGTATTGCAGCAAACCATCATAGCCTTTGTCCCACTTTGTGTTTGTGTCTATTACTTCGTTAAGATTCTCAATAGTGTCCCATGCTAAAGTCTCAAAATTATTTAATGGTATATTTTTTAATATTATGTATTGAGAATTCAAATCATCATTATAATCCCATAAAACTGATTTAGAATTTAGAGCTTTAACAAGATTTTCAACATAAATACTAGCACTTAAAGTAATCTTCAAACCAATATCTATGTTAATATCTCGAATTTCTGGGTTAAAATTATTATTTGGAAAATAATTAATAATTAAATCTGCAAATTTTTTTTGTGGATAGATATATTTTTTTGAGTCAATAGTTCTTCTTTCTATCTGTTGTGTAATATTTTCTTTAGAATATTGTCTATTTGAAACATCTCTGTTAATTTTCCATTGTTTTCTTAAAGTTTCATCGGTATCTAAGAAAATCTTAAAATCAATATTTTTTCTTAGTTTAGGAGTGTAAAATGGATGAAGACCCGCTATAACTATAAATTCTCTTGGTTCAATCAGCTCAGGTTTTGTAAATTTTCCCAGCTTATGATCATAATCACTTCTGTAGATTGATTGATTGTGTTTTAATTGACTGATGGCTTCTGCTTGTTTATGTATGTAATTAGCTTTTGGATCAAGGTGAGTAAATTTCTCCCAATTTAAATCATTTCTTTCCCATTTATGCTCCGCATCACCCTCTATAGCAAGGAGCTTATTACCCAAAATATGCTTTAGACTTAATAATAATCTTGATTTACCTGCTCCACTATCACCACCAATACCAACTGAAAGATTTGTTTGTTTTTTATAGATAGAGTTACTTTTAATTCCATACTTATAAAAAGCATACATTATTGCTATTAGAGAAACCTCTAAAACTGTGAAAGATATGTTTATTAAATTCTCATTTCTAAATTTTAAATCAATTTCGTGACCCAAAAAATAAATATCTTTATATTCACTTATATAAAAAAAAACAAAAAAAATGATATAACTGAGTGAAAAAAAACCATATAAAAAAAATGATTTATTTTGATCTTGATTTTTTACAAAAAAAATTGAAACAAAAGGTATCATCCATGTGTACCAAGCAGGAGAAGGATAAATGAAAGATATTAAAGAAGTAAAAAGTATTCCAAAATAAAAAAACAAAAGATCATGATTTAACTTATTTTGGTTAAACAAATGAAGATAAACAAGAATAATAATTGCAATTGGAAATAGTAAACTTAAACTCCCAATATTGTAAAAACTATCAAACAATAAGGACTGTTTTGGATTGGCTATTACCATATAAAAAAAGCCATCACTAAAAATAAAAGGAAAATCAAAAAGTAAAGCTATTACTGTTGATAGCACAAAATATTTAAAGACTTCTAATGTAGAAAATTTTTGGTAAATGTAATAGGCTATTAAGGGAAGGGCTACCACTACATGAATTTTGGTCACAATTGCTAAACCAAAAAAAACTGAAGATGTTCGAGTCTTTTGAATGGTTAAAAAATAAATACTAGCAAAAAGAAGTGCTGTAGGAATAATATCTAATTGAGAATGTATATATGTGCCATAAATTATAATGGGATTTAAAAAATAATAAAAAAGTACTCTGTTTTCATAGTTGCGTAAAAGTTTTAAAAGAACAATTAAAATGCTGAGATCTGCAATAATAAGAGGTAACTTTATAAAAAATCCACTTGACCCAAGAAGCTCTCCTAAAAATGCAAAAGGTACCAACAACAAAAACATTAACCCATGGTAGGGAAATGCATCTAATATTCCCTTGTCATAATATAATTGCCAAGGATTCCAGTTAACTAATGATGCTGAATTAAGAAATGGTAAAAATAATTCTGAACTATATTGAGATGAAAATAAAAAAGCTAAAATAATTTTTAAAATTATTGTACTAACAAATATTGGGTTTTTAAAGATTAATTTCATTTTATTAATTTAATAATTACATAATTTAACTTTAAATTAGTTATAGAAAATTTAATAACGAATAATTATCTTGATCAAAATAATCTTATATCTACTAATTTTAATTACATTTGCTAAAAAATAACAGACAAAACGTCTAGTAACATTAATATCAAAAATATGATTAAAAATTTTTTCAGTGCATAAATCAAGCCAATTGAGCTATTAGTACTGGTCAGCTACACGCATTACTGCGCTTCCACATCCAGCCTATCAACGTGGTGGTCTACCACGGCTCTATAGGAAGAACTAGTTTTGA
>ENA-OWPI01005030-OWPI01005030.1-marine-metagenome-genome-assembly--contig:-NODE-5030-length-10273-cov-3.193801_pt1 | contig 10273 bp, 8 predicted proteins | sample MGYA00238138_ERZ651775 | MGnify/ENA primary metagenome ERZ651775 (study PRJEB26906, sample SAMN06265043) | marine metagenome | isolation source: Helgoland LTER site | place: Germany:Helgoland, sampling...
GTATCTGGGTAGACAGGTGCATTGGCAGATACAAAGGACAAGACACAGTGATAGCAGACACTAGATTTCCTTACGAAGTCAAACAGATCAGGGAACACGGGGGCAAGATCATACTCGTAAAAAGAGGACCCGATCCCGACTGGTTCGTTGATTATGTGGAAGGCAACATAGAACCCAAGGGCATACACACGTCAGAATACGCCTGGGCCAAAGAGGAGTTTGATTCCGTTATCGAGAACAACGGCACCAAAGAAGAATTATACGCCAAGATAGACGACCTAATCGTCAGCGACAAGATCACCAACACGCCATCCCAATCTACGGGTACTGCCCAGCCTCTGGCAATTGGCGCAAACAGTTTTTAGATTAGTAGACACAGTATTCCTCATATCACCATCCACAAACAGCACATCCAGTTGTGCCTTATCTTGTGCTTTGAACCCGCACAACTCACATTTCCTGTGCTTCTTGTATCCAGATCTCTGTAGTGCGGTCACACCGCCAACCCGCTTGCCGGCCCGTTTCCTGATACAGGTGTCACACCGACTACGCCAATACACACGGCCATATCTCTTGTAGGCATAGGCTTTAGGTTTGGTCTTACACTCCGTACACAACGGTCTGTCTTTGTACTGCATGTGTGTATTTACGTCGCCTATATAGGCACCTCGAAAACGTTAAATTATGTCGTAAAAACCATATGATTGAATAAATAACTCTAGTATATACGTAACTTGCAAGGAGAATACGAAAAATGGCATTAACATCACCAGGAGTAGAAGTTTCAGTAATAAACGAGAGTTTCTACGTACCATCAGATGCGGGTACTACACCACTATTCATAGTAGCATCATCACAAGACAAGCAAAATGGTGCAGGAGACGGCACAGCGGCAGGAACACAGACTGCTAACGCCAACACTGCATATTTGATCTCGTCACAAAGAGAATTAACAGAGACTTTCGGAGATCCGAAATTCTACCAAGACGCTTCAGGAAATCCATTACACGGTTATGAACTGAACGAATGGGGACTACAAGCGGCCTACAGTTTCTTAGGAGTTGCCAACAGAGCATTCGTACTAAGAGCGAACGTCGACACTAGCGATTTGGTCGGTAGTGCAACGCCTCCTACAGCAAACCCAACAGACGCATCATACTGGTTTGACCTTGCATCAAGCAATTATGGTTTATTTGAATGGTCTCAAACTAATCAAACATTTACAGCAATTACTCCAATCTTGATCACACTTGTTGCTGATCTAGTTGGCGGTGTTTCTACTGGTGCACCACTGACTTCTATTGGACAAACTGGATCATACGCAATCAACACAACACACGTTTCAAACAAGATATTCAAGAAGACGGCAAGTAACACTTGGGTACAGGTTGGAGCAAGTGCATGGCACACGTCATTACCTATATTTTCGGTTGCATCAGGAACAACTGTAACCAATGGTCATACGTTGGTTATCAACGGTACTACTATCACGGTATCAGGAACATCATTGACTAACGTTGCCACAGCAATTGGCACAAACGCCACTAACGTTACAGCGGCAGTGAACTCTGTAACAGGTAACCTAGAAATATTCCACAATGGTCTAGCACTAGGTGACTCAACAGCAGGTACAAACTCAATTAGAATTGAAGAAGGTACAGGATTACTTGCTTCATTAGGAATAACAGCAGGCACTTACAACGGTCCTCGGTTCCTACAAGCGGCACACACTTCAAGACCTACTTGGAAAACAGCAGACGAGAACAGACCTAACGGTTCTGTTTGGTTCAAGACAACTGCGGCCAACTCGGGTGCAAACATTGTTGCTAAACTTTACAGTTCAGCTAGTGCAAGTTTCTCAACAGTTGCGGCTCCATTACATGATGACCACAGCACAGCAATTTTCAAATTAGATGCGGCGAACGGTGGAACAGGTTTATCTGTAGGTGACTTATATACACAATTCAACATCACTGAAGAGAGCATAACGGCGGCTGACGCGGCTGACACTACTCCAAATCTTGGTGACTTCCAACTATTCAGATACGAAGGCGGTGCAACGACAGTGACAAGTTTATTGACTAGTCCAAGTTTCACAAGTTCAGACACTTTCACAATCAAAGAGACAAGAAAAAATGTAGATGGTTTCAGTACAGCAGTTACAGTTACACTGGGTGGAACAGGTGCTGATGATTTTGTTGCGGCAGTTAATGCAAAAGTTAACGCCAACGCTTTATCTACATCAACTACTGAATTAATTAATGTTAGAGCAAGTAAATTAACAACTGGCGAGATCGTGCTTACACACGTACTGGGCGGTGACATCAGATTGGTGGACGGAGACGTGGGTACACCATTAGCAGATGCAGGTTTTGATTATGCCTCGACAGCACACGTTTACGGAACGTACACTGCAAACAGTTCAACACTGATTGACAACTTGTACACAGTTCCAACTGGAGAGTCCATGGACTCAACAGCAAACAGAGGATTATTAATTTCAAACTGGAAAAGATTAAGCTACACAGCTTCAGTTTCTGCTCCAAGTAACGAACCAGCAGACGGTACACTATGGTATGACACTAGCTTAGAAGCAGACATCATGGCACACAACGGTACGACTTGGGTTGGATATGCAACAGCATACTCAACTACTGATCCGAATGGTCCACAGTTTAGTGCAACAGCACCAACTACACAGTCAGATGGTACAGCACTTGTAACGAATGACTTATGGATTGACACTAGTGACTTAGAAAACTATCCAAAACTTTACAAATACAACACAGCGGCAACGTTGAGTTCAACTAACACAGCCAACCAAGTGGCAGTTACAACTACTGGTGCGGCATGGGTACTGGTTGACAAAACTGACCAGACAACAGAAGACGGTGTAGTATTTGCAGATGCAAGATGGCACACAGATACGGACTCGGCGGCAGGAACATCAACAGCGGCAGGAACTAAATCAACAATCAAAAATTTATTGAGCGATGGATTCCTAGACCCGGATGCTCCAGATCCAGATTTATACCCACAAGGTATCATGTTGTACAACACTAGACGTTCTGGTTACAATGTCAAGGAATACAAAAACAGTTACATCACAACTACCAAGTATCCAGGTTCTGGATCAGCAGGCTTAGGTAACATCAGATTCAACAGTAACGAATCTGTTTCAACGTACTACCCAGACAGATGGGTTACTAAATCAAGCAACAACGCAGACGGTTCTGGATCTTTCGGAAGGAAATCACAGAGGAAAGTAATTGTTGAGCAACTGAAATCAGAGATTGACACCAACCAAGCAATCAGAGAAGACCAAAGGGGTTACAATATAATTGCCACACCTGGTTATCCTGAATTGATCTCAAACATGATCAACCTAAACACAGACAGAAACCAAACAGCGTTTGTAGTTGGAGACACTCCATTGAGATTGGAGGGTACATCAACAGCGATCCAAGATTGGGCCAACAACTCAGCGTCAGCACTTGACAACGGTGAAGACGGTCTAGTAAGTGCAAGTGATTACTTGGGTGTGTTTTATCCATCAGGACTGACAACAGATAACACAGGTAAATCAATTGTTGTTCCGGCATCACACATGATGTTGAGAACACTGGCAAACAACGACAGTGTTGCTTTCCCATGGTTCGCACCATCAGGAACAAGAAGAGGTGTTGTTGACAATGCCACAGCAGTTGGTTACATCGACACGGCGTCTGGAGAGTTTGAAACAATATCTGTGACGGAGTCAGTGAGAGATTCAATGCATGAAGTTAAGATTAACCCAATTACTTTCTTTGCAGGAGCAGGGATCGTTAACTTTGGTAACTTGACTAAAACATCGGCAAGTTCAGCTTTGGACAGGATCAACGTTTCAAGATTGGCAGTCTACTTGAGAACACAGTTAGACGCAGTTGGGAAACCATTTATCTTTGAACCAAATGATGAACTGACAAGGAACGAGATCAAGGGTGCGATCGAATCATTCTTGTTGGAACTTGTTGGACAGAGGGCATTGTTTGACTTCTTGGTAGTTTGTGATGACACAAACAACACACCAACTAGAATAGACAGAAATGAACTGTACGTAGACATAGCAATTGAGCCGGTTAAATCAGTTGAATTTATTTACATACCGTTGAGAATCAAAAACACAGGAGAAATTGCAAAATTAGGGAACTAATTTTCGATAAATAGGAGAAACAAATGGCAATATCAACATTATCAAAATTTACAGTACCTTTAGCAAACGATCAAAGTTCAGCATCACAAGGTCTGTTGATGCCAAAACTTCAGTATCGTTTCAGACTTGTCCTGGAGAATTTTGGAGTATCAACACCAAGATCAGAACTAACGAAACAAGTAATAGACACAACAAGACCTAACTTGACTTTTGACACAGTGACACTAGATGTGTACAACTCAAAAGTTTATGTTGCAGGTAAACACACTTGGGAACCAATCACAATCACATTGAGAGATGATGTCAACAACTCAGTTACTAAACTGGTTGGTGAACAGATCCAGAAACAGTTTGATTTCTTTGAACAGTCAAGTGCGGCATCAGGTATCGATTACAAATTCACAGGCAGAATCGAAATGCTAGATGGTGGTAACGGAGCAAGTGCTCCAAACGTTCTAGAGACATGGGAACTTTACGGTGCTTATGTTGAGAACGTTAACTACAACACACTGGCCTACAACACTTCGGAACCAGTGACTATCACTATGCAGATCAGATACGACAATGCGGTACAGACACCACAGGGTACAGGAATCGGAACAGCAGTGGCTAGAACGATCGGTACACTTTCAACAGGTGGTGGACAGTAATAAACAAAATTAGACTTAGCATTTAATACACTGAAAGCGTCTTTATAGGCGCTTTTTTTGTGACTATAAATAACAGTATGCCAAGCATAAACAATTTCTTAAAAGGTTTGCAAGACGGTCTTCCGGGGATGAAGGACTTCCGACATGCCTCTAGACTATACATCGATGATCATCACAAGCTGGCACCAAAACACAAATTCCTCTACCATGTTGTTTTCGACCTAGACGACACTATTAGTCAGAACAAGTTCACAGAAGCAGAGAGACGTGAACTGAACATGTTGGTCAAAGCAGTCGATCTTCCAAAGTACGACATGAACTACGAAGAGAAAGTACAGTACAACAAGAAAATGTACACCAACACAAGAATAGTTTACGAACCAATAAACATAGTATTCCACGATGACCATGCTGACACAGTCAATGCATTCTGGAAAAAATATTACGAGTACGAAGTTGCTGATGCTGTGCAACTGACCGAGACCGTGCAAAATGTCAGCAAGGACGATTATTACGATGCCGGCAGGACATACACCAAGTGGGGTCTAGACACTCCCAAGCAACGTAAGAAACCTTTCATAAGGAACATAACAATTTTTGTCCTGCACAATCAGAGATTCACATCGTTCAGTTTGGTTAATCCTGTTATAGGTTCTTTCAGTCATGATAATCTAGATCAGGCAGATGGTGCAGGTGTGTTACAGAACCAAATGCAAATTTTATACGAGACAGTTCGTTACAATTCAGGAGTGATAAGACCACAAGGATTCAACAGGGGAGAGGGTGTACCTGGATTCGCAACCATACACTACGACAACGAACCTTCACCACTGACCGTACTGGGTGGTGGAACAAACAGCATATTCGGACCAGGTGGTGTAGTCGACGGCATAGGATCAGTGATCAGGAATGTGCAGTCAGGAAACATTCTGGGTGCGATACTGGGTGCTTCAAACACTTACAACAACGCTAAAAAAATTAAGAAGGGAGCAGTCAAGGAAGAGCTGAAAGGCATAGCCAAGGAAGGTGTACTGGAAGTTGGCAAACAGGCCGGTTCAATCACAAATCCTGTAGCGGCTTTCACAGTTGGAGCAGTACTTGCCGCTGGAACGATAGCATCTGCCAAGGGGACAGCAGACAACAACACAACACAAAACAACACATCAATCTCTAATCCCACACAGGACACAGTTAATTTCCTAGGTGCCAATGAGGCATACAACACTGTGATCACCGACCCTAGTGTGCGTGACGAGATAGCCGCTGGAATATACTACAAGGATATTGGCAGTAGAAAAGGACTCACGGTAGCAGAATCTGATGTAGAGTATGCGGCCAGCTCGGACAATGTAAAAACAGTTTACACAAGTAAAGTTTCAACTGACATCAGGAAACTGGTCACAGAAGGATATATAAAAATTGATAGAACGACACAAGATGTCCAAATTTCAACAGAGAAGGCAAATTTATAATGGCTGAATTTTATACCAACTTACCACCTAAAGACAAGAACACACTGGACGATACTATTGAAAAGTTAACGACTGCACAGTATCAAACAGAACACGAATTCAACGTAGGCGATTACGATGCCGCTGTGGGATTTTTTGTAAAACGTGGATTCAAAAGAACCTCAGCAGAATCAACAGCATATGTAATAATGGCTCAAGCAAAAATAGATAATATAAGTCCACAAGAAATATTAGACAAGTTAGGACATGCCTCAGAAATACAGTTGTCTGAACTGATAACAATAATTCTTAACGCTAACAGATACAAGTCAAGTAGATTAGGTGTCAGGCAAACATTAACTACAAAAGAGACTGTGTCTAGAAATATACTAGACTAATGTTACCAAGATTCGCCAGAGGGAAATTCTTTCCCAAGAATACAGAGAAGTACGTTGGGCTCAAAACTCCCACGTATAGATCAAGTTGGGAACACGCTTTCATGAGATTGTGTGACGAACATCCTAACGTGTACAAATGGGCCAGCGAGAGCATTAAAATTCCTTACAGGCATCCTTTCACTGGCAAGTACACTGTGTACGTTCCGGATTTCTTTGTTGTCTACAACGACAAGAACAGCAAGAAACATGCCGAGATGATTGAAGTCAAACCTGCATCGCAGACAACAATGGAGGCCGCTGGTAAAAGCATGGCCAAGAAGAAACAAGTTGTAATCAACATGGCCAAATGGGAGGCCGCTAACGCCTACGCCAAACAGAACAAGCTGAGATTCAGAGTAGTTTCAGAAGAACAATTATTCCACAACGGCAAACGTAAGTAAATAGGACAATGACAAAGAAATTAGAAGATATTCTCAATTTACCAAATGTCAAAGAAGCATTCAAAGAGGTAGATAAAAAAGAGAAAGATAAAAAATTAAAAGAGACTGCTAATGGCGGTAAAGCACATAAAAATCTAGATCCAAAGACACAGGCAAACCTACAGAAAAGCTATGCGGAGTTTGACAAGATTGCGGCATCACTGCCACAGGTAAAAGGCTTGGGTGATATGTCTGATCTAGAAATGGACAAATTGGCAGTAGAAGCAGAAGAGAGCTACAAGAATCTAATGGACTTGGGCATGAACGTGGACTCTCGTTATTCAGGACGTATATTTGAGGTTGCAAGTAATTTCTTAAAGAACGCCATAGATGCAAAGAGCTCCAAGATAGACAAGAAGCTTAAAATGGTGGATCTACAACTTAAGAAACTGAAGCTGGATAAAGACGGCAATAAAGACGGTTCTCCCATAGAAGAAAGCGATGGATTTGTGATATCTGACCGTAATGAATTAATGAAGAAACTATTAAAGAAAGGCTAAATATTGCATATGAGCACATTCACACAGTATCTTACGGAAGCGGCAAAGTCATATGACTACAAAATCAAGGTGGCAGGCCCTATTGAAAAAGATTTTAAAAACAGAATGGAAACTGCACTTCAAAAATTCGAATTGGCTAAAATGTCAGCTGGTAAAAAAACACCAATACAAAGTTTACCATTAGATTTTCCTGCTTTAAGCAACGAAGAGGTGACAATTTTTGATGTGACAACAAATTATCCATGTTCAGTTAACGAATTAAAAGAATACCTAGCAGACTACATGAATATAAATGCGTCAATGATAGTTGTGAGAAAGCCAGGTGAGCCCACAGAAGAATACCAGGATGAGATTGCAAACGCAGGCAAGTCAGACTTTGCAAATAGACTAGCAAGTGTAGAAGAAAAATTTGAAAAGCATCCAGTAAAAGGTGAAGAGCATTTTGGTGACAAACACAACATGAGCTTGATGAGAGAATTACTTAAAGACAAAGAAGACAGATACGAAATTACAAAAGGCACTGACAACAAAGTTGGAAATGTAATGCCAAGTGAAGATGATAAAAAAGCAGGTTCTCCAGTACACCCTGGACCAGGACCGGTTAAAGGAAATCCACACCCAGCAACACTACAAGGTTTTAAACAATAAGGATATAAGTTATGGAAATGATCGACGTATTAAAAAAATTAGAAGAAATTGCACAGACTAGACCAGAACTAGTTGCAGATGCGGTGGACAATGTTTCAAGAACTAATCCTGCAGAAGTACAAGACAATGCAGTACAAACTGAAAGAGTTGGCGGAATGTCCGACATACACATAGGTGCTGAAGAAGTTGTAGGCGAATACGCAGACGAAGACGGAAACTTGAAAATGGCAAAACAAGATGTTTTAAGAGCTATGTCGGCTGAAAAAGCTAAGGCGGCTTTCCCTAGATCATACGAAATTGAAACTGCAATGGCAATGGTCAATGATAAATTCGACGACAACGGCGAAGCAAAAGCTGACATGGACATGAGTTCAGAACAACCAGCACAAGAGCCGGAAGCAACAGAAGGAAATGCATTTGCTGATGCGGTACAAAAAGCCAAAGCGGCAGGCATGAAAAAAGGCGACAAGTTCAAAGTAGGTGACGAAGAACATACATTAAGAGATAGCGATTTTGAAGGGGAGAGCACAAGAGATATGACTACTGAAAAAACAGAAGGTAAAATACCAGCAGGCTTAAAAGCATACCAAGATAAAAAAGCAGGCAAAGAAGAGAAAAAAGAAACTGTAAAAGAATCAATACAGATTTCAACAGATTCACCACAGGAAGCATCAATGATGATGCAGATTTTAAAACTTGCAGGTGTACAACAAGTAGACCCATCAATGATCAATCAAGAACCAGAGCATGGTTCAGATATGGATCCAGGTGAAATGAACAAGCAAATGGATGTTCCAGGTGATGATGCAATGGGCTCAATGCAAATGGCAAAAATGAGAGACATGATGACTGCTCCGGAAGAAGAGAAAGCAGAAGAAACATTTGCAAATTCAATGGGTGATGAAAAAGAAGAACCAAAATACCAAGACACAGACACATTGGTAAATTTCCATTCAGGTGGACTTAACTCACAAAAACAACAAGTTAGAAAAGAATACCCAGGCGACAATCCACTAGCAGTAAAAGAAGATACGATATCTGAAGAGGATGTGGCTAACAGTTTAAGAGCACAGTACGAAGGTTTCAAAGCACAGTACCAAGAAGCGGCAAAACCTGACTTCTTAGACATGGACAAGGATGGCGACAAGAAAGAGCCAATGAAGAAGGCCATCAAAGACAAAGAAGCAAAGTAATACTTTTCCTTACTACCAAACAGCATTAAATACTACACTATGGCGTATGTATCACTAGATAGCGACCAAATTAAAAAGGCGCACAAGAAACACAAATACACGAAGACCCAGGTCGAACAGCTTGAGAAGTGCATGGATCAAAAACACGGTCCGTTATTCTTTATGAAAACGTTCATGAAGATACAGCATCCTGTGAAAGGCTCCATTCCCTTCCATCCATTCCCATACCAAGAGAGATTAATAGAAAGTTATAACGACCATAGATTTTCGATTGCCATGCTACCTAGACAGACAGGTAAGACTACATGTGCATCAGGCTTCCTTATTTGGTATGCCATGTTCAAACCGGATTCACAGATACTGATCGCGGCCCACAAATACGCAGGTGCATCAGACATCATGTCAAGGGTGCGTTATGCCTATGAGATGTTGCCCAGCTGGATCAAAGCAGGTGTGACACAGTACAACAGGAACAGCATAGAGTTTGACAACGGCTCAAAGATATCAGCAACCACGACAACAGAGAACACAGGACGGGGTATGTCACTTACACTAGTTTATTGTGATGAGTTTGCATTCGTGCAACCACCTGAGAAGGCCAAGGAGTTTTGGACATCACTATCACCTACACTATCAACTGGTGGTAAGTGCATGATAACAAGCACACCTAACTCAGATGAAGATCAGTTCGCACTAATTTGGAAAGAAGCCAACAAGAGATTTGACGAATACGGCAACGACAAAGAAGTAGGAACAAACGGT
>ENA-OWPI01005031-OWPI01005031.1-marine-metagenome-genome-assembly--contig:-NODE-5031-length-10273-cov-2.636034_pt1 | contig 10273 bp, 7 predicted proteins | sample MGYA00238138_ERZ651775 | MGnify/ENA primary metagenome ERZ651775 (study PRJEB26906, sample SAMN06265043) | marine metagenome | isolation source: Helgoland LTER site | place: Germany:Helgoland, sampling...
CTGAGATTAAGCCAAAGTGTCTGACTGATAGCGCAACGGTTTGAGGTGTTATATGGCAGTTAAAAAACCCCCACAGAATGTAGTACCGCCCGAGCGAAATGCTAAACAGTCTCTGCGAATGACTACCCCAGTCTTTTTGGACGGAGCCTCTTTAACCATTCCCACGCTGACACAACTTCAGGCCGATGGCGAACTGGTCGCCGGCGCCGCCGCTGCGCCGCTGTCCACTGAGTTGGCAAAAAAAATCTATACCGATATGGTCTACACTCGTCTTCTCGATGAGCGCATGGTCGGTGCACAGCGCCAGGGGCGGCTGAGTTTTTATATCACCTGCACTGGCGAAGAAGCCTCCGTCGCCGGGACTATTGCGGCATTTAAGCACGACGATATGGTAATGGGGCAGTATCGCGAGCAGTTGGCGATACGCTTTCGCGGTTTTACCACCGAGCAGTTTATGAATCAGCTCTTTAGCAATGCTGAAGATCTTGGCAAAGGCCGCCAAATGCCGGTTCACTACGGCAGTCGCGATCTACACTTTATGACCATCAGCTCGCCATTGGCGACACAGATTCCACAGGCATCGGGCTATGCCTATGGCCAGAAACTGGCAGGAAATAGCGCCTGCACACTGTGTTATTTCGGCGAAGGAGCCGCCTCAGAAGGGGATTTTCACGCCGGTTTAAATATGGCAGCAGTGCTCAAATGCCCGGTGGTATTTGTCGCCCGCAACAATGGTTATGCGATCTCTACACCCGCCGCCGAACAATACGCCGGAGACGGTATCGCCTCGCGCGGTGTCGGTTATGGCATTAAAACTATTCGTGTCGATGGCAACGATATTCTCGCAGTCTACAGCGCCGCAGTCGCTGCGCGAAAAATAGCCGTCGAAGAGCAACAGCCAGTATTGATCGAAACCATGAGTTACCGACTTGGCGCCCACTCGACCTCAGATGATCCAAGCGGCTACCGCAGCCGTGATGAAGAGCAGCAATGGCGGGAAAAAGATCCCATTAGTCGAATGAAAAACTGGCTCTTGAAGCAGGGCTGGTGGGATGAAGAGCGTGATGTCGCTCTGCAGGCAGGGTTTCGCAAGGAGATTCTCGAACAGCTCAAACTAGCCGAAAAGCGCGCCAAGCCGGTATTGCAAGAGCTGATCAATGATGTTTATCAAACCCCACCGGCGCATCTGCGCGAGCAGCTGCAGGCACTGGAAAAACATATTGCTAAATACCCCAATGATTATCCCGCCGACAAACAGTCAAGGGAGGGGGCGAAATGAATCAGCAAACTCTCTCCAAAGCCGCCACCGCAGCGCCCGCCACCAAACGCATGAATCTGCTGCAAGCAGTCAACAGCGCTCTGGATACCGCCATGACAGTTGATCCGCGGGTTGTCTGTCTGGGAGAAGATGTCGGTAAATTTGGCGGTGTGTTTAGAGCCACCAGCCATTTGCAGGAAAAGCACAGTTCACTGCGCTGCTTTAATACACCCTTAACTGAGCAGGGTATAGCCGGGTTCGCGATCGGCCTGGCCGCACAGGGCTCGCTGGCAGTGGCAGAGATTCAATTTGCTGACTATATCTTTCCCGCCTTCGATCAGATTGTTAATGAAGCCGCCAAATTCCGCTATCGCAGTGGCGATCAATTTAACTGTGGCGGGCTGACGATTCGCGCGCCTTATGGCGGTGGTATTGACGGTGGCCTCTACCACTCGCAGTCACCCGAAGCCTATTTTTGTCACGCCGCGGGTTTAAAAGTGGTGGTGCCGAGCAATCCCTATCAAGCCAAGGGACTGTTATTGGCAGCGATTCGCGATCCAGACCCGGTTATCTTTTTTGAACCCAAAGCCATTTATCGCGCCTCGACAGGCGAGGTCCCAGAGCAGGATTATGAGTTGCCATTGGGTGCGGCTGAGGTGGTGCAAGTTGGCACTGATATTACTCTGCTGGGCTGGGGTGCACAGATGATTCAGATAAATAAGGCGGCACAATTAGTGGCCAATGAAGGTATTGCCTGCGAGGTAATTGATCTGTGCACGCTGGTGCCTTGGGATCGAGAGACCGTCGCCCACTCGGTACGCAAAACTGGGCGCCTACTGATTAGCCATGAGGCGCCGCTGACCGGTGGCTTTGCTGGCGAGATCGCTGCGACCATTCAGCAACACTGTTTCCTCAATCTTGAAGCTCCAATTGCTCGAGTTGCCGGTTTGGACACCCCTTTCCCGCTGGCGCAGGAAAAATATTATTTGCCTGACTATTTAAAAATCGTTGAAGCGATCAAGACCACGGTCAGCTATTAATTGAGCACAAGGAGCGAATGATGAACAAAGAGTTTATCTTGCCAGATATTGGCGAAGGCATAGTTGAATGTGAAGTGATCGAGTGGAAGGTCCGCGAGGGCGACACCATCGAAGAGGATCAAGTGGTTGTCGATGTCAGTACCGACAAGGCAATTGTTGAGATTCCCTCGATGTATAGCGGTCGCGTGACCAAACTATTTCACGCTACAGGGGATATCGCCAAAGTGCACTCGCCGCTGTTTGCCATTGAGATCGACACTGACGAGGACGCTCAGACAGTCGAACCACAGCAGCAGGAGCCTCAGCGAGCGGCAATGGAGCCTCAGCCCGTGGCAATAGAGCCTCAGCCCGTGGCAATAGAGCCTCAGCCAGCGGCTATGGAACCAGAACAAGAGCAGTTGTCGCAGGTAGCAGGCGCCGGGAAAAAAGTGTTAACCACACCGGCGGTACGCAAAATGGCGCGAGAGCATCAGCTTGATCTAGCGACCATAGCCGGCAGCGGCAAGCAGGGACGAGTATTAAAAGAAGATGTATTGAATTTTCTCGCTGCGGATAAGATGGTTGATGTTGTCGCATCAGATCTAACGCCGACACTTGCTGTCGCTGCCGAGGATCGTGTTGAAGTCATTAGAGGCGTGAGGAAAATAATGGCCGAGCGCATGGCCGAGTCGGTGGCGACTATTCCACATTTCACCTTTGTCGATGAAGTCGATGTCAGCGAATTGATGCAGTTACGTAAGACGCTTAATGAGCGCTATGGCAGCGACGGGTTGAATATTACCCTGATGCCTTTGTTTATTAAGGCCTTGTCGCTGGCGCTAAAAGAATTTCCGATACTCAATAGTCGCGCCAATGCCGATTTTACCGAGCTCACCTACCTCGCTAGTCATAATATTGGCATGGCAGTTGATGGTGCCAGCGGACTGCTGGTGCCCAATATTAAAGCGGTTGAGCAGCGCAGTATTGTCGATATTGCTTCTCAGGTAAGTGCCTTAACGACGGCGGCGCGCAGTGGCAAAATTAATCCTGCAGACCTCAAAGGTGGCAGCATTACTATTTCTAATATTGGCGCCATTGGTGGAACCGTGGCGACGCCGATTATCAATAAACCGGAAGTGGCGATTGTTGCGCTGGGCAAAATTCAGCGCCTGCCGCGCTTTGATCAGCAGGGCGATGTGGTTGCACGCAACATGATGACGGTCAGTTGGTCTGGTGATCATCGGGTCATTGATGGAGGTACCATCGCACGATTTAATAACTGCTGGAAGCGTTATCTTGAACAGCCTGCAACCATGCTTGCGACCATGGCCTAGCGGAGTGCTGGAATCTTGAGTCTGTATGAAAGCAAAAATTTACAGCATTTTTATATCAATGAAGAGCAGTCCTTTTATCTGCTGAGTCACAAGGATGCGCGGAAATTAAAGGACTGGTTGCAGCTCTGTGAATCGCAGTTGCGACGCCTTGGCTACAGCAATATTGAGTTGATCGGCAATGGCGCTTATGGTTTTGTCTTTGCCGGCACCAGCAGCGCTAGTACAGACCCTAATCCGCCGCAGTATGTATTCAAGTTCGCGCGCATCACCTTGCCACAACATATCAAAGACCGTCTTGAGGAAGAGGGGTTTATGTTGAGCATGGTTGAGCACAAGGGCATTCCTGAGTTTGTTGCCTTTCAACATGTGCGTGGACAGTCCATTTTGATGATGTCGCGCGCCCCTGGGGTGACACTGCAGGAGTATGCCCGTCGTGCGGGCCGACTCGAGCCTCGGCTAATACTGAAAATTGCTGCACAGATGGCCGATATTTTAATGCGCCTGCGGCATAACAAGAGCAAGTCGACTATTGTCCATGGCGACATTAAGCCCTCCAATATTATGTTTGATCAACAGACTGAAACAGTCGCATTAATTGACTGGGGTGCCGCTGTCATAGCGCAGTATGATGAGCAAGGGCAGCGAGCCGATGGTATTGGGCTGGACGCTATCAATGCCGAGTTTCAGCAGAGCAATGCCAAGTTGGGCGATATCTATTTTATTGGTGAAGAGCAATTGCAGGGTGCCTGTTCATCGCCGCGCTTTGATGAGCAGGGTCTCGCCGCAACACTGTATGCATTGGCATCAGGGCAGGGCAGCCGTTTCGGTAAAAATGTGATCACCCCGGAATCGCTGGATCTACCAATTGAGTTCGCTCGAACCCTGGCTGGTATGTTGCATGATGATGCCGCGATTCGCCGCAAGGCCGGGGACTATTTCTTCGCTAATATGCGCTATATGAAGCATATTGTCAGTCGTGTTCGGACTGCCGATGAGCGATATGAAGAGCCATTGATTCCAGTTGCTATTGTCTCGTCAGATGAGCCTTTAGAGACGGTGGTCTACAGCTCAAGGAAAGGGTTTTTGCGTCAGGAAATTGGCGCCGCCGCATTTTTTGCGCAACCCAATTACAGCAAACATCCGCTGGCGGGCGACCTTGGTGCCTACGGTGAGTTGCGCAATTATCTCTCTGGAATGGGCGATACTGAGAAAGCCTTTGTTATTGCCGTTTCCCATCTGGGGCGTTATCCGCTGGTCGGTGGGCTGGCAGTGCATTGGGATGACGGTGGTGTTTATATTGACTCCAGTCTTAATCTTTACGATGCGGGACTGGCCCCTGCACTGGCTACCGCGGTCAATAATGTTGTCCATCTGGGGCGTGCGATCAATAAAAAAGGGGTGTTTAAAAGCTGTATATTCGATGCTCGCAAAACCCTGCATATTAGTCGTAAAAATATTAGCCAGCCTTTTATTGCAGATCCTGAGCTAAAAATTCCCTTTGATCTCAGCGCTGCGCTATCAGTTAATGAAGAGATCGGTCAGCATGACACTCGCCTGCATTCCTATTTCGAGGATGGCAGCGACCCGGATGAAATGTTGCAGCTGCCAGAGTCGATTATGCAGGTGCTGGCGAGCATGAACCGGATTCATCACACCGGCTGTATCATTTTTGAAGCGGTCGAACAGGATCTCAAGATTCACAATTATTTGACCTTACTCGATAGATCAAAGGAACAGCTGTTTCGCAATTGTCTTGATGGTATTCTTGCCGAATTGCCGACTATTGATGGGCTGGGTGTCTCCGGTTTTATGAAACTACCGTATAAAAACACCAAGTTTTTTACTCATCTTGAGCAACAGCCTTCATTTGTCAGGCAAAAAAAATAGTGCCTAAACCTACCCATAAGGGCGACGCTAACTAACCCTATTTTTGCTACGCTTGCGGCAACCTATAGAGAGTATTTTCGGAGATTTTTAATGGCAAATAACAGCTCCTGGCAGCGTCTTAATTGGCAAGATCCCTTTCTCCTTGAACAGCAACTATCCGCCGAGCAGCGAATGGTTCGCGACTCGACGCGACAATATGCGCAAGATCATTTGCAGCCAAAGGTTCGCGAGGCCTTTCAAAATGAGACCAGCGATCCGGATATCTTTCGCCAGATGGGTGCCATGGGCCTGCTCGGTTTAACTATCGATGGCTATGGTTGTGCGGGAATGGATTACATCAGTTACGGTCTGGTGGCGCGAGAAATTGAACGTATCGACTCCGGCTATCGCTCGATGATGAGTGTTCAGTCATCACTGGTGATGTACCCCATCTATGCCTACGGCAACGACGCGCAGCGCGAGAAATACCTACCCAAACTGGCCAGCGGTGAATTTATCGGCTGCTTTGGTTTAACTGAGCCAGACTATGGCTCTGATCCGGGTGGCATGGTGACGCGTGCGCGCAGCACTGAGGGCGGCTATATATTGAATGGCGCCAAGATGTGGATTTCTAACAGTCCCTTTGCCGATGTCTTTGTGGTTTGGGCGAAGACTGATGACGATGTCATTCGCGGCTTTATTCTCGAGAAAGGCATGTCGGGACTCAGCGCACCGAAGATTGAAGGCAAGCTTTCATTGCGCACGTCGACCACGGGTCAAATCGTTATGCAAGATGTGTTTGTCTCCGAAGAGCAGTTGCTGCCCAATGTATCAGGCTTGAAAGGACCTTTTGGTTGTTTGAATAATGCGCGGTACGGTATTGCCTGGGGCGCGCTCGGCGCCGCAGAAGCCTGCTGGCACACGGCGCGCTCTTACACAATGGAGCGCAAACAATTCGATCGTCCGCTGGCGGCCAATCAATTGATACAGATAAAATTGGCTGATATGCAAACTGACATTAGCCTTGCCCTGCAGGGTTGTTTGCGCGCTGGACAGTTGATGAATGAGAACAATATTGCCCCTGAGTTGATTTCCTTGATCAAACGTAACTCATGTGGGAAATCGTTGGAGATCGCCCGCAAGGCACGCGATATGTTGGGCGGCAACGGTATCTCTGGTGAATACCCGGTGATGCGGCATATGATGAATCTAGAGACTGTCAATACTTATGAGGGAACGCATGATATTCACGGTCTGACACTGGGCCGTGCTCAAACGGGTATCGCTGCTTTTTAATCTGATATTGTCGATTGGCACGGACAACAATAAAAATAATAGGTGGGTCTTATGCGGGGAAAAAAAGCGCAACAAATAGCCAAGCTGGCGCTGATCTTACAGCTGGTTTTTGTCGCAGCAGTGTTTATCGTTGCGCTGCTTAAGAGCTCTTTATTTGATTCGCCAAGCAGTTATGATCTAGTCATTGCCAATGGTCGTGTGATTGATCCACAGACCAATCTTGATGCGCGCAAACATGTCGGTATCCGCGATGGCAGTATTGCCGCTATTTCTGATCAGCCGCTGATCGGCGAGGCAACAATTGATGCCACCGACTTGGTGGTTGCCCCGGGATTTATCGACGTTCACAGTCACACTCCTACCGTTCTTGGCCAGCATTTTAATCTTCTAGATGGTGTTACCACGCAGTTAGATCTCGAGGCGGGTGCGTTTCCGGTAAGTTTTTACGGTGAACATCTGCGCAGCGGTGCGGCGATCAATTATGGCTCCTCGGTGGGCCATTTTGCGGTGCGGATTAAAGTGCTCGAAGGCGTTGATCAACCCTATATTTTTGCTGGCGACAAAACCATTGTTATGGGAAGTCCGGCGTGGATGCAGCAGGCCACGGCAGACCAGATTGAGCAAATGCGCGTGTTGATTAATCAGGGGCTCGATAAGGGCGGCCTCGGCATAGGTGTGCTGTTGGATTATATGACCGAGGCCGTCTCCGATGCTGAGCTGCGCATGTTATTTGACGTGGCAGCAGCGCGACAGGTGCCGATCTATGTGCATGTACGTCGCGGCTACACTGGCGATCCGGCGGGACTGATTGAAGTGATTGAGCTTGCCAAGGCGACCCAGGCTCCGCTGTTTGTCTGCCATATTACGCACAACGCCATGGGTCGTATCGGAGACTGGCTGGCGATGATTGATGAGGCCAACCGCGAGGGCGCCAATATCACCACTGAGACATTATCTTATGCGGCCGGTGGCACCAGTATCGCCGCCGATGTCTTTCGGCGTCGCGACTGGCAGGCGATATTTGATATTACCTACGAGGACGTTCAATGGGTCGCCACCGGTGAATGGCTGACTAAAGAAAGCTGGGAGAAATATTCAAAAGAGCAGCCCTCGGGATCGGTCAATCATCACTATGTGAAAGAACCGTGGATGGAGACTGCGCTGCAGTGGCCGCGCATGATGATCTCTACCGATGCGCTTCCAGCGGTGGATACCAGTCTCGCAACCAACCCTAATTTAGCGGGCACGTTTTCGCGGGTGCTGGGGCACTATGTGCGTGAGCGACAGATTTTCAGCCTCAGCGAAGCACTGGCCAAGATGAGTCTCTATCAAGCGCAGTGGATGGAGCAGGCGTCGCCGCTATTTAAGCGCAAAGGGCGACTGCAGATTGGCGCAGATGCGGATATTGTGATCTTTGATGCTACAACGGTCGCCGCCAATGCCGACTACGGAGACCCCTATCAGCCATCCACAGGCATTGAGCATGTCTTGGTCGGCGGCCAACACGTGGTCAAAAATGCCGCTCATGTAGATGGCCTCTTTCCTGGACAACGGCTACTCGGCAAATTGCAACCCCCGACTGATTAGTCTGGCAACAACAGCGGGCCTATTTGTCTTTTAGCACTTCGCGCGCTGCATTGCGCCCCGGCAACCCGGTAACACCTCCGCCCGGGTGAGCGCCGGCGCCGCACATATATAAGCCTTTTAATGGGCCACGGTAATCACCGTGATTCATTACCGGACGCGCTGCCCACATCTGATCCAGAGTCATCACCCCATGCATAATATCGCCGCCGACTAGGCCGAGCTTTTCCTCCAGATCAAGCGGCGACAAAATCATTTGGCCGACAATAGCCTCTCTGAAATTGGGTGCATACGCGGTGACTGTATCAATGATGGTTTGCGCTGCCGCGTCTCGGTAATCATGCCATGACCGGCCGTCGGAGAGTTGTGGCGAGAACTGCTGACAAAACAGCGAGGCGACATGTTGCCCCGGTGGTGCGAGACTGTTATCCAGAGTCGAGGGAATCAACATTTCAACGATGGGCTGTTTTGACCAACCATGAATTTTGGCATCGAGGTAGGCGCGATCCATATAGTCGAGGCTTGGCGCAATGATAATGCCGCACTGGTGATGCTCTGCCTGCTCCTTGCCGGGTAGCGCAGTAAAGTCGGGCAGCTCGGAGAGTGCGACATTCATACGGAAGGTCCCGGAGCCGCATTTGTAGGCGTCCATGCGGCGTTTAAACTCAGGTTCCAGTTCGCTGGCAGCAATCATCTTGCCGTAGAGCAACTTGGGATTGACGTTCGAAATCACTCTTTTGGCCGCCACTCTGTCGCCGTTTTCCAGTACAACGCCGGTTGCACGACCGTCGTCGACAATAACTTGGGCAACTGACGCATCAGTAATAATCTCGACGCCTTCAGCTTCGCAGGCCCCGCGCATGGCTTGCGTGATCGCACCCATGCCACCGACTGCATGTCCCCAGGCACCTTTTTCGCCATTCACTTCACCAAATACATGGTGCAGCAAAACATAGGCTGAGCCGGGGGTGTCCGGGCTGGCAAAATTGCCAACGATGGCATCGAAGCCAAAGATTGCCTTTACCGGCTCACTTTCAAACCAGCCATCGAGAAAAGCGCGCGCGCTTTTAGTAAACAGATCGAGCAGATCTTGATGGAGCTGATTGGAGCCGCGCGCCACCGGCCATAACTGCAGTGCCGTTTGCAACGCCGCACGTATTCCGCGTTTAGGGTTGGGCGGAGTTTTGGTCGAGATATCACGCAGCACATCGGCCACCGCTTCGATGCGTTCGTAGTATTCTGGCAGGCGTTCGGCATCATGTTGGGAGAACTGTCTAAACTCTTCCTGAGTGCGTTCTAGTCCACCGCCAAGCTTTAAGTAACGACCATCGTCGAAGGGCATAAAGTTGGCGATAGGGCGCTTGAGGATATTTAGGCCATGCTCGGCAAGACGCATTTCCTTAATCACATCAGGGTTGAGCAGGCTAACCGTATAGCTGGCGACAGAATTTCTAAAACCGGGATGAAATTCCTCAGTCACTGCTGCGCCACCGACGATCGAGCGACGTTCACAGATTTTGATACGCATGCCCGTTCTAGCGAGGTAATAGGCGCAGACAAGACCGTTGTGGCCGCCGCCAATAATTACGGCATCGTAGGGTTTAGTGGCCGACATGTTTGGAATCTCCGAAAAATAAGGTACGCTGTTTGGCTATTGTAAAGTGTCACGCAGCGCCATCATAGATAAGAGTAAAGGCTTTAGCCACGCAGTCTATTTGTTTGCGGCGCCGCTGCGTTAACTTACTTTTACCGACCCATGACGACAAAGAGAATAATAATATGTCAGAGCGAATTCCCAGAGACAGTGACAACGATTACAGTGAAGTAATGGCACAGCAGCGCCGCGATTTTGTAGAGCAAAAAACCTCGACTAAGCTACATCATATCGGCCATTACTCGATTGATCCCGCAGATAC
>ENA-OWPI01005033-OWPI01005033.1-marine-metagenome-genome-assembly--contig:-NODE-5033-length-10272-cov-4.135066_pt1 | contig 10272 bp, 9 predicted proteins | sample MGYA00238138_ERZ651775 | MGnify/ENA primary metagenome ERZ651775 (study PRJEB26906, sample SAMN06265043) | marine metagenome | isolation source: Helgoland LTER site | place: Germany:Helgoland, sampling...
TGCTGCAACCCCTTGATTTAATTGGTGGGCCCACAGGGACTCGAACCCCGGACAAACGGATTATGAGGCAGTGGAACTAAGGGCCTTCTGAATCTGTAACAAGAAGAATCCTAAGAGTTTCTTTCAGGCCAAACCCCCAAGGCCGACCGAAACCGAACTTATTCCGAACCCGGCTGGGATCGGTTGCTTCACCGAACTTGGTAAGTGGAAGGTTCCAAACGGGTTTCGGTGACCGAACACCGAACTAAATCCGAAACGGAATTGCTAATTACCTATCTCTTTCTCAACCGTCGGTGTCTGCGTGGATAAGTAAAGGTGAAGTTGTCTGTAGGGCGAGAGAGTTTAGTTTGGAGTCGTTTTACCATTAAGCCATTAGGCTATCAGTGTTCCCTTCGTTGTTCAAAGTAAGTCTCGTTACTTAGTGTCTGACTACATCCAGCATTGAGTCGAACGAAACAACATATCTATCCGCATTACTGAAATAAATCTGAAAGGGATTTTCCAGCGATATAGACCGCATTAATTGCTTTTGTTGTTATAGGACCCCTTCTTTTTTCATAATATTCTTCATAGCTATTTAAGTAGCCAGCGTTTCCCGGTGCGACAATAAGTTTTTGCACGGCCTCGTGCGCGGGCGTGTGGATATCGCCCATTACGATGCGCTCTCCGCGCACATAGTTGATGGCAATATACTTAAAAAGATCAAGAGTTTCAGGTCGCTTTTGTGCATCCTCATGGGCTAGTTGTAACTCGTTTTTGATCACAGCGTCGCCATTTCGATACAAATTAGAAATAGCCCAAGCGAAATGCCAAACCGCGTGATTCCAATCTATTGCGGTGAATGGAGTGGATTCATAGAGCATGTCGATGTTGGAGAAATACAGTTCAGAAACCTTCCTCGCAATTTCCGGCGTAATAACTTGATCTCGTATACCCCATATTACCAGTTCTGAAGTAGCTGATTTGCGTGCCATCTCCGCCTCAGCCACGCGTAAGGTAGCTTCCAGGTTTATACCTTCTATCATTACGGCTGCCTGATTGTCGTAGGCGATGAAAGGCGCGATTGAAGAACAAAATGAGTTTGCTCTACCCGGTGTTGCGAATTTTGCAGAACCGTATTCATAGTTTTCAAGTGGATTCGTGTAGCACCAGGCGTTGCTTATAGAGTCTGAGGCTTCGATAGGACGATAGTGACGCTGCCAGGAAGTTGTAATGTTCATATACTCTGGCGAATTAACGTCATATGTTATTTGATCGATTAGTCGGTTGTCGCAAAGCAGCTTTAGAGTTTCGTTAGAGTTCAGCTGGAAATCATCTACAGGAAAATCGAAATTGGGCTGGCTTAAAGATGGTGGTAGTGCGGTGCTTTCAACAGCACTACTACTAAAGACTGCGAAGTGCTCTGGCTCAACCATCAGCGATTCAGATATTGTCAGTATTTGCCCGGTTTTATTGCTGAGTATACATTGCTGCAATTGGATGCTGGTGTCGCTGGTATTGTAAAACTCCATCCAGTTAGAACCGTCTGCAGTATCAAGCGGCATGATCTCGGTAAAAACAATGTCACCTGCATGCGGCAAAGATCCGAGCGAGTCTGCTTTTTGACATGCCGTTAATCCGAGTATTGAAAAGGTCATGAGACCAAACTTGATTAGTGTGTTTCGCATTACTGATTCCTGACAGTCACTATCGACGAGAATATGTAGATCAAAAGGATAAATCTAACCCATTTGTTTAGATTTTATTTTTTACTTTGGGTCCAGTCGGTCGGCGGCTTGCTCAAACCGCTCGACTAAACCGGACAGTGACTCTGCAGTTGCATCGCTCGAGCTCATGCCGTTGTGGATTGTTCGCCAAATCGATTCCGTTACTTTGTCTATATCAATTGCCTTTCCGGTTTTCATGAAGGAATACTCAGTTATCTCGACTGCGCCGCCAATCATGTAGCATACAATGCTTGGTGAAGTGTCTAAGCGGAATGAGCCGTCCGCCATACCCTTCTTGATTTCCTTTGTCATCAATACCGCCATTCTGCGATTTTGATCGTGGGAGAGCGATGGACGTTCGTCATCTACTTGACGTGCGTGAATTGTGCGTAGCCCGCACATACTTCGATCTTCAGAAATCATCATAAGAATTCGACGAACAATATAGCGTAGCCGGCTGCTGGGTCCTTCGATGATCGGCAACATTTGTTCGACGTCGTCGAATAGTATGGAGTAGTGACGGCGCAATACTTCATCGAGTAAATCACGCTTGCTGTCGAAGTAGCGATAAATCGTCCCTTCCGCTATGCCCGCATCCTTAGCAATATCTCCGATGGAGCCCTTTTCGAAACCAAAGGAACAAAACACTTTTCGTGCGGACTCCACAATAGTGTCGATGCGCTGTTCTTTAGAAGGCCGTTTGATTTTTGTGACAGTGGTGATGCTCAAAGAAATGTTCGCTCCAAGTGTTTAGGTCTACGAATAGTGGCTAATATGCCACAGTAATGAATTAGACTCAATTATCGATGTTTAGAGGCTATATTGAGATAGAGTGTGTTCTATCACTAGATTATCGCTTTGAAAGTAAGTACTCTAATTCCATATAAAGAGTTCTTGCGTTTTATAGGTCATCGATAATGAGGCCTGCTCATTATATGAGGATTGCTAATAAGCTCTGTGCAAGAGGCAGTAACGACTAGGATTCTTGCGCTCAATAAAACTGGAACTGTCTATGCCTAATTTTAAGAATCTACACACTAGCGTTGTACTCACACTGTTGGCCATAGCGCCTTTAGCGTACTCTCAAGCCCCCGGTTACGTGCCCCAACTAACAGAGTTCGGCGCGCCGGATTTTCAGGGTATTTGGACAAATCGCTCCATTACCCGCATGGAAAGACGGCCTGGGATTGAGGGGCTCGTACTAAGTGACGAGGTAGCCTATGAAATGGCTCAGAATTCTTTTTGGTTGAGTCTGGACAGGGAGCAGCAGGCCAACCCAGTAACTGAAGCTCAGGCGGGTGCAGCAGCGTTCGGGTCGCGGGGGCATAATGCATTTTGGGTCGATAATGGACCTTCCATGGGGTTGGTTAAGGGTGAGTTTCGCAGCTCCTGGGTCACCGAACCTGCCAATGGCCGGATTCCCTATAAAGAAGGCGGACGAGCACTTCGCAGAGCATCCCACTTACCACCTATTGGTAGTTTCGATGGTCCTGAGACGAGACCTGTTGGTGAGCGTTGCATTGCCTTCGGCGGCATAATAGGTCCGGTAATGCAAAACGGTATCTACAACAATAATTACCAATTTGTACAAACTAAAGATCATGTTGTGCTCATGTCGGAAATGGGCCATGAGGTGCGCATCATTCCATTTGCTGACGAACACAGTAACGAAGACCTTGAGCCTTGGTTCGGTGATTCCATAGCCAGGTACGAGGGCAATACGCTGGTTATTGAAACCATCAAGCCCAATCCACTACAAGGCTCCTATATCTCACCCACAGGAAAGGTTATCGAGCGATTGACTCGCTGGTCAGACGATGAAATTTTCTATGAATTTAGAGTCGAAGACCCAGCTATCTACACCGAACCCTGGGGTGGAGAATTTTCTTTCTATAAAGAGACGGCGTTGTTCGAATATGCCTGCCACGAAGGGAATTACTCTTTACCTGGAATTCTAGCTGGTGCCAGAAGAGCCGAAATGGATGCCCTTGCTCAATAAGCAAGTATTCTCCGCTAGTTAGTTACCTCAGATCACTTTTAGGAAACCGTTATGCATTGTGTTTCACAAGGCTCTACTGAGTTTAGAAAGCTCTTCATTTCTCTTTTTGTTCTGCTTATCGTGACTTTATTTTCGGTTAGCACAGGCAATCTTTACGCCGCCGCAGAACGCGCCCTAGCTTTCGAGGCTCTCTATGAGCAAGAGTGTGCCGTCTGCCATGGTAGTGAACTGCAAGGAGAAGCAATAGGTGTGCCTCTTTTGGGTAGAGATCTTCTCCATGGTGAGTCACTTGAAGAAGTGGCTGTCAGTATCGCAGAGGGTTATCCCAATTCGGGAATGCCTGCTTGGTCGGAGGCTCTCACCACAACTCAAATAAGAACGCTGGCAGTCTTCATCGTTGAACAAAGAGACTCGATGCCATACGGTGAGTTTAATGTCCGTACTCCAATACAGTTCCCTGAAGCTGTTGTCGCCAGTGAAAAACATTTGTTTACAGCAGTGCCAGTGGTCGAGGGGCTTGTAGAGCTGATTTTCTCAATGGCAATTCTGCCCGACAGACAGTTTCTCGTTACCGAGAGAACGGGAGGGCTCCTCTTAATCTCAGCCGATGGCCAAGAATCAACAATGATTCAGGGCACGCCAAAAGGCTATTACAACGATGCTAACCCCCGCGGCGGCATTGGTTCGATGCTTGAAGTAATACTGCATCCTGAATACGCTGACAACGGCTGGATCTATTTGCACTTCTCAGATCGCTGCGAAGATTGTACTGCCCAAAGCAGGCAATATAATAGGCCAGCAAGTATGAACAAAGTTGTCAGAGGTCGCATAGAAGGCGATCAATGGATTGATCAGGAAACCATCATCGAATTCGACAAGGCAAGTTATCAAATCGGCTCTGACATCGGTGCTGGCGGAAGAGCTGCATTCGACAGCGAAGGACATCTCTTCTTCTCAATAGGTGCCAGGAGCCCCAATACTATGTCAGGTGTGCAAGACCTGGCGTTACCCTGGGGGAAAATACACCGCGTGAATCTCGATGGCAGCATTCCCGAGGACAACCCCTATGTTGGCGATGACAGTGCACTAGACAGTATTTGGAGCAGGGGGCACCGTAGCCCACATGGATTGGAAGTCAATCCGCTCAGTGATGTATTGTGGAGCACAGAAATGGGCCCGAGAGGCGGAGATGAACTTAACATCATTGAGCCTGGCGGTAATTTTGGATGGCCATTACACAGTCTTGGTATCAACTACTCTGGCACAGAAGTGAACTACGGTAGGGATGAATTAGAATTCTTCCGTATCGAAGATATTGTAATGCCACTGGTAGATTTTACACCGTCTCCTGCGGTTTCCAGTTTTATTTTTTATCAGGGTGACGCCTTCCCTGAATGGAAGAACGACATTTTGATGGGCACACTAAAATCTATGCAGCTGTTCCGTTTCAGTCTTGATGGGAACAGAGTGATTGAGCAGGAAATCTTGTTGGATGATTTCGCAAGAGTGCGTGACATAGAGTCAGGCGTAGATGGTGAGATTTATCTTCTACTTGAAAATGGCGAAGGTAGTAAAATTGCTCGACTGATGCCCGAACCTGTCGAAATTAATGAGTAGATATTGAGTAGTGCCAGTGTGAAAATGCTGAGCAAAAGGGCATAGAGTAGAACTACACGCTGTTCTTTACTCTATATCCAATGACTAATTACATAGAAATAAATCCATTCACACTAGCTAAGGTTTTCGATAATGAATCCTAATAATAAAAGCGTTCTTGCTCGCGTCTTTCTCTCACTCTTCTTCTGTGTTTTTGCCGGACTTTCATTTGCACAAGATATTCCCTGGGCAGACAGTGCTGAGGAAGTCGGTATGTCAACAGAGCGGCTGAAACGGATCAATGCCGCTATGCAGCGGCACATCGAAGCAGGCACTATTCAAGGTGCTGTTACAGCTGTTGCGCGCCGCGGCAAGCTGGTGCACTTCGAGACGCACGGGCTGATGAGTGTTCCTAACAATCGGCCGATGCAGGATGATAGCCTTTTTATAATGATGAGCTCCACTAAGCCAGTGCTAGGCGTAGCTGCGATGATGTTGGTCGAGGAAGGATTGATTCGTCCTACCGATCCTATCAGCAAGTGGTTTCCCTCTTTCGCTGAAATGCAGGTGGCGGTGTTGGCTCCTGTAGATGAAGACATTAGCCCTGTAAGAGTAAATCCGCTCAATGTGCCTGAGCACCGACTGGTGCCAGCGGCTCGCGAAATAACGGTGCACGATATACTTACCCACACATCCGGACTCGCTTCCGGTGGTTTGGGCACTGTACTCTCTGCGGCTTCGATAGGGGGGCTGGATAATCGTGAATCACTCGCCAAGAATGTGCCTGAATACGGTAATGTGATTCTGGATTTTCAACCAGGGTCTCGCTGGCAGTACAGCGCAGCCACAGCATTAGACGTGATTGCACGAATAATAGAAATTGAATCAGGTATGCCCTTCGATGAGTTCGTAAAGAAGCGCATCTTTGAGCCCCTGGGCATGAACGACACGTTTTGGAATGTGCCCGAAGAATACCAGAGTCGACTTATCGAAGTCGTTGGTGCCGACACGGCGCCTCCTGCCAGGGCGGTTCTCTATGATACAAGCCATTCAAGCTACTTTTCAGCCTCCTACGGACTTAAGAGCACGGCTGGAGACTACTTACGCTTCGAGCAGATGCTGGTCAACGGCGGCGAGCTCTTTGGCAATAGATTGTTAAGCCCACGTACCGTGCGCATGATGTCCAGCAATCAGACAAAGGATCTTTTTTCAAACAACGTAGAAGGGCAGGGGTTTGGCTATACCGTAGCCACTTCCGAAAATCCGATTGTAGCCAAGCAGCGGCGGTCGCAAGGTGCATTTGGTTGGGGCGGTGCACTGGGTACACGTTCGTGGAGCGACCCGGAAGAAGAATTGACTGCGGTTATTATGATTCAACAGCCAGTGCCTCAAGTACAGAGAGATTTCGAGAATGCAGTGCAGCAAGCGATTATGGATTAGCCTGGGAGAAAGATTAAATAGGGGATTCAAAGGGGGCAGCTTTACAGTGTCCCCTCGCTCTGACCTACCAAGCACCATTCAAGAGCGGGCATGGTCATCTCCTGTTTGGGTAAGCCCTTAACAACCTTAGCTGTATTCAATAGGCAGGTCGAAGATATCCGGAAAATGGCTACTGCTTGCCGTGTACCCCGATAGTCGGTCTGTTGATTATATAATTTCCAAATTTGACAGACTGGGGTGTTTCACATGCGCAAGATCATTGTCAGCTGCTTATCACTGGCACTATTGATAGGTATTAATTTCGCTACAGCGCAATCAATTGACACAGGACGAGGAGAATTATCCTTGACTGTTCCTGCTGGCTACGAAGCCTCAACTCCTGCTCCTCTAGTTCTTTTGTTACATGGCTATGGCCGAAATGCTGGCGCCGAACAGGACGCCTACATGAAATTTGGCGCACTAGCGAATAAGTATGGCTTCTTGTTCGCCGCCCCCAATGGTCAGCGAGAAACCGAAGGTAATCAAGCATGGTTCTGGAACGCCTCTGATGCCTGTTGTAATTTTCAGGGCAGTCAGATAAGTGATGTGGATTACTTGATGACTATCATCAGCAACATAAAATCCCAATATAATGTTGATGGCAATCGCGTGTATTTAATAGGCCACTCAAACGGCGGCTTCATGGCGTATCGAACCGCCTTTGAGAATTCCCAGGCAATTGCCGCAGTTGCAAGTTTAACGGGAGCCGGCGCTACGGTAGCAGGCCCAGCACCTTTAAACCCTGTTCATATACTTCATATTCACGGGACTGATGACAATGCCATTGCCTATGAAGGGGGCGATCTTAGAGGGAATAGCTATCCAAGTGCTGTTGAAACGGTGGAGCGCTGGGCTGGCTACAATGGTTGCGACATTGACGGATCAGAGGTCGCGCAGCTTGACCTTGACCGCAATTTGCCGGGCTTAGATTCGATCGTTGTTCGCTATGATAATAGCTGCAGAGCTGGGGGCTCAGCTGAATTGTGGACTATCACTGATGGCGCACATATTCCCGCACTCTCAGACTCATTCAGCACGACTGTGGTGGAATGGTTGATGGCCCATCCTAAAATTGGATCAACTTCAACAGACTAGTTTCAGACCCAAGGCGGCGCTCTCCCCGTATTGTCATTAGCGATAGCTTTTGAAGATTTTTCTTTTTTCTTTAGCGAGAATCACTTCAAGAAACAGAGGGCCCAAAAAGTAGCTAGTCGCTTAGAGGTAGTGAAGCGGGCGTTGACGGTGAAATTTACCTTCTGCAGAGAATGGCGAAGGCAGCAAGATTGTTCGATTGGTGCCAGAATTAGCACAAGAAAACTGAGGCTCTTGCATTAAAGAGCACTAATTTTATGTTCCATTTCTAACAATTACAGAAGATCGAAGGAAATTATGGCCATATACAAATTGGGGAATTCCACTTTCGAAAAATTAGTGAAACTACTTTTAGTGTCGAAGGAATAAAAGAGCGTACGGACCTGCAAAGACTCCTAAAAGACTCTATTGAAGTGATCGCTCCTGATACGTTGGTAATAGCGGAAGAGTTCTCCGAGTGGTCCGGTAGCCAAAGGCGAATAGATTTGCTGGCCATAGATAGAGACGCGAATTTGGTCGTCATTGAACTTAAACGAACCGAGGACGGCGGCTATATGGAGCTGCAGGCATTACGGTTCACTGATAGTCATTTTGCACTCCTTAAAGCATTTCAAATTCGCTCGTCCACAATAGTATGTATACGGGTGCAATGGAACCATTCTGACTTATCGGGGTGTACCCCCTAGGGTGGGGTGCTGGCTGGGCGGTTACTAGGGAATTGGGGGGAATTAAACGTTCGAGTACCATTAAAAATAGTTACTGCCGGAGATATCATCGTGGCATCTTAGATTTATTCCATCACTCCAAACTATAAAATCAGGGCCTAAATTCAGTGCAGCCGCTGATAGGCATTGACTGCACCGAATTTTTTTTAAAGACGGATTATATTTTTTTCAGCTCAGCTCTATTGCTACTTAATTCTCCGTCTAGATATACAGTGTATTCGTAAATCATTTCATCAGCGTCACTTGTGTCCATAGTCCATCTCATACTGTTCACAAAGTCATGACTATCTCCCATTAAAGGCGAGCGTGATCCATCGAATGACAGGGCCACAACCTGATCAGTTGCCTCGCTAACTGAGAGTACGGGCTCTGTTCCCAGCGCGCAGTAGTGCTTTACAACCAGTTCTCCTTCTTCGTCGCTGTATGTTGTAAACATTTCAACGCCGTCTTCGACTACCGACTCCATAATCGTGTTACCACCTGAAACTAGCGACCACTCATAGGAAACGTCGATTACATCGCCGGTTAGTCCTTGCGTTAACTGGCCTTCCCATTTCCCTATTTTCTTCTTCATTTGCTCAAAAGCTACGCTTGTCTCTACTTGCGGCATTTCTACACCGCCTATTACAACAGGGCCATCGGCAGCGATAGTAGATTGCGCGGTCCAGAGCACGATAGAACTTAAAATCAAAGACGTTATTTTTTTCATATCCTTCACCTCGGAATTACAATAATGCTGAAAAGTCTCCATAATTTAAAATATACAATCTAAATCTGCAACCAGAAATCCATCTAATTCTCTAAGTTCAGCCAGCTTGGCACTGCGTTCTGCGCGCTTCTCTCTGGTTTCCCGACCGTGAACTACAGGACGACCACTGCCTTTGGCACCCCCGTGAAACCGACACTTGGTCTTGCCTCTGACTGCTGGGGCTTTACACCTTTGCCGAGTCCGTTTCGATAGTGCATTGCACTGGGTGCATGTCACGCGCCCACCGAGAGTTGTGTAGGTGGTCATAGCGGTCTACTGGCTAACTCTCGCGATAGCATCATCGAGCGCACGTTTAAATGGTGGCTGCCAGATTGCGGCACGAGAGTTCCAAACTCGAAGTAAGTGCGGATTCCGGCTCAAGTTTTCGGCCCATCGGTCTACGCTAAGATTAGAGTCTAAAAGCCCTCTTTCATGCTCCATAAATTCAAATTCCCAATTTCTTAATAATTGGCCGTTGTACCGTTGCAGCACAAAGCTTTCAAATTCTGATAATGGTTCGTCATTTCGCGCTTTGAGCAAGATAGTCGCTAAATCCTCTCCTGCGTACACTACGCGATTAGTATCATAGGACTGTATCTCAAACTGTGCGTATCTAGACTGGGCCTCCAGCTGTAAACTGTTCTGGTGCAACTCTAAAGCAAAAAATAAGACACTGCCTACAGCTGCAAGCTTCGTAGCGTGAGATATCCATTCGCCCATCTTCATCCCCTTTACGGTAACCATTCGTTATTAGACGCGAGTTAATCGCATACCAAAAAATAGTCCAGACCCGAATTTGCCCATCCAGAATAATATGTACTAGCAAAATAGGGAACCTTTCTAAGCAAGTGGGGGTACCCCGGGGGGTGGGGTCTGGATATGGCCGTTTTGTGGTTTTAGGGGGTGGGGTCTGGATATGGCCATTTC
>ENA-OWPI01005043-OWPI01005043.1-marine-metagenome-genome-assembly--contig:-NODE-5043-length-10256-cov-2.948620_pt1 | contig 10256 bp, 10 predicted proteins | sample MGYA00238138_ERZ651775 | MGnify/ENA primary metagenome ERZ651775 (study PRJEB26906, sample SAMN06265043) | marine metagenome | isolation source: Helgoland LTER site | place: Germany:Helgoland, sampling...
TGGTTCTTCATTTGCCTTGAACGAGAGTGATTCTGGTTCGTGTGGGGGCAACGGTACGGGCGGTCCCGATGAGAGGCCGCTGTTACTGCTTTCGGATCTATGCGCACCCTCCCCGGGTGGTGTAAAGTTCACCGTAGATTTTATATTCACCCACATTGTGCACGCTGTAAGGATACCTACAAGGGTCAGGAGAAATTTCGTCAACGACCTGTTTTTTCCATTGCGGATAGAACGCGAGTGGGCACCTCGCATTTCTCGGGTCGTGCGCGAGTAGGGTGAACTCAGCAAGCGGTCTAACCCCAACAATTCCAAAATCCCCTCTTGACCTTCGAGCCCAAAAAATCCAATGTTAAAAGATCACAGACGGTCACCCCTTTTCTCTTTTCTCTGTGACAAAGGATTCTGAAATTTGTAGCAGGTTGACACCTTCATAAAAGCAACTAATTAACCTTACTTTCTTGTGTTTGGACACCACCGCCACCTCATGAGACCATTTTCCGTCTTCTTTTGCCTGCTGGCGACAAGTAGTGCCTTCACCTTCGTTCGGACTCCGCGTAGTGTGCCGACTATTCCTTTAACAGTGAGATCTGCCATCCTCGAGGCGAATGTGGACAATACTGGCAACAACCTGGTGGTCAAGGAAGTGCTGACTAAAGCCAGCCAGGAGGGTCTCCTCACCAAGGTTGCTGCCTCTGGTCTCCTCTCTAAGGCAGCTCGCGCGGGCGTCTCTCTGAGCAACGTCGAATCGCTTCTTGCCGCCGCTGGCAAGAACCCCGACGTCCTCGTCCTAGTTGAGTCTGCTTCCCCTGAGTTGCTACCCCTTCTCCCCACCATAATCTCCACTGTCCCTTCCCTGCTCCCCATCCTTGCCGCTCTAGTCCAGACCCCTCCTACTGTTCTTATTGGGGGTGCCGGGGCTAGTTTTGCTGCGGCCTTTGTCATAGCGACACAGAGCCCTCTAGGAGACAGTGTTCCTGCTGAGGCGATCCAGACCTTGTTGGCAGCTGTCTTGGGGTTGGTTGTTCCAGCGGCGAGTTTGGTTGGGGCGAAAGTGTTGGGCGACGTCACGAAGTGAACGGAATCGATTGGTGGTTCGGATTGTGCGAATATGGGAATGTGGAAAGCAGGAATGGTAACAGTAATCGAGAATGACTACTGCCCTTTTGCACTATCTGAACAAACCAAACTTCAAAAATTAAAATTGCTCTCAAAATCTTCTCTCTATTCGTCATCTATTCTTCCTCGTTTATCTTTCCCTCTGTTCTATTTCTCTCCATCAATCCGAACATCTCCACGCTCTCCTGATCATCCATAAGCTCTACCTGTTTTCTTGTTGGGCTCGTAGTGGGACTGAGCTGAAAGCTGCTGTAATTCCCAGAATCCAACCCTCCCGACGGCGGAGGTGGAGGCGGATGAATTCCGGCTCCAACGCTACTACTTATACTGCTCCCTCCTCCAATTGACCCTATACCGCTCATGCCTCCCACTGCATTAATGACTCCCTGCATACTGCTCACAGTCATCTGGTCTGCCAAGTTCCTCAACTCCTGCGATAGATTCGGATTCTCGTAAAGGAGCGAGTTTTGACGCACCATGCTGTGTGACGGTGAGATAGACTCTCCCGTCGACTGCGACTGCTGCTGCTGAAACGAAAGGTGGGGGGGGTGGGAAAGTCGGGGGGGAGTGTAATGTTGCTGCTGTTGCTGATCTTGTCGTTGCTGTTGCTGATCTTGTCGTTGCTGTTGCTGATCTTGTCGTTGCTGTTGCCATTGTCCTTGCTGCTGCTGCTGCTGCTGCTGCTGCTGCTGTTGAGGGTGACCAGGTCGGTCCGAGGTAAATCTCGCAGCCTCCCTAAGACCTCGCTCGCGCTCAAGTATCTGAAGACGGGTTTGCTCCTCCAGCATCTTCCACTTCCGTATCCGGTTGATTAGCTCCTCACCCCCCGCGTTGTTTGGCGCCCACGAACTATGGGCTCTCTTGAAGCCTAAGAACGAATCTTCAGTCTTCTTGGTCTTGCCGAATTTTTCTAGGTCGAAGGTGGATGATCCCACGATGTCTCCTACCCCCGGTACCTCAATAGTATTCCGCTTCACGAAATCGCAAATCTGATCGGCGCAGGGAGGCAGTGAGACCATTAGCACTAGAGGAGCGCAAACTACAGAGACAATTTCCATGAAAAAAGCGTGGACCTTGTAGACGAAAAAGGACTCGAATTCTGCCTTGACCTCGCTTCGGAAAGCCTTCTTCCGCCATTTGCTCGGATAATAGTGAGTGAAACTTGCCACCGTCATCAAGGCACTCTCTGCCTCTTCGACAAGATTGATTGTCTGCGTCGTAGAGTGCAGGTTCTCGTCCGGCAAAAGGGATTTGGAAGCCCCGAAAATTATACCCAGAATACCGACGTACCAGAGCAAATTCTGGTCTGCCACTTTCACGTGAAGCAATATGCTCTCGTCAATGGCAGTGAAGAGGAACAGAACAGCAATCAGGCTCCCGCTGATGAAACCAGCCATGCGCGCCATCGCTGTCACGACCTCGTTCTGAGTGAACAGTTTCAAATACGATTCGGCATGCTCATAGGACGGTGCCAAGCGGCGATCGAGCATATGAGGCAGCTCATTGTACTCCCGAAAGGTCCACTTTGCGACACTGCTCCATTGCCTCCTGCCCATATAACTCTTCTTAGCTGCAGACTGCGTTCTAATTTCGTAGGCGTTGTTCATGATGAAGTGGAAGACCATGAACAGGAGCATGAAAGGGAGAAGCACAAGCTGGGCGACTCCGACAGTAAAGAAACGGCGGCGAAGCTTTCCGGGGTCATTACAGAAGGATGGACGGACGAGAAATTTTTCGTCGTACATCTGGCTTATGATGCACAGATGTATCGACCATTCAAGGGATTTGCTAAAATATTGCTTCTTGGTAGTTTTCTTGAGGAATTCGGGCCGCACACTAGTAGGCGAAGTCGGCTGAATGTTTGGGTCGATGTTGGCGTTCCTGGACCTACCACTACTACTACCCCCTCCCACACCACTTCCTTCGCTAAAACTACGAAGAGGATTCAAAAATAGATCCAGGCCTGGGACCCTCAAATTCAGCAGGCCGTGGTCGAATAGCGCAACTATCCAATTCTCGTAGCGGGTGACACGCTGGGCGATAGATAGAGCAGTCATTGTCTGCCCGTGGATCGCAACACGGTACTCTCCCGAGTTTTGGAGGTTTATTAACTTCAGAACCACGTCGTCCCACTGCAAGCTTCCTCCCAAGATTTCTTTCCGATCGACTCGTAGCTCGCGCTCGTATATTCCTTTCATTTCCCGCGCTTCCATACCCCTCTCCCAGCACTTGAGACCGACCCCAAATCCATAAATGGTAAAGAGGAGAATGTAGATGATCACCAGTAGCTTGTAGATCGAAAAGTGGGAAAAAGGAGAGGAAACCAAATACTCGCTCAAGGTTGCCTTGCAGGTATCTTCGCTCTGACAAGTTCTCATCGCCTCCCAATCGACGCAAACCAAAATGAACACGCTCAGACTCAACGTCACCCAACACATTACAAACTCGACACAACCAATTGAGACAATGTTTGTAAATCCCCTGTAGTAGTAATATCGGTACAGCGCGGTTGTAAACGTGTCCAAATTTGACGTAGCGGCGTAACCATCTTTCTTTTCATGTGGCAGCGGGTTAAGGAGAATATATTTCTCCCCGTCAGGTTTCGTCTGATCACAAGGGTGATCAATCCCGTTGGGAGGGACCACTTCAGGATTCACGAGGTGGTCGTTCTCCAGCAGACTCTGGAGCTGCATCATCTCGGGTTCGCAATTTGTTGGAGCGGAGCTGGCGGAAAAGAGGGGGGTGTTGAAGGGAGTTCGTGTGGGGCCATGTTGTTGTTGGTTTTGTGGAGTTTGAGAGTTGGAAAGTGTGATTCCAAACTCAGACAAGTTATTGTTGAAATTTCTGGTGGCGACGGATTGTTTTCGGGATGTGGTTGATGACAGTGACGGGGCGGTGTTTGTTACGCCGTTGACAGAAGGGTGGGTATTTGACTTCTCCAGGTGAAGGCGAACGTCATCATGGGTGCGGGCATCCATCTCGCCCCAGACACCATCGTCGTTGGTGACGGCAGTTTTTGAGCTCGGTGAGGGTGAGTGCTTCATATCGATGCGGGTCTGGTGCTGCTCGTGCATCCTACGTTCATTCGTCTCTGCGGCAGCAAGCTCGTCAAAGATGTCCGCCATCTTGAATTCTCAACCAGAGGTAGATAGATTATGGTGGCCAGTTGACACAGAAATAAGATTCCTCGGTTTCTCAATCAATATGGTGGGTCTCAGACGAGTAATTTATGCCTTTTACCGCTGGTGTCCTTCTCCTGGCAAAGAAATATTCTTCTTTTTCACCCACGCATTTTCCTAAGAAGCCTTCCCGTTAGCGAAAATTATAAATATTAGACAGAAGGGGGGCTTTGATTCTGCTGAAATCAAAACGAAAGATTCTTCCTTGATTTATGTCATTTCTATCCTCCCTTTTCTCCCCTGCCCAAAATGAAAACATCTACACAAAAAAAAACTCTCTCCAAATTAACGACCGTTCAGTTGCAGGTGGTCCAGGACACGCTGCGCAGTGATCTGTTAGACGTAAGGCTGCAGCTGCATGGGTTTCAGGAGGATATTGACGCTGTGGAGAGAGAGCACGTTGATCGCTGTGAGAAAGAGGCCTTCATAACATCTGAAATCGCCAAATTTCGCAGGGCTTCGGTCGGTAAATATGAGAATAATTCAAAGTTGGATGAAATCGGTAAGATATGATATGATCTGGAGAAGGGGGGAAAGTTGCGCGTCGTTATTGCGATCCCTAACACTCTCCTCGCCCCCCCCCCGGTTGCACATGGAACGACGGACGTAGAGAAAGTCCGAGACGATCTTGCTAAGAACAATTTTGTGACGAAGTATAAAATAATCGATATGGAGAGGAAGAGAAAGGAGGTCCGAAAAAAGGAGGAAGTAGTTGCAGGAGTCTTGGAGCTTATATCGAATATATTAAGTGGAGATGGTGGAGAAGAGAATGAGCTGACTGGGATGGCGTAGGCAAGAAAATGTTTGTTTGTAGGTTGTAGGGCTTGAAGTGAAAATGTAGCGACGAAATTTAGCTAACAAATTAACTGCAATACCCCCCTGCAAAATGATTTTCAGAACTAACTAAAACATCCACGGCGCCTCCTCTGTGTGGAAGTTCGTATCGAAGGAGTCCGACTGGACCCTGAACTTGGCCACTTTCCTCGCCCTGCGATTTGTCTTGTCAACAATGGTGATATCAGCCTCAAGCACGCAGTGCCTCGAGTCAATTGAGCACTCTCCCGCGGTATCTTCTCCGCAAAATTGAAGATCGACGTCCTTAGAGCTCTCGCAAATTACTTTATTCCTCTGACCCAAAGCTGCCTGTAGCGCATTTTCTGCCAATATTGTCTGCCAAAAGATGCCTCCCTCCGCGCTGACTGCCATGTGAGCGATGATATACGGGAATGCGCCCGACAAGACCGCGTCGACTCCCCTCTGTCCCCAACAAGCAGCCCTCCAGACGACAACTTCGTGGGCTAAGAAAACGGACGGGGGGGGGGGAGGGGTTTGGTCAGGAAAATAGAAGGACCCAATCGCTTTATCTCAGCTTGGGTTTTTTTTTTGACTCACCAGAAAACTTTCCCAGGTGTTCCATGACGTGGATTGGCTTGTTGCCATTTGAAGATAGCAACTCCACCTTTACGCCCATCTCAATGAGTGACTCCTTCACCTTCCTGACACGCTCACTCTCTTGGTGTACGATATTGAGCGCCTCCGTCGCCTTCTGCTGCACCTCGAGGGCTAGTTGTGCGTATTCTTCGCTCTCGCCTGTCTCGGCGCTGAACATTGCCGCCTGTGCAGCAGCCGCTGCGGCGGCGGCAGCAGTTGCGCTTTCACTCGCAGCCTGCGCTGCGACAAGATTCTTCCCTCTCCTAATAAACGACAAAATACTGTGTGTTAGAGACGACAATGCTGCTGCTGCCGATAAAATACAAAATAACCTCGAAAATGGTCTCAAACATATTGTGTCGCTTTGCGCTCATCGCGTTTGCTTCTCGCCAACGAACCGTAGAATAACTCTCGTCGGTGTCCTCCCAGGCCCTCTCCAGAACTTCTCCACGTCCACTCCCCCCCAGAACTTGTCCCGAGATTCGTTCTTAATCGGGAGGTGTTTGAGGTCAGTGGCGTCGAGGACGACAATGCGCTCCACGGCGGGGGGGAGATTCTTGCCGGTTGTGGCAAACCAACGGATGCCATCCAAACGCTCGTTGATGTCCTCTCTCCAGCGGACTGGGACTGTCACAACTACGGCGTCGGAGTTGTCGTAGAAGTGGAGGAGCTACGCAACGCGTGAGCGGCGCGTTAGTATTAAGAGGTATTGAGAGGTAACTGAGAGATCAAGCCTTACAATACAGCAACAAACAAGTGGCGCAACTGACGCCTTTTTCTCTCACCTCTTTCTCCAACTCTCTGTCCTCTTCCACCTCGATAGGGCTGGGATCAAACCAATCTGGATCCACGTCATCCTCCGCCCAGACCCTCCTCGGAGGTGGCGCGAGCTCGAACGTCCCGAAATTCCTCGCACTAAGGATTTTCCCCCCCGACCTCCTCCCGAAGGCGTTGCCATTGCGCTCGAATGCCAGGTGATCCTCCGACTTGATGACACTGCAGTGGAGCAAACCGAGGGGTCGCGAGGTTCTACGCTGGAATTTCCTGGCCTTGCGCGCGAGACTGTTCGAACTCCTCTGGACGTAGCCGGCGATTATCTCGTCGGTATGGTCCACGCCGACGCAAATGCTCACATCGACACCAGCAGAGTGCAGCGCAGACGCTCCCCTCATGCTCCGCTCCTCAATCGGAGAGGGGGAGCCGATCACAACCCTCTTTATTCCGCACTTCAATATGAGGTCTGTGATCGCAGGATCGGTCCCAACTTTCTCTGAAGAGGGCTCCAAGGTGGTATAGAGGGTTAGGCCCTCAAGGAGGTCCCTTGCAGAAGATTCCTTGTAGCTCACAACCCAATCAGCCAGCGGCGTTACGGTGAGAGGAAGGGACTCCAGAGCATGCAAGACGGAGCTTTTTGTGTAGGTTGTTATTCCCGAGCCAATGATCTTGTCGTCCTTCGGAGAGTAAAGGATCGAGGCAGAAGGAGCGGAGGGGTAAATCTGGGAGTGGTAGGGTTGGGAGGAAGAGAGAGAGGAGAGAAAAGACTCATGGAGAGAGCAACATTCCAGCATCAACCGCATGTCAATGTCTTTCTGTGAAGTCAGCGCTCCAGGGGGTGTTGAGGGTGTTGAGGGGGGCACCTTAGGGGGTACCGAACCGGAAGGGAATGAAAATGAATGTGCAGTCAAGGGGAGGAGGAGAAAAAAGTGAAATAGGTGCATTTTCGTCCCTCTTCTCTTTCCGCTCTCAGTCACTGATGTATAGGTACTCACAAACGTGGTCCGTATACGAGGCGAGGCGGTAGAGAAGGGAGTCAGAGAGGGGCCGTTGGCAGAGTTCTTTGTAAAGGAGAAAACACACTCAGAAGGTTGTCGACCTGCTAAGAAGTTGAAAATCCTGCGTATAATGATGATGAGAGGAGCTATGGGGGACCTTCGGAAGAATTAACGAAAGTAAAAAAATGGTTATGGGTGCGTATAAATAGGGATTTTGAAATCTACATTACTGCCGATTTTGTGATCATCGGCACCCCCTTTGTTGACTCGCGTATTTTGTAGTAAAAAAACCGTTTTCTGCAGCATATATAGTAACAGATTTCTCTTGGAAGAAATATGGTCCGGTCATTCCTTTTTGTCGCAATGGCAATCATGTTCTTCGACAATGTGACATCGTTTGCTCCTCGCCTTCCCCCCCGAACGCAAACTTCCCTCGAGGCGGAGGTGTGCGTCGTGACGGGTGCTTCGCGCGGTCTGGGGCGTGCAATTGCCCTTGATCTTGGCCGGGCAGGATCAAGTGTTGTTGTGAACTATGCAGGAAGCGAGGCAGCAGCGTGAGTGTCGGATTCTTTGCAGCGTCGTGGACGTCACTTGCTTCGCTGCTTTGTATTCTCTAACGGAATTGTCGGGATCGATTCTAATTTGTGGCTCATCTCCCACACGTGCATACATGACTCACCCACACTCAAAATTGTTTGTTTTTTGTTTCACTTTGCAGCAATGAAGTGTGCGAGGAAATTAAGAGTCTGGGCGGCGACGCCATTGCAGTGCAGGCGGACTGCAGCGACCCCGTGCAGATCGCAGATATGATGAAGACCGCCGTCGATAAATTCGGTACAGTTGATGTAATTGTGAACAATGCGGGGATCACCAAGGATGGACTGGTCTTGCGAATGAAACCTGAGCAGTGGCAGTCGGTGATTGATGTGAACTTGAGTGGCGTTTTTTACGCATCCCAGGCGTTCTTTAAAGTGGCGAGCAAAAAGAGGAAGGGGCGAATTATCAATATCAGCAGCGTGGTCGGGCAATTTGGCAACCCGGGGCAGGCGAATTACGCCGCAGCGAAAGGAGGGGTGCTAGGATTGACCATGTCAAACGCTAAGGAGTTCTGCTCCAGAGGGGTCACCGTCAACGCAGTTTGTCCCGGGTTCATTGAGAGCGACATGACGAAAGAGCTGAGCGACGACTACCTCGAGAAAATGTGCGATGTAATCCCGCTCAAGAGGCTCGGAAAGCCTGAAGAAGTCGCAGGAATGGTGCGTTTTCTCGCGCTCGACCCTGCTGCCGAGTATATCACTGGCCACACGTTTAATGTTGACGGCGGAATCGCCATCGGCTGTTAGGTCCGTCGCGTAAGCGAGGGGGGAGGAATGTAATGTTCCTGTAAAGTTTAGGGAGGTAGTTTTGCCAAAATCGTCTTTTTAGTCTAGTCTAGATAGATGTATGATGCAACACTTGTGATTGAGGGAGGTAGTTTTGCCAAAATCGTCTTTTTAGTCTAGTCTAGATGTATTCAAGCCATTATCATTATATGCACAATATTTTGCAGTACCTGCTGCATATTGCTTCGTGTTATCTGAGAGGAAAGGAACGACCAACGTGGCTCGCTAAGAGTCTGATCCGAAAATCGGACTTCAAGACATTCATTCGAAAATACCTTTTTCAATACTGCTGCAGCAGTATTTTCGCTTCTACCCCCCCTCCTCCAGGGCGGTTCTGAACTGTTAACCCACCCCCCGCCTGCTCCATTAATATCTTACTGATGGGGAGACCGACTCCAATCCCCTGCAGAGGATCGCGCACAGCAGCGTACGATGTCTGATGATTGAGCCTGTCGTACCTTATCTTCCCCACATGGCCGAATTGGAACAGATCTTTGCCGCTGTTTTCTTCTAGTCCAACCCCGTCGTCCACAACTCTTATGGCGAGACCATCGCTGCTCGAGAGCGTGACAAAGGGCTTGGTGAAGACTCCGTCAGCTCGCTTCATAGTCGCACTGACCGCGTTCTTCAGGCATTCTGATAGAGTATATCTCACGGACGAAGGAACGATGCAACAACTATCTCTGCCACTGTCGAAATAAACCATTTCTTCTGACAAAGCTATGTCGATTCCTAGGTTGGGGTGATCGGGAAAGTCTACTGAAAACGAAAACACCAACTCGTCTCGAACCGATTCAATCATTTCAACGACAGTTATCGGTGACTTAATCTTGATAACTGCCCCCTTGTCAACAATTTTGTCAGCCTTCTTCTCGTCAGCCAAGTCGTAAAAATGGTCACATATAAGAATGAAATCAAAATGATTTCGCAGAATTCTGTCCACAGTTTTTGTAGCCTCATCATCCAAGGCGTTTTCGCATGAGAAATCAAACAGCGTCTCAACTGCAGATAGAGCGTGCCGCAATTTTACATCGTTCAATGCCTTTCGTAGCCTTTCCTTGTCCGTGCCACTGAACCTAGACATAAGGGCCCCTTCAGAGAGCGATTTCACAGTCTTCGCAGTGTCACCGTAAATGTGAAGCAACGTTTTCACCTGCTTTTTCTTTGCGTCGAGCTTTTCAAGGTGGTCAAGCCCCACTATCAAGCGCTTGTGGATTGCTTCCACAAACTGCAGCGCATCACTCGACCTATCGGTACAGTTCAAAGGCCCGTCGACAAGTTGTGGAATTATTATCGTCCGGGGTGGCCGACAAGCGCGAGTAAAACTCCTCAGCATTGTGGAGAATACATGATCAACAAGAATTACAATTCCGCGG
>ENA-OWPI01005048-OWPI01005048.1-marine-metagenome-genome-assembly--contig:-NODE-5048-length-10243-cov-4.935274_pt1 | contig 10243 bp, 11 predicted proteins | sample MGYA00238138_ERZ651775 | MGnify/ENA primary metagenome ERZ651775 (study PRJEB26906, sample SAMN06265043) | marine metagenome | isolation source: Helgoland LTER site | place: Germany:Helgoland, sampling...
CCAAGGAGGTGGACGAGCAGATGATGAATGTGGTTAGTAAGAACTCCACCTACTTTGTTGAGTGGATCCCGAACAACCTCAAAGCTTCTATCTGCGACATTCCCCCTAAGGGACTGAAGATGGCGAGTGTTTTTGTTGGGAACAGCACCGCTATTCAGGAGGCTTGGAGGTGAGGAATCTGTAGTGAGACAAAGGGGTTTCTGCTGCGTGCCGCAGGCGCAAAACAATCGGAGCGTTCCAAGGGTCCCCGGCATCTTTTGGCTCGGCCAAGCACTCGACACTCGCAGGCTAATTTAATTACTTCATTTCAACCGGTCCTAATCAACCCCAAAAACCACACCACACAAACCTCATAGGCGAGTCGCTGATCAGTTTACCGTCATGTTCCGTCGTAAGGCGTTCCTTCACTGGTACACGGGCGAGGGAATGGACGAGATGGAGTTTACTGAGGCCGAGTCGAACTTGAATGATCTCGTTTCTGAGTACCAACAGTACCAGGACGCTACCTGCGAGGAAGACGACATCAGTGAGGACTTTGGTGACGGCTTCGAAGAGGATATGTAATGAAAGGAGTTACGTGCATAGTTATTAATAGCAGAGAAACAGAAAAGGAAAAAAATGGGTAACACACGAATGAGAAAAAAACGAGACGAGAGGGGGCAAAAAGTGTTCTGCTTTGCTGGAAAATGCTTCATTTACACCCCTGCTGGTACGGTGCAGTCAAGAGACAAAGATAGCAAAAAAATTATTGGTTTAATCTAAATCCTTTTCATACGCTGCAACTATACTACTCAACAAATGATACTGGAAAGATCGACACGAGAGTCAATCTCAGCGACATCCTGACTAGGGCACTATCGGGTGTCCACCTGGCGGAGTTGGCCGACGTGCTTATCCCGCGCAAGTCACAGGTACAGTTGCTACTACGCAACGCAATTGGTGCCCCAGCAGGGTAGCCATGATTAAAAATAATGGGTAGTCGCGAGTGCGGCCCACTTGCCCCAAGGGGAGTGTGAGCGGTTATGTGTGTGTGGTTAGGACCGGTATGGAGGGGTTAGGAAGCTTGGTCACACATATACTTTGACGTTGTGACGTATCCCCATTACATATTCGGAAAATTCATCTCAAAGTGTGCAAAACCTGCCTTCTTGATAGTTGCGCTGTCATGGGTGCAGTTCTCGAGTGAACAGCCACTTGGGGGTTGGCTGTTTTCAGTTAGCACTTTCAACCATTTATTGGGAACGCGTTGGTGTATTGCGATCGTGGCAGGAGCACCATTTCTTATCTCCCCTCTTTCGTCACCTCCTCCTCCCTCTCCAGAATACCGCATTTGCCGAATTTCGTTGAATGCATATTCTCTCTCCATAACTTCGGTGAGAAAAAGCAAACGCTCCTCCCTTGCGCGAGTCACTCTACCATTAGCTATGTTGTAGCGTACCCTACACTGGATAATCGTGGCAGCGAAGTTCTTACGTTTCCGCACCGTCATAGCGATTCGGATTCTCTTGCGCATCTCAATCTTGGCCATGATGACTTGGCCAGCGCGGAGAAGTGTCTTGTTAGCATTCACTATTTTTCGGCTACTTCTTCCGCGATGATTGGCCTGAATAAATGTGGCCAAGAATTTTTTCTTTTTCTCTTCTGCTAGCAACCTCTCTTCCAAGAATTTTTTTTCCAAGTTGATCTTATCGATCCGCAGCCGCTCTTCTACCTCTTGCGCCTCCAAAAGCAGTTGGGCCTCCCTTTGCTGTTGCGCGAAAACGTCCTCTGGTGTTTCTGGGCTTTCTTTAAAGTGCTCATTGGATTGCAAGCTACTTTTATTGTGGGGCGAGTAGCGGAGTTGCCATACAGCAGGGCTCTCGCCCCCTCCTTCTTCGTCTTCCTCTCTTTCTCCCTCTCCCCAATCTTTATCAGGTGAAGTCGGAGTCTTCACTATTGGAGTTGACGGTCCGCTTGGAGACGTTTCCCCCTGAACAGTCCCCAATTCTAAGCTGTTACAGCCGCGAAGCGCGGGGCATCAATCACAGAGTCAAACACGACAAAACGAGAGTAAAAATGATCGGAATGAATAGATTAGATAGATTCTGGGGACGACAGCCCCGAGACAAAAAAGGCTCACCTGTTCTGGTCAGATACTTTGGGGTACTTGTTGGTCTGGTTCTGCTGCGTCATTAGTTCTCTACTTTCCTTCATAAAATCCTCCCTCAATCGACTCAACAAACCTCGCGCCAAAATAATGCGAAAAAAACCCTTGATAGTGTTGCTCCCTTTCACAGCGATTCTTAATCTTCTTTTCGCCAACACAACCCTTGAGAATTTGCTATTAACAATAATTGCAGCTTCATTTGCCATTTGTCGCCAGAACTTAAAGTAGCTCATGGCTGTCTTTCCTCTGACCATCTTTTGAATCGTCCTTGCCGCCTTGTGCTTTCTGCTCATTTCCTCAAAACAGCGTTTCTCCAATGACTTGAACTTTGCTTTCGCCACACAGACCCTGTAGAAGCACTCGATGGTGATGGCCGACTGGTAGCGACGTTGGCGATGAAGATGCAAAAGGCCTTCAAACCGAGTCTTGGCCATTACAACCCGTGATCGATTGTTGATAGTCGTCGCAGCGTCATATACACATTTGAAATGACGCAGAACTTTCAGTCGCTTCCTGGCGCGTTTGCAACGGACCATTTTCTGTATTGTCGTCGCGCTAGAGTGGTACAATTTTCGTAGCATCATCAAGTATATTTTTCTAGCTATTTTAGATCTAATAAATGCCTGAATTTTCGTGGCCGCCCGAATCCGAAGAATAGATGTTACAGCAAGTTTTCTTGCCTCTTCAATATAATTTCCATAAACTGACTTCACGAACTCGTAAACGATTCGACGCCGGCGAGCAGGAGTCGACAGATCATCAGAAGGGGAAGCAGACCGAGACCGACGCCCACTGGACAAAGATCGTTGTATGGGTTTTGTCCTGTCAGTAATACTCTTCGGGGGGGGCTGAGGAAGAACCTTTTCCTCCAAAAAGGTGAGCACACGCTCTTCACCCACACAGCTCTTCATCATTTTGACTACCACATTTTGCGAACGGTCCCTTAAGTCAACTCCATTCAGGCGAACCAACTTGCAGCCTTTTTTTACTTCTGTCTTCATCTTTAAGGCAGGGGAATTGTCTGTGAAGCCATCCACCATAAATACACCGCTGGCAGAGTTTGAAGCAGATTTTTGCCACCGAAAGTGGATCCCGACGGACTGAGAGGGGCTGAACCGCAAGTCGATGGAATTATAGACACTCATATTTACGCAGGTTGGGAGTTAGGATGGAGTAGGGGATGATGAAGTATGAAAATTGAATAGTGGAAAGATGATTCTATCTTTGGGAGAATGAAACCATTGCAAGCGGCACAACAGGGGAATTGAATCAATGAAGGAACAGTTTGAGAGCTGCCGTGCAAAAAATGAGAACTCAAATAACTTTTTTGTTTTTGTTTTTTTTTCGTCGCTTTTGGATTTGGTGCTATTATTTGTTCTACCAAGACATATAATAATAAGATGAGCGCTACGATGAAATTGGAATTACCGACAACGAAAACCGTATGGCGGCAAGGACAGCGACATGCCACAATGGTTTTGCGTTTACCTACAACGAAAAAACCGTGTGGGGCAAGGACAGCAATTTGTTATGGTTCTTGCGAAATAATGTTTTCTCTGAAATGAATGTTGGGAAATAAGAAGTATTATACCTACAGAAAACTCTTCATTCCACTTAAATCCTTACTGCATTGTGCTAGCAATATCAAAGCAAAATACGTGCACCAAAACTATTGAGTGAGGACAGGTATTTTTTTACCTAACGTAACGGTCCATGAACCGCTTGTGAAAGTCATTGCGCACTGTATCATTTATGAAACGCTTCTTCTGGCTGTCTGGTTCCGTCCGACTTTGATTCCGAAAAACAACATCGTCATTCCACTTCCGCTTCAGCTTCCCACCCCCTCCGTTTGAATTTAGCAAAGGGTTGCCGGTCTGCGCAACCTCCGCAAGTTTTGCTTCCTCCTCTTCCCTCTCCCTCTCCTCTTGCTTTCTTTTTGCCTCCTCTCGCTCCTTTCGGATTTTGGCAAGCTCCGCTTGAAGTGCAGCCTCCTCGTCTTCGCTGTCGCTGTCGTCAAAGCCATCACTATCGTCATCACCGTCACTGTCGCTATCAAAATCACTCCCATTAATATTTTCATCTTCCTCATCTCCGCTTATACCTCCTGCTAAATCCCCCCCATCGTCATCGCTACTATCATCGTCGTACTTACTCTTGATGTTGAGAACATCAACTTCCTTCTCTTGCTTCAGCAACTTCACTTCCCCTCTGATGTCCTCCTCTCGGTTCACCTCCCTGTTCCCGATTTTCCCAATCTTCTTGGCCTTCTTTTCCGCCTCTTCCAATTTCCTCAGCGATTCACGGAGCTGGGCCTTCTTGTCAAGAACCTGTTGGTGCCCCACGCGGTACTTTAATTTTGTGTGAGCAGGTGCATCCTTTGAGGAGCGCATTGTGGACAAGGCGCCTCCAGCATCCCATTGACCCTGGGAGGACTGCCCGACGGCAGCTTTCCAAGTAGGCCTATGTGCAGTCGTCATCCCAAAATTTGGTGAAGTTTGGTGTATATGGTGTGTGTTGGGGGGGGAGTTTCCAAAAGGGAGGACGAAAGGGGAGGGGCAGAAAAAAGAAGAGTGGTTGAATTTTCCTCAGTAACCTGTTTTTTCTCTCTCCTGGGCTACTTCTTGGACAGACACCATACTGACGTATATCCTATTTCTCGTGAAAATCTCACCCCTCGTGATTTTTGACTTGCTGCATCTCCCCCCCCACGGAAAACCAGCCCTCCACGTGTTCCCACAAATACCAAATACGGGGGATGACTAGACTGCGCTCCTGCTACTTCGTGATACTTACGCTGCTGTTATCAGAAACAGTGACAACGGTCAACTCGATCAACCTTTGGAATAAAATATTCAACAATTCTAAGCGAGGGGGAACACAAGGGCCTCATGCAAGCTCAGTCCTGAAGCCAAATACTTGCGGCATCCCGAAGGCGAAGCCGCTTCGATTGGCACGAATTGGGAGGGAGAGTGGCAAGGCAGTCGCATCGGAGATTAGCCGGGTTTTGAGTGGGACTATCGACCCAGGAGAGCAGGAGATTTCGTGTGTCCACTGTTCTCACTGCATCAATTCACTACGGGGAGGGGATGGCGCAGCATTTATGTTGAATGGGGGGAATACGATTGGAAGTGCTAAAACACTACCCCTTGGTCTCCCCCTAAACGCTTGGAAAATCCTATTTCAGATTATGCTCACCAGTATAAATGTCCTTTGCTGGCTTCTGCCGTTGAGGGCAAAGAACTTTGCAGAGGTAAGAGTGTTGAGAGGTATACGTTTTCCACCACATCGATTGTGGTTCACCCCTACGATTTATTTTAACTAACCACTGCCGTTGAGCGTTTTTTTTCGCTCAGAATAAGCTGTTGCTTGGGCTTGCAAATGCCTTCAGTGGTGGCGTCTTCCTCTCGCTTGCTTTCGGCCATCTTATTCCCGAGTGTGTACATGGTTTCGATGATTTCGATGAGGCAACTCCCTACATGGTGGTTCTCTTTGGCTACTTGCTGGTATTTTTCTTTGAGAAAGTTGCTTTCGATGCCCACGGTTTGATGAATGTTAGTGTAAGTTTCAAGTTTTGCTGCTTCAATGATGTGTTGTAGGGTGGTGCTCATTCTTTCCTCTTGGTGCCCATTCTTTACCTCTTCACAAACTCACCCTTTCTATATTTGCAGGAAAAGGAAGCTCAGGCGACCCCAGAGTCGACAACGTCACCTCCGTCGCCCCCAACAACGCCGCATAGAGGGAAAGATACCTCGCGCTCTGCCGTGATCCTCCTGGGTGCGTTGGCTGTCCACAGTGTGCTGGAGATGACAGCGCTCGGCCTTGCAGATTCCTTCTCGGACAGTGCGCTGCTGAGTTTGAGCATTGCGCTACACCAGCCCGCTGAGAGCATAGCCTTACTGGTCGCTTTCCTAAAGAGCGGTATGCCAAAGGATGAAATATTGAAATTTTTGAGTGCATTCAGGTAAGTGCGCTCATAAAGTAGGCTCATCACTAGGCTAGTGCGCTCAAAAAGTAGGCTCATCACTAGGCTAGAAGTTGAGTTAGGTTGGGTTTGGTTGGGTGTCAGAGAAAATTGTTTGCTTATCCAGAACTCTAATTCGTAACTTCTCACCGACACCGACCCCCGAATGTCACAGTTGCATGGGCCCAATTGGAGTTGTTGTAGGAATGGTAGTCAACGAGTTCGCTGCCCCCATTGTTGACGCGTTCATGCTTGCAGCTGTCGCGGGAACTTTTATTTATGTTGGAGCAACCGAAGTCATTCCGGAAGAATGGGAGGATCAGGAGCACAAGTGGAAGAAATTTCTAAGTTTGCTTGCTGGTATCGGCAGCATATACGTCATCACTCAGTACACATCTGGCTTGGAGGGTGCAGGCTAAACCTCATTTCATGTTCTCTTGCTTGATTAATGAATGTATTACTGGCGACTAATTTTATTAGGCTAGCAACAAATGTTTCGGTGTTTGTGTGGGACAATGTTTTTTACAAGCTGTCTTCTCAGAAATGTATGCGGCTTGTGCCTTTTACAAACTGCATTAAAATTGTATTAAAATTGTATTAAAATCGTATCAAAACCGTATCAAAACCGTATCAAAACCGTTCCAGGGACAAAAATATCGTACCCATATATAAAAAATCACCTCTCCATGACGTTGGGAATATCGACACTGGTCTTCTTGGCCCACGCAGCATTAACCTCTCTGACCTTCTCCATGACCTTCTTGTGCAATTCACTCTTATCGTCGTTGAAGTAAGAAACCAAAGGAGCATTGTCGGCCATGGGTCCCCTAGCGCCCCAAAACATTCCACACGTCTTAGGACTGAGCATCAAGCTGTGCTCCTTGAAGGTCCCGATAGGCGCTTTCAAGATATCGACATACCTCTTAACCCCGATCTTGGCCGAGGCTGGAGGCGTCGGGGCTTGAGTGACACCCATGCACCAGAACATCTGAGGGAAACAACCCAGCAACTGCTTCACAGGGAAGTGTGCCCTCTCTGCAAAACTACCGCCAACGGCACCGGGGCTGGTGTGGATCCAGCTGATGTCGGGGTTACTACGGCCCACGGCGAGGAAGTGCATGTGACCGATGATTTTGGCATTCTTGTAGTCCCCGAACTGGTTCCTGACAGGAACTGGGCAGTAACTTTTGTAGTTCATCTTGATAGCCCAATCAATATCCTTCTCGGTGAAATTTCCGCAGTAGTTGGGAAGGAAGCCGCTGAAGGACCAAACGGCCCTGGAAACCTCACTACCGATATAAAGGACTTGCTTTCCCTTGGTGAGTTTGCCGGACGCGAGTAAGGCATCGATGAGTGCTGCATGTCCGAGAGTGTTGATTGTCATGCCCTGGGTCGCAAGGGAATTCTCGTTGATTTCAATTGGCGCCATTCCTCCAGCATTCAGAACAATCCTATCGAAATCGGGGATGGTCTCAGCGCACTAGAGGGATGGAAGATTAAAAAAAGTTAGTCTAACTCATAATTGAACTGATATAATTTAACTGACCATTGAACTGATCATTGAAATTGTGTGGCTGTACTCACCCGTTTGATAGACGCCATGTCTGCCAAGTCAACGACCGCGGAATCGAAGAAAGAGGCGGGTTTGCCGGTCTCTTTGGTTAGGCTTGCGATAGCAGTATCGCATTTAGCTCGGGAACGTGTCATGATGATGACCTTGCTGGTGGTGGGTTCAGCAGCCAATTGGATAGCACACTCAAATCCCAGGCCGACATTGGCTCCGGTTATAGCAATAGTACTCATTTTATTTTCTTTTTTGCTGGTGTTTGCAGTCTTCTTCTTCGTCTTCCCCTTGAGTGGGTCACGGCCAGCTACTGCGAGAAGGAGCTGCTATGTATGCTGCAGATATTCCGCTCCCTCTAAATTCCGCAAAACGAATATAAAAGCGAAGCGAAATCACTCGGATTTTGTAAAGTATAAAAATAACAAAGTGTAATTTTCCTTTTTTTTGTAACGTATTGCCTACCGAAGCAGTTCGCATCCACAGGAAATTTCTTGCACGCAAATGTGTCACACGCGAGGGTGTTCGAACGCATCCCGCCACTATGGCCCGGCGCTAGACTCGGGCCACCCAGAAGCTGGCCGGCAAATGCGCTGCAAGGAGTGCAAGTTTGACGACGATGTGCACAATGGAGGCTATAAGTGCCGCTGCTGCAACACTGCCAGCTACGGCCCCGCGCACGATTCGGGCGACGCCAATGCTGGCAAGCGAGTGCGCTGCAAGGAGTGCAAAACCGACGACGATGTGTGCAATAATGGCTCCAAGTGCGCGTCATGCAAACTCGTATTTGTTGCGAAACGCGGCGATCGCTGCGCGAACTGCGGAGGAGGGAACGCCAATTCCGTGTGGTACAATGCCAAGTGCAACATGACCGTCTCCAATTTCGAGCAGCTCGGCGTGCACGTCTTGGCCGAAGACTACGTGCAGCGCGGCGTGTGCGACGAGCAGAGCGGCAAAAAGTTTGCGCGCATCGACATGCTGCTGACGAACGGTGACAAGTCGTGTCTGCCCGACAACATGATCCTCGCCATCGAGTGCAACGAGCACGAGCACCAGCGCGACATGGTGTTGACGGATGGCATGTGCGACACGGCGCGTATCATGGCCATCGTCTCGCAGCTGAAGCTAAAATATGGCGGTGACACCTCCATCGTAATTGTCATGTGGAATTGCGACCTCGGCCACTCGCGCTCCGACGCCACGCGCGAGACGGAGGAGGAAAAGACGACGCTGCTCGCCTGCAACCAGATTCTCCTCTTTCGTGCGCTCGCCTACATCAAGGCGTCGCCGCCGCAGACCGGCTCTGCCACGCTCCTCATCATTGGCTACAGCGATGACAACGCCGCCAAGCTGCGTGACAATGTCTCGTACACTTCCGCCGCCGGCGCCAAGCCACAAGCGCAGGTGCGCATCGAGTGCGTGCCCGACGCCTCGTTTGCGACGCTGCCGTCGATGGCCGACACGCCGCTGCTGACCGATCTGCTCAAGGAGCACAAGAGCGAGGCGGGCGTAGAGGCGTACTTTGCGCAGCGCAATCGCGCGTGGCTCGAGGCGCGCCGCTACGCCAAGCTGACGGTCAAGGAGGCGCAAGCCATGGCGCAGGTCGGCGACGCCTACGGCATGGCAGGCTCGTCGGTGGCAGTGAAAAAGAAGGTGGCATGGCAAAACGCGGCAAAGAAGCACATTGATTTGCTCCTCTCCTCCGTTGCCACGTACACGACCAACGTCACTGGTGGAGACACTGCACCCGACGTCGAAATCGTCGAGTGTCTCGCGAGAAAGGATAGGCGAGTCGGCAAGCGCACAGACTATCACTACGGGAAGCAGGTCGTGCGCAACTGGTCGTGCTGTCAATCGTCGAGCAAGGAGCCGTACCACCACATCATTCGCAAAAAGAAGGAGGGAGAGGAAGAGAAGGGAGAAGGAGGGGGGTCGTCGTCGTCGTCGTCGTCGTCGTCGTCGTCGTCGTCGTCGATGGAGGTGGGACCGTCAAAGCGACGCAAGATGGTGCAGCTGTAGCTGGTTTTTTCAGGAAGTGAACAGTCGTCGATTGTGTTGGACGAGTAAAAGGGAGGAAGAGATGTCGGAAAGGAGCAAGTCGTGTACATGGGTAGTAGGTAATATTCGTCGTAAAGAGAACCCGAATCGTTGGTTAGGTTTAGGTTCAACGAAGGAAGCGGTTGCGGCAGTGTAGGTAATATTCATTGTAAAGAGAATACGATTCGTTAGCGTTAGGGTTTGTTGTCTTTTATTCTTCCCTGTCTGTTGTGAGTTGGTTGAAAAGAGGGTTAGAATTTCTGTTTTCATAGCAGGCGAGTGGAGGATTCATTTATTAAGGAAGACGACTTCCCAAACTAAGGCGTATCGAAATGAATTTAAAAAAAGGTATTCAACTCGGGCTTTTTATATACCGGACCGTCGATCCAGAGAAGGGAATAGTTTTGCGGGGTTAAATCATCCCAAAATTTGAGCTCAATATCTGTGCGATTCGCCGTGTAGTCGATATCCGCGAACGATTCCTGTTGCCCGAGAAAGAAAGGAAGCAGCAAGAATTAAGAAATGCATGGGGAGGGGG
>ENA-OWPI01005052-OWPI01005052.1-marine-metagenome-genome-assembly--contig:-NODE-5052-length-10229-cov-3.138495_pt1 | contig 10229 bp, 7 predicted proteins | sample MGYA00238138_ERZ651775 | MGnify/ENA primary metagenome ERZ651775 (study PRJEB26906, sample SAMN06265043) | marine metagenome | isolation source: Helgoland LTER site | place: Germany:Helgoland, sampling...
CCGCTTCTCCAGCTCCGAGATTTGGCGCAAAAAGAATGACATGTTTAACCACTGGAGTACCCCGCTCTACCATGACGGACATCTATATGGTATGTTCAGTTTTAAAAAATATGGAAATGGACCTCTTCAGTGCGTTGAGTTAAAATCAGGTAAGATTAAGTGGAGCCAGGATGGATATGGGCCCGGCAATGTTATTTTATCGGGCGATCACTTGATTGCCCTTGCCGATGACGGCGTTCTTTCTTTGGTCAAGGCCACTCCTTCGAAATATACGGAATTGGCTCGAAAAAAAGTGCTCGATGGAAAATGCTGGAGCACTCCCATCCTGAGTAACGGATTGGTCTTTGCCCGGAGTACCTCCGAAGCAGTCTGCCTCGACGCAGGGAAACGCTAAGATTGATTCGAATCGCCCGACGCAGTACAACCTTTTCGTCTGTCGTATCGACCACGAGATCTCTGGTACCCCAGGTCCATCACATCGTCCCGCCAGATAGAAACTCTTTGGTTGTATTCCGAGTTTAATTCACGATTCAAGAAATCTGGATTTCGTCCAATTTATTCAAAAATTCTCTCCTCCAGTGTTCAAGTGGATTCATCGATGGTAATAGTTTCTTACTTTATTACACGACTTAGCTCATGGAATTGAGCTTGGAAAAGTTTCACTTTTTCAAAACCAATAAGAAAAAAAAAGTCTCCACCTTCTTACAATAACCTTATTTCGGTGATTTCTTCTGTCTTGCTAACTGTCTCTTTCCAATGAAATTAATATGACATGAAAAAGAAAATAAACTCAGGAGAAGAGACCATCAAATCGATTCGAAGAAATTCCGCCTATAATTCAAGTCGTACCCTTGTACTCATTTTCTGCGTGGTTTTAGGATTAGGTATGCTCGCCACTGCCTATTGGTTATCTCAAAATTTACCTCAAAATGCTCAGATTGCGGTTCTGTTTATTGCCGTATTGATGGGAGTATTATCAGGAGTTAATTTATTTCATTTCCTGCATGCACATTATGATCAGAGTGACGCTCTTATTCAAGTTGCCAAGTTTCAAGAACGTTCACTCAAACATCGAAATAATGCACTCTCACTTGTCGAAAAAATTCGAGAAGAAGTCGATGAGGAAAACCAACAAGAACAAAAAGTGAGGGCTTTTGTTCAGGATGAAACAATGGAGTCGATCGAGAAACCAAGCGAAGAAGAAAATCAATAGTTTCTTACACTTGTGTAAGGAACCAAAGTCCAGTTGTCGATACGCTTAGGATGAAAATAAAGGAGAATAAGTTAGTGATCATATTCAATCAAGGGATTTAATAATGTATTTACACTAAGTAGGTATCTATGTCAAAATAATCTGAAAGTTTTTTAACAATTATTTATTTCTCGCGGGTTAACCCCAAGAAATAAGCAATCGATTGAAGTACTCCCTCGCGTAAAGAGGTCTGTGGCATCAGGGGAAATACCTTTCGGGTTGCCTCGTCATTTAATTCATAAATGAAGGGAGAAGGTTCCGCATCCGAGGAAAAATTAATCTCCGGTTTATCAATTTCGAAATGTACCGATTCTTTTTTGATGGTTTCGATAAAATGCTCAATCGAATGGGTTTCTCCTAAAAGGTTAAAAACACCGTATCCGGAAAATGGATCAATCGCAGCACGGGCAAATCCTGCCCCCACATCCAAGGAAAAATGGTAATGCTCTTTCCCTCGATAGGGCACCTCAAAAGGCTCGCCCACTACAATTGCCTTAATTGCAGAAGTCATGGCAGCAGTAAAACCCCGATCTCTCCCAGGACCATATGTAGTGGCAAGGCGAAGACATACTGTGGCTACACCGGTGGCTTGGTGAAAAGCCTGTGCCATTCCCTCCCCGGCCACTTTCCAGTACCCGTATAAATTAAATGGATGGTAGGGATCTTCCGGGCGGACTCCTTCCGGTCCATAAAGAGAACGAGCCCCATTTACTGCACTCGAACTGGCAAAGACAAATCGTTCCAATGGTCTTTTCAATCGGGTACAGGCTTGAAACAGGTGAGCAGTCCCAATCACATTTATGTCCAAGCCCTTCATAGGGTAATCCCGACAGTCAGGAGTCTGCAACGCCCCAAGGTGAATCACATGGGTGGGCTGTACTTCCTCAACTACCCGTGCAATGCTCTCTGGGTCGGAAAGATCTCCAGAAATGCATTGATAATCTTTTTTCTCTTCGCTCCCAATGGGAATCGATCGATTGAAACCAAAAATTTCTCCCGATCCCTCAGACAACAAAAAGTCCACGGCATGGGTCCCAATACACCCGGTCGAACCGGTAATTAAAATCCTCCGCTTTTCTATATTCATAATAAAATTGCTGAAGCCAGTCCGAGGAAGGAAAGAAAGCCAATTACATCCGTAACCGTGGTAACAAATACTCCCGAAGCAACTGCTGGATCAATGCCCATTCGATCCAGTGTCAAGGGCAGCAGAACCCCAGCAATCCCGGCCACCATCATGTTAATTACCATCGCTCCGGCAATAATACCACCGAGCAGGTATCGATCATCCAATTGATTAAACCACAACACCACGACGAAGCCGGCAAGAACTGCAAAGACAACACCGTTCAAAAGACCCACCGCAAATTCCTTTCGAAAAGTACGGAACGCATTGTACGCGGTCAACTCCTTGGTGGCGAGTGCACGTACCGTAATCGTTAAAGTCTGCGTCCCCGCATTTCCTCCCATCGATGCCACGATCGGCATCAGGATTGCCAACGCCACCATTTCCTCAAGAGTACCATCAAATAAACCAATTACTAAAGAAGCTAAAATCGCGGTACCCAAGTTAACCAGTAACCAGGTAAAACGTTTCAAGGAAGCTTGAATTACAGAATCATCCACCGTTTCCTCCCCCACTCCACCGAGCCGAAGAACATCCTCCTCAAATTCCTCACGGGCCACCTCCATTACATCGTCCACCGTGATCATCCCGATCAGCCTCCCTGTACCGTCAACCACACCGGAGGTGGTCAGATCGTATTTCTCAAAAAGTAGGGCCACTTCTTCCTGGAGCATTTCGGCGGGCACGATCACCTGGGTCTCATCCGCAATCTCCCTCATCAAGGTTTTTCGGGGGGAACGTAAAATACGAGATAGTGAAATTACACCCACTGGTTTCTCTTCTCCATCGATTACAAAAAGGTCGAGGAATTCCTCGGGCAAATCCTCCTCCTCGCGCAAGAAATCAATCGTCCGCCCGACCGTCCAGTCAGTGCCCACGCTAACCAGCTCTGTCTGCATTCTACGACCCGCACTGTCTTCGGGGTAAGCCAATCCAGTCTCTATATCCTCGCGTTCCTCATCCGGAACCTCGCTTAATACCTCGTCCCTCTCCTCGGCCTCCATGTCCTCGAGTACCTGAACCGCCTCATCGGACTCCATCTCGGTAATGACCTCCGCCATTTCCTTGGGAGATAATTGATCGGTCACCTCTTTACGAAGGTGATCCTCGAGTTCAAAAAGCAAGTCATGGTCTAAGTCGACCTTGACCAGTTCGAGTAACCTCTTTCTCAGACTCCCGGTCAACAGACCAATCGCATCTGCCAAATCGGAGTGGTGAAAAGCATCCACATGAGCAAGCACCCGATCATCACTTTCAGTTTCGAGCAAATGAACAAGTTCCTCAAAACGACCCGCGATTTCACCTGTGCTTTCAGGATCAATGCGATGGATCGAGTCGATATTTTCCTTGTTTACTTGCATGGGATAATGGGTTGAGTTCCAGCATTTCAAAACTTGAACAGCGAAAACGTACAGAGTAAATTCAACTTTATGCCACTACCCCAAAAATTCCGCAATCGTAAAGGATCTATAATTCGAAAAACTAGGTAAATTTTTGAACTCATTTAGCTCTTACCTTTAGTCAAGGATTTCACTGTTATCAGTGGACTAAAATGGAGGCGCGGGTGAGAATCGAACTCACGAATAGAGGATTTGCAGTCCCCGGCCTTACCACTTGGCTACCGCGCCATGCTCCAAAGGCATTGTTAAGTATTGACTTTCCCCCCCTCGAGCAAGCAAAAACCTATTTTGCAACTTTTTATATTATGAAATTCCAAATATTGTTTTATCTTTCTCTTTTTGTTCCTCTCTCTTTCTTTGGACAAAGCCGACCCAATGTAATCATCGTCATGGCAGATGATATGGGTTGGTCCGATATTGGTTGCTACGGCAGTGAGATTGAAACTCCCAACCTGGACCGTTTGGCCAAGAACGGTCTGAGGTTCACTCAGTTTTATAACACGGGGCGTTGCTGTCCAACCCGTGCCAGCTTATTAACGGGAACCTACCCCCACCAAGCGGGTATCGGACATATGATGAATGATACCGGACTCCCAGGGTACACAGGAGATTTGGGCAGTAACGTACAGACTATTGCCGAGGTGTTAAGTCCGGCAAAATATTCGACTTACTTGTCAGGGAAGTGGCATGTTACTCCCAAAATCCATCCGGGTTCATCACAGCATAATTGGCCTAGGCAGCGCGGGTTTGATCGGTTTTATGGCACTATTCATGGAGCAGGTAGTTTTTTCGATCCCAATTCTTTGACTCGAGATAACACACTAATCTCTCCGCATGCGGATAAGGAATACAAACCGAAAGAGTTTTATTACACCGATGCGATAAATGATCATGCCACCCGATTTATCAATGAACACGATAGTAACAATCCATTTTTTCTCTATGTCGCCCATACCGCTCCTCATTGGCCCATGCATGCACTCCCCGAGGATATTGAAAAGTATCAGGGACGATATGATGAAGGGTGGGAAAAAATCAGAGAAGCACGGTATCAAAAGCAGTTAAAATTAGGACTAATTGAACCGAAGTGGAAATTATCCCCAAGGGATGCCGAAGCATGGCACGATGCAAAAAATAAAGAATGGGAAATTCGCCTAATGGAAGTGTATGCTGCCATGGTGGATCGAATGGACCAGGGTCTGGGGAGAATAATCAATGCATTGGAAAAAAGAAAAATGCTCGAGAACACATTAATTATTTTTATCGCCGATAATGGTGGTTGTGCGGAAGGCATGGGTCGGAAGGAAGGTATCCAATACAAAGACAGCGACCCCGAAATTTTAAAACCGATGAAGGATTCAGATTTACAAATGGATATGATTCCCAAAAGGACACGTGACGGGGTGGTGATGAAGCAGGGAACTGAAGTAATGCCGGGGGGTGCGGATACTTATAACGGATACGGAAAAGCATGGGCCAATGTGAGTAATACGCCATTCCGCGAATATAAGCACTGGGTCCACGAGGGGGGCATTAGTGCACCGCTTGTAGCTCACTGGCCAAAGGGAATTGCCTCCAAGTTGAGGGGCAAGTTTGAACATCAACCCGCCCATTTGATTGACCTGATGGCCACCTGTGTGGAACTGGCTGATGCCAATTACCCAGATGAGGTGAAAGGGAAAAAAATGGTCCCATTGCAAGGAGTTTCACTCGGGCCAGCCTTTTCCGGAAAGAAATTGAAGCGGGAAAATCCCATCTTTTGGGAACATGAAGGAAACCGGGCAATCCGAATCGAAAACTGGAAACTGGTGGCCAAAGGTTCCAATGGAGAGTGGGAATTATACGACCTCGACGCGGATCGTTCGGAACTTAATAACCTCCGCGAAACTCATCCCGAACGAGCCAGTCAGATGGCAGAGAAATGGGAAGCATGGGCGATCGAGGCAAATGCCAAACCCTGGCCATGGAACAGAAATAAGAAGAATTTAGGGAGTAAAAAAAAGACATTTAATTTGGATGCAAATGCCAACCTGACAAAGGAACTATCCCCGATGATAAGAAAAAAATCTTTTGAAGTTGAAGTTCATATCGAAAAGCAGGGAGAAGGTATTTTGGTTGCCCAGGGGGGAGATACTCATGGGTGGGTTTTATTTGTAAGAGATAACTTTGCCCACTTCAGCCTAAGTCTCGGAGGAAAAATTGAGACTATTAAAGCAAATAAAAAATTAACTGAAAAAGAGGGAAAGATAGTGGCTTCATTAAATCCGAATGGAATTGTGGAACTATTTGCCGGCAAACGAAAACTGGGCAGTGGAAAAGTAAGCAGCCTAGTGAAAGAGATGCCCATCGATGGGCTACAAGTTGGCCGTGATGAGGGCGGTACGGTCGGAGATTACAAGGATGCATTTGACTTTGACGGTAAGATAAAGAAAGTCAGAATTAAGATAAATTAACTATTATATGAGTTTCATACACGACGATTTTTTACTTACAAACGACCAAGCAGTTTGCTTATATCACCAATTTGCTCGGGATGAACCGATTCTCGATTTCCATAATCATTTATCCCCCAAAGAAATTGCGGAAGATCGACGATTCAGTAACCTAGCGGAGATTTGGTTGGAGGGAGATCATTATAAATGGCGGGCTTTACGGGCGAATGGAATTCCCGAAGAATTGGTAACCGGAAACGGGGACCCCAAGGAAAAGTACCTCGCCTGGGCAGCTACCATTCCCCATACCCTCGGCAATCCCCTCTATCACTGGACTCATCTTGAATTAAAAAGAGGGTTTGGTATCGACCTCCTTCTTTCCCCCGATACCGCAGAAGAGATCTGGGACCGTACCAAAGAGAAGCTCGCGGAACCGGACTTTTCGGCCAGAGGCATGCTCGAACGCTTCCAAGTAAAAGCACTCTGCACAACAGACGATCCAGCCTACCCACTATCTTATCACGAAGAAATCGCCCAAAGTATTCAAACCTGCAAGGTATATCCCACATTTCGCCCTGATCAGGCATGGGGAATTGACCAGGCCCAGGATTTCATTCAATGGGTGGAAACACTCGAACAAACTTCTGGAAAAACGATCGTCAACTTCGATTCTTTTTTACAGGCATTAGCAGAAAGGTTGCAAAAATTTCACGAATTAGGATCCCGTCTGTCCGATCATAGCTTTCCTTACTTCTTCTCCCATTTTCCCTCGGAACAGGAAGCGAGGCAATTATTCGAACAAACCCTGGAGGGACAGAATGCCAAACGGGAAGAGAAAGAACAATTTGGTGCTTTCATCATGCTCTACCTTTGCCGATGGTATTCCTCCAATAATTGGACGATGCAGGTTCACCTTGGGCCCTTGCGTAACAACTCCAGTTATTTGCTGAAAACTTTCGGTCCGGATGCGGGTACAGACTCAATTGGAGACTGGACGCAGGCGGAAAAAATGTCCGCTTTTCTCGACCGACTCGACCAGGATGACGCTCTCCCCAAGACCATTGTCTACAACAATAACCCGGCCGATAATTTTGTAGTGTCCACCATGCTCGGAAATTTCCAAAGAGATATTCCCGGTAAAATGCAGTTTGGTTCCGGCTGGTGGCACTTGGATCAAAGAGATGGAATGGAAGAACAAATAAAAACTCTTGCCAATACTGGCTTACTTTCCCGTTTCATAGGCATGTTAACTGACTCCCGTTCTTTTCTTTCTTTCCCGAGGCATGAATACTTTCGCAGAATATTATGCAACCTTCTCGGCAATTGGATGGCAGAAGGATTCCTCCCCCAAGAACCTGAACTTATCGGTAATATGGCAAAGAAAATTTGCTATCAGAATGCACACGATTTCCTCCAATTAGAGAGTGATGAGAAAAAATCATGAAACTTTTCTTACTATCTTCCGTTTACAATTTTTGAACAAAATTATTAACCCATATTACCTATGAAATTACTACTTACCATTCTCACCGCTATCACATTAACTATTGGACTGACCGCTAAACCGGAAAAAGGAGGAAAGGGAGACAAATCGGGTCGTCCATCTCGCGAGGAGATGATCAAGAAATTTGACAAGGATGGAGATGGTAAATTGAACGACGAAGAAAAGGCAGCAATCCGCAAAGAAATGATGGCCAATCGCACTCCCCCCCCCCACATTCTCGAAAAATTTGATAAAGACGGAGACGGCAAACTGTGCGACGATGAAAAAGCAGCAATCCGCAAGGAAATGATGGCTAAATTTGACAAGGACGGCGACGGAAAGCTCGGCCCGGATGAACGCAAGGCAGCAATGGCAGCCAGAGGTAAGGAATCTTCAGGGAAAGGGAAAAAAGGAGAAAGGAAAGGAAAAGGGAAAGGCAAAAAAGGAGAGGGTAAGAAAAAAGAAGGTAAAAAGAAGGAATCCTAAGCCGCCTTTTAATATTTCAAAAAGCGAACCCATGAATTTGGGTTCGCTTTTTTATTGCTCGCAACAACGAAAACTCTTCACCCTTTGAATATCTTACTCTATGCTCAAATGTAATGTCCGAAGAACTCCCCCAAATTATCGAAACTTTAGCCAAGCGAGCAAGGAGTGCATCTCTTGTTCTTGCTAGCGCATCGACCAAGCAAAAAAACGAAGCTTTACAGCACATTGCAGAAGGGCTTGAGTCAAACCGCAAGCTCCTTACCATTGAAAATCAAAAGGATCTCGATGCGGCCAAAGAAAATGGTCTGAGCGAGGCAATGGTTGATCGTTTACGCCTCACTCATGAAAGAATTGATGGGATGGCAAAGGGCCTTCGTGAATTAATTGAACTCCCCGATCCCGTCGGAGTTTTAATCGAAGAAAAAGAACGGCCCAATGGATTGAAGATCAAAAAAGTGAGGGTTCCAATCGGTGTGATTGGAATCATTTACGAATCCCGTCCCAATGTGACGATTGACTGTGCCGGTCTTTGTCTAAAGTCAGGAAATGCATCCCTATTACGGGGAGGGAAAGAGGCAATTCATTCCAATACTGCACTGGCCTCCATTATAATGGAGGCATTGAAAATTTCTGAACTCCCCAATAATTCGGTTCAACTTGTTCCCACGGTAGACCGGGCAGCTCTTAATCATCTGCTCACCCTCGACCAATATATCCATTGTATTATTCCTCGAGGAGGTGAAAGTTTAATTAATTTTGTTGCTCAAAATAGTCGAATCCCAGTGATTAAACATTACAAGGGAGTCTGTAATTTATTCGTCGAAGAAGAAGCCGATCTTGCCAACGCAGTGGAGATTGCAGTTTCCTCCAAATGTGGCCGCCCGGGAGTTTGTAATGCGATTGAAAATTTAATCGTCAGCGAAAAAATTGCTCCGGAATTCCTTCCCCTCTGCGCGAAGGAACTAATTGCCAAAGGGTGCGAACTACGAGTTGATGCGAAAGCGGCGACAATACTGAGCGACTTTTCAACCAAACCCGCTAATGAAGAAGATTTTGCCGAGGAATTTCTTGACCTAAGATTGGCAATCAAGGTAGTGGAGTCTGTCGATGAGGCCATTTCCTTTGTGAATCAGTTTGGTAGTGGACATAGCGAGTCAATACTCACTCAAAACAAGTCGAAGGCCGATCAATTTCTTCAAGAAGTGGATGCCTCCTCAGTCTACTGGAACGCAAGCACTCGATACACCGACGGGTTTGAATTTGGACTGGGTGCAGAAATAGGAATTTCCACCGATCGACTCCATGCACGCGGGCCAATGGGACTGGATGAATTATGCACCTATAAATATAATATTATCGGTACCGGACAGTGGAAATAAATCGACTCCCCCACCCTGTCATAAAAACTTCCAATCGAAATGACTGATCTACTCATTACAGGGGGCACTCTTATCAACGAGGGAAAAAGATCGCATGATGACTTGCTGGTTCGCAAGGGAAGGATTGAATCGATTGGCCCCAGCCTCGCAATTCCGTCCGGATGTAAAGTGATTGATGCGGGCGGCAAACTGGTACTCCCTGGACTGATTGATGACCAGGTTCATTTTCGGGAACCGGGTCTTACCCACAAGGCATGTATTCACACGGAATCGAAAGCCGCGGTGGCGGGAGGCGTGACCACTTTTTTTGAAATGCCTAATGTGTCCCCGCCGACGCTGAGCATGGAACGAATTGAAGAAAAATGTGCCATCGCAAATCAGGACTCGCTCGCAAACTACGCTTTTTTTCTGGGAGCCAGTAATGAAAATCTTGAACATGTAAAATCAGCTGAGCCCTCGAAGATTGCAGGTATAAAAGTATTTATGGGTTCCTCTACCGGAAACATGTTAGTCGACGAAGAAACCGTACTTGAGGGAATCTTTAAAAACGCTCCCACCATTATTGCAACCCATTGCGAAGATGAAACTACCATTCGAAAAAATACCACAGAATATGTAACTCGCTATGGTGAGGATATTCCTTTTTCTGCTCATCCAGAAATAAGGAATGC
>ENA-OWPI01005054-OWPI01005054.1-marine-metagenome-genome-assembly--contig:-NODE-5054-length-10223-cov-4.346048_pt1 | contig 10223 bp, 7 predicted proteins | sample MGYA00238138_ERZ651775 | MGnify/ENA primary metagenome ERZ651775 (study PRJEB26906, sample SAMN06265043) | marine metagenome | isolation source: Helgoland LTER site | place: Germany:Helgoland, sampling...
TCCAGCCATCGTTTAGTCCTCCTAAAACGGGATAATCATATCCCAATTGGTGGACCACTTCACTGGGGGCATTCCAAAATGTCGTGAGAACTTTTTCGACATCTGACGGCAACAAGCGCCCTGCCACCATATGTGACAGCAAACGATGTCTCTGTGCAGTGCGTTCAAGCGGAAAGGCGGCGAGGTTCCCGTCATGTTTACACAAATAAACCGCAAGGCTTGCGCCGATCTCGAACAAGTCACGCGGAACCCGATCATCCCTGCGCCGCGCACTTGGCGCAAAGCCGTGGTGGACTTGGGCCAGCGGCACAATCGCCGTCTTTAACCCCGCCTTGCCGATCCGCATATTCAGATCGGTCTCATCAAGATAGAACCGAAACGCAGGATCAAAGCCGCCGAGGTGGACCAATACATCCCGTCGCACTGCCATATTCGTGCCTTCGGTTTTGATGGCGCGGGTGGGCGATCCTTCAAAAACCTGCGGCCTATCGTAATCAAGGATCAAATCCTCGGTATGCGCATCGGGGGAAACTGTCCGCGCCTTCCATTGAAAGCTAATCCCGTTGCGCCCGATCACATATCCACCCGCGACAGCGACGCTTTCATCTGCAAATGGCGCAATTAAATGGGTCAGCCAAGTCGGCTCTGGAATCGCATCGTCATCAATAAAGGCTATGATCTCACCCGCCGCCACCACGACACCCGCATTGCGTGCCGCCGAGATATTCATCTCATCGAACAGGACCAGTTTTACCTGATCGCCCAGCGCATGCGCATTGACCGCATCAATCCCTGACTGATCCGCGACAATGACAATTTCGAAATTCGGATAGTCGATTTGCCCGACACCCGTCAGGCAAATCCCAAGCGACGCAGGCCGCCCATGGCTCACAATAACGACGCTGACGGTTGGTGCCGTCACGCGACGCCCATTTGCGCCATCATTGTCTCGATGCGCGGTACATCTTCAGGGTTGTTCAACTCCCAGAATTGGCGGCCTTTTGCGTCGACTTCGACACATAAAACATGCGCGCCCCGCTCAAGGAAACGCAACTGCTCCAGACCTTCCAAACGCTCTAACGGACCCATCGCCCAACGCGGGTAGGCGGCCAAGGCAGACGGGCGGTATGCATAGACACCGACATGGTGGAAAACAGGCGTATCATCCTGATCGGCATAGGTTTTCCCAGTGTAGGGGATCACCTCTTTGCTGAAATAGAGCGCGTTGTTATCCGCGCCAAACACAGCCGTGGTGCCGCCGACGCGACCTGCGCGGCGGTCCTCTAAAAACCCGTTCAACGCAGCACCCTCGGTGCGCAAAACAGGGGTCGCAACTTCGGCTACGGGATGGGCGGAAAGGCCCGCCACCAAATCCTCGACAAACCACGCTGGTGTCAGGGGCGCATCGCCTTGCAAGTTCACGACGATATCAAAGCCACCACCCAAAATATCAAACGCTTCGGCGCAACGCTCTGTTCCATTCTGACAAGCCTCGGATGTCATCACGACCTCAGCGCCAAACGCCTCGGCATGCTCCTTGATCCGGTCATCATCAGTGGCAACCACAACACGGTCCACGCCTTTGACAGACATCGCTGCGTCCCAGCTGCGGTGGATAAGGCTTTTGGCCTCACCACCAGCGCCACGCAACTCAACAAGCGGCTTTCCCGGATAACGGGTTGAGGCATAACGAGCGGGGATGACAATCAGAACAGACATTATGGCTTCTTCAGATCAACGCCAGGGGCATAGGCGATAAAGAACGGGTTGGCAAAATCTGCTTTGCCGTATTTCAGCGTCGTGTGATCGTCAAAACGAACCACAGAACCGCCCGCACCTGTCAAAACAGCATGGCCAGCCGCCGTGTCCCACTCCATCGTACGGCCAACGCGCGGATAGATATCCGCCTCGCCAGTGGCCACCAAACAGAACTTCAATGACGAACCAGCACTCTTGCTGTCAGCTACATGATACTTGTTGATATAGTCATCAGTCGCCTGATCACGGTGCGATTTCGAGGCAACCACCAGCAAAGCACTGTTATCAGGTGTCTTCACCTTGATCGGGGTCACTGGACCAACTTTATCCTTCGCGAAATCGCCGCTTTCCTCGACCGCGACACCGGCGGCATCCGTATAGAACAAACGATCCTTCGCGGGCGCGTAAACGATCCCGCGCACAGGCACACCATCAACGACATAAGCGATATTGACCGTGAAATCACCGCGACGGTTGATGAACTCTTTGGTGCCATCCAGCGGGTCAACGATAAGGAATGTCGAAACATTCTGACCATGACTATCAGACTGCTCTTCGGTCACCAGCGCCACATCAGGGAATGCCGCCCGCAGGCCTGCGCTGATGATCGCATCAGCGGCCTCGTCGGCCTCAGTTACAGGGCTTTCGTCAGATTTCGAGCGGACCTCAAAATTGGGATCAGCGTAGATCTCCATGATCTTATCGCCTGCTTCTAACGCCAAACGGCGCATCACATCCGCCAACTGATCAAAATTCATGCCGTACACCTTCACGTTTCATTATGTTGCCTGTTCTAATGATTGAAAAAACAGGTTTGCCCCCTTATGATATGAGGCAACACGAACGGCAAGAAATTCGTGAGTTTGGGCAGCGCGCCCCACAAAGCAGGTTATGAGATGTTCCAGCCGCAGATCCAAAAGACAACGACTCGCACCTTTTTCGGGATGGCGGAGCTTATCTATCATTCGATCGTGCGTGATGTGCGTAAAACGCACAGCAATGCAGTCGTTGGATTGCTAATGAACATGATGCAAACCGTGGTCTTTGTGCTGACATTCTACGCAATGTTCTTCTTTCTTGGTATGCGCGGGGCCGCCATTCGTGGTGACTTCTTACTCTATATTATGTCGGGAATTTTCCTGTTCATGTGCCACACCAAAGCGGTATCCGCTGTCGTCGGCTCAGAAGGTCCCGCCTCGGCAATGATGCAGCACGCACCGATGAATACCGTGATTTCGATTACCGCCGCTGCAGTTTCGTCATTGTACTTGCAGCTTTTATCGCTCTTTTTTGTGCTCTTTATCTATCATGTTGCCGTAACGCCCGTCGTGATCGATCAACCCATTGGTGCCTTAGCTATGCTTTTGGTCGCATGGCTGTCTGGTGTTGGCGTCGGCATGATTTTTCTGGCGATGAAGCCTTGGGCGCCTGATGCGGTCAAACTTTTGGTCAGCATCTATAGCCGCGCCAGCATGATTGCCTCGGGAAAGATGTTTGTCGCAAACTCGCTGCCGTCTTCGATGCTGGTCTTGTTTGACTGGAACCCGCTTTTCCACACCATCGATCAGGCGCGCGGGTACATCTTTTTGCACTACAACCCACACTTCAGTTCCCCAACCTACCCGTTCTACGTTGCGATAGCCTTGGTGCTTTTGGGATTGATGGGCGAATTCTATACCCGCAAAAGCGCCTCGATCAGCTGGGGTGCCTCGCGTTAACCCTGTAGCGACAAAAATTATGTGGGCGCAGGCGCCATTTTTGCTGCTTCGGGCCCATTACTGCGTCAAAATTGCATTTTTGAGCCTGTGTGCCCTTATCCCCCGCTTGCAGCCTACAAACCGCATCCCTATATACGCCTTGATCAAACGAGCAGACGAAAATCTGACTTGTTTAAACTAGCAACAGGCGCGGGTGCCGAAACGGGTTCGCGCCGCTCAACTCGCCTAGCGTAAAGGGATTTGAAATATGTCTAAAATTATTGGTATCGACCTCGGAACTACAAACTCTTGTATCTCCATCATGGACGGCTCTAAGCCACGCGTGATTGAGAACAGCGAAGGTGCACGCACAACACCATCTATCGTTGCGTTCACCGAAGACGAACGTCTTGTTGGCCAGCCTGCAAAGCGTCAGGCCGTCACAAACCCAGAAAACACAATCTTCGCGGTAAAGCGTCTGATCGGTCGTCGTTTTGACGACAAGGACCTCGCGAAGGAAAAGAAGAACATGCCATTCAACATTGTTGACGGTGGCAATGGCGACGCATGGGTGGAATCCCGCGGTGAGAAGTATTCTCCTGCGCAAATCTCCGCTGTGATCCTCGGCAAGATGAAAGAGACTGCAGAGTCTTATCTTGGCGAAGAAGTGACCCAAGCGGTTATCACTGTGCCAGCATACTTCAACGACGCGCAGCGTCAGGCAACCAAAGACGCTGGCAAAATCGCTGGCCTCGAAGTGCTGCGGATCATCAACGAGCCAACAGCAGCCGCACTTGCTTATGGCCTCGACAAAAAAGACACGCAGACAATCGCGGTCTATGACCTTGGCGGCGGTACATTCGACGTCACGATCCTCGAAATCGACGATGGCCTGTTCGAAGTAAAATCCACCAACGGCGACACGTTCCTTGGCGGTGAAGACTTTGACATGCGCATCGTGAACTACCTTGCCGACGAGTTCAAAAAAGAGAACTCCGTTGACCTGACCAAAGACAAGATGGCGCTTCAGCGTCTGAAGGAAGCTGCGGAAAAGGCAAAAATCGAATTGTCGTCTTCCTCTTCCACAGAGATCAACCAGCCGTTTATCTCCATGGGCTCCAACGGCCAGCCGTTGCACATGGTGATGAAGCTGACACGCGCAAAGCTCGAAAGCCTTGTTGCCGACCTGATCAAAGCGTCCATGAAGCCTTGTGCAGCAGCGCTGAAGGATGCGGGCTTGTCCACATCTGACATCGACGAGGTTGTTCTTGTTGGTGGTATGACACGCATGCCACGCGTCAAAGAAGAAGTCGCAAAGTTCTTTGGTAAAGAACCACACCAGGGCGTGAACCCTGATGAAGTTGTTGCCATGGGTGCGGCCATTCAGGCTGGCGTTCTGCAAGGCGACGTCAAAGACGTTGTTCTCTTGGACGTAACACCACTGTCCTTGGGCATTGAAACACTTGGCGGCGTATTCACACGCTTGATCGACCGTAACACGACGATCCCGACCAAGAAATCTCAGGTGTTCTCGACAGCCGAAGACAACCAAAACGCTGTGACAATCCGTGTGTTCCAAGGCGAACGCGAAATGGCTGCTGACAACAAGATCCTCGGCCAGTTCAACATGGAAGGTATCCCGCCAGCACCACGCGGCATGCCACAGATCGAAGTGACTTTCGACATTGACGCAAACGGTATCGTATCCGTTGGCGCCAAGGACAAGGGCACTGGCAAAGAACAGCAAATCACGATCCAAGCATCGGGTGGTCTCTCTGACGAGGACATCGAAGCAATGGTACGTGATGCCGAAGAAAACGCCGACGCTGATAAAGAGCGCCGCGAGTTGATCGAAGCGAAGAACCAAGCGGAAAGCATGATTCACTCAACTGAAAAGTCGATGGAAGAGCATGCTGAAAAGGTTGATCCAACCACCATTGAGGCCATCGAGCTCGCTATCGCAGCGCTCAAGGACGATCTGGAAGGCGATAACGCAAGCAAGATCAAGTCTGGCATCCAGAACGTCACAGAAGCTGCCATGAAGCTTGGCGAAGCCATCTACAAGTCTGCCCAAGACGAAGAGAACGGCGAAGCAGAGCCAAAAGGTGCCGATGAGGATGATATCCTCGACGCCGACTTCGAAGACCTCGGCGACGACGGTAAGCGTGGCAACTAAGGCATCCGCCTAAAGTAAATGAGACCGGCCCCTGAACCGGGCCGGTCTTTTTCCATTCCCAAGGGGGAACAGTGACAATGGCAAAACGCGACTACTACGAGATTCTCGGCATCAAAAAGGGTGCCTCCGCCGACGAGATTAAGAAGGGCTATCGCCAAAAGGCGAAAGAACTTCACCCTGACCGCAACTCAGACAATCCAAAGGCCGAAGAGCAGTTCAAAGAAGCGAACGAAGCTCACGAGATCCTGAAAGATCCTGAGAAGAAAGCAGCATACGACCGCTACGGTCATGCGGCTTTTGAGGGTGGCATGGGCGGTGGTGGCGGTGGTCAGCGCGGCGGTCACCCTGGTGATTTTTCCTCGGCCTTCTCCGACGTTTTCGACGATCTGTTCGGAAATTTTGGCGGTGGCGGCATGGGCGGCGGGCGCAACCGTGCCCAGCGCGGCAATGACCTGCGCTATAATCTACGCATCAACCTCGAAGACGCCTTCAAGGGCATGCAAAAGACCATCAACGTCCCAGCAGCCGTATCTTGTGGCTCGTGCAAAGGAACGGGCGCAGAGGGCGGCTCAGAGCCTGTCACCTGCCCAACCTGTTCAGGCATGGGCAAGGTTCGCGCGCAGCAAGGCTTCTTCACCGTTGAACGCACATGTCCAACCTGTAACGGCATGGGCCAAACGATCAAGAACCCCTGCAAATCCTGCCACGGCCAAGGGCGTGTCGAGAAAGAAAAAGCGCTCTCCGTCAACATCCCTGCTGGCGTCGAAACTGGCACACGCATTCGTCTTGCCGGTGAAGGCGAGGCGGGTATGCGCGGCGGTCCAACTGGCGATCTGTATATCTTCATCGAAGTGGCCGATCACAAGCTGTTCGAGCGCGATAACATGAACCTATACTGCCAAGTCCCCGTGAGCATCGCATCTGCGGCGCTGGGCGGCGAGATTGAAGTGCCAACAATTGACGGTGGACGCTCTAGGGTGAAAATCCCCGAGGGCTCGCAATCTGGTCGACAAATGCGGCTGCGCGGTAAGGGCATGCCCGCCCTACGCGGCGGCGGCGCGGGCGATATGTTCATCGAACTCGCGGTCGAAACACCTGTGAACCTCACCGCGCGGCAAAAAGAGATCCTTAAAGAGTTTGATGCTATCAAGGCAGAGAACAATCCGAACGGATCGAACTTTTTCAAATCTGTAAAAACGTTCTGGGATTCGATGAAAGGGTAATTTCCTCATTTCCAGTTAACTATAAGTTCACGAAATGTTCTGCAAAGTGAGTCTCATGAATCACTTTGCAGAAGCTCCCAGTTTGTTCGACGATTATGACCTTCAGGTCATTGAACGTCCTGTGCCGACCATCGTTGATGGGCACCGCCAACGCTTGCGTGATCGGTTCACCACATGCGGCGCAACCTCGGTCGCTGACTACGAACTACTAGAACTCTTATTGTTCCGCGCCATCCCACGTTTGGACGTCAAACCGCTCGCCTTTGCGCTGCTTAAGGCGTTCGGAGACCTCAATCAGGTTCTCGCCGCCAGCCCTGCAAGATTGGCACAAATCACCGGTTGTGGTGCGGCTGTCATCACAGAGCTAAAGCTTGTCGAAGCCGCCGCACACCGCATGGCCCGTGCAAAGGTGATGCAGCGCTGTGTTATCTCTAGCTGGAGCGCCGTCATCGACTACTGCCACACAACAATGGCACACCGCGACACGGAACAATTCCGCATTCTGTTTCTCGATACAAAAAACACCCTGATCGCCGATGAAGAACACGGCCATGGCACGCTAGACCATGTCCCCGTCTATCCGCGCGAGGTCATGAAGCGCGCGTTAGAACTCAACGCCGCTTCTCTGATCCTTGTGCACAACCATCCCTCTGGTGATCCGACACCTTCAGATGCCGACATCGCCATGACAAAGCAGATCGAAGCGGCGGGAAAAACCCTTTCAATCACGTTGCACGATCACATCATCATTGGCAAATCCCGCGAGACGAGCTTTCGCGAATGGGGATTGCTTTAATTACTGAGCAACCCACAATTCTACACGGCGGTTCGTCTGACGACCCCATTCCGTATCGTCACAGCCCATAGGGAGCGCTTCGCCGAAGGCCTCGGTCTCGATCACGACACTCTCTGGCAACGTACCACCCATCAACTCTTCAAGATCGCGCAAGACCGCGACGGCACGCGCACTCGACAAATCCCTATTCGCCTCGGCCCCGCCTCGCCCGTCGCTAAATCCAACAAGCATCAATGGACGACCATCGTAGCGGCCATCCCTGATCGCCTGCGCCAAGGCCAAAAGGTTCGAGCGTGACTGTGCATCTAAGCGGGTCGAGCCAACCTCAAACCGAAAACTTGTCGAAAGTCGGACTTGTGCTCCAAGAACGCGAACCATGCGCTGCAATTCCGTCAGGGGCATATCATCTCCCGCAGCCGCAATCGCATTGGCAAACCGCTGTCCCTGTGCATCAAGCGAAATGGGCACAGCCCCTTGATCCACAAAGCCAGCACGGCGCACCACAAGTTGCGCATCAGGCCCGCGAAGCCACGCGAAAAAGTCACGCGCAAGCGGCGGCAAACGGCGGCTTGGCATATACAAGAACAACGGCGCGGTCAGCGGATAGTCTTCGGTCTTCAACGTCGTGACACGCGGCGACGTGATGAACCCGCAATGATCACGCAGTGCGATCGGCTGCACATTTTCCACGACCGTTTGTGGCAGGATGCCTAACGCGCCAGCATCCGCATCGACCGCTGCGGCCAATTCTTCGTCGGACGCGTGGCGAATAACCTCTGCGCTCATCTTACCGCCAGACGCACGCACCACTTCGTCGATAAATCGTTGCACTTGACCGTCCGCCTCGGGACCCAGATGCACGGTAAGTGGCAAATCTTCCCCGTTGATGTCCGTCCAACGCGTAATCCGCCCTGAAAAAGCATCCGCGATATCGGACAATGAGATCACCGACACATCCGACCGCATCGACACCACAGGCACCAAGGCATCAAGGCCAACAATCCTGCTTTGACGCGGCGCATCCAGACGGCCCAGCCCTGCTTCAGAAGCCAGTTTTGTCTCAACTGCGCGTACCTCGCGCACGGACATTACAATATCCGCCTCATGGGCGATCAGGTCGGCAAAACCTTCATCCGTTGATGTCGCCCGAAACGAAAACCGCGCGATAGGCTTTGGGTCATCGCCTGCTGTCATTGTCTGGGTAAAATGTGTCGTATCACTTTGCTGGGTGGCAACCACCCAACCTTGTGATCGCGCGAACCCTTCAACGAGTGCTGGCATCAAAAGGTCCGCCATGCGCCGAGACCCCGACAACTTCAACTCGGGGAAATAGGCGGTCGCATCTGGGCAAATCTCGCCTTCACAGGCAACGGTATCGTAGCGCAGTGTCAGCGGGCCAAATTCAGATTCAATCTGAATATTCTCGCCATCATATCCGATATAGCGGCCCGACACCTCAAGACCGCCACCTTCAGACCGCAAAGTTACATTTTGCGCTACAGATGTAGTCGCACAAAAGAAAAGCGCGGCGATGATCGCCGCGCGTTTCCGAAGTCTGCCAAACTGGCCTGATTCATTACGCGTCATTTCGCGGCGAGTGTCAGGTCCTCGAACATATTTTTCAACACTAGAAATTCACCAATTGCGTCGCAATCGGGCAGTGTCATCGTCAAATCAATCGCCGAAGGCTCTAAACCCGCGTTAAGCTGGATACTTTGCGCCGCAATCTCGCGCCCGCAATTCTCTTGGGTCACTTCGACTTCGACGGTCAACGCAACATTACCGTCGCGATGCCCAATGGCGCTAGGATAGGTATAAATCTCGACCATCATCGGATTTGCAACCCGCGGATCACCCATGCTGGTCAGAAACCCTGCCTGATCTGGGTGCGAAAAATCGACTTCGCGGGCAGCCGCCTTCCAAACGTGGCCTTCGGCGCCATAGTCTGCGCCAAATTCACGGGCGTGAAGCTGCGCTGCGTTAATACCCTGCCACTGGAGAGCGGCGCGATCAACCGTTGCCAGATCAGGCACGATAGTCGACGCCACTGCACCTTCGCCATTCGCGAATGACGAGATAAAGAACGCTTCCGTCGACATTGCAGGCGCGAGGATGTCTAAGCGACCTTCCTCGTCCGTCAGATAAGCAAACATCAAGCCTTGGTGGTGGATGGTGACCGCTGCGCTTTTGTTGCAAGGCGCATTGATCGACAATGCAACCATAGCCAAAGGCAGCGTATCAGCCGTCATTTCGATCTCACAAGATGGCTCTGTCGTGGCCTGTGGCATATCCATTGCGGGCGCTTCAACATCATCAAGTTCGCCGCTCAGTGCCGCAAGTTGGACGTTTTCTACTTCGGCCCGCGGCAGGCTAACCTCTGGAATTACAAAGGTGCTCGCCGCGTTCACATCTTGTGGAACCACGAACTCTGGCGCTGCGACCGAAGGAGTTGCGCTGACCTTATCTGGCTGAGATCGCGACGCAACCGCATCGCCATATTGCATAACAAAGCCGATTCCTAGCGCCACTGAAAACGTGGACGCTGCCGTAACAATCTTCTTTTTGCGGGACAT
>ENA-OWPI01005055-OWPI01005055.1-marine-metagenome-genome-assembly--contig:-NODE-5055-length-10223-cov-2.698009_pt1 | contig 10223 bp, 7 predicted proteins | sample MGYA00238138_ERZ651775 | MGnify/ENA primary metagenome ERZ651775 (study PRJEB26906, sample SAMN06265043) | marine metagenome | isolation source: Helgoland LTER site | place: Germany:Helgoland, sampling...
CCCCCCTCTCTGTCCCCCGCGCTCGGGGGGGGGGACGGGGGGGTGCTCAGGGAGGTCGCCAAGCACTCCTGCGTCGAGTCCATAACCCTATGCGAGATCGACTCCGAGGTGATCCGTCTCTCCAAGGAGCACCTCCCCCAGCTCTCCGTCGGCTACGGCGACCCGAGGGTCGAGGTAAAGGTAATGGACGGGAACGTCTTCATGGCGGCGAATCCGGGGACGTTCGACGTGATAATAACGGACTCGAGCGATCCGATCGGCCCGGCCGGGGTGCTCTTTGAGACGCCGTTCTACGACGCGATGTACCAGGCGCTCGCGCCCGGGGGGGTCGTGTGCACGCAGGGGGAGAACTTCTGGCTGCACACGGACCTCATCAAGCCGCTCATCGACGGGATCAAGGGGAAGTACTCCACCGTCGAGTACGCGAACATATCCATACCGACGTATCCGTCCGGCGGGATTGGGTTTATTATTGGGACCAAGGGGAGGGAGGGCGACGGGGTCAGGAGGCCGAAGAGGAGGGAGGAGGCGAGGGAGGTTGTGGAGGGTTTTAAGTATTATGATCACGAGGTGCACGAGGCTGCGTTCGTTTTGCCTGCGTTTGCGAGGAAGGCTATTTATGGGGAGTGAGCAAAAGGTCAAACGTGAACGTCGTCATCACCCGAGACAAAAGAAACGAAAAAAGACGAACGCAGTGAAATGAAATGAAAGCACAAAAACGAACGCACAATAATATTACAAAAAAATGGTAGCTTTGGAACCGACCCTCGCGCCGCAAGAAAAGCTATCGGCAGGCACTAACTACAGAACGAAACATAAAACGATGGAACAATTTAAGAAGAAAGAAAAGGACGCTTGGTTCTCCTTAATGATTGCCCACGCAACTAACTAATGGTCTCAGACCTAACATACACAACTTTTTTACTTTCTTACTTTCTTACTTTCTTACTTTACTCATTGTCGGAAAGACCCATTATCGAATTCCCTTCTCCGTCCAGCCTGGCCACGAGCTCTGCCTTCTTGCCCTTGGTATCCAAACCCCTCTTTGTCAGTTCCTCCTTTAGTTTGGCGACAGTAAGTTTGGACCAATCCTCAGCAGGCTTGGCCTCGACCTTGGCCTTTTTGGGTGAAGGCTCTACTACACTCTCCTCCTCCTCCTCCTCCTCTTCCCCCTCCCCTTCTGCAGCCTGTTCAAGAACGGCATCAACAGCCATACCTAATGCCAGACTATTGTTGATAGTAGTCTCGCTGACCTTGATGTCAGCGACGATTTCCTTGACTTCATCGATGAAGTTGTCCTCGACAGTTTCTGATCCGTCGTCAAACAAGGAGAACAGCGAGTCACCCATGGAATCATCGATGGAAGACTGGCGGACAGGTTGGGGCGGATTTTTAACCTTCTCTTTCTTCTGCCAGAAGAGGTTTAAGAGGCTAGTTCCCATGTTACCGGGGAGGGAGAACCTTGGTTTTAGCGGCTTAGCGGCGCTCTTCGGGAGTGGGATGCCAGCGGCAAGTCTGAGCTCGTTAAATTCCTCCTCCTCTTCGTCTGCTTCCGCCTGTAAGGCCGCCTCTTCCGCTTCAGCGTCGTACTCTTCTTCATCGACGACTTCAACGCTGGCCCAGAACTCACCAAGTCCCTCCAAGTAGGCATCTAATGCATAGTTGTAGGCCTGTTTTTTGTCCTCGACTCCTCCCTCGTTTACGAAGGCGTCGGCATAGTCCTCCACGAGGTCTGCGTCATCAGGGCGGCTTCCGAATAGTTGCTGTGCGAGAGGGAAATAGTGGCTCGATTTGTTAGCCGGGAAAAAAAAGTGACTGTGTGTGTTCTGTCTCCCCTCGACTGTCTCCCCTCGACTGTCTCCCCTCGACTGTCTTCCGGGTCTCTAAATATAAATAAACCTCCTCAACTCACCTCCAAGTTCATCTCCTCATCCTGGCCCTCCACATCCATCTCCTCGATGGCCTCATACTCTTTGCGCATGCTGACAATCGACGATCGAATCGGGGTCGGGAGGGTACGTAACGAGTTCGCGTCGGTATTGATCCCGGGGGACATCATGGCGGGGGCAGCCTTTTTGGTGGATTTCTTGGCGCTTTTGAGGGGCGTGTGGACCTTATCGTCCTTGTCATCCTTTGCAATAACTATCTGGGGGGAGGCAAACTCTTCCTCCTGCGGCTCTGGCTCTGGGACACCCATATCGACGGCAGTAGAAGCACTGCTAACATTACTTAAGGCAGTGGTGATCGATGTTGTCACCACAGACTTCATGTAGCTGTCCAGAGCACAAGAGATGGCGGTGGTCTTCTCTAATCCCTCGATCACATTCACGGCCTCGCTTGCGAAACTTTCAACCTGTAGACGATCGCTCAAGAACTCGATATTCTTGTTGGTCGGTCTCTCGTCGCTAGCACCATTGTTCTTCTTCAGATTCTTACCGTACGACCGGATAGCCTTCAACAGACCCTTGTTCATCTTCCCTTTTTTCACGCTCTTTTTGGCAGAAGCAAAAGACTGCCTCCTGGCGTTGATGCTGCGCCTAATCGGCGTTTGGAGTGTGGGGAATGCCATCTTGACAGCCTTTACGGCGGACTGCTGCCCCCCTGGAGTCTTGACAACCTTGGGCGTGGCAGGTAGAGGAATCTGGGAGGCGTTGTAGGCCGCACCGTTGTTGATCGCCTTCTTCATGCTGCTCTTGACATTCGCCTTCTGCCGGATCATCTCGATTGCTCTCTTGACGGGAGTTTTGAACGGTACCCTGGTTGTCTCCCCCTTGGCCTTGATTCCCTTCTTGATCGGAGTGGGGAGGGATTTTTTTGCCGCATTCCCACTGATACTCTTGCGGCGGAAGTTGATCTCCTTCTTCAAGGGAGTAGGCAGAGCGGAAGGAACAGTAGCTTTGAAACTGTCTGCGACGGCGACAACGGAGCCAATGCTTCGACTCTTTTTCAAATCTGCAATGTTGAAGGAGGCAATGTTTTTCTTCATTGGAGTGCTGAACTTTTTGTAGTCATTGTTCAGGACGTGGGGAGCCATTTTGCTCGCCGTCTCAGCAATTCCCTTCTTAAGGGGCGTGGGAAGCGTTTCTCTTGACCTCTTCTTCGCGCTGCGCTTCGCGGGGGCCTCCTCTGCGACCTCTTTAACAGGCTCCAAAGTCTTCTTGTTTTTTTTGGTGCTCTTGCTAGCCTTCGGAACACTGACCCGCACAAATTTGCTCAGCTCCTGAGTCGCGTCACCCTTAAGGTTAGCACTCATGGGAGCGCTGTTCTCGTCGCCTCCAACGATGAAGGTTTCGGCTGCGGCAGGAGTACATTTTCCAGCATACTCAAACCTGAACTTGCGGTCACCAACAGTAACCACATCACCGTGCTTTACAACAATCATACCCTTAGTCATGGGCTTACCGTTCAGCTGGGTAGGATTCACCGGCGAGTGGTCGCAGAGAGTAACCACCCCAGACTGCTTGTCTACAGAGAGAGTAGCATGACGACGAGATACTGTCGGAAGCTGCACCCGGATGTCACAGTCTTCGTGGCGACCCAACAACAAACCAGCCTTATTCGCATTCCAATCCAATGTAGCACCATCCTTACCGCTCCGACGAATCACGATTACGCTGCCTACACTCTGCATGGTACCTTCTGCAAAAAAGGCGAGAGAAGGTAGGCGTTCAAATTATTGAGTGGTGAGGCAAGTGAAAAAGAGTTAGATAGGCGGCAATACGTTTCATTACTACAGTGAACAACAGCACCATTACTCACGTATTTTTTGAATACCTGTAAGCGAGGAAAATGAAAAAATTCAGTTTGGGGAGGATTAGAGAAAAGGGAGACGGGATACAAAACTCGATGGGATAGAATTGACTTCGAAATCGCCTCTGTTACGCCACACTGCCACAGAGTCTAATCCAACTGGCCAATAATTTACCAAAGCGGAGTCGAATCTTCCAGCGAGCCGACCCTTTTTCCGTCACTCTCTGTCAAGATTTGTGAAAGGGGAATTGACTGGCTGTAATTCAGGACACTACGCAGAATTGCGGGATATCAATGTCGCTGTCCAGTCTTTCGTCTTCTACACGAAAACTTCATGTGTCTCCCCCCCCTCCAGCACGACGAAAAGATGATGAAAGTTCTGTTCCCATCTACCCACCGCTACCCACTACTTCGATTGAATCTTCCCTCTTGAAAAGGGCGCGCATTCCAAATACACACTCGCGTGTATCAAATCTGCTTGGATCTTTGCGTCGCAGCCTTGACGATCTGTCTGTGATCCCGTCAACAACCCCTCCAGCTGCTACACAAGAGGAAATTACCCGGAAACCAATTTTAACATCTTTGAACCTTTCGGGCGGCAACAATGAGCACATCCACCTTGGACCGGTAAAATCGACTATTGCGATTGCGTTTAGGTGAGAAACTGTCGTACCCTTTCGGGTGCTCATGGTCATTGATTCCTAGCCCTGTAATTAAATCATGCTTGCATTGCATGCGCACAGATCAGAACAAAGAACAAAGAACAAAGAACAAAGAACAAAGAACAACCCTAACACGACACGAACACATCCTCACCTCTGAATGATATCACCTAGCAATCTTTTGGACAACCGAACGGGCCGTTATCTCTTGGCCACATCTCATGGGGATCACACTGTTAAAATCCACGACACAAATGGGGCGTCGAATCCCCTGGATGGTGAAGAGAAAACAAAATCGAGTATTAATGGGTTCTCTCTTCTCTCCGTTCTCGAGGGCCACCCTCGGACACCCTGGTGTGTCAAATTCCACCCTAACAATAACGGGATTGTGGCGAGTGGTTGCCTGGGGGGGGAGGTCAGGGTATGGGATTGGAAAAGGAGGAGATGTTTGCACGTCGCAAGGGTGGGGGGCAGCCATTCAATTTTGGGTTTGAGTTTTTTTGTAGGTTTGAATCCGCCCATGGCAGGAGCACATAATCTACCGACTGTAGACGAAAAGATTTACAATGCTTGGAATGACGACAGCAGTAGCGGTGATGAAAATGAGGACTTTAGTGACAACGACGAAGAAACATTCGTTGACAGTGACGAAGAAGAAACGAGGGATTCGGAAATTTTAAAACTCTCCTCGCATAACATCCTTGTGTTCATATACAGTCACTATATAGACTTTTGGAATATGGCCAGCGGGGCTAGGAAGATTGTCAGCAGGAAGCAGAGCATCAAGTCCGTAACATTTTGCCCTCGGATGAATGATGAGCGAGATCCTGATTTAGGCAGAATTGTTTTCGGGATGCAAACAGACATGGTCGAGAGATTGTTGAAGGGGCCACACGGCGAAATTTTGCGAGACGAGGTTACTCGTCAGCCCAAAAAAATTCTGGACAGTCGAACTGGGCAGCCCAAAAAGTTTCCCAAGTACGACTTGATTTTGTATGAATTCCGTGCATCGGCAATTACCACAAAATCGACGAAAAGTGAAGACCAGGTCATTTTCGCTCCTAGAAGAATTGTAGAGGATGTTTTATTACGTAAGTAGTAGAGAAGCAGAAATGGAGTGGTGGAAAGAGAAAAAATAACGTTCGATATTGCAGAATCTCACACCGCAAACATACTTCACATTTTAACCCTGTCACACAGATAATTGCGGCGGCTTGGATGTGAAATTTTTTGATCGGAAGACGATATCGTCTTCCACCTGGCCCCAATCATCGGCTCTACGAGGCGGGTTGATGCTTACTTGTGTCGCTGCTTTCAGTTGCCCTCCGCCCCCCCCTCCTGAGGTGGAAGCTGACAAACGTGAGCGAAAAAAGAGTGGGGGGACACTAAACGATTTTTTTGTCAGTTCTCCTTCTCCGCCCATAAACAATAGAGTGATGCCCCCTCCAATGCCTTCAATGGAAGACGACGACGACAATGACAACGAGGACAGCGGCGGCGAGATGCAGGGCGCTCGGATAGCCTCGATACCTGGCGACAACGTGCTGAATTATAAAGAACAACACTTGACCATGATTCGCCTCCCGCCTCCCTATGATTACCAAATCCCATCAGGAAAGTCGAACGAAAAGGGGGAGGTGATCTTCAAACACAGGCTCGAAGGTAAGCAATTTGAACTGTCGGCACGAATGTTTCTTATGTTTTTTGGGCTCATCCTTGGGCGTCTTGCTGTTTCACTTTATGCAGGCTCACACACTCATACCTCTTTCAGGTTCGCTGTCCAATGGAGTAACTTGCTGCAAATTCTCTCCGAACGGCAATTATATTCTGTTAGGATATGGGGCCGAAACGTCTGATGATCGTCACCAGATAATCCGCATTTATGGCTATAGTAACGTACGCGAAAACGACTCAGTGATGTCGGATGAAACCACCAATCGGATGTCGCGATGTTTCAAGTGCCAGCGTCTCATTCGGAGCGTGAAGGATTGGGTCAATATATGCCTCTTTCACCCAGAGTTAGGCGGCGGCATTGTCTACGCCACGAAAGGAGGGGCCGTGCGCAGCTTGAAATGTTGGGGAAACAGAACAGAGGAAATCGTTGTCGACGGGAGTGAAGGGTCCAGAGAGGATGGCGGAGAAAACGATGAAATCGTCATATGTGTTGACATACCATAAGAAATTTTGAAAGCACGTAGCAACAACATGAAACCAACTACTTTTTTTCTACCAAAATTTATCGCACACACCAAAATCAGGATGAGCAGGTTCAATTAACTCCTTTCTTAACATTTGTCTTTCGACCAATGACGTCTTTGATATTTTCAACATTGTCCTTTTCTAGTAGGTCCTTAAGTTCCTCAGCGCACTTTCGTCCTAATCCGGGTCCTTTGTACGTGATCGCGGTGTAAAGTTGCACCAGTGATGCCCCTGCCTCGATTTTGTCAAGTGCGTCCTTCCCACTGGCCACCCCCCCGACACCAACAATCACGATCTCCCCTTTTGTCATCTCAAACATATCTCTAACGAGCTTTGTACTCATATCTCTTAGCGGCTCACCACTGAGTCCCCCTGATTCTTTCTTACATTCACTCCTGAGACTCTCTGGTCTCTCCATGGTCGTATTTCCGCAAATAACTCCGTCTATTCCAACCTCCAAAACGACCTTAGCTACATCCCTCCTCTCCTCTACCCCTAAATCAGGAGCGACCTTGACCAACAGCGGTATCTTCTCCAATTCGCATTTACTGCACGCCTCATCTCTCGCCTTCAAACACTCCCCTAACAGTTCCTTAAGCACCTCCCTTTTCTGCATAGACCGTAACCCGGGTGTGTTAGGGGATGAGACATTCACAACCAGGTAATCTGCTAAAGGAGCAAACTTGTGAATTCCTGCCACATAGTCGTTTATTGGGGAGGCAGAAGTTTTGTTCTTTCCGAGGTTTACCCCTAGGACCCCCGCAGAGCTAATTTTTGGTTTTGGCGATTTGTCACATTGGGATTGGGAATTTGACAAGGAATTTCTGTATTTGGCGAGGTTAGAATGAGCAATGTGGTGGCCGTGAGAGTTGAAGCCGTAACGGTTTATTACAGCATTATCTTCCAAGAGACGGAAAACCCGAGGAGGTGGATTTCCGGGCTGGGGAAGGGGGGTTATGGAGCCAACCTCGACTGAGCCAAAGCCAGAAGCCAGCAGTTCACCGGGAACATCACCATGCTTGTCAAAGCCAGCAGCAAGACCGATGGGGGTCGGGAAGGTTAGGGAAGGGGAGCGGCGAAAGGGAGAGGAACAGAGGACGGAGGAAGAGGAGGGCGGCATGTGGGGGGTCAAGGAGAGTTGGGCGGCAAGGATTGCAACTTTGTGAGCAGTCTCCCCGTCAGTTAACTTGCGGATAATTGGTGTTGCAATATCGTCCATAAACGAATAGTAAGCATCTGTGGACCGTATATAAGGAGAGCTCGACACCAAGACAGGAATGCCGACGAGTGGGATGGGCAAGAAACGATGCATTGAAGACGACGATGGTTTAATACACTTCGAGAAAACCGCTTTCTTGGTAAAAACCTCTCTCGACAAAACGATGACAGATTTGCTGATAGCTGTAGTATATGAGGCTAAAATGACCCGCTGAATAAGCTTTTATTTCTGTTTCCCCACGTGTTCCCCCCCCCCCCAAAATAAATAAATATAAAATTGTTGTTAGCTCACGATTTAAACTTGCAGATCCTCTGATCAGTTATCTGTGTGTGCAATGAAGCTATACTATATTAAATAGAGAAAATAAGCCCTCTCCCTCTCTTCTTTGGTCACTGTATTGGGAATGTTTGTTCCAACCTGTCTTCCCTTCTCTCCGCTCTTTCACAGCTTTTCGTCAGTCTTCCTTGTCCTGTTTGTCATTCCTCTATTCTCTGCCGCCTCCCCCTCCCCCTCCCCCACCACTCCCCCTCCTCATTCTCTCCACTCCACCTACCACCTTGCGTCCTCGGTATACTCTCCTCCACTGTTCCTCCCCCCCTCAACAATCATAACGACGACATTCTCCCCCTTAATAAGCTCCCTCTCGACCGTAAACAAGAGTCACAAGCCTGGCTTCCCCATATTAATTGACGAAGATGCCTTCTACGGTAGTCCTGCAGGTGGTAACATCGATCAGGATATCGACGGAGATGGGATAGGGGGCGATTTCATTGTGGCGAGCGGAGCGGGAAAGGTATATGTCGTTAGTGGCGGCGACGGGAAAGGGCCAGAAGAGGAGGGGAGAGTTGTTGAGGTTGTTGGGTTGGAGGGTTTGTGGGTCAGGGAGGGTTTTTTCGAAAGTGCAGATTCAGAGGATGGTGAAGATGATGACGATGGTTACAACGGGGAAAGCGTGGAGGGAGAAGATTATTTTTTTGACGGGATGGATTCAATGGAGGATGATGAGATGGAAAGACAGATGGAAAGGGGGGTCGAAAGGGAAACTCGATCAAAAAGGGATTTGATGGAGTTGAGGGAGGAGGATGGGGAAGTGGTCTCTGAGGATGACTTCTTTCCCCGCGACCCTGGTAGCAGTAGCAGCGACAATGACAGCAGGCAAGGCTTTACCCACCTCTCTCCGCACATCCTCACCTCTCCTGTTCTCCACTGCGATGTGACGGGAAACTACTGGGCAGTCGTCACGGCAACTTATTATCAACCTCGGGATATGCGCACAACATTTGGGGGATACGTAGTGGCCGTCGCTGCTCTTCGCTTGAACGTAGAAACGACAACGACAACGACAACGACAACGACAACGACAACGACAACGACAAAGGATACATTCGTCGCTGAAATAATCGACAAATCGAAGTATAGTCCTCTCAGAGGGAGACCTGTGGCAATGGGATATTCCAAGCCGCACATTTTCGACGGGGATATGGTCAGCATCGGTACGAGTGGAGGGAGGATATTTGTTAGCGCTATTTTGTCTTCTTTTGGTGTTCGGAGTTTTGTCAATCCCTACCCAATGCCAGGGGGAAAGTCAAAGGAGGGCTATTGGATCGATGTAGGTGGGGAGATACATGCGGAGGTAAAGTGTGTGACCATGGGTAGAGAGGAGAAGAAGTGCGACTTCATTGCAGTGACAACTGACGGTGTTGTCATGAGGATTGCGGGCAGTGTTGGCGGTGATCTTGGCTCTGTTAGCGGAGGGGGAGAAGGGGCTGGAGAAGTTCTGTGGAGGAGAGAAACTGGCACATCCAGTGTTGTTCACCCCCCCGTGTTTGCGCGCGTACAAAACAAGCTAATCGTCGTTACCACCGGGTACATAAGAGGAAAAATAGGTATTAATGAGAAGCTCCTGGTTCACGTTATGGATGGCGAAGATGGTAGTGATTACGAACACGAAGGGATGGATGGGGGGGGATGGCCTCTTGCAGTTGACATTGATCAAGACAGTGTGGGGGTGTTAGGACCAGCACCGACGCTGCTGTACATCACTGACGACAGTTTCAACATGAGTAGCGATAGCAGCAACAAAAATGGCGGCAAAATCAACGAAGACGACCCCTCCCTCCGAGGTTTTTCTCCCACTGCTCCGACTCGTCAGACATCTCCTTTGCCCCACATAATATTCCCTTTCGGATCTTCACTAAACATTCTTAACCCCAATACCAAGCAAATGTCCCATATATACGTCGGGGGGGCTGTGAATGGCGGCTGGACGATAGGCGGCAAAGTGAGCAGGGGAAAGACAGGAAAGAGTGACGGTGTCAGTGATATGGTCGCCATGGTTGGCGGGACGATGAATGGCGAGGTTATCGTTTACGAGATTGAAGCTGAGGGGGGTA
>ENA-OWPI01005056-OWPI01005056.1-marine-metagenome-genome-assembly--contig:-NODE-5056-length-10220-cov-9.505768_pt1 | contig 10220 bp, 9 predicted proteins | sample MGYA00238138_ERZ651775 | MGnify/ENA primary metagenome ERZ651775 (study PRJEB26906, sample SAMN06265043) | marine metagenome | isolation source: Helgoland LTER site | place: Germany:Helgoland, sampling...
ATTCTTGCGGGAGGGACGGGTTCCCGTCTGCATCCCCTCACCATCGGCACGTCCAAACAGCTGTTGCCGGTCTATGACAAACCCATGATCTACTACCCGCTGTCGGTGCTGATGCTGGCCGGAATCAGCGAGATTCTTGTGATCACCACCCCGCATGAGAGCGAGCCGTTCAAACGGTTGCTTGGTGATGGGTCTCAATGGGGTGTGTCGATCAGTTATGCGGTGCAGCCATCGCCGGATGGGCTGGCGCAAGCGTTCTTGATCGGTGAAGAGTTTCTCGACGGCCAGGCTGCGGCACTGGTGTTAGGCGACAACTTGTTCTATGGCGCTGGCTTTTCGGCACTGGTCACCCAGGCCGCGGCCAAACCGGTTGGTGGCACGATCTTTGGCTACCACGTGAAGGACCCGCACCGCTACGGGATCGTCGAGCTCGACGCTGCCGGACGCGCACTTTCGATCGAAGAGAAACCCGAGTCGCCTCGCAGCAGTTGGGCGGTGACCGGCCTGTACTTCTTCGATGACCAGGTCGTCTCTGCGGCACGCTCGGTGCAGCCTTCACCGCGGGGTGAGCTTGAAATCACGTCGGTGATCGATTGGTACCTGCAACGGGGCGAGATCGATGTTGCCACCCTGGATCGTGGCTTCGCCTGGCTTGACACCGGCACGTTCGACTCGATGGTCGAAGCGTCAGAGTTTGTCCGCGTCATTCAACATCGCCAAAACCGCCAGATCGCCTGCCTCGAAGAAATCGCTTGGGAAAAAGGTTGGATCGGCGATGATGCGTTGGTGGCTGCGGGCCAGGCAATGGCGAACAACAGTTATGGCCAGTACCTGCTCGGCCTAAAGGAACGGCACTGATGCGCATTCTGGTCACCGGTGGTCGAGGCTTCATCGGGTCTGCCGTCGTTCGCACACTTATTGGCTCGACCGAACACCAGGTCGTGAACGTCGACCGACTCACCTATGCCTCGACCGCTGGGTCGGTCGCTGCGGTCGCCGATGATGCCCGCTACCACTTTGAACAAGCCGACATCTGCGATGCTGCAGCCATGGCCGACATCTTTGGTCGCCATCAGCCCGACGTTGTTATGCATCTTGCCGCCGAGTCACATGTTGACCGGTCCATCGATGGCCCGGGCGAGTTCATTCGCACCAACCTGGTCGGTACCTATGAGCTGCTCGAGGCTGCTCGTGCCGCTGGTGTGCAGCGGTTTCATCACGTGAGCACCGACGAGGTGTTCGGCTCACTGTCTCTGACCGACCCGGGCTTCACCGAGTCGTCGCCTTATGACCCCCGATCGCCGTATTCTGCGAGCAAGGCGGGCAGCGATCATCTGGTGCGGGCATGGGGTGAAACCTATGGAATGCCGATTGTGATCACGAACTGCTCGAATAATTACGGGCCATTTCATTTCCCCGAAAAGCTCGTTCCCCTGGTCACTATCAGGGCATTGGCTGGCGAACCACTTCCGGTGTATGGCCAGGGTGACAATGTCCGCGATTGGTTGCACGTCGAAGATCATGCTCGTGCGCTGATCCAAGTAGCCGAGCATGGCGTAGCCGGCGAGACGTACAACATTGGTGGCAACGAAGAGCGCACCAATCTCGAGGTTGTGCATGCAATCTGTGACCTGGTCGATGAGCTCACGCCGCCGCTTGGCTCGGTGTCTACACGGCGGGATCTCATCGAGTTCGTCACCGATCGTCCTGGCCATGATCTGCGATACGCGATCGATTCCACCAAGATCAAGAACGAACTTGGCTGGGAACCGACCCGATCCTTTGACCAGGGTCTGCGGGAAACAGTGGCGTGGTATCTGGCCAATCAGGCGTGGTGGGGGCCGCTGCGAGATCAGCGGGCAACCGATCGCCGTGGTCTCAGCGACACGCAGAATTCCGGCAACACCACAGAACTCAGCGACACGAAGGAATCTGACTGATGCACGCCGAACCGACAGTTCTCGATGGCGTCGTTGAGTTCACTCCCCGGCGATTCAGCGATGGCCGCGGCTGGTTCAGCGAGACCTGGAACAGCCGAACGTTCCTCGAGGCGGGCGTCGACCTCGACTGGGTCCAAGACAACGAGTCGTTCTCACAAGACGTCGGCACCGTGCGCGGGATTCACTTCCAGAGTGAACCCATGGCCCAAGACAAGCTGGTGCGAGTGGCGCAGGGGAAAATTCTTGATGTCGCCGTCGATCTTCGTCGGTCCTCGAGCGCCTTTGGCCAGTGGGTGGCGTGTGAGTTGTCGGCTGATGCCGGCAATCAGCTGTTAGTACCCAAGGGGTACGGCCATGCTTTTTGCACGTTGGTTCCCGAGTGCCTGGTGCAATACAAGGTTTCCAACTTCTACTCCACCGAACATGACCGGGCGGTTGCCTGGAATGACCCCACGATCGGCATCGACTGGCCCGACGTCGTCGGCCAAGCAGTCGTGTCGGCCAAGGATCTCGCTGCGCCGTTGTTACACGACGCCCTCGATCTGTTTAGCTAACACCTCGCTGTTTTTCCGGCCAGACGGGCGAGCTAACGCCCAGACTCAGTCCAACGCGAGCAGAAAACGAGAAAGACCAGCCCAGTAGGCCGGTCTCATCACGTTTGGTTGTCGTGTGGGTCAGACAGCCAGTTCTTGTTGTTCTCGCCTGCGGGATCCTAGTAACACGAGACCGCCAACACCTACAAGGGCGAAGCCTGCCGCAATGGGGGAGTCGATGTTATTTCCAGTAACTGCGAGACCAGCTCCAAGAACACCGTCAGCCGGGATTTGCTCCGCTGGCACAGATTCGCAATCCGCAACCAGCTGACCCGCAGCTTCAAGGGCATTGTTGATTGCAGTGACTTGGTCGGCTGTGAGGGTGAGCGAGGCACTCGGAGTGAGACCCTCGATGGTCGTTCCTGTAACGGTGATGATCACTGGACCTGCGCACTGCTCAAGAACCGACAGCGGCACCCGGAGAAGCCCAGTGGCTGGCACACGACCGTCAAACGGCGATGATGCCCCTGAGCCGACCACAACATTGGTCGTACATTCAAACCAAATGTCCGGGAACATGATAAGGACATTAGTGCCTTCGACCGTGATCGTCGGCGGAGGTAGATCTTCGCAACCGGTCGGCGGCGCTGGATAGTAGTCGTCGGCGCCTAAGCCTGGGGGCCCGTAGTAGGGTCGAAGATGACCGTAAGGACCCGTTTCGGGTGTTGGCTCACCTGGGCCGGGCCAGACATCCTGGGCTGCGGCCTGCGGTAACGCAACCGCTCCGAGCATCGCGATGACGACAAGTGCAAGAGAAAGGAGTTGTATGAATTTAGAACGCATGCGCGAACCTTGCGTAGGGAATTTTTTGTTACTAGTGATGTTGGTGTGGACAACAAGCCTGACGGCATGGTAGCGCAAGAAATAGTTATTGGGAAACATTTTCTACCTGCACGCTGCACTGAGACACACGTGAACCTTGGTTTCTGGTCGGCGCCCTCTGCACCGATCGCTCCGAACCGGGTAGGACCAGCTCAACAGATCTCGCCGATCTTGGTCACTATCAACGACTGAACCTGGTTTACACGACCGCTACCGTTAGGGGGTGCCCCAGGATCGACCGCTTTGTATTCTCTTTATCTGCACTGCAAACGTCTGCCGGTCGCCGTTGGCCGAGGCCTTTATGGCCAAACACGTTCGAGCAGCTGGTGCCACGATGCAGGTCGCTTCCGCCAGTGTGCACGATCAGATCCGCTCGACTCACCCGCTGGTCATCCAGATTCTCAGCGAGCAACAACTCACGCCGCGTCGCACCAACAGTCAGCCGTTGTCCAACGACCTTGTCAAAGCAGCAGACCTGATCGTGACGATGACGGGCGCGCACGCCATCTCGGTTGCCGGGAAGTTTCGGGACAGCCGAGCCAACGTCTTCGTACTCGATCACTTGGTCCAACTCATGCGCCCGATGGCCGCAAACGAGACACTCGACGATTGGTTGGCCGACATGCGCCGCCAACCTCGGATGTATCCGAACCATCCTGGCGCTCAGGACATCACCGATCCCGTGGATAAGGACGAGGAAACGTTTCGATCGATCGCGGCGCAGATCGATGGGCTCACCGAACAGCTCGCTCGTTCGTTTGTGAGCGGGCCGGCCTAGACCTGCATCTCAGTCCTCGAACGAAACCACGATGGTTTCCGCCAGGTCGAGTTGCTCGCTGAGGGTTACGCCGTCGGCGCCGGTGTAGCTGAGGTGCACGATGTCGTTGTTCACAAGTGGCTGATGCCAGACCGACACGTCGTAGGGCTGGGTGGGATCGACCTGGCCGATGAGTTCGAATTCGATACTTCGACTCACGTTTGGCGAGAGCCCGACCGGGATTTCGTTGCGGTCGTAACCAAATTCTCGCGTGAACCCTTGATCGAATGGCTCGCCGTCGAGTGACAGCATCGAGACTCGGTGGGGCGTGAACAGCGACAGGTAGACCCAGTTGGTGCCGGGTAGGTCTCCGCCCAAGGTGTACTCGGGTGCATCGTCAGGCACCTCTGACAACAGTTCGATGGTGCCTGACACAACGAGACGGCCTGTTTCGTCGACCGTTGCGTCATAGGTGATCTCGCGGTGCAGGTAAAGATCAAGTTTGTTCCGGAGTCCGTTTGTCTGCACGACAGCAAAGCTGTCGGCGGTTTCCCTCTCGTCGGCCGGCCAGCCGAACTCACGTTGCAGCTTGATCGAACGGAGAAACGCATTCTCGTCGGTGTCAAAGGTCGCGACCTGCAGTCGCCCTTGGCGTGCCACCGGGCCAAGTACATCGCCGAGGCGCTCGGGGCCGGGGAGTTGCGAGTCCAACAGGTCATCGAATGCTTGGGCGAAGATCTCGCTTTGTTGCGATTTCAACGTCTGTCGGTTGTCGAGTCGAAACTGCTCGTCGAACAGGAATTCGACGACATTGCCTGCATTGATGGGATGGTCCACGCCGTCGATGCGCAGTGGCCCGGTGAGTTTGAGCAGTGCGCTCAGAGCGTAGGCATCGAGATAGACGAATCCGTCGATGGATCCTCCGGCGATGCCTTCGAATACGTCGCGGGAACCGGCGGCCACGGTGGCCAGGTCGGGTGAGCCGGTGATGTTCTGCGGCCATCGATGCGGACGGGCTCGATCGACGTACCAGCGCGGGTAATCGTCGCGACTCAGTGGCTCTTGGGAACGAGCGAGGTCGTAGAGACCGGCGATCCGGCCGGCATCGATCTGGCGTATCTGGCCGGCATCGAACTCGAGTAATGCCCAGCTTCCGACGAAACCGCCGAACTCGCGGGATTCGGCGGGAGATCCGAACCCGATGAAGTAACGGCGTGGGCCGTCTTGGCCGAGCATGCCGGGCAGCACCCGAGCTGCATCTGCTGCGACCCGCGCCTCGGGCAAGACGTCACGCATCTCGTCGGTCAGCTCTTGCATGCGCGACGCAATCGGCGAAACAAGCCATTCGGACCGGGCGGCGTCGAGTTCGGCGACCCCGGTTTCGAGCAACTCTGCGGTGTTCACCAGGTCGGCTTCCATCGATGACAGAACCGACAGGTCGACGGAGCCTGAGTTCATTGACACCGACGAGATGTCCGCTTCAATTGTCGTCCGTGATGCCTGGCGTGCGATGTCTCGGCCTTGGCTGGTGGCAACAACGACAGCATGACGATGTTGTGCCACAATCGGGATCAGGCGTAGTGGTTGTGCCAGTGGTCCGGCGACGCGGTCTTGTGCTGCACCAAGCGAGTCGGCGGCTGCCTCTAGTTCTGCCACGACTGCCACCGGATCTCCGCCCCGGGCCGCAGACAGTCCGGAGCGGGCAGACGTGATGCCCAGATCGACATCGGCCTTTGCTCGTAACAGCGTGAGACCTCCGACGCTGCACAGAATCACCGAGATCGCGATCGTGGCCCCTGTCGATTGTCGGATGATTTGCCGTCTCACAGCGCTCGAACCCCGATAGCCAAACGCCAGCATCACCATGATTGCCGCGCCGGCAATCAGCGAAGGTGCGCCGAAGAAACCAATGTCGGGGATCCGGAACAGCCCCTGTATAACCAGGCCTGCGGCGACGACACTCATCCATGGACGTCGCGGCCGCAGCACCCCCGTTCCTGTCGCCAGTACGAGTCCGAGCACGACAGGACCCAGCCATGCCGATGCGCCCACAAACACCGCTGCCACGGTCGCAACAAGGATGACGGCCCAGTCGGGTGACGATGCTGCAGCAAAAACAAACAGGGCTGCAACCAATCCCTTGAGCAAGATGTCCCAGGCGGTCAATCCGGTCGGGGCACCGTCAGAAAATGCTGCCGCCACGGCTGCGGCAAGAGCGACCGCTGCAACCAGTTGTGGTCGCACAACACCTCTCGTCTTGCGGCGGCGATGGCTCCGAACTGGGTCGCCTGGTAACACGGCGACCTCATCATCAATCGCTTCAGGCACCAGCCGAGGTTAGCGCCATCCGAGGCGCAGCCAGGTGAGGGCTCTAGCAGGGTGCGGAAAAGCGTCCCGGTGGGGGGCTTGGCGGTTGGTTGGTGTTTGGTGATGGCGTTTGGCGGCGTGACTGGTTGCTGGTCTGGGCTCGGGTGGGTGCGGTAGCGCCATCTCGGTCTGGGGTTCAGACCACTGCGGCGTCGAGGTTGCAGATCCTGATCAGGTTGTAGGCGGCGGCTTCCATTTTGGACAACGCCCGGTTGCGTTGTTCTCCGATGTAGCGGAGTTTGCGGGCAGCGCCGACGGTTTTGATCCATCCGAAGGGTTCCTCGACCCGTTTGCGGATCCGCTGGGACACCGTGTATCCGTCGTGTCGGGTGGTGCGGCCATCAATCGCGGATCGGCGGTTACTGGTGTTCTGGGCGACGTGCGGGGTGAACCCGAGCTTGCGGACATCGGCAACGAAGTCTTTGGTGTCATAACTCTTGTCTGCTGCGATCGTGCGTCGCTGCTTGGTCGCGGGTAGCTGTCCCAACATGTTGGTTGCGCACGCACGTTCGGCGAACCCGGTCGCTTGGGTCAGGTCGGCGTCGACGATTAGCCCGTTGCGGTTCTCGATCAACAGATGCCCCATGTAGGACAGCTCGGCGGCGGCGTTGTTGGACTTGCGGAACAACATCGCCTCAGGATCGGTCGTGGACCTATGGGTCTTGTTCGATCGTTTCTGGCCTTTGAAATCGACTTCGGCGTTTCGGCCCTTGAACCCGTTCCCATCGCCCTGGTCGTCGTTGCTGGGGTTGGTGGGTTTGAAGCTCTTGTTCGACGCCCACGCCTGCAACAGGGTCCCGTCAACACTGAAATGCTCCGAGGACATGTAGCGACGCAACTTCGCCTGGTGCACCACCGCCGCGAAGAACTGGTCGGCGATCTGGTGATCCAACAGCCGTTGGCGGTTCTTGGTGAACGTCGTTGGATCGAACGCTTTCCCGTCGATCGGGATGTCGAGGAACCATTTGAACAACATGTCGTAGTTCAGCCGTTCGCAGAACGCCCGCTCCGAACGCATCGAGTACATCGCCATCAACACCGTCGACTTCAACAGGGTTTCGGGCGGCACCGACCGGCGACCCGCCGACGCATACATCGCGTCGAACTCGCCGTCCATGCCCGCCAGCACCTCGTCCACCACCACCCGGATACGCCGGATCGGATGATCCGGCGGGATCAAATCCTCGGTCGACAACGACGACAACATCGACAACTGACGATCAGGAGTTCCACGCATCACCCCAGCATGACGAAAACCGAACCAGATCGCGAGCCCTTTTTCAGCACCCTGCTAGTCTGTGTGATCACGCCAGGTCGAGTTGTGTGCACTCGGACTGCGCTCTGAAAGATACGCCGCTTTGTTGAACAATACGTTTCAGATAGCCGTTGTCGGTGCCGGGCCGATCAGTCGTGATGCCCTGCCACCGCAACAAACCCTCGTCTCTATTCATGGGGGAACCCTGAACGAGCGGTCAATGCTATGGCGGACGATGGCACGCCAGAAAGCGGACCAAACTGGTTACGGTCTGAACGCGTCACGGCCTGAACGCGGGGGCTCTCGCTAGTGCCCTTTTATCGAGCTGGAACCAAACTCATCTATTTTGCACATGTCCCGAAGACAGGCGGCACGGCCGTAAACCAGTTTGCCAGTGCCCGCACATCCGTTACCGCCTTCACCGACCACCGCTTCCTCAAGGTTGAGCCGAAGCTTCGCTGGTCAAGGACGTCCCCCCAGCACATCGACGTGTCAGCTCTGGAAAGACTCATACCGCTCGAAGTCTTCGACGCGTGCTTCACCGTGGTCCGACACCCGGTCGATCGCCTGATTTCAGCATTTCACTTTCAGAAAGAACGAGAGAAGTCGATACCGCGACGCACAAAATTCTCCAAATGGGTACAGCGCCTTGAGCCAGCAATGGCGAAGAATCCATACCTATACGACAACCATGTGCGCCCGATGGACGAACTTGTACCGGCCTCGGCAAGAGTCTTCTATCTCGAGGATGGCCTTGACGCACTAGTTCCTTGGTTTGACGATCTTCTCGGCAACACGTTGGCGCCACGGACAATAGAGCTCGTCAATACTCGCAAAAAATCTCAAACGTTGAAAATTCACCCAACTGCCGATGACCTAGAGCGCATCGCTCGGCTGTACCGCGCCGACTTCGAACGCTTCGACTACGAGATTGAAGGCTCGAATGCATCGAAGCCCGCAGGACAAGCGCCTTACAAGGACTGAACACCGGCCTTACTGCCTGAGCGCATCCGAGGCTCAGCCAGGTGAGGGCTCTAGTCTGTGTGATCACGCCAGGTCGAGTTGTGTGCACTCGGCCTGCGCTCTGAAAGGTACGCCGCTTTGTTGAACAATACGTTTCAGATCGCTGTAGTCGGTGCCGGTTATGTCGGGTTGACGACAGGCGTCGGTATGGCGGAACTCGGGCACCAGGTCGCAGTCCTCGACATCGACGAGGGCAAGGTGGCGTCGCTTCGTGACGGCAACGTGCCGTTTTATGAAAAGGGCATGGACGAGTCTCTGAATCGTCATCTGCGTGAAGACAATCTCCGTTTCTCGACGGAACTGGCCGAGGCCATTCCTGGCGCTGACTTCGTGTTCTTGTGTGTTCCCTCGCCATCCGCACCCGATGGCTCGGTGGATCTGCGTGCACTGCGCAGCGCTGCCGAAGCGATCGGGCCGCACCTCTCGCCTGGCGCGATCGTCATCAACAAGTCGACAGTGCCCGTCGGATCAACCCGAACCGTGCACGACCTGATCGGCCGTGACGATATTGCGGTTGCCTCAAATCCTGAGTTCCTTCGTGAAGGAACAGCACTCGATGACTTCATGCACCCCGATCGAGTCGTCATCGGCGCCGAAACCGAGTCGCAACAACAGCGAGTAGCAGAGCTCTACCAGTCACTCAACGCCGCTTTCGTGTTGACCGATCCTGCCACTGCAGAACTGATCAAATACGTGTGCAACGCCTACCTGGCAACCCGACTGTCGTTCATCAACGACGTCGCAGAGCTGTGCGAGGGTGTCGGCGGCGACGCAACCGACGTGATGCGGGCAATGGGCCTGGACAAACGAATCGGCCCCCATTTCCTGCAACCTGGACCGGGTTGGGGCGGGTCGTGTTTCCCCAAGGACACTACGGCACTTACCAGTATCGCCCAGGCTGTCGGAACGGACTTCCAGCTGCTTCAAGAGGTCGTCGACTCGAACCAGCGCCAGTTCGACCGGGTCGCGGACCGGGCTCGCAGCATGGTCGACAACGTAAACGGCAGCCGGGTTGCGGTGTGGGGATTGGCGTTCAAGGCGGGAACCGACGACACCAGAGACTCTCCGGCACTCGAAGTGATTCGCCGTTTGCTCTCAGCTGGCATCACTGTCATCGGATATGACCCCAAGGCCAGCTTCGCCGCTGACGGATTTACCCAGGTCGACAGCGAACAAGCTGTCGCGATCGACGCTGACCTTCTCATCGTGCTCACCGAGTGGCCCGATTTTTCCACTATCGAGCCATCGACTATCGCTGCGTCGATGCGGGTGCCGCAGGTCTTCGACACCCGCCGTGTTCTTGACCTGGACGAATGGCAAGCTGCAGGATTCGCCTGCGAAGCACTCGGACGGGTGGCGCCCAACCCAGATTCCTCGTCGACTGTTGACCGCTGACTTCTGACCTGTGACCCTTTGCGGGTCTACAGCAGCGCTAACACCATTACGAGCACTACGGCAACCGC
>ENA-OWPI01005057-OWPI01005057.1-marine-metagenome-genome-assembly--contig:-NODE-5057-length-10216-cov-7.388500_pt1 | contig 10216 bp, 2 predicted proteins | sample MGYA00238138_ERZ651775 | MGnify/ENA primary metagenome ERZ651775 (study PRJEB26906, sample SAMN06265043) | marine metagenome | isolation source: Helgoland LTER site | place: Germany:Helgoland, sampling...
TTTCAAGAGGCACGCTTGTCCTCTATTTGCGTGACCGCCGCTGCTGCACAACTCGGCCTAGCTTCTGGCTTCGCTGCGTAGCTGCGCGCGTACGTTGACTTTCAGGATCTTGGAGCTCCGCGTCTCGATCTCTACTTCTTTTCGAGGCGTTCCGCGTGTTGAGCCCTGTTCCTGCTAAAGATTGTTTTTCTATCGATGTTCGGAGTATGCTGACTATCCTTTTATCTTTCGATAATTTGCTCCATGCTTGTAGTGGGATACGACTTTGCATCTTGATCTGCGGTGACAGTTCTATCGCTCCCCCCTCGACAAGTTGGCGGATGTCCTCATCAGCTACCACAAAGCTCTCTTCCCCGAACATTTCTCCCCTCAGTTGAGACAAGGTGCACCGAACGAGGTTTATACCCCACCCGAGCTTCCTCGCGTACTTGACGGGATCGGCCAGCGCCGTTTTGGTGCCGAACCTCTTGGTAACGTTCTCCGTCGGGTTGGACGTTAACCAAGTCGGAGTGAGCAACAACCTATTCTTGTGTTGGATCTGCTGTTGCCACTCCTTAATATTGTCTTTTCCTATGTGCAGCGTCGTAATACGCTCTTCATGGAAGTACTGAACCGCATGCACATGTAGTTCGACCGTCGGTTCACCTGTTGCCCAATCAACATATGAATCGATGACCTGACCTACACCCACCGCTATAGTGGCTTCTTCTGTCTCTTTCGTAGAGAAGAAGGAGAAGGCTCCTCGACCTGCCACTTTCGACTGGCCTGGCCTCCACTGTTCGCGCACAAAGTCCCTCCATTCTCTGTAAGCCTCTTTGTGTTTTAGTTCATGATTTGCTATTTCGGTCTTCTCGTTGACCGATAAGATGTTTTTCGCTAATTTGTCACTGGGGAGTTCGGCGTAAGGTAATATATCTCGCGCTTGTTTCCACGGCAGCAAACGGCGTACTTGTATCTTTTCCTTGACATCACTTCGATCTCTAATATGGCACACTGTTCCCTCTTTAGTGACCACCGTTCGCACAGCTCTTTTGGCTGTGTTATTGTTATCGATTTCTACCTTGCGAAGCCTGTAGGTCTTCCCGTATCGGTTCGTAACGAGGTAGGGTCCCGTGAATGTCATGAAAAGTTTCTGGTTAGCCGCTTTGGCTTTGTCGCTCTGGGCCGTGTTCTTGAGTGCCACGAGCTCTCCTACATGGTATACTATTTCCTTTCGGTTGGCATTGACCAGGTTCGCTCGTTCTTCAGCTTGCTCTTTGACCTCCCATGCAGCGATCTTTTCCATTATGTTTAATGTTTTCTCGGATCCTCCCATAAAGAGACTTTCTTTATTATGGTTGAGTCCGATGTCTGCCAAATTAATATATCCTAGATTCGCGGCGTTCAGCCTTGTAAAGGCGTTTTCCAAAGGCCTCCTGTGAATCATGTCGTGACTTGCGTATGTCATCCCAAGGCGCGGTTTGCTTCTTAGGGATGGGAGTCGCATCGCTACGGCATATGGCCACAACGTCTGATCGCCTCCATGCTCCTCAGCCATGATTCGCATCGCCGTAACCATCTGTTTCTGAATAAATTCGGCATGTGTGTTCGACTGCGGGTTGTACGCGCTGGTATATCGCACCACGCTGTCGTTGTTTGGTTGTTTTTGTCTCTCTTCTGCCCCGCTACTCAGCTCAGTTCCTATCATTTGCAAAGCTGAATAGACGTGGCCGTTGTTGAGATTAGATCCATTGTCACATATGACATGTTTTGGTGATCCGTATCGCGCAATTACATGTAATAGCAGCTGCAACGTGATCTCTTCCTTCTGTGCGTTCTTCAAGAACATAACTTCTGGATAAGTAGACAGGTTATCTACCGCCGTTAGGTAGTAGGTGTACCCTCCAACTCTTGATGCCGGGTAAGGACCGTGGAGGTCAACTGAAATCGTCTCGAACAGTCTTTGGGGAAGCAGTGGTCGACTAAGACCGTGTGTGCTGTTTATAGCTCCCTTAGCTTTAAGACACACCTGACATTCCTTACAATACTGTTTGATCTCGCTGAGCATCTTTGGCCACCAAAAGTATTCGCTTATCGCAAGCATAGTCTTTTGATACCCGTCATGTCCACCCTCTTTAGAGTCGTGGTAACGGTATAGCACCTCGGATTTCTTGGCTTCCGGAACTACCATCAGCCACCTGTCGACTACACTTACTCTGGTCCTGAATTCGTCCAGGCGGTAAAGCGCAAATCGGTGCATTATGTAACGATGACCTCTGAAATCACCGGCACACTGCTTGCCCACTTCATTCTCCAGCGTCGTCTTGTTCGCGGTGACTTGTGTCTGGTCCGCTACTGAGTAGTTGCCGTTTTCGTCGGCGCGATTAGTCGTTATGTGCTCATATAGCTGGCGGAAGTACGGGTCTGTCCTCTGTGCTTCGATCCACCCGATTGACTTGTACTCTTTCTCCTTTACCTCTTCAGTCTGCACAGGTCCTTCGTTGTCTTTGTGTTTTCCCTGCGCTTCCTCCTGTTGAGGCTGCTGCAATTCGTTGCGTGCTGCCTTGTCGCTGTCTCTTTCCGCTCTTGCCTTTTCTTTGGCCGCTGCCTTAGCTTCCTTCTGCTTTTGGCGAGCTTCCTTCTGCTTTTGGCGAGCTTCTGTGATTTCTTGATTCTTCTCTTTTGAAGCTATCCGTTTTGCTTTTGCTGCTTCTGCGCGTTTCTTATTCTCAGCCATGGTTGCCTGTCGATGTTCTTCAAACAGGTGAACGACAGACGCTCCATAGCGAGTGTTTGCACGTCTTGGACGCGAGCCCGGTGGCTCCACTTCCGCCGACGTGCTGTTACATGACAACACCTCGTCGTGTCTTTCAAGGCTTCCAGTGTCCTCCTCATCGATATGCATGGAAGTCACTGGTATTGTTGTTTTCACGCTCACGCTTTCTCCATTGCGTAGGCGCTCATAATTCGGCATTCTGTCCTGGGGTCGGATGTATCTAAAGATTGATGGGTAACCTGTGGCTGGTTGTAGGCTCATGGTCTCCTCCCCCTCCTCAAGAAGAAGGTCTGGGCGGTTAAATGGTTGCGCCGACGCACGGGCTACTTGTACAGGGCTCCGCAACTCCCGAACTCGGCGGTGGTAAGACTCTGTCGGCCCCCGCCTTCGTTTGTGGAATCGCTCGCTCCCGCTGCTTTCCGCTATCGCTCGCAACACAATCTGACATGCTCCCCTCAGCTGAAGGTCTTCTCCCTCCTTGTTGTTAACGTCCTGACGCTTACGCATCTCCCCTGATGCAACGTTATGCACCATATCACGATCTTTTGAGAATAACCCAATTGATTGAGTTCCTCTCTCTAAAATGGCGAAGTATGCGAACCCTGCTTTGTTCATTGCATGCACCATCGGTCCCAATGCGACATTCAACGATGACGTCTGGATCTGCACAACTACGGTCCAAATGCCAACGCGCCATTGCCAGTCTCTTGCGAGGCTGGCGAGCTCTCGCAGGACGCCGGTGGCGTTGCTACTGCACACTGCTGTTACTACAGCGTCGGCTGTAGGCGGTTGCTCGTGCCGATGTCGTTTCCAGTGTTTGTGTTCCTCGCGGTCACCTCCGGTGGCGTACCAGCGACGACATTCTTCGTAAGTCTTGGATGTACACCGCACTGGGACGACATCTATCCGCTCCGCTGACAGCGCCCACAGGCCGCGAGTGAGGTTCGGCGCTTCGGATGGCTCTGGTCCGTCCTTAGTGGGACTCCAGGCGATGACCTTATTCCTGTAGTTGGAACTGACTGCGTCCGTCAAAGTGGTTACGTTCACCGAGATCGCCTCCTCTAGCTTGTCTTTCTGTAGCCGGGGTTCGTTTTCCACAATCTGTCGCACCGAGTCCGGTAGCGGCACATGGTCGTCGTCCCCAACGTCGTCTTCGAAGTAGATGAGTTCATACACTGCGTCGGCCCATTCCTTGGCCTTCTCAGCATCCGGAAGCTCTTTAAAGCGCTCCGAACACGACCCTTCACGGGAGAGGGCGTCTGCAACGATGTTGAACTTACCCCTTATGTGTCTGAACTGAACATTGTATTGCTGGATTCGCAGGACCCATCTTTGGATCTTATTGGACTTGGTTTCCAACTTCTCGAACAAGTATACAAGAGCCTGATGGTCGGTGTAACAAACCACTCGGCGCCCCCATATGTAATGTCGAAACTGATCTAGGGCCCAAAGTACTACTTCGGCCTCCCCTTGGGTTGCGTCATCGACTATCTTAGCCTGCTTCGCCTTAGACACAAACGATAGTGGTCGCAAGGCGCCCTCGTCATCGAGTTGGCATAGAACGGCTCCGAAACCGTCTTTGCTCCAGTCCGTTGCGAGCACAAAGTCCTTGGTTTGGTCCGGCCGGAGGAGCATAACATCGGGCGACAGGAGCTGGCGCTTCAATCTGATGAATGCTTGCTCCATCCCTCTGGTCCATACCCAGGCATTGCTATCCATAGACGCGTCCATGATCTCCGTCATGGGTCTCGCGATTCGGCTAAAGTTGGCGATGTATTTCCTGTAGAATCCCGCTAACCCAATGAATCCGCGAATTTCTCTGCGACTTGTAGGTCTGGGCCAGGCCCCTATGGCGTTGAGCTTCTTGGGGTCGGGTCTGTTTCCATCCTTGCCCACCAAGTGGCCGCAGTACTCGGTGTGTTGAGGTAATATCTGGGCCTTTTCGATCTCCAATGTGAGGTTGAACTGCCTACATCGCTTGAGCATAGCCTCGGTGTGAACTAAATGGTCCTCGGCGTTCTTGGAATGAACTAGAAAGTCATCCATCACGATTCCCATGCACCTGCCGACTAGCCCTTTCATCACAATCGACATCGCTCTGCAGAACAGCGCCGGAGCTGTCTTTAAGCCGAATGGCATTGTGTTCCATTCCAACAGTCCGATGCCCGGGACAAAGAACGCGGAGCGCTCTTTGGCAAGCTTATCCATCATTAACTGGTGGAATCCACTCGAGGCGTCGTAGCTGGATATATATCGGTGCGTTCCTGCGAGCTCAAGAATGTCCTCGATTTGCTGAAATCGGAATCCGTCCTCTTTCATCATATCGTTTATTTTCTTGTAATTTACGCAGAATCTGAGTTTCGTCCATTCGCCTGTCTTCGCGTCTTTTTTTCTTGCTACGACGAGCGGGGACGACCACGGAGATGTCGATGGCGAAACGATATTATATTTCAATAATTTCGAGAAGTGTTCCAACACTTTCTCCTGATGCTGAGGCTTAACTCTGCCGAACTTCTCCTGGAGAGGGGTGGCGTTTTCGTCCTCAAAGTTGAGTGACGCTGTCGGCACTCCTACCATTGGTGAATATGCGTTCACAGAGCGGAAGACATCCCAGTATTTCAGCAGCAGCGCTTTGAACTTCTCTTTCTCAGAGTCGCTGAGTCCTGTACTTTTGTCAAGTAGTTTGTCAACGCTCTCTGGTGCGCCCTCGTCGATAAGGGGGTGATATCCTTCTGGGTTGAAGTCTGGTCGTTCATTATCGACGGTGATGCTGCAGACTCTGGGCTGCTGACTGCCCTTCTGTTCTGCCTTGTATTGTCGCAAGTCTCTTCTCAACTTCGCGATCGATTTCTCTTGCTCTTCCAGAGTAATCTGGTTGTGATCGGCCATGGCCGCCACAGTCAATAGATACTCTTCCTTCACTTCCGGTGTCATCGCCTCGGTTTCACCTAACTCCGCTAGCTTCGTTGCTATGGATTCCGGTATCACTCTGTCTTTGTTCACGTTAGCCATGTCAAATGACAGCGTTCTCGTCGCGTCGATGTTATCGTTTGTGAAGTCGCTGGCGTCCTTGGGCAGGTAGGTATCTTCAGGTTCTGTTCCTTTCGCGTATTCCAACACTTCAGGAATGAAAGTGGCTATGGTGTCTGGGTCGATCTGCGTCATCAAGATAGCAACTTCCTCTTGGCGGTTTTTATTTCCCGACCAGAGCGCTTGCTTCATTTGACGCTGCAACTCCAATTCTGCCGTTACCTTCGCTCTCTTGAGCTCGGTCCACTTTTCGAGAATCTCTGTCCTATCCTCCCCCGCCTTGATATTTTTCTCTCGAAGGCGCCGTGTGATGGTTTCCACTCCTTTCAAAAGTGATTCCAACTCGGCGTCTTCTTCCGGCTCCCTCCGGGTCGGGTCGAGGTCGTCCGATTGAACGTCTGCCATTCCTTCTAGAACGGCTCGTTTGACTCGGAACTCCCTTCTAGTATTCGCGTCATCGTCTGGCTGGAGGTAGAAGCTGCCTAATGGCTGCCCCTCTTTTAAGATGACACACTCGCTCGACTCGTTGGATACTATCATAGTTTCCGCCTCGCCAAATCGATGAGACACCCACGCCGTTGGTGACTGGTCGCCGTCCTCTTCTTCGAGTCCGACATCCTTCCCGCTTGGGCTTTTTCCAACCCATGCGAGTAGGTCCAATGAATGTGCTTCGTTTGGGGTGTGGTTGAAACTGCTCCAATCAGCCACTTCCAACAACCCTCCTCTGCTTCCACATCCATTGTTATAAAATTCTTTGCGGTCCCCATCCAGGGAATAGAACACTACAATTGCACTATTCGGCTGAACGACCACTTTATCCCGGACGCGCGCTCGCAGAACTACTCCGTCGAAATGCGCGTCCCCGGGTTGTCAGGCGTCAGAACTCCGCTCTTTCCGCTTTGTTCCGACCTCCGGACTGTTATTTTTATTTATAACCTCCTCCCAGAACTCTTTATCCTTATCCCCGAGCAGCTTCCTGCAGCGCATGAGCACCGAGTTGGCTTCAGCTCCGAGGGAGTCGGTCCTGGTACGGAGGCGGCTGGAATTGTTGATGACAGATGCAAGCAAGCGATCTTGTAAGATCTCTAATTGGGCTTCGCTTCCATTATCTATTCGGACGATTGCTGTAGTAGCGCCTCTCCCGAATATTTCTGTACCTACTTCCAGCTCCTCTCTACTGCTTTGTGCGACACTACCTGTAGGTCCCGTCAGTGTATCCAGCCGGAGACCGTTCTTTACGAGCTCCGGTACACTTCTGGGCTCCGCTACAAGTCGGTTAACACCGAACCCTTGGCGCTGTCCGCCGTGAGCTCGGCCACACGCCGCGTTCAGCTGCAGCCACCAACCTTTTGACTTCTTACTGACCAGCTTAACCAAAGCTTGGTTCATGTGTACAGCCTGCAGGTCTTCTGTGGCTTCCAGCATATCTTCGATCGACAGGTCCAATATTTTGTCGGCCGACTCCTCTGTAGGCTTCTGCCGGATAAAGGAACCTATCTTTAAATCGCTCAGATTGCGAGCCAATTCGCTGGACTGCATGGCGGTGTAATATACTCCTCCTACAATGTCAACCAGCGCGTCGGCCTCCTTTCCAAGCGTCTGCGGCGATAACTCCACTGCGGAGTCAACGCATTTCGATAGCGGGTCGAGAAACCATCTGAGGAGTTCACACACTTCGACTTGACGTGTGAGTTCGCTCTCTTTCGGTTCTACTATCTGAACGCCACTGACGTCCTTCACCCTTCTTATCTCATTGTTTTTAACACAGTCTATTTTGTGCAGAGTCCACGCTCCTATCTGTAACAAGCAAGTCAATCCACAGCTCCACCTCCCACGGTTGTGCGCGGCAAAGTGTATCTGGAACTTCTCATTACTGTGAGCGTAGATTCGATTTGTGACGGATTGCCTCCATGGGTCTCTACACTCGCTTCCATTAGGGTCTATCCAGGCAATTATGGCTCCTGCCAATACTGCTGATTGGATGCCCGTCGGTTTCAGAGCTATCAGTTGCGATACTATCTCCTCCGCGAACTGTAGGCCAATGCTGGTTAAGTCCGTTTTGTCGTGCTCGTCAGCCGTCGTCCTCCCTTGCAGTTCGCGGTGGTTATTATTAACGCATGTGTTGAAGGGAATAGACGCCTCACTAGCACTTTGTTTCTCACACGCCTGCTCTCCTGGCTTCACCCATCTGCTCTCTGCGACGGTGGCTGCCATTCGAACCGGCGGCATGGTAACGCTGTCCAATTTGTCCAGCGCCATTGGTGACGGTCCGCCGCTGCGGATTTCGACCGTCCGCATCGTCTGGAATACTGTCGTTCTCAGCTCTCCAATACTCCGTCGCATTTCAGGGTGTAACGGAACTTTAATCCCTACTGTTGTTACGACCCCTAGTCTGCGACTCTCGTCATCCCCTTCAACGTCGTAGGGCGCTAGCCCGATGAACGTTTCCGGGAGGGCAAGCTCCTTGCACAACACTTTTCCTGCCACTAGCCGTGCGTCTTTCGCCTGGTCTCTTATGTGGACCAACACTGGGTGGAGGAAGTGTGTATTACCGATTCGGAAACGCAGGAAGAGGTAAAATCCGTACCTTACCGCGTCTTGATCATGTACTTTGTCGTCATAATCCCTCAATCGGGCTGTGCTCGAAAAGCGGAATATTAGGGACACGAGGATACGACTTTCCACGAGCCTGCGGTGCAGTTCCCTACTGCCGAGCGTAATCTGAGACCCATTGTCAATCTGTACTAACACGCTCGTCCCTTGTAACCTCTGTACTTCTGCGCTGCGACCAATCTTTGCATTCGCGCAGCTGGCCCTAACGTTTAAATACAGTAGCTCTGTGGGCGCGGACGTGTTTGCTTCTTCACCCAATGTCTGGGGGAGGAATTTCTTGATTATGTTCTGCATCTCGAGATCGCTGTCACCTTGGACCACTTCCAACTCTAGGTGTTGCGTACCTCCGAGCTGGAAGGGTTGTGGGGTCGCTGGTTGACCACATTTCTGTCCGTATAAACTAGGAGTTTGTTCCTCCACTTCTGCTCTTTGGACCATTACTGTTCCTTCCCCCTCGTCAAGAAGGTCTTCCTCGTTCTGATGGTCGACCTCTACAATGGTTATGCCCTTTATAGACACCCCATCGTTATCGTCAATCATTCCTCGTCGAGTAGCACTGTCCTGACTCGGGGCCGGGAGTCAAGCGACCGTAGACGTCATCTCGGCGTCTTTGGCCTGAGCGAGTTCTCTCTCTAACCTCGCGATTTTCTCTTTGCCAGACTCTGTTGGTGTGTTATCGTTTGGCGACTGCGCAGTGCCTGGAAGCGGCGCTTCGCCCCTTTTAGAGGCTGGTTTGCCATTCTTTCTGCTGTCAAGCCAGGCCTGTGCTTGTTTTGCTTCTTCTGCTGTTGCGTCACCATCGTCGAGGTGACGTTTGCAACACAGGTACTCTAAGTTGCCTTTGACGTCTTTGATTTTCAAAACTCTATAACAAGCTTTTGACGCCTTCCTCTGGTTGCACGCGTACCGCGCTTGTTGCGTGCGTTTTTCGAACTCAGAAGACTCTACCTGTACATCGTCCGAGGACCGTGGCGGTCTGTAGGTAGGTTGGTGCCCCTTGTTGACAGAGGTCTGCAACTTGTCGAGACACACCTGCCTCCTGTTTTTGACCCTGTCGTCGTCCGAGCTCGCGCTGAGCTGTTTCACGGCAATCGATTCGCCTGCCGTTACTTGAGCTTTCTTCTTTTGTTTCTTGCTCTTCCCCTTAGGTGCAGCCGAGGCCGTTGCTCTCTTGACTGCAACTGTCGTAGTAGCACTCTCTCGCTCCGAGGAGTACGTTTCCTCCAAATTTTCGATTTGGTTGAGGAGCCCCAGCACGCTGGTAGGTTTCTTCAAGGCAAGGTACAGTGCCCACCCGTCTTCTGCATCCGACACCATGGCTGTGATAAAGTCGGACATGGTAAAGCCTTTGACTTCCTCTTCTGTGAGCCCGTCTACAATCCGCTTCGCGGTTTTGACTCCGGTGACAGTGTGGTTGAGGGTAGGGTTATCGCTCGTCTGCCACAACCTTTCCGTTTCTTGTCGTTTGCGAGGATCTCCCGGCCAAGCACTCTTGCAGGTTGTGTGCAGGATGTGACAGATCCCTACGTAGAATGTCCTCTTCAAGGCAGCGTCCTCACCAAGTCCGGCAGTTCCCTTGAGTAGATCTGCGTAGAGCTTTATCAGCTCCTTCGCACGCCTACTTCCCTTTTTGAAAGTCGTGAGGTCTTGCTTTGCGTAAACAAATTCGTTTAGCTTGACGCATGCAGACTCGCTACGCTGGATGTCCGACTCTTGGGTATCACCCGGGTCGGTGGACCCTGCGTGAGCCTCCCACGTGTGCGCTACGGCAGCGGCAATCAGGTTTGCAAACATACGGTTATGCATGTTCTTTATCTG
>ENA-OWPI01005060-OWPI01005060.1-marine-metagenome-genome-assembly--contig:-NODE-5060-length-10213-cov-9.620955_pt1 | contig 10213 bp, 7 predicted proteins | sample MGYA00238138_ERZ651775 | MGnify/ENA primary metagenome ERZ651775 (study PRJEB26906, sample SAMN06265043) | marine metagenome | isolation source: Helgoland LTER site | place: Germany:Helgoland, sampling...
TATGGTGACCTGACTGCGGCATTTGAATCATTGAATAATTAAGATTCAGCCCTTCTGGTTTTATAAGCGAGATTTTATCCAGAAGGAATTGGACAATATCGAAGCGGGAGAATCAAGGGAATGATTTTAACGCGTATTGAATAAAGAAACCCGTCTAAGCAATTGGGCGGGTTTTTATTTCTGCCAATATTGGGTATGGCGGAGTTCTACGTTAACCAAGGAGCCTGCATAGTACACAGGAACTACTGTGTCAAAGTACAGAACGCATTCCTTCCTATTCAGCAGTTGAATATCAAAAGTTTGCTCGCCGGAGAACAGCACTCTAAGAGAATCGAAAATAGGCTCCAGACCCGCCGGAAGCGGTTCGGTATCGAACGCCCAATTTATGGTTTGATCTGTTCCACCAAATGTTATTTGAGTTTCGTTTAGTAACAGAAAGTTACTTTCGTCGATAATCACACCTGCACTGTCAATAGTTGATGTATTATTTGTGGTATCAATGGAATTCAGTAAATGCGCTGTACTGTGGGGAGTCAGTGCGCCAGGGTAGGATTGAATTTTTATATAATTGGTAATTTCTTGGCCCTCCCAGGTACCGCTAAGGAAATCAATCGTGGTCCAATTCTCTGTTCGATCGCAACTCATTAAACCACCCGCGGCAATGATTAGAATAAAGAACTGTTTCATCATATACTAAAGCGTAAGCCCAACGCCGCCATACAGACCTAGTCCGTTGGATTGGATGGAAATTATTAATTGGTCGGAATAGAAAGGTACGAAGTAATTAAAACCAAAAATCAGGTCGCCTGAATAACCCTCAATCGCATTACGTTCGTAAAGTCTGTTGTATCGTAAGAACAGAGTTGTCTTTTCATCAGCGACATCCCACAATAGGGTTGGAGAGGTTGACAGAAAGAGATCGTCAGCCGTGAAGGTGATGGTGGCGGGAAGTCTTAACGCGAGCCGGTTATTGAGTATACTGAATTTTGGTCCTGTACTGAGGTTGTATTGATTTACACCAAAGCCTTGAAAGGCTCTTTTCAAAGAACTTGCTTGTACGGAAAACGACCCATCTGTCGACCAATCTATTTTATCGGTAAGACCGTAACTATAAACTCCTGCAACTCCATAGGATTGGACGAGCACGTTGGCGCCACCAAAGGCTCCAACACTGTAATATCGTCCTCCCTTGTCTATAGATCTTGCATGTTGCAACTCCGGATGAATCGTGAAGCAAGAGCTTAACGCAAACCCAACAAACAAAATCAGCATAGCTTTTTTACCCATACCTAAAAGTATTAATTTCGTTAAGACCAATACCTTTAGCATGAGATACCTTCTCCTAGGCATTATTCTTTCCCTTTCCCTTCAAGCACAGGATAAATCCTTTCATTGGCAAAAGCCTGACTCGTATGTTTCTTATGCCCCTTTCTCAACGCATTATTTCCGTGGAGATATTGCGCAGACGCACCTCACTTCCATTAATTACGGCTGGGCCGAATTAGGCTTTTTTATAAATTCTTACAGGGAACCCACCATCGCACTGTGTTACAAAACAGAAGTATTTGAGACGAGACGTTGGCGCTTCCATTTAATGGCTGGAACGGCCTATGGATACAAAAAGAAACTATATAACTACCCAACCATACCGCTTTCCGGGACTATTTTATTTAAAACAGATTTTGTGCCCGTGGGTGGCGCCACAGTTGAATACCTCGTATCTCAAAAGCTAGCCATCAAAGCCACATTCATTCCATTAGTGGGCGGGTTGGGATTACAGTATTCATTATAAGTTCTGCAAACCCTTACTCAACACCCAAGCGCGATAATCCCTTTTGTTTACTGAGGCTTTCGCTTCATTTGCATCATCACGTGATTTGTGAATACTGTGGACCACATAGTATTTGTCATTGTATCGTGAGAGGAAGGCTTCGGGCGCCCAGCCAACGATACCTTCAAGAAAACCTTCTGCAAGATCGCGGTCAACAAATCCTCCAACAATGAGGCTGTAGCCGGAGGTGGTACCAGGTTCTGGTGTATTATCGGTGACCCATGTATTGCCTTTTCCTTTCCCTTTAGCATTTTCTTTTCTGTCCGGAGTATCCGCATTGGCAAGGTCATACGCCGCAATGGAATCGGCTTTTAGTGCTGCCGCTGTGAGGCTGTCTTCAAGGGCTTGAGCGGCAAGGGCAGCCGTATCTACCGGAGGTGGTGGCGGTGGGATGGGTAGACTGTAGATGTGAAGATTCGTGGGACTTCCTGCGCGCTTGCTCTGCGAGAAAAGGGCAGTGCTATCGTTGAGCAGAACGAGACCGAAGTCATCGCCTCTATTGTTTAATGCCATTGCAACTGGTGTGCTATCTCCCATGCCTTGGCGGTAAAGTTGTAGCCCGTAGTTATTGGAGGAACGTGCAAAGAAAAGATCCAGATCTTCAGAAGTGCTAGGGAAGACTTCGTTGGCTGCAGTATTTGCGATGTCCACCGCTTGTGGAGTACTCCAAACACCATCAAAGCTGAGGGTAGTCTTGTAAAGGTCGTAGCCGCCTTTACCGCCGTCAACATTTGAAGCAAAATAGAGGGTATACTCTTTCTCATCAAACCAGGGATGCTGGTAATCTGCAGTGGCATCGATGAACGGTAATTCTTTGGCTTTATCTCCGTTAAAAGGAATGTAGGAAAGGGTCATGCCCACACGACCACTCGCATACGGTTTCTTTCTGCTGTGACTTGCGATGAGCGCAGAACTGTCTGGCATGAGCGCACATTGGCCTATGTGATACGGCTGTTCAGCTAGTATGCCTGGAAGTTCATAAGGCAGTGTTTTAAGGTCTTTTAGACGCAGGAGGTAGGGACGTGCAAAAGGCGCATTCGTTTGCGGATCCTTTGCGGTTGTGGCAGTACCGCCGCGCGTCGAAAGAAAGAGCAGGTGCCCTTTTCCATAAGGATGTGCGGCGTAATCTTCAGCGTCTATTTCGCCCAATTCTTGGTGGACCAAAGAGTCCGGCTGTACTAATGCAGTGAGCATGGTGCTTTGTGCTGTAGCGACCGTGCTAAAGGTGAAGAGGGCACCTAGAGCGAGGAGTTTGGAGGTGTTCATTACGCTTCTCATAGGAATAATCTTGGCGAGGTGAATGACGCTATTCTAGGGGTCACATTAAAGCTGATGCCTATGACGTGACTGCGTTGCGTGAGGTACACGAGGTCGGTGAGGGGGAAGTTGTACTGGTAAAAGACATGCCAGTCGTTGCTCGGGTTTAAGCGAAGCAAAGCACCCACTTCATCTGCCGGGCTGTAGTGCAATCCCATGCCCCATTTTTCACTGTGCTCCATGAAGGCATGGAAATTTAGATCGGCGGGAGCGTTGGTTGCTGCACTTGCTAGGAAGCTGGTGCGTAGTGACCAGGCCCCTTGGATGGGCATGCGGTAGCCGCCAAAGAATTGAAGGACTTGGGCCGTGTAGTTGTTGTCGTAAATCTTAGCGCGGTTGACGTTTTTGAAACTGACCCCAGCATAGTAGGTGGGGGTATTGAACGTCGTTCCAAAATCTATGTTCGCCATGAACGGTCCTTGAAGGTTGTAGATGTTGGGATCCACTTGGTCGTAATACGTCTCGTCCATGAGGTCCACGGAAGTGCGTCCTACGGTGAGGCGCAAGCCGGTACTCAGTTTTGCTACATCACTCACGGGAAGGTGGTAGGCACCACTTAAAGCGGCGTGCTGTGTGATGGCCGGACCTACCTGATCGTTGATTAACGTTAAGTTCAGGCCTAATCCGCGCAGGTCGCGGTAGTCCATACTGATCATTCCAGTGCGTGGCGCACCTTTAAGACCGACCCATTGTGCGTCGACTAAACTCACGACGTGTTGGTCTTGCATTCCAGCGTGTGCAGGAGAGACCGCGACGGGTGTGAAGAGGTAGTTGTCTAGGGAAGGGTGTTGCTGTGCCTGGACAGTACCTAGGCAAACAGTAAGGGCCACGGCCAGCACTGTTGTGCGGCGGTTGCGTTGTGCGGTGCGTTGTTCTTGCTTCATAATCATGGCTTATCTGTTTATGTAGAGGTAACCATTGTATTCTCGAGTGGAGTTGCCGCCCATGCGAACATAGTAGAAGTAGGTTCCGGTAGGGAGGATGGCTTCAGCGTTATTGAGGTAGGTGGCAACGTTGGCGCGGCCATCAAAATCGTTCTGGTAGTTTTCGTTTTCGTAGACTTTCAAGCCTAATCGGTTGAAGAGTACCACATGTGAACCCGGGAAGTTTTCAATGCCTGGAATGGTCCAGAAATCGTTATTTCCGTCGTTATCTGGGGTAAGGACCGTGGCCGCTTCGAGCGTACATTCATCGCTGTCAAGGAAATCCGGGAGACCGTCGTTATCACAGTCGTCGAAGCCGATGCCGTCGCCGTTGGAATCAAACTCATACGCATCGCCGATACCGTCGCCATCGCTGTCGGTATCTTCCTGGTTAGGAATGCCGTCGCCGTCTTGATCTGCAAGTCCGCCGCCACCGCCTGGGATGCCGCCTTCATCTACATTAAGAATACCGTCACAATCGAGGTCTTCTGCCAGTACTTCCACACTGTCTGTGGCGAGCACTCCGTTGGCGTCGATCGCGGTGATCAGGTACCAACCGGAGGTGAGTCCGGTGAGGGTATCTGTTGCAGCGCCTGTGCTCCAGCTTAAGGTGATGGGTGCGACCCCGCCGCTGTAGGCAACGTAAACGCTACCGTTGCTTTCGTTAGGACAAATGTTGTTTGAAAGGGCCGTTGCTTCAGCGTCGAAATAATCCGGTTCCGTGAGGACTACGGTATCCGTGATGCTACATCCATTGCTGTCCGTAGCGACTACGAAATAAAGGCCTTCTGCAAGACCGGTGAGGTCTTCTGTGGTGGCGTAGCCGTTGTTCCAATCGTAGGTCATGGGTGGTACACCACCGGTAACGGTGAGGTCGATGGTTCCATCTGTTGCACCTTCTGCACTTACGCCGTATCCGTTGTAGTTGGATGCGATCGCGGAGATGGTCATAGAGGCGGGTTCATTAATGGTGATGCTGCCGGAGGCGACACAACCGTTAGAATCTGAAACGTCGTAGAAGTAGGTGCCTGCGAGCAAATTGCTGATGGCGGCCGTGGTATCTAGGGTAGTCCAGGTGTACGAATAAGGACCTGCTCCGCCCACTGCGGAGAGGGAAGCGGTACCGTTGGCTTCGCCGAAGCAGAGTGCGTCGGTGGTACTGGATGTGGCTTGAATGACGCCATTAGGTCCCGTGGTTACGGTAACCGTGATGGAGGTACTGTCGAGGTTGCCTAGGGTGTCGAGACCGTAGAACCAAACGGAATTGGTCCCGATATTTTGACAAGTGAAGACGTACTGACTGAGCCACAAACTGTCAATGCCATTACAATCGTAGGAACCGGTATCTACATCGGCGACGCTGAGCGTATCAAAGCCCATGGCATCGAGGGTCAATGTTGCATTTTGCGCCAAAAGCGAAGGTCCTGATCCGTCCACTACTGTGATGGTAAAGAAGGCACTGTCGCTGTAGCCTGCGGCGTCGGTTACGGTGTAGGCAACAACCGTAGTTCCTAAGGCAAAGTTGCCGGATGGGGTGTTGCTGTTGTAGTAGGCCGTAGAATAATTGGTACTGTTTTCGTCAATGGTCGGTGCGGTCCAGGCGAAAGTTGCAAAACAACTGTCGGGATCCGCCAGTAGGGTAGTATCGCCTTGAGCGAGGTTGATCACAGGAGCTGTGGTATCCACTACACTGAGGAAGAAACTACAGGTATCGCCGTTCCCACTGAGGTCGTAGCCGAAGTAATCGATCTTGAATATACCGATCTGCAGGTAGCTGCCGCTCGCGAGGTTGAAATAGGCGCTATCCACACCACAGCGATCGTAAATACTATCACCGGTCCAGCTTACTTGGGTCCATGTGCTATCACTGTCTGCGTAGATCGTAATAGAGTCAGACGGGCAGTAGAGTTCAGGTTTGATGTTTTCTGTAACCACTAATTGCTGTAGGATGGAATCCGTATTGCCGCTTAAATCCGTTGCGTACCAGTAAATGTCATACTGGCCCAACGCATAGTAGGAAGCGCCGCCGTGGAACAACGTATCTAAACCACAGGCCTCCACGATGGTGGGAGGAGTGAGTGTAATGCTGTCCGTAAAGATCCCGCAAGTATCTGCGCCCGCGTACACGGTTAAGGTGTTGAGTGTTCCGTTCCATGTTGGAGCGATGGTATCGAGCACCGTGACTACGAAGAAACAGGTATCTGTATTTCCGCTTGGGTCAAAGGCAAAGTGGAATACCGTGTCGATGCCCACCGGGAAGAAGGTTCCAGAGGTGTCGCTGTGCGTGTAGGTAATGCTGTCGCTGTTATCCGTGGCTGTTGGTGTGGTCCAATTCAGATTGGCCCCACAGTTCAAAGCATCCGCATACAGTATCGTATCGAGCGGGCAACTCGTAAAGCTCGGCGCAAAAGTATCGAGCACGGCAATCTGGAACATACAGCTGTCCATGTTGCCGTTGACATCCGCAGCATACGACCACACTTCATGCGTACCTATTTCAAACCAACTTCCGCTCGTATCCGTGGCGTAGGTGGTATCAATCCCACAAACATCCGTAGCTACTAATGCCGTCCAGCTGTATGCTGTACCGCTGGTATCAGCCGCTACATATAAGGTGGTATCACCTGCACATTGTAAAACGGGTGCTATTGTATCAACAACAGTAACCGTGGCAAAGGCAGTATCGCTCTGCGTTCCGTCGGTCCCTATGAGCATTACGGTATGTGCGCCCAATCCTGAACAATCCCAGGACGAGCTATCAATACTTAAGGTGAGGGTACAATTATCGCTTGAAGCGCTGTCCACATCTGCTGCCGTAATATTAGCCAGACCCATGGAGTCGAGCTGAACCGTGATGTTTTTCGCATACACCGTGGGTGCAACGCCATCACTATCACTTACAGCAACAGTCGCTGTTCCTTGACAACCGATCGGGTCGAGCAAGGTCACGGTATAGCTTCCGCTAGGCACATTCGTTAGATCTTCCGTCGAAGCACCGTTGCTCCAGCTGTAGGACATAGGCGCTATTGTGGTGACCATGGTCAGGTCGATCGCACCATCGCTGGTACCTGGACAACTGGCAGGCGTGCTTGTGAGCGTCGCAACAGGGTCCGGGTTTACAGTGACTGTAGCCATAGGCGACGTCCAGCGGCAACCGGCTGCTGAAGTCACGGTGACGTGATACATGGAGGTATCTGTTAAAGCAGGTGTGGTGTAGGTGGTGTTCGTTGCGCCTGCAATACCGCTCCACGCAGCACCGTCAAAGGCGTACCATTGAACGTTGGTAGCGGTTCCTGTAGCAATGACCCCAAATGTGGCGGTAGCATTGGTACAAATGTTTTGATCACTAGGAGCGAAGGCAATGGTAAAGTCGATGGGCTCATTAAGCGTAAGGCTATTTCCCGCCGCTGAGGTACAGCCGTTTGCATCCGTGAGTTGAATGTCGATGTATGTTCCTTCTGCAAGATTGATGAGCGTAGCCACTCCAGAAACCACCGCCGCAGTGGTGGAACCGCCCATATAGGTAACCGTGTAGTTGCCATCAGGAACATTAGCGATGTTGAAGCTGATAGTCCCGTCCTCTGTGGCACAGGCGGTAGGATCTGTTTTCGTGAAGTTACTGACCGTTAATGCGCCACCTGTGGTGCCGCTTACAGCGATGAGCACATCTGTAGCGCCGCTCGAACTCAGCGTGATTTGTGCCGGGTTCGTGGCCGGTGCGCTACCGTCCATAGCGATAAATACTGCAGTATCTAGATGACCTAAAGAATCTGCACCGATCGTGAGGCTGTTTGTGTAGGTGCCGTTTGCGGTGGCGCTCACTGCATAACCTGCCGGAGCAGTTACGATGAGGCTGTCGCTGAGGTGGTAACCTTCAATAGCGATGCTTTGGCCAGCACTAGCTGATCCGCTACACGTGAAATACGGCGCTGTTGTTCCGAAGGTATAGATGGTGGGGATCGCAGTTGTTGCCGCCGTAGTAGGGAACCAATTCGTTGGGCTGCTCAGCGAAAGCATCTGTGTCCAGCTTCCCGCACCCGAAGATCCAATGCTAAAGGAAATGGATGCCGCACTGGCATATGCTAGCGAAGCTCTGCTGGTACCGTCATTTCCTACGGTGTTGGCGGAGGCGTTGTTGTTTGAGAATCGGCCCGCATTAGTGGCGGCACTGGTATAGGCGAGAATGGTCGAAGCACCTAGGGTATAACTTGTGAATCCACTGCTTTCCAGGTACTTACCGGGAGCGCCGATACCGTCTAAATCCCATGCGGTCAGTGAAATTCCACCGAGCGTAACGGGTACGGGGGCACCTGCTGTTCCGTCTTCAATAAATTCGAGTCTGTAGGAGATTTCTCCCGCGCCGGTCCACAAAATGGACGGGCTGAAATTTGCAGCCGTGTTGCCGTTGGTGGTGGCAGTGGCGTCGAAATCTGAAATCAATCCATTTGTGATGTTGTCGATGGTAATGATGGCATCGTAAGGTGTCCCGTCAATCACGACTACATCATTGTAGACACAACTTCCGCCCACTCCCGTTGAAGGGCTGGCGGTTAATGGATCGTCAAAGTTTAGGGGGAGCCCACCCGTAGGAATGGACTGTGCTTGAGCGCCTGCAAAAGGAATAAGCAGCGCTACTGCGAGCATCGAGAGGAACCGTCTTCTCATAAGAATATAGTGTACATCAAAGAGTTAGCGATTTGTCCGCGGCGTCTTTAGTTTCCATTAAAGTTAGCTCCTCAGGTGTTTCTATTGAGACACATTGAGCGAACTTATTAACCGATGTGTGAGTGGATTAGGTGGGTTGGTTTTGCTTGGATAAAGAGAAATAGTGCTTTTGACTTGTGAGATTCTTAAAAATCGTGACATTTGTCACGTTTTATAGGTAAAACCGAGAGCATGAATAAGCAAGAGCGTGCAGCGCGAGGCGTACATTAAAGATCATTTACTTCCTTTTCATCCCTTGCAATCGAAGGGCTATTTCAGTATTGGGTGCAAACACTGTACGCAGCCTGGAGGAGGGCGCGAAGGGCGGTGGAACAATAGTCCGAAGACGGAATGTGGTCTGCACCTGTAGTGCGGTAGCGGTAGCGGCGCTCTTGGCCTGAGAATTGGACCGTAGAGGGAAACGTATTACATGAAAAACCCGGCTTATGGGCCGGGCTTCTCTCAACTAACACAATGTCATTACTGACAAACAATCCAACGATAGTACTGCAGGATACTATCATTTGTTACCACAATTTCGCCCGCGTGGTCCGGGACATTTAATAAGGTTACTGGGAAAAGCAATTCGCCGCACCAGGGGTCATTGTCGCGTGGACAATCGCCGTATCCGGCGCCGGTTGCTGTTGTATGTCCTTTTCCCGTTGGGGTACGGTTGATGCTATCACGGCCTTTCGGGTCGGTGCCTCTTGAAAATTCCGTGAATGCGGCATCGCAACGTACGTGTAAATCTGCGTATTGGTCAAAGCTCACTACTTCGAGTGTATCGTCTTCAAACACGACAGTGATGGGATAGTGGTAGTCGAAACACTCGATAGGCGAGCGGTCCGATTCTCCTGTTCGCTTAACTTCTTCCGTGGTCGATTCACATTGCGTGAAAAACACCAACAAGAAACCCATCAAGGGCAAAGACCAAAACCAATTTTTCTTGAAATGCATCGTTTAAACTTACGTCGTTACTTTTTCTAACGCGCTCATATCCATTTAGTTCAAGGCCAATTGGAATTTTTTAAATGCGAAACGCCCGGTCTGGTCAGGACCGGGCGTTTCGTGGTACATTTTTCTTTTCCGCTGGAAATTAAATGTTGGAATAGAAAACTTTTGTGTGCTCATCCACGGGTGCGCAGCCGTCGTAACGGGTGGGCACCGGCTCATAATGTACTACGCCATCCGCGGCCGCCTCTTCGGAGGTGAAATAGCCGAGCATGGTGAGTTCTTTCAAGGTGCGGAAGAAATGCGAACCGTCATCGGCGGCCGCGGCATCATACCCACCTAAAAAGGCTTCACGATCCATCTGGGTCGCTTCCTCAAAGGCACCGCCTAAGGAGCGCTTGCCTTCCACGGCAATCTCCTGGATACCTGCATTCAATTTCTCTTGCATATCCGGGTAATAGCAATCGCGAATCATCACATCAATAAA
>ENA-OWPI01005065-OWPI01005065.1-marine-metagenome-genome-assembly--contig:-NODE-5065-length-10199-cov-2.875321_pt1 | contig 10199 bp, 12 predicted proteins | sample MGYA00238138_ERZ651775 | MGnify/ENA primary metagenome ERZ651775 (study PRJEB26906, sample SAMN06265043) | marine metagenome | isolation source: Helgoland LTER site | place: Germany:Helgoland, sampling...
GACGATGCGGAGGTAAGATCTGTAGCGCTTGCGCGAGGGAGACGGGGATGTGCAGAGAGAGTATAATGCGTATTTTCTGAAAGCCTTCGCACAAGTTATCGCCCGCGACACACACACGAAAAAAGTAAGCGCCGGATTCCTCACACTCCCCTAACCCTCCATTCTCCCCTCCACCTCAACCACCAACTCACAGCTTATGGCAGCCCTCGCTAAAGCACGCCGCCTAAAGCGGCTGAAAGAGCTCAACAAAAATAAGATTACACCGCGTGCAAATAACGATATCGACAGCAAGATTGACGCGGCAAGCAAAAACATCGTCGCTTCCGCCACCAGCGGCAATGGCAATGGCAATGGCAATGGCAACGGGAACGCAGGCGGTATTAAATTCGAGATGGAGACGACTGCGGAATTCGCGAAGAATTTGGGCGCTCAGATTGAACAACAGCAGCAGGAACAACAACGGACTGAAAATATTCTTGCTTCTCCTGTTACTGAAAAGCCTGATGACAACATGGACGCCGACAATGATGATGAAGTGAATTTCGATAACGATGATTTACAGAAGATGGCCGCAGAGGAAGATGCAGAAGGGGAGGAGAAAGATGCCGAGGACGGGGACTGGGGGGCTGCGAAAGAGTTGCAGGTAAGCTGTCTAAACTACACACGACTCTCTCAGCTCAAGAAGTGATGCTCACAATCTCATTCATTCTCATCGAAATATCACTCAAAAAATTGCAGAACTCAAGCCGCCGTGGCCTTGGCGGTGTGCTGTCAATGCTAAAGATGACTGGTGACCTGGCCAACAACCGCGGAGGCAAAGAAGAGCTACGCGGACGTGCAAAAGATACAAAGGACTACGGCGACTACGACGAACTTGATCTCAAAAGTGTTGTTCGGATCGACAAGAATCGTGCTACTGATAAGGACAAGCTCTTTGCCAATAAACAGATCAGTCTAGACTATCGCGATGAGCACGGAAGGCTTCTCACGAGGAAGGAGGCCTTCCGACAGATGTCGTATCAATTCCACGGGTACGGCAGCGGAAAGAGGAAGGAGGAGAAGAGATTGCAACAAATTTCGAACGAAATTGCGGAGAAGAAGAAAGCGAATGATGGGAACAGGGGGACGCTTGGAGCTTTAAAAGCTACGCAGGAGGCTACCGGAAAGGCATACGTAGTGCATAGGACTTAAAAAGTTAAACAAGTGTGCTTTTGCAGGATACTCGTATAATTTTTCTGTCAAATTTACTCATCATAATTTGTCTGTCCTAACATTGTGTCAAGCTTAAGGGTTCGCGCTTCCTCTGCCTGTTCGACCTTTACATCGACGGCATCGCCCCCCCCTGTGATGGCATCCAGAACGGCCGCTGAATCACCGGCGGTTGAAGAGAGGCCGTCCGGCTGCCCTTCCTTCCTTTGAACCTTGACAAACTCAGCCGAGAAAGAGTAGTCGAGCCCAGGCTCCCAACCTCGACTGACAGCATCGTCAAAGTCAGCGCATTCGATAGGTGGAGGTGGAGGGGGGGGGGCATTTGATTCGTCGGAAGATGTGTCACTCCCGTCAGCCGCGTTATTCTTCTTGCGCTTCTTGCTCTTCTTCTTCTTCTCCGCTAGAACGAAAGAGACACCCGCCCAGCGAAAATCCTCCTCGCCCTCAGCCAAGTCGACCACTTCGTAACCCCTCTGATCAAATCCCTCCCTTATGGTCTCGCGGGCAGTCTGCTCCATGCAGTAGCTCCTATAACGCGAAATGAGGTGAGGGGGGATAGTCCCCGGTCGGAATCCCTTAATCTGCTGGTTGGACTCACGAGCCTGCTTTGCTATATTCTTATAGATGGCAGTGGAGAACCGTCCAATATCGGCCTGTTTGCCGTCAATGTTAATGTCGTACCGTGAGGGGTCAGATGAAGGTTTTATGAAGCAGCCCTCGATCGAAGAAGAGCCAGCGGCAAGTGGGCGAAGAGCATACCGGTAGGAAGTGAATGGGTGTGAGGTAAATGCAGCAGCAAGGGATGACAAAATTGTCAAAATGAGAAGAGATAATTGTAGGTGTCGCACCACAACCATAATATACACTGTGAACGGGGAGGGGTGAACGGGGGATACTGTGAATGTAGCGCTGCGTGTATTGTCAAAAATATTGTGGGAGGGGGGGAAAGCATTTTTTCCTTGTCGTTTAGCCATTTAATTCACATTTTTCGTGAAATTGCCCTTGGGTCTGTCTTCACCTCGACAAACTCATTTTCCGTAGTAGTCTTCAATCGTCACCCGCCGGGTCAATCAGCATTTCAGGGACGCAAAAAAAAACAATTCGCCTTCCTCCTAGTCAAGTATGTCTCCTGTTGTTTGGAACCGATCTACACTGATCTACACGCTTACCAGTTCCGATACACAACCGCTATCAACATTTCTCTCGTCGAAGGGCTTGCCGTACTTCCCCCATGAATCTGACCTGGCCTCTAAGTTTTTCATGTGCCTCTTCAAGCTTCCGACTGACTTGACCCTTGCCCAACGCAAGGACATCATGATCGATACGAGAGACGAAATGATTCTCCTTCGGCGTAAAAGTGACATTTCCAGGGAATGCATTATTTCCATCGGTTGGTCTGACATCCGTTCTTTCTTCGTCTCTAATGGGATTTATTTGTCAGCCAGTGAGTCCAATGTTGACCTATACAGTTTGGTCCGTCAGTTTCCCCAGGTGTGGGAAGACCGTGTTAAATCTCAGGAACCGGTAATGTTCCTAGAGGCGAAGAATGATGTGTTGATCCGAGAGGGTGCAGAGGTCCTTATCGTGCTTCCGTCAACCGCACCTTCTTTCCTGAATAATGTCAGAAGTAATGTCGACTATGAGAGCATAGCTAACCACCTGAACCTCGCACACCTGGATCCGGGGAGAGGCTACATGAGCCCTGCTGGAGAGGAGATGGCAGATTTCATGCGTATTAGGAAGAAAATTGTCACTCAGATAGAGAGTCAAGGCGGAAAGAAATTGGAAGATTTGAAGGTGAGCAGGCGAGCGAGCCTGAGAGCGAGCATGAGCAGGCGAGACGGCGTAGACTGCACATGCGGTGCCATTTATTCCCGTGTAATTTCGATTCGATTGACTCGCTCGCATGAGAGCGAGCATGAGCAGGCGAGACGGCGTAGACTGCACATACTATGCAATCGGTGTAATTTCGATTCGATTGACTCGCAACATGGCTAACCGTGGTGCTCCCTGGGTTTTTTTTCCCGGTACAGGATCATTTCAACAACCGCAATGGAACTCTGACGTCCAAGTTTGACACAAACCTGTACCCGCCACTTGCACTGCCGGGCTTCGAGTGGAAGGAGCCTTGCCCTCCAATTGATGCGGCAGAGGTTTCCGAAGCAAGTGGGCTCCGCTGGATCGCCCACGGGTTGGTTTCGATATCGCCGCCCGTGCCGGCGCCCACAAAGATGTCTATGGGGGGGGAGTCTTGGCTTAAGAGTGTGAATAGTATGAGCAGAGAGAATTGTGTTTTTCTTGCACAGGATGAACAGGATCAGCTCGACAAATATTTCCTGGAAGATGAGTCAGAAGACTCCGATTACGAGGAGGAAACAGGAAAAGATTCTCGTCAGCGTGCTAAAGAGGATGAAGAGCTTAATCTTGTGATGGAGGATGAAAAGCAGTACCTAAGTATGGACGCAATCATTTGCAATGACATCGGTGACTTTGCTACCAAATTCATGGACCTGAAAACCGTCAATAAAACAGATAGTGCCATTCTCGAAAGACTTCTGAATGATAAAAGCTTTGTTAAGACGCTAGGGTACAGTAGTATTTTCAACAATGATCACATGATGGAAAGTCTGGGGATCGACGAGAAGGCGTTTGATGGTATGGGTAGGGACAGCACTGGTAAGGAGGTTAAGAAGGGCAAAGGAAAGGGTGGATACAGTGAGCGCTCAAAAGTGCCAAACCAGCACAACTGGTACACCTCGGAAGAAGGGAGTAAACACCAAGTCCACAAGGAGGAAAATTACGTCCACGACATCAATCCTCCTTCTGGAAACAAGCCTGAGGGATGGAAAGAAGGCGTTGATGACGTGCCTGTTGTTACGGTGGATGCCTTGGAAAGTAAGACGAGGGTGAGTTGTTGTCGAAGAACCCTATGAGCTTCGGAAGTCGAAGCGCTCCAAACTATTTGACGGGGGTTCGTTCCGTGAATAAACTTTTTTTTGAAAAAATGTGTTGTATCGGCATTCTAACCCTAACCCTAAACCCTCTTCACGCTTACATGAAAACAACAGGAGATTTTCTCGCTCGCCTCCTCGATTGAGGCCTTATCGAAGGTCAACAGCTCTTGGAAGCCAACTCCAGGCAAGGTGGAAGTGGCAAAATCCGCGTCGGTTCATTATTGCCTAGAACAGAAAAGTAAGGGCATACCCATGAGCAAGGCACTTCAGACGTGGTATACGCTTGGTTGGGGTGAAAAAAGTAAATTCCATGACTTGTCAAGTGAAGATTCGAAGAGGGAACTAAGGGAGATTGAGGAGGAAAAGGAAAGTTTCATCTCTTCGAAGAAAGAATTGTTAAAAAAGCTGACTGCCGAGTATGAAAGGCTTAAATCAATGAAGGAAAGAGGCGAGGTGCTCGATATAATAAAAATTGACCTGGATCATGAACAGGTTGCTTTCGATGGAGCCAAAGGGAGGAGATTTCAACGCACTTACAAGAAGACGCCGACGAGACAACAACGCACTTCCAAGAAGGTTACCAAGAGGGAATCACCGGGTAAACCTTTGGTCGATTCAGAAGACTATTCAGAAGGCTCGTCCTCCAGTGATGACAGCAGTTTTGATGATATTGCCCCTACGGGAGGCTCGAAAAGGCGCGCATCTCAGCCAGAGCGCTCTGCCAAGAGCAACTCGAGGCTTTCTCAGATCATGAAAGACTGCGGATCTTTCACAGATAGCGACGACTCCAATGACGACGGTAGAGTTACCCCTGCAGCTAAAGTCGCCAAGAAGAAACCTGATTCTCTTTCCTCGAAACTCCAGGAGAATGAGGCTCCGGTAGTAAAGAAGCCGCCGACGGCGAAGAAGCCGACGGCGAAGAAGCCGACGGCGAAGAAGCCGACGGAGATAACACTACTGGGAAAACGGTCTAGGAGTGCAAGTCCTGCGAACAGCCGGAGTAGTCCTGCGAACAGCCGGAGTAGTCCTTCGAACAGCCGGAGTGGCCGGAGTTTCACTCCTCCTGTGCCGAGCACCCCTCCTCCTCGTGTCCGTGATCCCTCTGGTGCACCCTCACCGTACCAGGTTGGTGATGTCGTCTTCGTGAGTAAGACGGCCAATGACAGACACCAAGCGACGATCTTATCTCGCCCTGACAGCACCACCGGAAAGGTCAGTGTGAAGTGGGAGCTGAGAGGTGGGGTAGAGGAGGTCAATGTGTCCGAATGCGAAGTGTTGGATCTGAGTGATGGACCGAAAGTAAGACCGAGAAGGAACGTGAAGAGTGCATATCGTTATACGCCAACGAAATGATGAAATGATGGAGAAAGAGAATTACGACGATGAGTTTAATATGTTGCAAAAGGTGTGTGTTTGAATGCGCTAAAGAAAGGAAACACTTCTTGTCCCACTCCATCACCATCATCATGGGTTAGCAAAAATGCCACCATTTTATTGCCTCAATTAGTTATTCTCTAGTATCGTCGTCGAGAAAATAAAATCCCTCGGATATTTCCTACTCAGTACTGAGCAGCGAGTTGCGTCGAGGTGGTCGTTGATTTCTCCAGGGGTCCGTCCGCGCTGCAAGAAAAAAATGGCCGACAAATTTCTTTCGGCTTGGGTTTTGCAGGTGTTGTTGACTCACAAAGACATCTTCACATGCCTCTCAATGGCGTATGCCTGCGCGCCCCAAGCTAGTGCTAAATTCGTATGCAGCACGGCGTTGATAAATCCAAGAGTGAGGCCAGGAATTCTCGCCATGACGGGATAAACCCACAGCAACGGTGCATTTCCCAAAGAGCCGTAAATTAGCAGGTATCGAACCCATTTGGGGGGAGATTTGCCATGTCGATGTCGATGTCGATGTCGATGCCGCTTCGCCCCGCGTTTATTGCCGCCGTTCCCTTGGATGTTGCCGTTTGTGCCGTCGTCGTCGAAGGAGTCAAGCGCAACTGTGTTTTGGACCATCAAGGTCCTGCCTCCCTCTATGATGAGGAAAAAAAATGGCACCGTGTGTGAGCACCCCGCCAGGAATATGTCGCAGGCGGGACGGCACATTGAAAGACCGCCTAGAGCCGATGTTAAAACCATAACGAAGCCGTACAAAGTCCAGGACTTTTTCGGCAGTTGCTTTGGCAAGAATGGGTAGTCTTGTTGCGTTATTTTTATGGCCTGTGGTGGTAGTGTGTTGTGCAATGCCAATGAAACCCGCCCTATGAAACCTCCAGCAAGCGATACAGAGCCAACGCAGCATGTCCACAAAATGCGGAACATCCAATTGTTAAGATCGGAGGGTACGGAGGTGAACCTCTGATGGCACATACCACCAAAGAGCACAGAGAGGAGGTAACAAAAAAGGAGGAGTTGAGTTTCTGTAATGAGGGTATTCAGTTCCGTTCGGTGCGGCGATCGGTAACCTTGCAGTCGAGCTATGAATAATCCCATCCAAAATACTAGTAAGTAATCCGTCCCCCACGTGAGAATCGTATTGTCGAACCGCGTTGTGTGGTCGTAGCTGTAGGAGCAAGAGATGTACAGATCAGGGGCAATGGCAGTTGGGAGGTAGAGGAGAAGTACGAGGGTAGTTAGGAGCCAAAAGAGGAGCGACAGGAGAGGAAAAGAGGTTAAGGTTGAGGCCGAGGCGGAGGCGGAGGCGGAAGCGGAGGTGAAGGTGCTTGTGTGGGTGGACATGACTGCGGGAGCAGGGCTGATTATGCTGGATATTAATGGTATTTCGACTCCTTCAATGTCATCAACGGTGTTTTTCGCCGTATTAGTAATTTTTGCGTCTATAGTGGGCTTAAGAAGGGACGAATTGATACCAAAGAGACGAATCCTGTCCCGATGTCGGTGGTGGGAGAGAAGACCGTCAGCACAGAAGGTGTTTGCTGGTTAAATCGAAGTAAAGTTCGTCAAACAGCAGTGAAATGCTATCAGGTGCTGTCTGCGAACAGATTTTGGCACTCGAGAGGGAATGGATTTAAGGCGAAAATCTTTGAAACACAGAATTTCTGAGGTTTTTTTGGGAAGCTCGTTTTCTCGATAAGTTCACGAGATGAAAAATCGCGCTTCCTTGTTGCTGCACATTATTGTCCTAGCGTGTTCTGTATCGATTTACGTATTCTCGTTCCCTCAACCTGGTCCTGTTTATTCCCACGACTTTCCAAGCGTTAAAAAACCATGTATAAGGGAGTTCATGTTGTGCGCACGAAATGATCCCGTGCGGATAACGAGAAGGGCACTTGTGTTTTCTTCGGCTTCTCTTTTGCCGGGGGTGGCTTGTGGGGCGATGTACTCTCGGGACTCCTCTTTGTCTGCCTCTTCTGCACCGAAAGACAAGACGCAGGAAGCGAAGAAAAGATTCATCGAGGGTAGGAATACTGTGGACGAGTTGATATCGAATTTCGATGATATAAGCGGTGGAGGGGGGGATGAAATACGTCGTTATTTAGGTACTGTCGGCACCACCTCCTCTTTGTTCGGCATTGAGAAGGCATTCAAGATTCTTGCCGAGGAGGCTGATGACATTGTGCAATACACGGAGGCAATGAATGAGTTCGACAGAGACCTCAGGGGGGCAGATTCTTCGGCGTATAGCTCTATGTTTGTGGAGTTCTCCGCCGCGAAGGGGAAGAAGGAGGACTTCTACGATCAGGCCCTCGTCGACATCAAGAGGATGGAAGAAGATTTGAAAATTATGGGTGGAGAAATGGGCATCTGAAATATGCATCTGAAACCGAAGAGTAGGTACACCATGAGTAGATAGGTACCTGGAGCCACAAAGTAAAAAGATGTTAAATATAAAACGTTGCAAAATGTAACGTATATTTTGTTAGTGGGTGGGTGGTAATGTGGGTTTCCTAAACTGTAAAAAACGTTATTATACGACAACAGTACATTAGCAAAGGGGGGGGGGCAGGATGCTTCTTTAACACACAAACAGGGTGTAAGGTGTTAAAGGGTACTAATGTGTGTTAAAGGGTACTAATGTCCCTCTCCCTTGCTCCATCCATGCAAGCGCTAGGCAGTCCGAAATCCCTTTCCCCACTGGGCATCCATCCCTCCACATTTTTGGTGTTTTTCCACACTCTGTTCACTTCCGAGGGATCGGGGACACGCTGGGCGGCGGCCTTGATCATATCATTTATCTTCGAGGGGGTGTCAGCGGAGGAGAGGTCGATTGTTTCCTCAACTCCCCAGTCATATTGGGCTATAATGTAGGGTTTCTGTGTTGGAAAGGAGGAAGAGGATAAAATCGGAGAGGTTAGGTTGATGATTAGGTTGGATGGTTAGGTCAGCAGCATGAGAGAGTTTTTCTCATCGCTTCAGGTAAAGTCGTATGCCCTCTGACCCCTCCTCAAACCTCCTCGACCTCCTTCCCCGACCTCCTTCCCCGACCTCCTCGACCTCAACACACTCTCTCCCCTCACTTGCTTAGGACTTACCTCTCCGATATGCTCCCCCTCACGGACATGAATGCCCATCCTGGGGTTCACCGCCTTCATGAGTGGATGGTTCTTCAGGATCCACTTCCGCAGGACGGGGGTGTGGCTGGGGTTGTTCGAGAGGATGAAGCGGAGTGATACGAAGGATGAGGAGAGGGAGGTGCGCCACATGTTTCAAGGGAGAGGGGGCGGGGAGGAAACGAGCGAGGGGGCCGAACGGTTGACGGATGAGGTTTGACAGGTACTTGGGGGGGGATGGTTTAGTGCGGTGCTGGTTTGGCGTAGGCGGTAAGGTTGAAGCTTCCTAGAAAGGGAACGGGTAACGGGTGATATTAGAGCCCTTGTAGTCAACTCCAGTCACTCGCTTCCAAACTTTTGCCCAAATCTCCTTTCTCTTACACACAACGCAAAATAATAATATATAATTTGCGAGTGGCCAAATAACAATTGCTGTTGATTCAGTTTGCTCCTCTTTATTCCCCAAACACTCAGTCTGGTGTTCCATCCCTCCTGTCCTTTCCTTTCCTTCCGACAACCCTGAAAGACCCTTCATGCCGTCTTTTCAGTTTCCTTTTTGTTCCTCCTGTGGTCACACAGTGTCTGTATCGTCTGCCGGGGACGTGAACTGCGGCTTGTGTGGCCGTAAGAGCTATATTGAGGACGAGGGTATCCAGGAGATAGTTACGCGTTCTGAAGTGGGTGTAATGCCGAGTTGGGCGAAGAGCGATACAGAGCAGTTGTTGGACCGTCAAAGAAGCGAAAATGCTACAAAGACGACGAGGGCGACCGTCGATGAAAGGTGCCTGAAATGCGGGCACCCTCAAGTGGAATTCTACACGATGCAGCTGAGGTCTGTGGATGAGGGAGCCACAGTATTTTACGATTGTCCCAAATGCAAGTTTACGTGGAGCTTGAACAATTAGAACGCTTAGACTGATTGTGTTTCGTTTTGGCGAGGTAAAAAAAAGTTTTAGAGCAAGTATGAATAACGTAGACGTTTTTGCAGGCACAAACATATTCCTCCTTTGATGTTCTTGTTCTCCTTTGGCCTTCTCTTCTTTGGGTTTTTTTAATCTATTTCTACTTCCCGTCGTCGTCATCGCAAAAAGCCTCGAGCATGGCCCTTTCTATGACGACAAAGGTGGTCAGTTGGGGCGCATTGTAGGCAATGCGCATGAAAAGATCTCTGAGCAATCTCTTTGAAATTTTCCGTCCGCCGCTGGCCGTCTTGTCGAAGTACTGCGTGTCCAAAAAGCCCACGATGTCGCCGGCAGACGATTTCGGGGTGACGGCCAGGTAATTGAATGCCTGGTTGAACGGCATGGACAGCGACGCGGCGATGATCGATGCTGTGAAGTCCCCAAGAAAGCTGACCATCTGCCTGTTGGGATTGTTGGAAAAGAGGCTGTTGATGAGGGAGCTACAGGGCTCGCCCATCACGCGGATTCCTGACATTGCGACGGCGTTGCGCGCAATGTGTGGGATAATGCCGATGTGGATTGGGTTGTAGCCCTGTTGCAATGTTTTTACTGCCATCTCCTTCTTCACGGCT
>ENA-OWPI01005067-OWPI01005067.1-marine-metagenome-genome-assembly--contig:-NODE-5067-length-10196-cov-9.272260_pt1 | contig 10196 bp, 9 predicted proteins | sample MGYA00238138_ERZ651775 | MGnify/ENA primary metagenome ERZ651775 (study PRJEB26906, sample SAMN06265043) | marine metagenome | isolation source: Helgoland LTER site | place: Germany:Helgoland, sampling...
CCCCAAAACCCCAAAACCCCTAACATTTGAAACAAAATTTTTTTAATTAGTTAATTTCATCATCACTTAAATAACCTACATAGATCGTTTTTGGTCTGCAACAATAATTTACAAAATAATACCGTAATTTGAATTTAACGGATTAATTTAACTTTTGACTTAATTTATCATTAGTTATATAGCTAAATACGTACTTTTCAATATTTTTGAGAAATTTGTGGTTTTACGGATTGATAATATTGTTTGATTCATTCAACTTTCAACAATTGTTCATAATAGCATTCTCATAGCACATTAATTTTCAAAAAATATGCGATAATCTCTCATTCTGTGTTATATACCTCAAACATTAAACTGCTCATTATCCCTGCTGCTATATTATGACTGCTTATCTGGAGGGCAAAATTCTGAACCATTATACAATGCGGACTCATATTTTTCAAAATCGTATCGCCGATTCTACTAATCTTTTCCTAAATACCCCCTCGGCCTCCTTTGTTCCTACATTTATAGCTCACTATCCTATGCATTTTTCTCTACCTAATCCAATTTATTCTTTAAATTTTTATCAAAATGTGCGCAAATAAGGTAGAAAACTATGGCACCACACCCAATCGCCAGCAAATTACACCAGGCAGCATTACCCTAACTAAAATCAGTAAACGGATACTGTATTATACCGTGCTGTTTGTATTCGTGGTAAAGAAACAACGAATAGATCACCATCACAACTACGATTACTTTCCAGAACCCTTTCTTAAGCCGTATCCTCGACACCAATAGATTTATCAAACAGACAATTCCTGGCATCGAATGTACAGTTCTTTCATGGAGGCGCTTGCCCCATTGGGAGGGGGCGCTGTACTCTTCCATCTACCCCTTATGCAAAATCGTCCAATAAACGCTCATAACCGTAATATTCATCACAATAGCCAATGTATAAATAACATGATGGGATGCTAGAAGAAGGCAGACGGCCCTATACCTAAATGGGGCACTCTACGCCCTCCTCTTCTTCAGGGACCACTCATTATAATGTCTTGTATCCCTAGCGCCATTAATAGTCATAAATAGGGAGAGAGTTGTCATAATTAGGGTCCAGTTGGTAAATGGAACAAAAAAATGATGAAAATCCCAGAAGAGTGCTGCTGTTAAGTAGGGAAGAGAGATGAGGACAACGCAGATGAATCTTATCTTTTGTGATGTAAAGGACTTATAATTACTTTCACTAGAAAGCAATTTCAAATGTTCATCTCGGAAATCTAGGAGGTAACTCAATTCATGCATATGCTTGTTCCCAACCTAAAACCTTGGCTCATAAAAATAATCGAAGCAAGAGTACTGGCACGCCAGCTACCCATTCTCCTGCCCCGCAGCAAATTCGTGATTATGATCCTGCGTCGACCCAGTCATCTCTTTCGTCATGAGGCCAAGCTCGTCGTCTTCACTAGTGTCGGTATCGGAGGAATACTGCAACACCGATCCACTACTTCCACTTTCCAGTTTTCTCCGCGGAGGCGAGTACGTTGGTTCTTAAGGATTTTCACACGTCAACATATTGAATTAATATATTATTTATTAATACCTTCAATAGTATGTATGATAGTGCCTACTGTTATTGCTTCATTTTTACCTCAATTTAAAGGTGATATTGAGTTAAATAAATCAATAGATACTGATTCTGATAAGTATAGCTCTAAGATGTTAATATTAGGTCTAAGTGCAATTATTTTTGTGCCAATTTTTAAAGTGGTTACTCATCTACCTCCATACATTGGTATGATGTTAAGCCTAGGGGTAGTTTCTATATTTGCTGAAATTTTTAGTAACACAGAATATAGTTTATCTAAAATCACTTCTTCTGATTCCAGCTCTCATTCAAGTCCCGTTCATAAAGCATTAACTAAGATTGAAATGCCAAGTATACTATTTTTCTTAGGTATTCTAATGGCTGTTGGTGCACTAGAATCTTTGGGTGTTCTCTTCGAGTTTGCTACTGATTTAAAACAAACTATACCATTAGATGTTCTTGTTATCTTAATGGGTGTCGGGTCAGCTATAATTGATAATGTTCCTTTAGTTGCAGCTAGTTTAGGTATGTTTACCGAGCCAATGGACCATCCATTATGGCACTTTATAGCATATTCTGCTGGAACAGGTGGTAGTATGTTAATTATTGGATCTGCAGCTGGAGTTGTTGCAATGGGTATGGAAAAAATTAATTTTTTCTGGTATTTAAAAAAGATTTCATGGTTAGCACTTATTGGATTTATTTCAGGAGCCGCAGTCTTTGTTCTTATTAGAGATTTTATATAACAAATAAATTGAAATATAATTCTACTATACAATGGATGTTTAATAAGCTTCCTGTATACCAAAATTCAGGTGCTTTTAAATATAAGATTGATTTACAAAATATTTACGATCTATCTAGTTACTTGGGCGACCCACATACTAAACTAAAGACTATTCATGTTGGTGGTACAAATGGTAAGGGATCAACTTCGCACATACTTTCTTCAGTTTTACAGGAATCTGGCTATAAAGTTGGTTTGTATACTTCTCCTCACTTAAAAGATTTTAGAGAAAGAATTAAAATTAATGGTGATTGTATAGCAAAAGATAATGTTGTAAAATTTATAAAAAATCACAAAGAGTATTTAGAAGTTAATAAACTCTCCTTCTTTGAAATGACTGTGGGTATGGCTTTTGATTATTTTAATAATCAAGAAGTTGATATAGCAATTATTGAAGTAGGTATGGGAGGGCGATTGGATTCTACTAATATTATTAATCCTGAAATATCAGTAATTACAAATATAGGTTTAGATCATACTAAATTTCTTGGTGATTCCCTACAAGAAATAGCAAATGAAAAGGCAGGAATCATAAAAAAAGGTAAGACTGTAATTATTGGAGAAACTCAAAAAGAGTTAGTAGATTTATTTGTAAGTAAAGCTAACCAACTTAATTCAAAAATTATTTTTGCAGATCAGCAAAAAACACATAATTACACTTCAGATTTAAAAGGTTCTTTTCAAACTAAAAATATTCAAACTGCTATTTCTGCAATTCATGAACTTACTATGTCAAATTGGAATGTTGATATTGATGCAATAAGGCTAGGTATTTTAAGAGTTCACACAAATACTGGTTTTACAGGAAGATGGACTGTGTTAAACCAAAGCCCATTAATAATCTGTGACACAGCTCATAATAAAGAAGGATTATCAATTGTTTTAAAAGACATTTCACTCATAAAGTATTCAAAATTACATTTTGTGATTGGTTTTGTGGAGGATAAAGAACTTGATTCTATAATTGAATTATTCCCTAAGGATGCTATTTATTATTTTTGTAAGCCAGATATAAAAAGAGGTTTAAGTGCGATTACTCTAAAATCTATTTTTAAATCTCATTCAAGGATTGGGAAATCTTATAAATCTGTTAATGATGCTTTAGTATCTGCTAAAGAAAACTCTAAGGAGGGTGATCTGATTTATGTAGGAGGAAGTACTTTTGTAGTTTCTGAAGTAATTTAGTATATCTAGGAAAGCTTCTTAGAGAATTTAAAGAGGCAGAACAAAGATTGAGTAAAATTAAAGAGCTTATAGTATAGGACTAATTAATAGAGTCTGAAATAGCAGAATTGAAAGAGGAGGATATGCCAAACATAAAAACCCCTGCTAAAAGCAAGGGCTTGTAATGCCATTTTTTCAAACCGACCGCTTACGCGGCACTAATTAAATTGATAAATGGATAAATTGTTAAAAAGCCCGAACAGCCCTAACAAGGTAGTTGATGTCCTTAAGGTTGCCGTCCTGGTCCCCATTGTAGAAACCCTGGCCCCACGCACTGCCGTCATCGTTCTCAGTAGAACTCCAATAGGTGAAATTAGCAAAACCACCAATTGCGGCCTTATTTAAATACATTTCATTTAATTCATCTTTTGAAGGTAAGAACCAATCACTGTATCCGCCAAGAGTTAGATTCGCACAAATATCTGCAGCAGTAGGACTCCCGTTAGAAGAAGTACAATTAGCATTTATAATATCAATAGTATTTTGATTTCCTGTTCCAATAGCTGTTCCACCTGCTCCTGTAATATTAGTTCCATAACAACCCCAATGGGCTCCAGAAGATTGATCTGTAGGGGCTGAAATTAATCCCCCTCCATTTCCATCCAACCAAAAGATAATACCTCCCTGGTAAGAATCACCAACTACTACGCCTACGGTAACCGTTCTTGTTGCAGTTCCAACATTACCTGATGCATCTGTAGCGTTGTATGTAATGATGTAACTGCCAATAGTACTCGTATCTACTGTACCTGAAGCGGTAACTGTTTCACCACCATCAGCTGTTGCTCCAGCATCCGTCCACGAAGATCCAGAACTTACTGTATCTGTGCCACTTGTAACTGTTATAACTGGTGAGTTCGCATCGACAATAACAGCACCTAAGTAGCCACTAGCGGCGCCAGCTGTATTACCAGATCCATCTGTAATTACCCCCCCTGTATATGAAGATACTGAAAGATCTGAGCTGTTTGTATCTCCTTCTGCAACTGTATATCTAAATACTAACGCTGTAGTTCCTGTGCCACTTTGGTATGTAGCAGTTGCTCCGTTAGATAATGTAAGAGTTGGTGTACCTGTAACACTAACATCTTCATCATAAGTTACTGTGATTTCAATATTATCTCCTACTTTATAAGTACCATCATCGGCAGCAACCGAACTAAAGCTTGGTGAGTTCGCATCGACAATAACAGTACCTAAGTCGCCACTAGCGGCGCCAGCTGTATTACCAGATCCATCTGTAATTACCCCTGTATATGAAGATACTGAAAGATCTAAGCTGTTTGTATCTCCTTCTGTAACTGTATATCTAAATACTAACGCTGTAGTTCCTGAGCCACTGTTGTATGCAGCAGCAAAAAAATTATCGAAGAACTCTGCACCGTTAGATAATGTAAGAGTTGGTGTACCTGTAACACTAACATCTTCATCATAAGTTACTGTGATATCAATATTATCTCCTACTTTATAAGTACCATCTGCGGCAGCAACCAAAACAAAGGTTGGAGCTGTAGTATCTATTACCGTAACTGTTCTTGTTGCAGTTCCCACATTATCTGATGTATCTGTAGCGTTGTATGTAATGATGTAACTGCCAATAGTACTCGTATCTACTGTACCTGAAGCGGCAACAGTTTCTCCTGTGTCAGCTGTTGCTCCTGCATCCGTCCAAGTATTACCCCGTTCTACTGTATCTGTGCCACTTGTAACTGTTATAACTGGTGCTATAGTATCCACTACATTAACTGTTCTTGTTGCAGTTCCCACATTTCCTGCTGCGTCTGTAGCGTTGTATGTAATGATGTAACTGCCAATAGTACTCGTATCTACTGTACCTGAAGCGGTAACAGTTTCACCACCATAAGCTGTTGCTCCAGCATCCGTCCAAGTAGATCCCTGTTCTACTGTATCTGTTCCACTTGTAACTGTTATAACTGGCGCTGTAGTATCCACTACGTTTACTGTTCTTGTTGCAGTTCCAACATTACCTGATGCATCTGTAGCGCTGTATGTAATCGTATAAGTACCAACAGTGGTCGCACCAACTGTACCTGAAGTTGTCACTGTTATATCTCCGCATTGCATACCTACCTGGGGCCAGTAGAAAAAACAAGCAGCAACGGATAAATCTGTCGCCGTAGCTCCTGCATCTGTATAAATTGCTCCTAATTCAATGGTCACGGTTGCATTCCCTGTAAGAGTAATCACTGGCGCAACAATATCTGGGTTAAGGACCCATGTAGGAGTTGTACCAACCAATTGAAGTACTGATCCAGTATTTCCGGGGTTAATAGTTTGCCAAGAAGTACCATTCCAATAATTCATTTGACCCACTATTGTGCCAGGGGCTGTATTCGCTTGTAAAGCAGCAATAGCTGCATCTGCATCTGCTTCATTACCATCTACATCTGTTTGTAGTGCTGCAATAGCTGCGTCGGCATCGGATTCGTTTTGATCTATATCAGCTTGCATTGTAGTATCTGCTGAATCACTGTCTGATTCATTTTGATCTACATCTGCCTGTAATGCTGCAATGGATACTGCTATATCGTTTTGGACTGATACTAAAGCAAAATCTATATCGGATTCGTTTCCATCAACATCTGCCTGTAATGCAGCAATAGCTGCATCAGCATCTATTTCGTTTTGATCCACATCTGCTTGAGTAGTAGCTATGGAAGTAGTATTTGCTGCAATCGCAGTATCACTGTCTGCTTCATTTCCATCTACATCAGCTTGAAGAGCTGCAATAACAGCATCAGCATCTGCTTCATTTTGATCCACATCTGCTTGAGTAGTTGCAATTGCAACAGCGTTATTGGTTATTGCATCAGTTGCATTAGCTACAGCAGTATCTATATTAGACTGTAAAGTAGCATCTGACGCATCTGAGTCTGCTTCATTTTGATCCACATCTGCCTGAGTAGTCGCAATTGCAATAGCGTTATTGGTTATTGCCTCTGTAGCATTGGCTACAGCAGTATCTATATTAGACTGTAAAGTAGCGTCTGCAGAATCTGAGTCTGCTTCATTTTGATCTACATCTGCCTGTAATGCTGCATCTGCTTCATCTCCAGCAATAGATTCTGCTAAATCAGCTTGTTCATTAGCATCAATTGCAGCTTGTAAAGAATCATCGGAAGCTTCACTAGCGGCTTGATTTTCAAGAATTAAATTTAAGTTCTCTGCAATAGCTGCAGTTGCATCATCATTTTGTGCATAGTATGCAAATGGTACATAGCTAAACGCTTGGTAGCTGATTTCCTCAAAAGAAACACAATCTCCTCTGTGGTTTAATTCAACTCTCATGGATTTCTGGCCTGTATCCCAATCGACATCTGAAACAGAACTTGCAGATCCACCAGTTTGATCACTATTACCTATAATAATATTTACCATTCCGAATTTATCGGTAGTAGTTTGTACAGTTTCTTCGTATTCTAGTCCTTGACCATAAATTGAAAATCGAAGACATATATCCGATTCAACCATTGGAGATAATTGATCATCATATCCAGGTAATTGTTCTGCATTAGGGTTGTAAATAACAGCTTGATAAGTTATGCCATTGTTCTGAGAAAAACTCAGTAGAGTAAAAAAGCCGATTATTGTAAAGAGTATAAATTTTTTCATTTTTAGTGTATTAGTTTAATTTGTAAATAAGACTTAGATTCACTCTAGAGTTCTTTAATTTTATTTTATCGATAGCGTCTTCATAATAAAAAGGACTACTTGTTTGTGTAGATTTTCCAGTGATTTTAAAATTTTCAGACATTGTGTATCCAAGTGCTAGTTTAACATCCTCTTTTAAATCGTAGGATAATTTTAAGCCTGCATCCGTCCATCCAGTTATTCCACAAAACTCAGAGTGATCAGAGATATCATAAACCATGTTGTTTATTTTCTGTTGTCCTTTAAGGATTGTACTTAAGCTAACTCCAAATGAAGCATCTAGGTGTAAACCATTATCCATATTAAATAATGGAACATCTAATCCATTTCTAACTCCTATATAGCTAGTCTCCCAAGAATATGAACTAGCCATATTTCCATAAGATGCATTGTATTGATTTAAGTTTAAACTTAATGAATACCCTAAGCTTTTTTCTGTTTTAGTTTTTCCAATCTTTTTGGTGTAACCAATTTCAAAATGAGAACCCATACCAGTGGCTTCAAAGTCATCGTTTGCATCGAAAGAATAGTCTGTGTAGTTAGTACCAACAGTAAAGGCAACTTCTTGAGATTGTATACTTATAAAAGAAAGAATGGTTAGATAGAAAATTATTTTTTTCATTTTTTTATGATTTTAGTGTGATAATTAAATTTGTTAGTGTTTAGATAAATTAAGTACGAACCAGATGGAAGACTAGATAAATCTAATTTAGTTTTGTAGTTTTCAATATCGATTTTTGTAGTGATTAAAACCCTTCCAGCATAATCAAAAACAAGTACGTTTAAGTCGGAAGATTCTAAATTTGAGAAGTTGAAATTCACATAATCAATTGTTGGGTTGGGATAAAAAGTTATCTCCACATTAAATTCTTCGTTATTACTAATTAAAGAATTCCAAAAGGACTGCTGGTAGCCTTGTTGAACAGTTAGGTTGTCCATAGTATAACTAGCGATAGAATGCTGCCCAATGGTTTGAGAAACATAAATACCAGAATCTAATTCAACACTTTTACCTTGACTAGAAATGATCTCGTGATGTAACTCCTGAGAGAAAATTAGACCTGAAAAGATAAATGTTAAAAACAGTATTGCTGGTTTAAAACAAAATTTTTTTACTACGAAAGGTTTTTTCATAAAAGGTTTTTTAAATTAAAAAATCATAATTTAATTATACCGAACGCGATGTAAAAAAATTAATTGGGGATATTTAATTTGAACAATATAATTTATTTTGAATGACTTTACTAATTATTACTTAAACTTTCTGAAGAGCTATGGTTTAGTTGCAATTACTTGCCTCCCATTTTACTAAAAATTTGCCCCCAAGCTGATAGCTTTTTTTGCATCAGCACAAGCGCCAGTTAAATCTCCTAGAAATTCTTTTGAAAGGGCTCTATTAAAATAAACACCAGCATAATTAGGGTTAATCTCTATTGCTTTATTGTAATCGCTAATAGCTCCATAGAAGTCTTTTGCTTCAGCTTTGTAATAGCCGCTACTAAAATATTCTTCTGCTGTCTGTCCAAAAGAACTAAAAGAAACAAGTAATGCAAGTGTGAGTAGTAAGTTTTTCATAAAAAAAATTTACACAAAAAATTTTAAAGAACACAACTCTATCTATATCAGTGTATTAAAATTATAAATAACCCAAACCTAACCCAGATTCAATAACACTTTTTACTTATTTGTGTTTATTAAAAAAATACATTGTTATAATGTGGTATATATTTCATATAAAACACTTTTGGACATTATGTGTTTATACTATAATAACATAGATTCTAGTGACATTAATCTTGGTTGATTGAGGGCTATTATCGTAATGAAAATAGGATTAAGTATGGCTTTTTGCTGACTATTACCTATAGTTTAATATCAAGTATATGGGATTAATATTAAGAGATGAAAATGGGATGCATTTTTGGAGAGAATGGACAAAGATTATTAGAAGTCAAAAATTCACTAAACTAGTAACTATTCAAGCACCAATGAGAAATAGGTATGCATTTGAAACTAAAATGGAAATATTAGCATCAACCCCTAGAGTAAATGGTTTATTCTATTCAGTAGAAAGGAATGCTGATAGAAAAGGCTATCATATTCACTTATTGATTAATGCTTTTAATACTTCTATATACCAATTAGCATGGGCTTTAGATATTAAACAAAATAATATTCCTTATTACGAAGATGTTTACTCAACGGTCGGAGTAACCAACTATGTAACCAAGCACATGAAAGACGACCAAATACATTACAATTATTTTAATAAAAAATAGATATGAAAAAAAAAGAAAGAAATATTATGTTCAGAATCAGTGAAGAGGATTACAAAACTCTTACTAAAAAAGCCAAAGCGGAGATGTTAAGTAACTCTGCATACATAAGACGTAAGTGTATATTAAACTTTGGTTAATCAATGTTTTATCAAAACAAATTAGAATATGAAAATAGAAAACAGAGGAGGTGTTAGACAAGGATCAGGTAGAAAGTCTAAAGCATACGAACAAAAAATAATAGAAAAATTAGATAGTGTAATTGAGGAGAATAAGGTTTTAAATGTTCTTAAAGAACTCATTATTGGTGGGGATTTAAGAGCTGTACAACTTTATTTTCACTATCGTTATGGTAAACCAAAAAGTTCAGTTGATTTAAATACAACAACTGAGGCATTTTCAATGGACTTTAAAGAATTAATTACAGCAATAAAGAAATAATAAAAGACTATGTGTAAAACAAAAATTTATATATATTTGTGCTCACCAAAAAAGCTGGTAAAAGTTAGCTCAGTGTACACGAAAACGGACACTCAACTTTATAATGTAAACTTAGTATTTTAGCTAAGTTACTGACAATCAGTTAATTTGGGCGCGTAGCTCAGTTGGTTCAGAGCACCTGGTTTACACCCAGGGGGTCGGGGGTTCGAATCCCTCCGCGCCCACA
>ENA-OWPI01005068-OWPI01005068.1-marine-metagenome-genome-assembly--contig:-NODE-5068-length-10190-cov-2.849995_pt1 | contig 10190 bp, 3 predicted proteins | sample MGYA00238138_ERZ651775 | MGnify/ENA primary metagenome ERZ651775 (study PRJEB26906, sample SAMN06265043) | marine metagenome | isolation source: Helgoland LTER site | place: Germany:Helgoland, sampling...
TGAATGTGGCCAATGTTGCCGTCATGTAGATCAGCATTGTACTTGTGTTTAGCGGATTTGGGTTAAACTGTCCGTCAGGTATCACAGATGGATCATCATCTTTTACCAGTGGTAAGCTGAGCTCCGTCGCAGCCATAGTTGCCGCCGCATGGACAGCAAATTGTAATGCCACACTGAGTAAAACATGCATTGTCAAAATAGTGCTCGGGGGTCGTTTCGGCGCAAGGGTCTCGAGCGGTTTGGCAAGGCTTAGTAAGAAAAACAAGAATGCAACTGTCATGCCGATTGCCGTGATTTGAAAGTCTCCCTGCTTCACACCTAAGATCTGGAGCTTGCTCAAGGTCAGGGCTGTCATCAAGCAATTAACTCCCAAAATCCTGTAGATCTGATTCATTGTCACCAGCGTACACCTCCCCTGCAATATGACGTATTTGCAACACACGATACTAGTTCCCCTGCTTGTAAAGGGCGACGCTGTGGAAGCGTCCCCGAGCTCAACAAAATCGATGGCGTTGTCTGCCTCACTTATCTCCCTGAGCAGCCCCTTGAGGGTACTACTTTTAGAGTCCCTTTCCCCTCGGTCAGTTTTTTTTTCCTTTCCTTTCTTGGCTTTTTTCTCCGCCTTTTGGATCTTTTTGATGTCGTCCTCTGCATTTCTTCTCTTCTTCTCGATTTCAGGGATTGAAATCAGGCTAATCCCGACGTGCGCCTGCTTGAGTGCCCCGACGTCGTTTGTGCCGTCACCGCACATCATTGTGAATTTTCCAGCAGAGTTTAGAGCGGCAATCACCGCCTCCTTCTGACGGGGGGCGTGCCGCGCAAAGACTGTGATGAGTGGAACCAGCAATTTCATTTCGGCCAGAATTTCAGGGAAGAGCAGGAGGTTCTTGCTCCCAAGATCAACATTTTTTGTGCACTTTTTAGCGGCCAAGAGCGCGACCCCAACCAGCCCATCCCCAGTGATGCAAAAGCTGGCTCCCTCCTCTCTCATCCTACTGAGCTCCTTCTTTGATGTCCCTTCGAAACTGAGCCGATTCTCGCGCTTTCCATCCATCGTCTGCCACTCCAAGGTCGAGCTGCTGTTTTCGACCAGCTGCCAAGTTTTGCTTGCATCAGAAGTCAACATTCCGACTTTGCGAGCGACCTCAGCGGCGGTCAAGATTGCGTCACCAGTTATCATGACGCACGAGTGCGAGCTGTTCTTCAGCTCCTTGATGGTTGACTTCGTGTCTTTCTTGATGGGGCAGTCAAGGACGATAAAGCCGGCGAACTGCAAATTAATTTCGAGCTTCTCCCTTCCCAATTCGACGCATGCGTTGACATTCAGCTCCGTGAAGTCCAGCATATCCTTGTACGCCAGGCACAACACTCTCCTACCCTTCATCATGTGGTACTGGCTGACGCGGTCGAAGTCAGCGGGCACGCTCCCAACCTCCAAAAGCCCCTTCATTACCTCCGGTGCTCCCTTGCTCAACAACATCAATTCTTCCTTGTTACTAACACTGGCCACTACGCTCATCCGTTTAAGCTTGCTCTCGAATCCGAATCTGTGGTGGATGTGCAGCTTACCCATCGAGTTGTCGCTCGAAGAAATCAAATGGTCCTTCTCCAACACAAAATTGGATGCGAGCAGCACTGCCTTTTCGAGGGGATTGCCGATGACTTCCTTTGAGTTACTTCTGAGCGTCAGCGAGTGGCACCCCGCAAGCACACGGGTAGTCTTTTGGTTTATTTCGTCACCCCCCGTAAGATCCTTCAGTTTGGTCGTATCGTCTCCACAAACCACACCTAGCAACACCATCTCGTCGCTTGTCAGAGTGCCCGTCTTGTCGAAGCAACATGTATCAATCTTACCCCCCAGAGGAATTCGAAACGGCTCAGTGCAAAAAATCTTCTTCTCCTGGAGGCTTTTGATACTGTTGGTAACGGCAAGGTTGAGCTCCATAGGTAATTCAGGAGGGACGACGCTCGTGACAATCATGACAGTGTGGAGCAACAACTTGAATCTATTCCGGCTGTCGTCCTTCAATCCGTCCTTCAGGACTAGTACTGCGCTCCCAAAAGCAAAGAAGATCAGCATCAGGATGAATATGAATGTATCCTTGCTAAAGGCACTCGTCTCCTTGCTCGCATAAGCCATGGTCCGGAGCAGCTGTCCCTGCTGAGTCTCAAATCCGGTCCGAGCAACACTGCACAAACAGCCCTGGTCTGGGGCAGCAACCAAATTATTATCATCTCCTTGTTTGACCTTAAAATCAACCAGCACAGTGCCGCCGAAAACAACGTGCTTCTTGCTGTTCCCATCATCTAAATCAAGATCAAGCGGCGAGTCCGCCGTGTCGCCAACGTACTTGCTGGACAGGCCCTCCTTCACCTGAGGGACCGACTCACCCGTCAGCATGGCCTCGTTCAGGATCGCCGAACCACTGAGCAACAGCAAATCGCAAGGAACCTGCACGGAGCTCGGCTTCTCCTGCTTCTCAAGGGCCCGCGAATAGTTTCTGCTCGCTGCGGTAGTGTTGGTGCCACTGCCATCCGTGAGTGAAACCAAGTCGCCAACGACCAGACAGTCGCTCATTATCTGTACCCACTGTCTCTCCCTGTAGACATACATAAGCCGAGGGGGAGCCATATTACCCTTGAGACGTTCCATCGTCTTCAGCCTGGTCGTCGCCAAAACAAACTCCAAAAATACGAGCATAACAAGTGTAAAGAGAGCATACATCCAATACTCATCCAGGCACCAAAGACATACGCAGAAGACCTGAAAGACGAAAAACGGCGCAAGAAATTGACTGAATAGGAGTGACCTTAGCGCCGGAAGTGGAACTGACTTGTGGTTGTCCCCAAATACAAATTTTTTTATGTCCAAAATTCGCTTTGACTCCAATCCCTTGGAAATGTTATTGAGCGTGGAAGCGTGTGACGATAGAGACTGTGTTCGCTGGAACGAACCGTGCTCTGGAGAAAAGTGGAAGCGAATCTTGTTGTACTCGAATCGCAGGTTGCGCCGAGGTTTAGGGGCGTTTTTAATCAAATCTTGGGGCAAAAAATTCATCTCCACCTCCACGATAGCCTCCATTCCACTGCTGGAGTTTGATGGCACCACGTGGGCATAAAGACCAGAAGAATCGCGCACAGGCATAAATACTTTCTTGTAACCAACTAATGTCTTGAACCTTACGGACCACTGGCAAGCAAGCAGCACAAAAAAATGTGACACAATGACAAGTACGTAAAGGCCCTGGGTCACGTACATGAGGGATTTGTTACCGGGCGACGCAACTGCGTACGAGAACAGTAGATATAACATCGTATACAGTACGATGAAGGGGAGCGTATCCAAGCGCCCAAGAGAATGTTTCTTTCGTACCACGGTCACCGCAAATTCATTATTGGTGGAGTCCATTGTTTCGCGGGGTTTTTTTTCGCTCCAATGTAAACTGTACACTGTACAAAGTAAACTGGTGTTTGGTCAGGGTGTGGAGATATTGAAGGGTAAAAGGGTCTTATGGTGTCAAAAAACGAATTTTTCCTTCACACACCCAATTTTTATTTTCTTGGTTAAAACAAACTGATTACGTAGGTTTGTTAAAATAAAACGTACCACGAAGACATAAAAAGATTTTGTTGGCCGTAACACCACAAAATATTAGTTCATCGCGTACGAACTGTGCGGGTCCGTTCAAACGCTCTCCAACGACCAACTTGTAAACAACCCCTCCCCCCGCAAGTACTATAATGGTTTTTACGGTTCCCGCCAATCTAAATGACTTTGAGTCAAGTCCTTACACGTTGGAGTCGTATCCTGAGAATTTCAACGACGAAACTGAAATTGATCGGGCGAATTCTTTTGACGATCTAGTCTCAATTCTTGAGAGCGGTAATCGTGGGCTTAAAAAGGGCGCAACTCATGTGGAGGTTGCAAATATGTGGTGTGTGGATGATGGTGAATTCGGTCTTGATGAAGGGAGCGCCGGTCGGGAGAGAGTTCAGTCGCTGTACACCCTGGTGAGAAAAACTTCATCGCTGGCCCCCAAGACAATGAGCAGACTCTTCGCGGCCTTGTGCTCATCGCTCGGCCACCTGTGCTCGATCATTACCAGCGAGACGAATGAGGATGAAGTTAAGAACAAGCGCAACAGTTATCGTGGTGACAACAACAACTACGTTGACCAAAAAAATGACGACAACCAAAAGGGCTTGGTCTGTGCCAATTTCAAGGATGCCTATGTGATGCACCTCTATTTTTTATTCAGCGCCATGAGCACTCTTGAAACGCACGGAAAGCTCAATAAGAAGGGTGGAGGCAAAAAGTCCGAGGATAAGACGAAAGAAAAGACTGTGGAGGAGTCCATGCTGTTGGCGATGGAAACCATTAGCATGTGCTCCAAAACTATGTGCGTACATGCGAACCGCCTGTGGAAGTTTGCAGTCGCGGAAGAGGACGTGATCTCTCTCCCGACACGAATTTCGTACCAGATCTTGGAAACCCCTTCAATCAGCAAGGTGATGAAATCGAATGTTCTTCACACCATTTCATCCGCACTTACATTTAGCGAGAGCTTCACCACCACCATCATCGCGGCCTTGGTGGACCTAATGCACAGCTTTGAGCACGTAAGTCCTCTGGTGGCAGAGCTTTGCGGATTTCCAAGCGTCCCCGAGACGGTCACGGTGGAGCTTCTTCGGGACATTTCACGGATGAACTGGTCCGACACCAACTACAGTAAGGGGGTGAAGTACGTGGCCCCCTTCGTGGCCGAGCTCGCCAAGCGAAAGCCCCACACCGTTGTCACCAACATATCGCTTCTCCTTCCTCACTTGGACAGCGAGCCTTACACCCTAAGGAATAGTATTGTGCAGGCCATTGGTCACATTGCCAGAAGCGCTGCCCCCGCCGACAGCGAGGATGAGGAGGATGTTGTTGATGAGGAGGGCGAAGATGCCGAGGATGCCGAAAACGAGGACGCGAAGGAACAAAAGAAGAGGCTGTCTAAGTCGGAGACCCACAAAAAGACGGTGAGCTCATTGTTGGACGTGCTGACAGAGCGTGCCCACGACATCAGCAGTTTCACGAGAGCTGCCGTGCTCAAGGCCTGGTCTAGCATCGTCGAGAACGACGCCCTACCCCTCGACAGGGTACAGCCGGTCACATTACTCGCTGTTGACCGTTTGCAAGACAAGACTGTGATGGTGCGAAGGTCCGCCATGCAGCTCTTGACTCTCCTCCTCGATAATAATCCGTTTTCAAGCAACCTTGATCCGACTCCCTACAAGGCAAAGTTGACCCAGCTGGAGGCGTGGCTAATGGAGAACGAGCCAAAGTCAGTCAAGGCTGCCCGAGCCGCTGCCAAGCTGCAGAGCGATCGCAGTCGTTTAGCCGATGTAGATGAGCACGAAGAGATGGACAAGTCGATAGAGGCCGCCGATCAAGAAGCGCTGGAGGCGGCCATCGCCGAGGCGGAGAACGAAGATGAGGAGGACCTGGCCCTCACGGAAGAGCGCGAGAACAAGATGAAGGCTTACGACTTCACCCTAGGTGCGATCAATTTTATCGAGTCATTTGAGGGCGCTAACGAGAATCTGAAAGGGATGCTTCTCTCGTCAAACAACAGCGACGTGACTGAGGCACTTCGATTCTTCGTTGTTGCAAAGCATTTCAAGCTCCCCTGTGCAGTCGAGGGTATGAAGCAGGCGCTTACACTCATGTGGAGCAGCGAGGCTTCTATCCGCGATGAGGTCTTGAAGGCTTTTATTGAGGTGTTCATTGCAATCCCGGGGACGGACGGGAAAAAGCTGTTGGAACACAAATTGATTGCACACAATCTTTTGGTTTTGGCCGGGCAGTCGACTGTTAGCGAGCAGGCCAGCATTGAGGAGGCGATCAAAGCCCTGGTGAAGAAGGAAATGATTCCTGCCGAGGTATTTTTGATTCTATGGAGCGTCGCGAGCAAGGCTGCGGGCCCGGCGCGCAGCGCTGCCATGCTAGTGCTCTCAATGGGTGCCAGCGCTGACAGCAGCATCGTTGATAGTACAAGCAGACTGAAGCATTTAATGAACGCCGGGCTTGGCGAGTATGCCGAGGAGAATTGTGACTGGACGACGGCACGAAGTGCCGCTGTTGCACTGAAGAAGATTGGGCGAGCTCAAGCGCTCGCCCCGTCTGACAGTGGTAAACACGTGATAGTGACGGAAATCATCCATAGGCTGTGCAGCGTAGGTCTAGGGAGCTGGAGCGACGTGGATTTCGAGGGCGAAAACGCCTTGGCTTGGTTCGCGGCCGCGGAGCAGGCCCTGGACGCTCTGTTCATCATTTCTGCCGCGCCCGAAAAGGACGCCGCAAAGATTCTCATCGGTCTGCAGGCGGAAACTTTTGATGGCGACAACGCGAGCAGCTTAGCCCTATCCCGCTTCTTCTTCGTCTGCGGACACATCGCACTGAAGCTGCTGCTCTACACTGAGGAGATCAGCACTGCTGTCAAGCGGGCCAATAGCAATAGGAGTCTCAGCAAGCAGGAGCAGAGCGACAATAATAAGAGGGGCAACGCGAAGAAAAAGAAGAAGAATGAATCGACTGAGGAGGACGAGGATTCGTTGGAAGCCGAGCTGGGGATGGCAGCTGCGATGGAGGCGGAGACCGAGCGACAGATGGCCGATATTGCAGAAAAGGAGATAGTCGGCCGTGGTTTGCTTGGAGTGTTCGGTCCCCTGTTGGTACGCGTTGTTGGCAATGAAAACAACAATTTCAACAACGAGCTGCTCCAGCAATCTGCGACTCTCGCACTCAGTAAGTTCATGTGCATCAGTAATGAATTCTGTGAGAAGCACCTTCCACTGCTTTTTAGTGTTTTGCAGAAGAACAAGAGTATCGACACTACTTTGAGAGCGAACATTGTCGTCGCTTTGGGAGATCTCGCGTTTCGCTTTCCGAATGCGTTCGAGCCCTACACTCCGCGTTTGTATGCCTGCTTGCACGATAAGAGCAACCGTGTGAAGAGGCATACATTGATGGTCCTCACCCACCTGATATTGAACGATATGATTAAGGTCAAGGGACAGGTGTGTGAGATTGCCATGTGCATCGTAAGTGAAGAAAGCGGACTTCGGGACATGAGCAAGCTCGTCTTCAACGAGCTAAGCAAGCGGAGCAACAACCCCATCTATAACTTGTTGCCAGACATTATTGGGCAGCTCAGTACTAGTTCAACGGTCAAGAAGGAGCAATTCAGGGCTGTGGTATCGTTTCTGCTCAACTTCATCACGAAGGAGAAGCAGAACGAGATGCTCGTGGAGAAACTCTGCCACCGTTTCGAGACTTGTAAGACAATCGGGCAGAAGGCCGATCTTGCCTTCTGTCTCGCTCAACTAAAAATCTCCGACAAGAGCATAAAGAACTTGAACGACCTGTTCAAGTGCTACAAAGACGCTCTTTTCGATGAGGATGTCTTCAAAAGTTTCATGAGTATTCTTACAAAATCGAGGAAATTCGCCAGCGCGGCCATCAAAGATGTACTTGATGACTGGGAGAAGAAGCTGAGCAGCGAGAATGCCGATGGTGTCGAAGACTTCAACGCCGCGAAGAAGGCTGAGAGAGCCAAGGAGAGGGCGGCCAAAAGGGAGAAGAACAAGGAGATGAAGAAAACCGAGCGAGTCAAGAACAATAAAAAGAAGAAAAAGAAGATGTACGAGGGTGAGAGCGACGAAGACGAAGACGAAGTTGAGGAGGAGCAAGATGCTTTCGATTTTGATGGTGAGAATGAGGAAAATGAAATTAACGATGGGAACAACAAAAATGTGGCAGAAGAGACGACGGCCAAATCAAGCCGAAGTCGACGATCGAGGAGGACCGCCAAGGTATGAATGGGGGGTGGGGGGGGGGATGGGGGAATGGGAATGGGAATGGGAATGGGAATGAGGGAAGGTTGAAAAATGTTTGTACATGAGAGAAATGTGTACCTGTGTACCTACCTATTGTACCTAAGCAAAAACGTGCGCGCACTTTTATTTTAACGAGCAAAAAACTACAGTTCCACTCTCATCCCATTAACTCGCTCTTGAGCTGTCTTAAGACGTTCTTCATTTTTCTTTGTACAAGATTGAAGGGCAAGCCGAGCTGCTTCTTCAAGTTCACCAGCCTTGTCTTATTAAAATTAGGCACGGTAGGCGTCGTATTGTTTTTGCTTTGCTTAATCCACAAGCTTCTATAGTAATCGATGACGACGTTCACAATGTCATCAAGCTCGCAACGGGCCGTCTCGCTTCCGCCTTCGTCGCCGTCGTCGTCTGCTTTTTGGTCGCCGTCACTCTCACTAATGTCCACATTCCGAACGAACGGATGCTTCAGTAGATCATCCGCCGAGGGTCTGTCGGCCGGGTTTTTCGTCAGACACAAACTGATAAAATCTTCGAACTCGTCGCTGAATGTGAAACCATCATCTCCTTCGTACTGATCATTCAGTCGAGGAGGTTCTCTCTCCTTTAGAGCCTGCAACAGCGACCAGTATCCGCCTTGGGCGGCTTCGTCGTAAGGGAAACGACCTAATGCCACGGTCATCACAGATAATCCCAAACTCCAAATATCGCAACCGTACGAATACTTGTGCCCTGCGATACGCTCGGGGCTCATGTAGGTGAATGTCCCCGTAAACGTCTCCGCAGCGTTGGTCCCGGCATCGTTCAAGTCCCTCAAGATTCCGAGATCGCTGATCTTCACGTTGCCGTGGTGGTTGATGAGTAAATTTGCCGGCTTGATATCGCGGTGAATCTGGGAGTGATTGTGGAGGTAGCTAAGCCCGGCCAGAACTCGTGCGGCAATGTTGGCCAAGACGGGCTCAAATGGGCAGCCGCCTGTATCCACGATATCCTGAAGGGAGCCCCCATCCATGTATTCAACAACGAGGGTTACCGACTGGGACTTTCGGTCCATGAAGGCATCGTACATTGAAACTATATGGGAGCACCGGGGGGATTTCGATTTGGATTTGGATTTGGATTTAGGGCTGGATGTTGTGTTTGGGTTAGGGTTAACATTTGAATTTGTGAGGGGGGTTGCTGTATCGGACGCAGAAGAGGAGGATGAAGTTTTTGTGAGAGGAACCAAGTTGCTGTACAGGGCCTTTATCTCACGGACCATTTGGTGCCTCTTCTCGTCCTCGAAAACGGGTATGTTCTTCTGTGCTACCAGTGTCAACGACGGCACATGCAGCGCCTTCCGTACAACGCCAGATGCCCCTCTGCCCAAGACAGCCAGTTCGACCATAGTTTCCTTCGGATTGATGTTTGAGCTGTCGTCACCCATAGCGCTGTCGTCACTTGTTATTCGAATCCCCTTATGATTGATCTGAAATCCATCAATGTGCAGCACATTCTTATCATCGTCCATCCGAAAGGATTGGTTGTTCGCAAGATTGCGCTGCGTCGATTTGTCCTCGCTGTTGATCTTTGCTATGTCCAGCGAGAGCGGGTTAGGATTACCATCCATATCATCAAAAGAATCAAGCGACGAAGTAGAGAGTTGTGAAGATGAAGAATCCGGTGAAAGATGCTTCGCCGAGGCGCGAGAAGAGGCAGAGGCAGAGGCAGAGGCAGAGGCAGAGGAGTCGTCCTTTGGCGTGGCAGGGGAGTCGTCCTTGGCCTCGGCCCGAGGGGGGGGTGCAGGTCCAGCTGCAGGTCCAGGTGCAGGCGCGTGAGCACCCAACTTTACATTCTGCATGGAATTGTAGTGCCTCTCCAGATGCATGGTGGCAAGCTTTTTTATGTCCGTCATGTTCCCAGAGAAACTCTTGTGACTCGAGTTGCCGCGGCTGGAGGATTTGGAACCGGTAAAAGAAGAAGAGATTTTAGATTCGGAGGGTACTTTTGGAGGGGGGGGGCGCTTAGGAGGAGGAGGCCTCTTGGGGGGAATCCTCCTTGTTGGCTTCGTCTCTCAGATGATTGGTTTGGACTCCATCAACCCATCCACTTCCGCCTTCCTTACCTCTCTTTACATTGTATTTACAGCCCTCATCAGCCGCCGCCTTGGTGGAAAACCCCTCACTCGCATGTTGGTTATCGGCGTTCTTCTCGCAACTTTCGGAGCGGGTTTCATCGAAGGACCACCTCATCTTTCTTGGGGGTGGGGTGAAGTTTTGACGGTTGGTTCAGCCACCTTTTTTGCCCTGCACATCATTTACACAGACATCATCACG
>ENA-OWPI01005070-OWPI01005070.1-marine-metagenome-genome-assembly--contig:-NODE-5070-length-10188-cov-10.731481_pt1 | contig 10188 bp, 10 predicted proteins | sample MGYA00238138_ERZ651775 | MGnify/ENA primary metagenome ERZ651775 (study PRJEB26906, sample SAMN06265043) | marine metagenome | isolation source: Helgoland LTER site | place: Germany:Helgoland, sampling...
CCCCACACCCCCCCCCCCAAATCCACCCGCGACCTCATTAACTTCAAGAACATACCCCCTTCCCGAAGTTAACGAACTTACGCGACAATCGAACCCCCCACCCGCAACTTATACTAACGTCCGTAACTTCGGGAACTTCTCGCGACTTTTGGAAAAAAAACGACGACGACAATTAAGAATCGGTTTTCTATTTCTTTACTTACGAGTGTTGCCGAGGGTGACTTTCGTTGATTAAGACGATTTACGGAGCAGAGGAAGTGTTGATACTCCTTTTTTGTTCGCGTTTGGGTACGAGTACTTGTTTTGAAGTGATGTCGTACCGCTTGAAAAGTGAAGTTAGGTATTCGGGATCTATTTTTTAATTTGTTGTAAAGACACATATATGTCAGGGCACAGGGGGGACACCTGCTTCCGTAAAAAACGGAAAATACACGATATATACTTCACTTTTTCAAAAACAAACCTTTCGCGCGCGCGGAAAGAGAGAGAGAGAGAGAGAGAAAGAAGGCGAGCGATGTCTTCGACGACGCGAGCGCGAGAGCGACGCGCGGGCGAGAGAAATGTATGGGACGTGATCGTGAATAACGACGATATTTGTTTCAAACACATTTTGCCGAGATTGAATCAAACTGATGTGAAATTCTTGTACGACGTGAACAGTGAAACGAGAGCGTTGATTAAGAGATCGTCTCGCAAGGGGGAGTTGAAAAAGAAGACGCTTAAAATTGAAGAAGGGAAGAAATGGATGTTGGAATTTGCGTGGGAGAATCGATCGTTGTGGCCGAGTTGGTGGAGCGAAAGAGATTTCTGCTGGAGAGTTGCTTTAACGAATAAACTCGAGTTGCTCAAGTGGATACGAGAGGAGAAAAAGTGCGAGTGGGATGAAGAGACGATTTCAATCGCAGCACGTCAAGGTAATCTGGAAATGGTAAAGTATTGCGTTGCAAATGAGTGTCCTATCGATGAGTTTGCGTGTGCAAATGCTGCCGAAGGCGGTCATCTCGAGTGCCTCAAATACTTACACGAAGAAGCCAAAGCGCCTTGGGATTGGAGAAGTGCCGCTTGGGCGGCTGCAAATGGTCATCTCCACATACTCGAATATCTTGTTGAGCGTAAGTATGATAAATATGACGCATATGCGTGTGAGTTTGCAGCCGAGAACGGCAACTTGGACTGTTTGAAGTACTTACACGAAACCGCCAAAGCGCCTTGGAACTATTGGGCCGTACAAGTAGCGCACGAGAACAAACATCCCGACTGTTTACAATACCTCCTCGACAACGACTGTCCATTACCAGACGGTTGGCGATACGAAAGAGGAACATTATACGACTCGGAATAATCGACGAGGAGTTCAGGACCGCGCGCGCGAGCGAGAAAAAAGAAAAGCCCGTCTATCGGAATACGCGGAGCAGAGAGACAAATACATAGATATGGTGCTAGAAACAGCTCAGAATTGAAATCGAGAGAAACACACATACAAAAAGCAAAAAGAAAACCTGTCATCACGCCGACTTCTCACGTTATTACTAACCGCAATACTATTGGCGCCCAACGTGGCTTAAAATTGCGCTGTGCTGATGGGAAGCGATGGATTTCACGTGGTATGAACGACAGATAGGAGTAGTTTTTCATTTTAAGTATATATCATTCTAAAGAAATAAAAGACATTGATATACACACGTCCTAAAGCCGCCGCACCCTTGTAATACTAAAGAGAGAAAGAGAGAGACACACAACAAAACACTCTACGCTCTCTCACTTCAACTCTCTCTCTCGAGGAATTCGACTCTAAACTTGGCCAACTCTTGCTGAACTTTCTCTCTCGCCTTTTGCAACCACATCTGGTCGGTTTCCTCCTCCTCCTTTTTCCTTCGTTTACTGTTTTCTCTTTCTTCTTCTTGGTCTTCTTGGTCTTCTTCTTCTCGTCGTTCGAACAGCGCGTTTAACGCGCTCGTCACACTCGAGTCCGTCGTCGTCTTCTCTAAAGCTTTCCTCTTCTTCTCTTTCAACTGCTCAAACTTCCGATCGTCTCTTTCCAACCACGCGCGTAACTCAATCTCTCTCACTTTCTCCTCCCTCTTTTTTGTCTCCATCTCCATCTCCATTGTACTCGTTCTGAGTTTCCTCTTCGCCACTCGAACTTCCGTCTCTCTCACCTGTCGTTCTTTTCGTTTCGCGACGGCGTCGAGAAAAAACACCAACTGTTGCAACTTTGCGTTGTTTTCCTTTTGCGTTTTCAGCTTCTCTTCCGCGCGGTCCACCGAGCGAGACAACGACTCCGCCGCGGAGACCAAGTTCTGGATCAGTTCTTCGTTCATCTTAAGAGCAGCACACAAACAGCTCTTTGTCGTCGTTAGTAATGGTGTGTGTGTTTTAGTGAGGCTTTTTGTTTTGCGCGTATTTTTTTCCCGAATACTTCATAAGAATCCTAAAAATGATGGGCGAAGAAGAAGACCAAGCAAAAGAAGGAGGAGGAGGAGGAAAAGAGGAGGAAAACGAAGAAAACGAAACCTTTAACAAAAACGACGACGAGAATGACGATCGATCCTCGAAAGAATATCACGAGAAGTGGAGCAAGTTTACCGAGGAAGAAATGCAGAAAATCCAACTCGAAGAGGCTGAGTTGAAGCGAGAGATGGAAAAACTGAGCGTCGCGAACGAGCTTGAAAAGAAGACGAAAAAAGCGCAGGAGGAGAAGAAACAAATGCTGCGAGAGGCGAAAGAGAGGTGGGAACACTCGGAGGAAAAGGAAATGTCGAGACGAGTGACGATTGAGAAAGAAACGGAGGTGACGAGAGCGATTCGCGCGGAGGAGTTGGAACAGAACTCGAAATCGTTGCACTTTCGCGAGGTTGCGAAATGTTCGTACGAGATTAAGAAGTGCGCGAAACCGATCAAGATATTCATCGAGAGCGCCAAGGATACGACGATTTCGTGCGCGGGGACCGTGAAGACGTCGACGATGGAGATTTGGAACTGTAGCAATTGCGAGATTACGTTCGAAAGCGGCGCGGCGTCGACAAAGACGACGCAAATAGACGAGTGTGAAAACGTTACGTTGTTGTTTCCATCGAGAGATACGATTGGATCGATTTATCACGCCACAACGAGTGGGTTATCGTTGGTATTTACAGATGAGAGCATGTTGGATGGGAAGAACATTCACGTCGTGGACGTGGATGATAACGATTTTAGGGAATTACAGAAGAAAGAGGAGAACGAAGAAAACAACGACGGAAGTAGTAGTAATAGCAGAGTCAGGCAGCACGTCACGAGGTTTGTGAACGGTAAAATTCTAACCGAACGCGTCATACGCGGTAAAGACGAGTTTCCAACGACAGCGAGAGAGCTCAACGCGAATTCCGTGGAAGAAGCCGAAGCAAAAGCGAAAGAGGAGAGACGCGCGGCGAATAAGGCGAAAGGTAACGAGGCGTTTAAAGCCGGTGATTACGGCTCCGCAATCGCGCACTACGAGCTTTCGCTGCAAGATACCGAGTTAGATTCGGATAAATCAATCGTTCACTCGAACAGAGCGGCGTGTTTCTTGAAGCTCGGAAGATTAGAAGAGGCTTTGAAAGAGGCTGAACGAAGCGTATCGCTGGACGAAAAGAACGTCAAGGGGAATTTTAGAGTAGGATTGGCTTTACACGCGCTCAAACGGTACGGGGAAGCCGTGAAAGCGTTGGAAAAAGCTCAGTCGCTTGAAAAGAAGAAGCAGAATAAAGACATAGAAAACGCAATCAGAATGGCTGAGTTCATGGGAAGAAAGCAAGCAGCAGAAACATCGGCGTAGATTTTTAGTAGAATTAGTAAAGAACACACAGAGACAGAAGAAAAGAAGCCCAAGTCGGAGAAAATTTAATGTCACATTAGATACGTACCAAAACAAACTCAAATACAGAAAAAAATTGCAGAAATGTCATACAAATGCTAACAGTGTTCGATTAAATGGCTATGTGAATCTATTTACCGCGTTTCGGCAAAAAGATGAAATTAATGTCGCGATTTGATTTTCTCTCTCCTCTCGTCATCACATTTCGTCTCTGAGAGCCCACTCGCTCGTACTTGCCACGTTTCGATCTTTCAGACTCAACGCCCACATGATGGCTGAAAACGCGTTACATTTCGTCGCATCCGCTTGGTACGCGAACACGCACCTCACCTGCTCTCCTCTTCTAACTATTTTTTCAATCTCCTCGTCCGGAATACTCTTCAAATACGTCAACAACGACTCGTCGATTTTGGCCTCGGGCCATTTGATGGAAATCAACGACCAATCTAAAAACTCTTGAAACGGTAACCTCACCGAATCTGAAATAATCACCGGCACGCATCCGGCAAAAAAGGTCTCGTACGTTCTCAACGTCCACGGCGATAAGCCTCTGGGAACGATACAAAACTTGCTATCTCCTAAAATCTCGGCGTACTTTGGCGTCCGACCCGAAATCGCGAGCAAATCGTCCGGATACTTTTTCGAAAGTTTCAACAACCGTTCTCTCGGGTGCGCTTTTACGTGCTTCTCGTCCCCTTTCAACGCTTGCCCATCTGGTACGGTCCCCGCAAACGATGCTAACTTTGTCCTCTTACTCGTTCTCTTGTTTGTTTCTAAATACGAATCTTTCCTACCGTCCATAAATCCCGGCAACACGACGTCCTTCCAAGGATCAAAATACGGCGCTAACGTTCTATACGGATCGGTATAAAACCCTTCCGGAGTTAAAAATATTGAGTTTGGTATTTTACACCGCCAATTCTTGTACAAAGTCGGCCCTCTTCCGCTCGGCCAGACGAAAACGTGATCTCTCCCCCCGGATTTCTTAATATACGGCAGCTTCTCGATGACGCCGTTCAACCTCTTCGCTAACTCGTCGTCGGTTAATCCCGCCCCGTTCGGCGGCGCGTCCAACATGCACTTCGGCCACCCCGGGAGGAAGAAAAAATCCGCATCCGAAGGATTCTCCGTCCTCAACTCTTTCGATTTCAGCAAGAAGTCCGCGATGTGCACTTGACTCCCGTACATCTTCATCCCGCACACTCCAGACTTGTACGCTTGCGTCTCTTTCCCTGGGAACAAGAGTTTCTTCACGTCCGCGTCGTTATACACGTATATTTTAATCGGTGGAGAGATGTCATCTTTAATAGATTCCTCCGCTCGAGATGGAGCCGCGTTGAAGACCTCTCGCCACGTCCCAAAAGCTGTCGCGGATATTCCAAACTGATTCGATGATGATGATGATGATGATGATTCCGAAGCAGCAGTTTTCTTCGCCGAAACTTCAACAAAGCCCCCTTTCGAGGACACCGAAAAATGAATACAAAAAAGACAACAAAAAAGAAGCGTAAGAGAACAACTGCTCTTCCGCCGAAAAGCTCTCATCTTTGTCTTCTTTGTCTTCTTTGTCTTCTCTTCTCTCTCTCTCTCTCTCTCTCTGATGTGTTGTGCGGCGTAAAAATCTTTCAACGCTCCCTTACAAAAAATTCTGCAACAAACAGTTTAGGGTATACAACCCTAACCTCTTATCCAGCCCTCTCCTCTCTCCGTTTTGTTTTTATCCAAAATCTTTACTTTTTATATCCCCAAGCGCGTATACGCGCATATACGCGAGGTAAAGAAGTCAGAGAGAGAGAGTTTAGAGAGATTGAAAGAGAGAGTGTGTGTGTGTATTTATTATTCTTCTTTTTCTGAGAGAAAAGAGGTAAAAAGCAATACTATATATAATAGCAGAGAGGAATGATGATGATGAGTTCTTTACCGATGGTGTCCTCGAGACTTGATGACGCGAGTACGACGACGAGTAGTGCTCTGAACAACAGAAGAAGAAGAAACACGAAGACGAACCTAAACAAGAAAACGAATAAAACATATACGACTATTACGAGGTGTCAAACGTCGCAAACGGCGTCGTTTACGCCCAAAGGGGCGAAAATTTCCGGCGTCGGGAAGGCGTTGCCGAAGAAATTCATCACCAACGACGACCTCGCCAAGTTGGTGGAAACCAACGACGAGTGGATACGCACGCGAACCGGAATTGGGAAAAGACACGTGATTTCTGGAGATGAAACGTTGACATCTTTAGCCGCGGAAGCTTCTCTTGGTGCTTTGAAAATGGCCAACGTGAACCCAGAAGATATTGATTTAATCATCGTCGCGACGAGTTCGCCGGACGACTTGTTCGGGTCGGCGTGTTTGTTACAAAGCGCGATTGGCGCGAAAGGCGCGTTGGCGTACGATTTAACCGCCGCGTGCTCGGGATTTGTCGTTGGATTAGTCAACGGTATGCATTTCATCAGAGGAGGTGGGTATAAAAACGTGCTCGTGGTTGGAGCGGACGTTTTGAGCAGATACGTGGATTGGCGAGACCGAGGGACGTGCATTTTGTTCGGCGACGGGTGCGGCGCGGTTGTGTTAACCGCCACGGAAGAGGTGAGCGAGTGCTCTTTGTTAGGTTTTGACATGCACAGCGATGGGTCGCAGAATCATCACTTGACGGCGAAAGTGTGCGGAGCGAAAGTGGGGAAAGTCTGGGAGTCCGATTCAGAAGCCGGCGAACGCACGGCGTACGAAAACATTGGCATGAACGGCCAAGACGTGTTCAAATTCGCCGTTAGGGCGGTACCGATGACCATCAAAGAGAGCTTGAAAAACGCAAACATGCAACCAGAGGAAATCGATCACTTAGTTTTGCACCAAGCGAACCAAAGAATCATCGACGCCGCCGCGCAAAGGTTAGGTCTAGGAGACGATAAAGTGGTCTCGAACATCGCGGAGTACGGGAACACCTCCGCGGCCTCCGTCCCGTTGGCTTTGTGCGAAGCCGTCGAGAGTGGGAAGGTGAAGAGAGGTGACGTCGTCGCCATGGCTGGGTTCGGTGCCGGTTTGACCTGGGCCTCTTGCTTGTTGAAATGGTAAGAAAGAAGACTACTACTCATTATCGGATGCTTGCGTTGAATACTAATAAAATTTACTACTACTCCGTTTTGCCTTAAAAATTTTACATCATCATACAGTTACTCACACTCTTCATAATAGTTTATGAATACGATGCCACCACCACCACCACCACCGATAAAACCAACTCCCGGGCAAAACTCCATCGCGTTAACTCGAGTGAAGCAATCCTCAAACTCTTATTCTGACTTATTCTCCGAGGATAAGAAGAACAACACCAAATCTGTCGCCGTGTTGAGCTTGACGCGATGCGAGTTGAAACTCTTCCCGAAATTTCACGACGAACACGAATACATCTCCCCCGGGCACGCGCACAACGCGACCAGATGTCAAGTGGAACGAACAACAAACGCAGCATCAATGAGTCGTAATTTTTGCACGGCGATTATTGCCAACAGCGGGAGCGTGTTTAAACGGAACGTAAAGTTTGCAAACGAGACGGCGGCTTTGGGGAAGACGAACGCGAGCATTCCTCGAGACGACGACGAAGAAGAAAACGAAGAAAACGAAGAGGAAGAGGAAAATGGAAAGAAGAAACGAAAAAGAACGACAACAACAGATGATAGAAAACATCGAAAACACGAAACAGAAATGATTGAAGCGTTTGAAGGACAGGAGTTCGAAATCATGTGCTTGAAAATTAGAGAAGTAGGAGAAGCGGGAGGACAGACGGAGGAGCAACGCGTGGCGACGGTAGACGCGACCGGGAGGTTGACGGTGTGTAAAGTTCCCAAGACGAAAGTTGCAGATGATGATGAAGAAGAGGAAAAAGCGGAGTTGTTATATAAAGCGACGCCGAAGATGTATAAAGAATGCGAGACATTCGAAACGCTTGGCTCTCCAGGTTGGGCTGGACTCTCGTTTTGTCCTCTCGAAGAAAACAACATCGCCGTGTGCAAATTGTGGACTCGCACGATCGATTGGTTCGAGCAAGACCGAGTCGTTCGAACGAATAATTTGTTAGAGTCACCGACATCTATCGCGCACATGGAAACGCCACATTCTGGACGCTCGGTTTTATGTATAGGAGAGAACAACGAAGTGGTCGTGTACGACCACAGAGTCGATAAGAAGAACGGCGAAGTTGGTCGCGTGAAGCAAGTCGCAAGCGACAACGCGAGGCACCAAATCCAAGCGTTGGAACCAGCGAAATTTTCTGGCAATTCAGTCTTGTGCTGCGCTGGGAAAGAGAGAACGGTATCTGTGGTCGATCCGAGAAAATGGACGGCGAGGTACAGGTGGAAGAATTGCGCGAAATACGAAGTCACTGGATTATACGCGCCTCGCACAATCGAAGGCTTCGTGTGCGTCGCGTCGTTGGATTATGAAATTTTATGCGGCAGTTACGAAAAAGGGAAATTGGGTGGCGGGTTTACGTTTCGAAACGACGCGAGAGTAGTTGGCATTGGAGGCGCAAAATTTGGAGATAAAAGCGACGTCGTGTGTACGTGGACGGATACGGGAAAGCTCACCGCCGCAAAGATTTCCGTAGCATCATCGGTATCGACAGAAGAAGATTTAAAAGTAAAGTAGGTAGAAACTCGTTGTAGATGTAGGTTGACTATAGTTAGAGGGGAAGTCATGTGATGTGTGTGTATTTCTTTCTTAGTGTCAAAATAGAGAAGTACTAAATTAGCGCTTGCAAAACTCCGAAACGAACCGGTGGAACAATCGCACTTTGTTTGCATACATCTCTTTCTTCTCTACATCCAACGCGACGTCGAAATCCTTATCGCCGTCGACTACTAAAACCGGCACAAACGGGAACGTCTTCTTCCCGCTCAGCGTAATCTCGATGAATTTGACCATATCCTTCAACTCTTCCGGTACATTCTCGGTTAACTCTTTCGGCGCCGACGCCGTTCGATCGTCCTCTCGAAACCAATTCTCGTGTTTCTCGTGCAACTGCTGCAAATACTCCAACGTCACTCCACTCTCCTCTCCTCGACTTCGAAATCCTAACCGTCTTTTACACGTCTCCGGAGACGCTCGTAAATACACAAACGCGTCCGGTACCAACGACTCGTCCCCTAACGCGTCGAACCAACAGTTATACAAATGAAACTCCATATTCGTCAGCCACTTCGCGTCCATCAACGAGTCCACGAAGACTTTCCTGTCGCTAAATATGGAACGTTCGCACACTCGAAATCGACTTTGATTATTCTCATTTTGTGCCTCAAAATCTTTCGACGCGTTGTATTGCAAACATCTCGTGATGAACACATAGTTCTGAAACGTATACGCGTACCGTTCTGGTTCCTTATAAAACGCGTCCAACACGTTATTCTCGCCTTCGACGCTCGCGCCCGGGATTTTCTGCCAACTCTCCACCGGTTCCGGAACCACGAACGCTTCTTTCTTCAGCGAAGAACTCTCGCCTCCAATCACTTCAAAGAGGAACGTAGATTTCCCGGAGGAGATGTTCCCTTCCACGCACAACGTCAAGCCTCTGTTTTTCTGGTTTACAAACGCGTCTTCCGTGCTCGCTACTGGATGATGACTATTGTTGTTCTCGTTGTTGTTGTTGTTGTTACTGCTATTATTACTGCTATGAAAATTACTCGTACAAAACTTGCTCCTCTCGATCCGCGTGTACCTCTGTTTCGCCATTCGTCTCAACTCTCTGGTCGTTTGGTACGCGCGGACAAACTCGTATCTGTTCCTCGGCATCCTCGTCGTCGTCATCGCGCGAGGAGGGGAGGAGGAGGAATAGAAGGAGGAGGACATCGAACGATGCATCGTCGAATTCGACGACGCTGATGATTTTTCTGGAGAAGAAGAAGAAGAAGAAGAAGAAGAAAAAGAAGACGCGCTATACCAGCGCGGCTGAAGGCGTTCAAGTTTTTGGAAAGTTTGTTGTCGTGATAGAAGTAAACGAGCGAGAGTTCTTTCAGCGTTCTTCGGTCTACTCATGGAAGTGCAAATGAGTGCAAATGAGAGAGAGAAGGGAGAACGCGAGAGCACATTTTTGGCGATTTCAAAATTTTTCTTTTCTTTTTTTTTTTAACGAAACGACTTGACAGTCTCTTCGAAACTCCTCTTTTTACCACATACATGAGATCACACATGCGAGTTGTTGTTGTTCTCGATTATTATTTACCAACTCGTTTTAGTACTACTACTACTACAAATAATAACAACTACAAGTAATGAGACGAAAGAATCCACATCCGAAAAGAGCGGTGAACGCGAGGACGGTTTTGAAGGGAGAGAAAGAAGAACCTTTGGTGTTG
>ENA-OWPI01005071-OWPI01005071.1-marine-metagenome-genome-assembly--contig:-NODE-5071-length-10184-cov-1.927773_pt1 | contig 10184 bp, 9 predicted proteins | sample MGYA00238138_ERZ651775 | MGnify/ENA primary metagenome ERZ651775 (study PRJEB26906, sample SAMN06265043) | marine metagenome | isolation source: Helgoland LTER site | place: Germany:Helgoland, sampling...
CCCCAAAACCCCAAAACCCCATTAATATGAATTATCTGACTTAAGTTAATCAAAATATAAAATTTGATTCATGGAGCCATACATTTACGGTATAATTGCGGGCGTTTTTGTTTTGATGATTCTCATCTGCAAATGTAAAATCTTAGGTCGAAAGAACCCCCACAAACCAGACATGACTGGCAAAGTCATAATAATCACAGGCGCCAACATCGGCCTCGGCCTGGAGTCCGCCAAGCAACTTGTGAAATTAAATGCCACCATAATCATGGCTTGCAGGTCAGAATCAAAAGCCCTTGCGGCTATAGACGAGGTGAAAAAAAGCTTAAAACCCACAAAGAAAGGTGCCATTAACGTTAACTCCAATTTTGATAACATCTCATTTTTGAAACTTGACCTCAACGATTTGAACTCAGTCAAGACGTTAGCTTAAGAGTTTAAATCAAAATTTTGCAGGTAAGTAAATTTATTTATATTTTTTTTCTTTGTGATCAATACATAAAAAATCACTGAAATAGAATGCTGAAAATTTTTTTTAATTTTTTTGTTAACTAAATTACTTATTGCGTTAAGATTATCATTGCACCACAAAATCTTATCAAATTTCTTCTCAAATTCATTTGTCTTAACTACAATTTTATTTTTTAATTGAGTTATTTTATTAATTTTCTGATTTAAATGAATGTTAACATTTTTTTTTCGAGAAATTTTTTTGCATTCTCGCACCATCCTCTCATACCCATGCCTTCGTTAGGGTAAATTGACTCAAGATCATCAATTTTTCCTAGTTTTTTCCTTCTTGCAGCTAAAACTGTATCTAAAAATTTATATTTTTTATTTAGATTTGCTAATAATAACAACCATCCATCTTCAAGAGATATACCTTTTTTTAGGCATACCCATTATTTTACTGATGAATTTTTTAAAAATAACAGCTTTTAGTCTTATGCTTTTAGCCTTAAACAGCTGCAAAGACCAGCCAAAGGATAGCAATTCAGAGCAAATTGAAACAGAGGTTAAACAACCTTTTACTGTTCAGTTTGATGCAGATAGTGCATACCGATATGTGCAAGAGCAAGTTGATTTTGGACCGAGAGTTCCTGGTTCTTCTGCACATGGCAAAACGGCAAGGTATTTAGAACAAAAACTTGCCCAATTTTGTGACACCGCTTTCACTCAGTATGGGTCTATGAAGGGTTCAAAAGGTCAAAACGTAGCCATTAATAATATTATAGGTTCTTTTGGTCCTAAAAAATCAAAACGTATTTTGCTATGCGCCCATTGGGATACACGCCCTATGGCAGATCAGGATGCTAAAAATCCAACTACGCCGGCCGACGGTGCTAATGATGGAGCGAGTGGAGTAGGTGTATTGTTAGAGCTTGCACGTCAATTGCAAGTTCAGCAACCTGATGCGGGTGTAGATATTATTTTCTTTGATGCAGAAGACATGGGAGATAGCAAAGGAGAAGCAACTACTTGGTGCTTGGGTTCGCAATATTGGTCCAAGACGCCCCACAAACCAAATTATGTAGCTCGCTTTGGTATATTACTAGACATGGTAGGAGCAGAAAATGCCACCTTTGCCATAGAAGGTAATTCATGGTTATTTGCCCAACCCTATGTAAATCTGGTTTGGCAAACAGCAAATAGTTTAGGTCACAGCAAGCACTTTTTATATAATCAAGGAGGTCAGTTAATAGACGATCACTTGTATATTAACAAGATAAGAGGCATCCCGACGTTAGATATTATTCATTACGAGCCATCTGGCAGCGGTTTTGGTGACTTTTGGCACACACATGACGACAATATGAGCGGCATAAGTAAAAGCACGCTGAAAGCTGTTGGAGAAACGGTTTATAAGGTGGTAATGGATTTGTAATAGTTGGGTTACAACCAACTTCTGCTGGTCAATGCTTGGACTAGCTAAATTTTAATCAAAACCGATTTCTAACAAAGCATATTTATAACATCCCGTTCACAAAATCACTTAAGCCGCTTTCTTTTTTGAGTCCTTTGAAAAACCATGCAACAGTTGCATGATGGGTTCATCTTGCAATGAGATCATTGGGTCGACTAAAAGGATCTGATGCATACGAATAAGCAACTGAAAATTGATCAAAAATCACACCTAATGACCCAGAGATGTAATCTGTATTTCTGTATTCACCGTAATAAGAATGAAGCCCCAATCCTAGTTTTACAAACTTATATTGCCCACTTATGTGATAATCTAATGAGGACAGTTTAGATATCTGTTGAAAGGCGATTAGTCCGCTAATTCGTATATCTTTTAATTTTTTGGAATAGCCTACGAAACCATTGTAACTGGCGTTTACATTGTAGGTAGAACTAAACATTTTATAGCTTGGCTTATTAAGTTGGTAGGAAGAAACTCCCGCTACAAAGCCGTGGTAATATGCGGCAGCACCAATATCTAATGTGAAGTATCTTCCAGTATTATTTCCTGTTAAATTAGGGTCGGGTCCTACGGGGGTATTAATGCGATTAACATCAAAGCTCTGTTGATTAAAGCCCAACGAAGTACCAACTTTAAGTTCTATGTCTCCAGTGTTAAGCGCATAGTTTACATCAGTTTTAACCTTGTTTTCTTTTGTTAAACCAAAGGACTCTGTACAATAAGCTAATCCAATTCCTAATCCATTTTTAAGATTGTAATTAGTAAGCATAGACATTAATATTGGGTTGTTGTCCAATTGGGGCCATTGGTTGTAGTAATTGAGTTGCACTCCCATATCACTTTGTGTGCCCACAAGAGACGGATTAAATGAATTAAGGTCATTGGTTTTTTGGGTAAAAATGTAATCTTGGCTAAAACCTACTAACGTGCACAATGCAGCTATCTGTAATAAAATAATTCGTATCATGCTTTGTAATAATGGTTTTCTCATTTTTAATAAACGACGATTAGTAGACTCAGTGGTCTACTAAAAAGTTGCACTAAGCTACAGGCAACGCCTCAAATCAAAACTAATATTTAGGTTTTTTGTCGTTATGCAAACAAAAACTATCCTCGATAAATCAAAAATGCCGTGTATGCTACATAGCAAACCAAGAAGAAAATCCCAGTGGGCTTGCCTATTTGATTTTTTGCTTTTCCGGTCAGGAGACTAAAGATAATAAGACATGATGCGGCAAGCAAGACTAGAATATCTGTATTAATGACAGGGTCATATTTCATAGGACTAATCATTGCACTAAGCCCCAGAACCCAAAGCAAATTAAAAATATTGGAACCTATTACATTAGCAACGGCTATGTCTGTATTCTTTTTCATGGCGGCTACTGCCGAGGTAACTAGTTCTGGCAAGGAGGTTCCAATGGCAACTATCGTAAGTCCAATTAAGTTTTGGCTAAGACCAAATTGCTCTGCAATAGCAATCGCACCATCTACCACCCATTTTCCACCTAAAAAGAGAGCGACAATTCCCAAAGAAATAAATAAAATGGATTTACCCATAGGCAATACTTCGTCTGGCGCGTCTTCTACCATATCGGCCCTGCCTTCTTTTGCAAGTTTTACAATGTACAGCATAAAAAGGCCAAAGAACAGAATAAGCACTACTCCGTCTAATTGACTGATTATTAAATTATAGGTAGGATTAAAGATAGGTGCGTTCGCTAAGAAAGCTACGAGTAAAACGGCAATGATGGAATAAGGTATTTCAGAAAATATGGTCGATTCTTTGATGGTAAGCGGATAGATAAATGCAGCTACGCCCAGTATAAGTAGTATGTTGGCAATGTTAGATCCTACGACATTACCGATAGCTATTTCTGAAGAACCGCTCATACTGGCAATTACGTTTACAATAAGCTCAGGCATGCTTGTGCCCATGCTCACAATAGTAAGACCTATAACCAAGTCAGATACATTGTATTTTTTAGCAACAGAAGCAGAACCAGCAACAAGCCAATCAGCACCTTTTATGAGCAATACAAAACCAATGGCAAAAAGTACGTATGTTATCATATGTTGCAGCAAATATGATAAAACCCTTTTAGTAATGGCGTCTAAATATTCTTATATCTCTTTTGATATCTATTAAAAAGCCAAGTATTAGCTATGGAAAACGGAACAAAAAGAAGGATTTCAAGTGATCTTATCTGATTTGAGGGGTAAATAAACGAGCCGTAGTGCTAAACATTTGTCAGTTTTATACGTTTGCACTTGTATATCAATCTGATGAGAATTAATATTTTAGCTGTTACCGTTTTTCTATCCTTGTCTGTATTTGCCCAAAAATTTACGCTAAGCGGGAGGGTAAAAGACGCAGCAAATGGAGAAACGTTAATAGGAGCATCAATTTTAGTAAAAGGCGGTGGTGGCGCAGTGACTAATGAATACGGATTCTATTCTATAACTCTAGAAGCGGGGTCGTATGAAATTACCTACAAGTATCTTGGTTACGAAACGGTTGTTGAAAATGTGAATCTAAACAAAGAGATTACCCGAAACATAGAGCTGGGAATAACCTCAAACGAAATAGGTGTTGCATTGGTTAGTGCAAAAGCACTTGAAAAAAGGGTAGAAAACAAACAGATTAGCGTGGTTAAAATGGAAACCTCTAAAATAAAAGAGATTCCTGTTATTTTTGGGGAGGTTGACATTCTTAAAACGATCACATTACTTCCAGGTATCCAATCTGCAGGAGAAGGAAACAGTGGGTTTAATGTGCGCGGTGGTTCTCAAGATCAGAATTTAATACTACTTGACGAAGCAACGGTTTATAATGCATCTCATTTGCTTGGTTTTTTTAGTGTTTTTAATGGCGACGCAGTAAAAGGTCTGGAGGTATATAAAGGAGGTATTCCTGCCAAGTACGGCGGAAGACTTTCATCCATAGTAGACATTAAAATGCGTGACGGTAATGCGAAAAGATATTCGGCGGTTGGTGGCATTGGAACTATATCCAGTCGGTTAACACTAGAGGGGCCAATTGTAAAAGATAAGTCTAGTTTTATGATAGCAGGGCGCAGAAGTTATGCTGACGTATTCTTACCTTTTGCTCCAGCCGAGGCGATACGAAACAGTAAGCTTTATTTTTATGATTTGAACCTGAAAGCAAATTATGATTTGAGTGATAAAGATAGGTTGTATGTAAGTGGTTATTTCGGAAGAGATGTTTTGGGTCTAAGTGAATTATTTGCCATTAATTGGGGAAATGCTACGGCAACCTTAAGGTGGAATCACTTGGTAAATGATAAAATGTTTGTCAACACTTCTTTGGTATACAGTAACTTCAACTACGGTGTAGACATTAAGTTTGCTGAAAACGCAAGCTTTGGACTTGACCAGTACATTAAAGATGTAGATTTAAAATCGGATTGGACCAATTACATAAGCCAAAAAAGTAAACTAAATTTTGGAGCTCAAGCAATTTACCATCGATTTAATCCTGGTTTGTTCGCGGCAAATAATGATGAATCTCGAATTATTTTTAACGATGTGCAAATAGAAAAACGAAAAGCGCTTGAAAGCGGCTGGTATGTTGACCATGAATACAAACAAAGCTCAAGATTTAACTTTAGGTATGGCATACGTCTTTCTACATTTTCAAATATTAGCGGTTCAGAGTACACTTATTTCAAAGATGCCAATTATAAACCTATTGATTCGCTTACGGTAACAGATTCTTTTTCTGGCATGTACAATACCTATGCAGGGTTAGAGCCTCGAGCGTCCATAAGTTATAACCTAACAAATAGTCTTGCAATAAAAGGATCTTATAACCGTACATTCCAGTACATTCAACAAGCGTCAAATACAGCTTCCGCTTTTCCTACAGACCAATGGTTTAGTGTAAATCAAAATATTAAACCGCAACGTGCAGATCAGGTTGCATTAGGATTATTTAAAAATTTTGAAGTCAAAAAGATAGGCAGCTTAGAAACCTCTGCAGAGGTGTACTATAAGTGGATGAATAATCAAATAGATTATAGAAATGCTGCTGTTATTGCTTTCAATGAAAATCTAGATGGCGAGCTGTTAACAGGTAATGGTATGGCATACGGAGCCGAGTTTTATGTAGCTAAGACAGAAGGCAAATCGTCTGGATTTATTTCATATACATGGGCTAAAACACTCAGAGAAATTCAGGGAATTAATTTTAACAATCCTTATGTCGCTAATTTTGACAGAAGACATAATTTATCCTTTGTATTTACGCAAAAGTTTACCAAGAGACTATTAGCAACAGCTTCTTTTGTGTATTCTTCAGGTCAACCACTCACTACTCCGGTTAGCAAATATTATTACGAAGGAAGTTGGATATCAGAGTATGGTGAACGAAATAATTACAGGGTGGTAGGTTATCATAGGGCCGATTTGGGGGTAACTCTTAAAAATAAAGAAAAGCCCGGCAAACGACTAAAAAGTAATTGGAATTTTTCGGTTTACAATATTTACAACAGGGCTAATCCGTATGCTATTTATTTTAGAACGATTGTAGATACAGATTTGGATAGAAATCCTGGAGCTGTCTCTGGAAATACCGCAGCGTTTCAGACTACCCTTTTTAAAATTATACCAGCGATTACTTGGAACTTCGAATTTTAATAGCAAATAGCATGAAAAAACTAATCCTAATAATATCGTCAGCATTTCTATTTATAGCTTGTGAGAGAATAGTTGAAGTTGAAATCCCTAATGCAGACCCTAAGCTTGTTATTGAAAGCCAAATCACAACAGTAAATGATTTCTGGAGAGTTAGACTTACACTTTCGCAGCCTTATTTTGATCAAGATAGCGCTGATGGCCTTTCTAGTGCCGTAGTCACCATATCTGGAACAAATGGAAGTTTTGTCTCGCTGTTTCATCAAGACACTGGAATGTTTGTTTCGGCTGACTCTCAACGATGCATGGTAGGCGAAACATATACGCTTACCGTCGTGTATAATGGCGTTACCTATGTTGCGGCTGAGCAAACCCCAGATGCCAACCCAATAGACACCATAGCATCTTACTATCTGCCTGACAATAATGGATTTATTACAAAAGGGTATTACGTTTTTATTCAAGGAGTAGAGGCTAGTCCGGAACCGGGCGACTACTATCTTTTTAAAGCATATAGAAACGATACTCTTAAAGATGATTTTGGTCCGTTGTTGGACGATGATCAGTTCGGTTCGGTTTCGTACTTGAATCAAAATTTTGACATATTTAACATCGTTCAGGAACTAGCATTGGGTAAAACACCAAGACCATTTCCATTTGTGGTTGAGCCTACGGATACCATAAGAGTTGAGCAGTATGCTGTAAACCAAAAATATTATCAGTTTTTAGTTGATTTAAATGCGCAACAAAGCAGATCGGGCAGCCCGTTTGATTCACCGCCAGCCAATTTAAATAATAACATCAGCAACGGAGCACTAGGTTATTTTTCGGTGGTCAATAAGGAGGAGGCTCAGATCATTGTCGAAGAATAGACTTTAAAGCAAAAAGCGCTATTTCCTCAGCTTATCCAAAAGGTGGTTAAGTGTTTCATATTCACCCGGAGTCAAGTGACTATGTTCTTGTATAATTTGGTTAACAACAACGTTTAATTCCGCTAGGATTTTTTGTCCTACCTCAGTTATGGATATATCAACCTGTCTTTTGTCGTGACAACTTGTTTTTCGCTGTACTAGTTCTTTATCGTCTAGCTTGTCTACAAGGCGACTGGCGTTCGACATTTTGTCAACCATTCGGGTCGTAATTTCATTAATGGAAACAGGTACAGGGTGCTGACCTTGCAAAATTCGGAGTACATTAAATTGCTGCAAGGAGACGTTAAAATCTCGTATTGCAGAATTTAATAGACCCGACAAATAGCTGTTGGTAAAGGATATATTGACAATGACTTTTTCTGCTTCATTGCTAAATTTTTCTTGCTTTATCAGATCCTCTATGCTCATCCGTTCTTTCTAGTTGTAAATGCAAATTTGACAAAAGTTTACCGATGTATTGATACATTCTGTCAAAGACTTCAATTAAGTAAGTGTAATATGAAAAAAAACCAAAGATAATTGCGTCTGTTTATCAAATGCAATGTCCAGAATACTGTCACTCCTAATTTTCTTCATAATCTTTTTTGCCTTAGATGTTTATGTTTTTCAAGGGTATAAATTAGTAGTGAAAAAATGGATACCAAATCTCAGTTTAGTCTTCCATGTTATTTATTGGGCTATTCCTGTTATTTTAATCGGATTATTAATTGGAACTATGGTTTTTTCGGAAAATCCGACCAAAAGCAAGCTCTTTATGTGGTCTGCCAGTATTTTATTCGGCATTTTCATTGCTAAATTTGTGTGGCTTATTTTTATTATTTTGGATGATGTGCTGAGATTGATAAAGTATTCAGGTAATAAAATAATTGTTGGAGGAACTCCTGTTAAGTCCATTAGTAGATCAGAGTTTATAATTACAACCGGAGCCTTTTTGGCGGGAAGCCTTTTTAGCGGACTGGTATATGGTATAGCAAGCGGTGCTCATAATTACCAAGTGCATCGCAAAATGTTAAAGCTAAAAAACCTTCCAACTGCTTTCAAAGGATTTAAAATAGTTCAAATTTCAGATGTGCACTCGGGTAGTTTTTGGAGTAAAGAAGGGGTAAAAAGGGGCATACAAATGATACTGGATTTGAAACCCGATGCTATATTTTTTACGGGAGATTTGGTAAATAGCACATCTGCAGAGTTCGATTCCTTCAAAGAAATGTTTAGCCAATTGCAAGCCCAATACGGGGTTTATTCGGTACTGGGTAATCATGATTACGGAGATTACTACAGGTGGCCAGATGCCAATGGGATTACCAAAGAGCAAAACTTACAAAAACTCCTCGACCATCACAAATCAATGGGTTGGAATCTGTTGATGAATGAAGGTAAAATCATAGAAAAAGAAGGGCAAAAACTGGCCATACTGGGTGTTGAAAATTGGAGTGCTCATCCTCGTTTTCCTAAATATGGTGACCTGAGCAAAGCATACTCACAAGTAGAGAACATAGAAAATAAATTATTGCTGTCTCACGACCCTAGTCATTGGCGAGCAGAGGTATTAAAAGACTACCCGAGTATAGATGCTATGTTTGCTGGACATACCCATGGTATGCAATTTGGTATTGACACTAAATTTTATAAATGGAGTCCGGTAAAATACCAATATCCGGAGTGGGCAGATTTATACGAAGAAAATGGCCAGTATCTTTACGTAAACAGAGGCTTTGGATATCTGGGGTATCCTGGTAGATTGGGTTTCTTACCCGAGATTACATTGTTTGAGCTGGAAGTAGGATAGAATTTAAAGAGCTACAGCGGAAAGCTTAGCTAGAACAAGTTCAGTTAAGAACGCTGGATTTTCTTCTAGCATATTACCTACCACTACTACATCTGCTCCCGCAGCAAATACTGCTTCTGCATCCTCTCTGGTTTTGATACCACCGCCCACTATTACAGGAACGTGTATTTCGTTTTTTACGGAAGCTATAAGAGTCGGCGATGCGTGCTGGTTTGCTCCGCTTCCACAGTCTAAGTATATCAGTTGTTGGCCAAGTTGGCAACCTGCTAATGCTGTTGCTGCTGCTATGCCTGGTTTGTCTTGTGGTATGGGTGTGGTGCCGCTTATATAGGATACGGTTGTAGTTCTGCCCCCGTCTACTAATATATAGCCAGTAGAAAGTATCTCCAAACCAGATCGCTTGAGTTTATGTGCGGACTCTACATGTCTGCCGATGAGTAAATCAGCATTCCGTCCACTTATAAGACTAAGTAATAATATAGCATCAGCTTTCTTATCTATTTGATTAGGGCTACCTGGAAAAATAATGAGAGGCTTATCGGTTCTTTTTTTCAAGCCCGCCAAACAGCTGCTCATATTTCCGTCAGTAACTAGGCTTCCACCTACAAAAATGAAATCTACTTGATTAAAATGAGGATGAAAAACAAGTGCATCCAATTGTGAATCTTCGGAGCAATCTGGGTCAATAAGCACCGCCACCATTTTTTGGTTTGCGCTTGATTTTGACGTTATTTTTTGTAATATGCTAATAATCTTTCTGTTGTGAAATATGTAGTTTTACCAACTCCAAATTCAAGTTTATTTAAAAAAATTGGGCTGATTTATGTTATCAACACTGCAAATCTCTTTAAAATAAGTCATCGAAAAAAATTTATTAAACTTGTGT
>ENA-OWPI01005073-OWPI01005073.1-marine-metagenome-genome-assembly--contig:-NODE-5073-length-10182-cov-11.594755_pt1 | contig 10182 bp, 8 predicted proteins | sample MGYA00238138_ERZ651775 | MGnify/ENA primary metagenome ERZ651775 (study PRJEB26906, sample SAMN06265043) | marine metagenome | isolation source: Helgoland LTER site | place: Germany:Helgoland, sampling...
AAGAATCATATCGGGTGATGCTACTTGAAGAGAGTCAACGTTAATTTGATAACGCTCGACATAATCAGAAGCGCTAACAGAGAGTTTCTCAGTTAAGCGCTCATTCTGTATACGCAAGGCAATGACCACATCGGCATCTTGGAGTGCTATATTTAATTCGGGTTCAAAATTGCCAATTGGATTCTCAAGAAAGGTCTTGCAAAGATCTGGATGGCCGCAGAATGTAATACTCTTAAAACCTACGATCTGAATAGCCTCAAGAAAAGAGCTAACAACTCTTGAATGATCAAGATCACCAACTATTGTGATTTTTAAATCCTTAAATGCTTCTTTAGATTCTCGAATAGTCATTAGGTCAATTAAGGCTTGTGATGGATGAGCAACTGATCCCTCTCCTGCATTAATAAACTGCATGCTAGAGAATTTTTTAGCGAGGTCATGAATTACAGATTCAGGGTGTCGCAAGATACATAAATCTACTCCCATCAGCATCATTGCTTCAATGGTATCTTCCAAGGTTTCTCCTTTTTGAATAGAGGAGTTCTCAATATTAAAATCTAAAAACTTAGCGCCAAGATTGCAAGCAGCTATTTCAAAAGATAGTTTAGTGCGTGTGCTTGGTTCAGAAAAAATAGATGCGACCTTTTTATCGGGAAAAAGATTTTCATGTCTATATTCATGTAAATCACCTGATTTGAAGCTATTGGCAAGCTCAATTAACTCTAAAATATCTTGTTCAGTTGAGCCGGTGAGATTAAGAAGATTATGAGACATTAATTTGTAATAGATAAAATTGCATCCATCTCAATGCTGACTTCTTTGGGTAACTTCGAAATCTCTAAAGTTGCTCTTGCGGGAAACGGCTCAGAGAATCTAGAAGCCATTATTGAATTGACTACATCAAACTTAGAAAGATCAGTTAAATAAATGGTGAGTTTCAGAATATGGTCTAGAGTGCCTCCAGCTTCTTGGCATATAGCCTCAAGGTTATCTAAGACCTGGTTAGTCTCATCCTCAAACGTAGCATTATTTAATTGGCCGTTTTCAGGGTTTAAGGGTATCTGTCCAGAAATAAAAACTACATCGCCCCATTGGACTGCTTGAGAGTATGGGCCTATTGCAGCCGGTGCTTTACTTGTAAATATTGGTTTTTTCATTTTTTGATTTGGTGTCATTGATAATTCTTGAGCAACTGGTTACATACTTTAGAGACCTCAATTTTATCATTAATTTGCTCAAGGACTCTGCATTTAATACTTCTGCCTCTACAATAAATTCGATAATCTTTGCATCAATATCTCGGCTATTGATATTTACAATATTGAGATTTGCTTTTGTAAATGAAGATGCAATATCAGCCAAAATACCTGGCCGATCCTCCGCATGAATCTTTAGATGACCTGTGTAATGCCTCTCAACTTTATTTGTTCCCCAGATTGCTGACAAATATCTTGCTGACAAAGTATTGCTTCTGTGAGGAGTTACTTGCCCGCAACGAGAATGATGTATCACTATGCCGCGGTCTGTATCTGAATGCGCGGTAATTGGATCACCATGAATTGGCATGCAGCATTTAGCATAAATTACAGATACTCCTTCAATCTGATGATCTGCTAGCACCATAGCCTGAATGCTTATTGATTTATCTTTGGATATATTTAACCCTTCAAAAAATCGTTCTGCTACCAGTGCACCAGTTTTCTTTCCTGAGCCGAGATCTGTTAATAGTGCGCTGAGAGACTTCACTCCTATGACTTCTAAAATTCTAGACAATGCTTTGCCCGGATATTCTGCAAGACTAATCCCACCTCTTTTTAATTCTGTTTCAAGCATTAGCTTTCCAGCTTTTCTAGCTTGAGATGTCTTTTGACTTCTCAAGGCTGAACGAATGGAAGAGCGCGCCTTGCTTGTTACTACAAAATTTAGCCAGTCTGGGCTAACTTCATGCTCATTAGATCTGATAATTTCTACAGATTGACCGCTTTCAAGCTGAATGTTTAAGGGAGCATATTTTCTATTGATTCTGCATGCCAGAGTATGATTTCCAAGCTCTGTATGCAGCTCGTATGCAAAATCAATTGGAGTAGATCCAGATTTCAAATTTACAATTCTGCCCTTTGGTGTAAAAACATATACTTCGTCATAGACTAAGTCTGTTTTTAAAGCCTCGACGAACTCATTGGTATCTATTGAAGCTTTATTTAAATCGGTGAAGCTCTCTATCCATTTTTTTGCCCCTATCGATTCAGAGTCAATCTGATCTTTTGTCTTATATGACCAATGTGCGGCAATACCAGTTCCTGCAATGGTTTCCATACTTTTGGTTTGAATCTGTACTTCTATAGGTATGCCATCTAAAGCAATTAAAGATGTATGGATCGCCTGATATCCATTAGATTTAGGAATTGCAATGTAATCTTTAAATCTTTGGCCAATTGGCTTGTGAACGTTATGAATAATGCCCAGTGATCTGTAGGCATCATCTACAGAATTAACTATTACTCGAAAGGCAAATACATCAAGTATTTCAGAAAAAGGTTTCTTTTTATGCTTAATTTTAGAGTAAATACTATATAGAGATTTCTGCCTGCCCTGGACTGTAGCCAAGATGTCATTATTTTTTAGATGATACTTAAATTGCTTGCGCAATTTGGAAACTATTCGTTTTCTTCCGCCGACTGCCTGTGTGATTGCTGATTCTAGCATCCTAGCTCTCATAGGATGTATGCATTTAAAAGCTAGGTCTTCCAGCTCCACTCTTATATCTTGCATACCAACACGAATTGCTATTGGTCCATACAACTCTAAGGTTTCAATAGATTTTCTAATCTGCTTTTCTCTTGGCAGAAATTCAATCGTTTTCATGTTGTGTAGTCGATCACATAATTTAACAATGATCACTCTTATGTCCTTTGACATTGCTAGGGCCATCTTTTGCAAATTATTTGCATTTCGGTCCTCTAGGCTATCAAAATCTAATTTATTTAAGTTGCTGACACCATCAATAATGACGAGGGTCTCTTTGCCAAATAATTTCTCTAGATAAGATTTTTGAATAACGCTATCTTCTAGAACATCATGCATAAGTCCAGCGCAAACTGTTTCTACATCCAAATGAAGTTCAAGAAGCGTTACAGCAACAGCAATAGGATGAGTTATGTATGGAGAGCCTTCTTGTCTAAATTGATCTTTATGAGCTTCACTGGCAACACTATGAGCCTGTTGAAGTAGATCTAATTCTTTGCTGGTGAAATATTCTCTGGCAAGGTTATAAAGATCTTCCGGAATAGGTTGGAGTAACTTTTTATTAGAGAAATCTAATAAAGGAGTATTGGGGACAGCCCTGTCACTCAATCAAAAGCTCCAGGAATAACATTAACCGATGTATTCGTCTTGTGGTTTCTGGCGATCAATTGCAAATTCATCCAATAACAAGTCTTCTTCTAGAGTTTTGTCTAAGATTTCTTTGGTAATCAATCCTTCTTCAATCTCTCTTAAAGCAACGATCGTTGGTTTATCATCTTCCCACTCAACCATTGGTTCTCTGCTTGTTGTTGAGAGTTGACGAGCTCGCCCTGAGGCCAGCAAAATCAATTCAAAGCGACTTGCAACTTTATCTAAACAACCTTCTACTGTAATTCTTGCCATAGTGTTTTACTCCGAGGGCGTATTTTAGTGTTTATTTGCCTAAGAAGACAATAGCTTAGCCAAAAACTGTTCAAGTTCTTTGTCATTTGGCTCAATAATCGCCTTTTCTTGGGTAATAATTTGATAAAGAGTGTCTGATGCATCCTCAAATGAATCATTAATAATCATATTTGAATATTCACTGGCACAAATTAGTTCCTTTTTTGCATTTTCCAGTCGTAAATTTATAGATGCAAGATCATTGTCTCCTCTATTTTTAATTCTCTCTTCTAATGCCCCTATCGACGGTGGCAAAATAAAAATCGATTCATATGCGAGCGCCAAGCTTTTAATTTGCCTGTAACCCTGCACATCTATTTCAAGAATCAAGCTGATTCCATTGTCTAGTTTAGATTGAACAAATTCAATTGAAGTGCCATACCAATTTCCATGAACCTCCGCATGCTCAATAAAAAAATTAGATTCTTTTTTTCTGGCGAATTCCTCGGGAGAAATAAAGAAATAATGATTGCTATCAGTCTCACCAACGCGAGGTTTTCTAGTGGTGTATGAAATAGATAGCTCAAGTGGAAATTTTGATTTATGGGCCCTGTCGAGCACTGAATTAATTAAACTAGATTTCCCTGTGCCCGAGGGAGCGGATATCAAAAAAAGGTTTGAATTTTTCATTTACTCTAAATTTTGTGCTTGCTCTCTTAATTCTTCCACTTTCAACTTCATTGTTAAAGCTAAATCTTTGAGGTCTGGTTTTTCAATTTTAACAGAGAGCGTATTAACCTCTCGAAATAATTCTTGCAGAATAAAATCCATTTTTTTTCCGTGAGCATTCTTTGATTTAAATAGTTTTTGCAATGATTCAATATGAAAACTTATTCTTTCAAGCTCTTCTGCAATGTCATGCTTTAAAGCAATAGTAGACACTTCGTTTGATATATCATCTGTTTGCAGATTAATATTTTTTTGCATTAATTTCTTTTTAATTGATTTAATTCTATGTTGGAGTAAGGCTGGGGCTGATCGAGTAAGCTTAAGGTGGGCTTTAATTAAAAATGACAGTTTGCTTGAGACAATTTTCTCGATCTTCTCTCCCTCAATTGCCCTTGAATTAAATAAGTTTTGAATTGCAAGATTCAAAGCTTTTTTACCTAGGCTCGAGATATCTTTTTTAGATGTTTTTACTACCAAAAGTCCTGGGATATCCTTTAAATCGCTTAATCTCAAATCACTGCTATTAAAGTCTTTGGAGGACTTCAGGGAATCCTTAAGATTTTTTAGGCTCTGCTGATTAATTTCATATTCATGTTCGGATTGAAAGTTATCATTAATTTTTATTTCGAACGAACCACGTAAAAACTTTTTTTTAATCTGAGATTTAATATATTCCTCAAATTCGTTGGGGACGCTATAGCCCCTAAAAGAGATTTCCACAAATCGATTGTTTACAGATTTAATCTCGCACAAAACTTCTAGGTCTCTTGAAGCTGCCGTTCCATTTCCATAACCTGTCATGCTGTAAAACATATTATTCCCTTGTATTTTTTAAATATTATCCCATTAAATTGCTTGCTATTAGCTTTTGAAAATTAAATGATTTACCGGAATGATCGGAGGCGATAAAAAAATCTTCAAAGTTCTTGTCAGGATATTGTTCCGCAAAGAGTTCGGAGAATATTTTGGAGGGTTCGCTGCAAATAAAGATACCAGAAAGCTCTGCTAATTTTTTCTGAGCAACATAGTTTGAGATGATCGTTGCAAGGATATTGCGGTCAAATCTATTAGATTCTTTTGAGGACAGGGAGTGTTGCTTAGCTTCAAAGCTATTTATGAACTTCTGCATCCATTTTTGCTTTGGGTCATATAATCCAGAAGGTCTTAAAATCAGTGGCTCAACCTTTGACTGGTCTCGCATTATTTGTTCATACTCTAGGATGATATGCCCTCTAAAATCATCTGGTTGAGGTGCAGCTGTTTCGGTAATGCCTCTCCCATTCTTTTCTCCATATACTCTTGTGGAACTCACCACCACTAATTTTTGATAATCAAAGCTGTGATTCAGATTTTTTATAATAATTTCAGCAGCTTTAAGGTATCCAGTCTGATAGCCTTTCTCATCAAAAGATGTTGGCTTAAGTATGACAATCACGGTTGATATTTCTACATTGGGTAACTCTAATGATCTGCCGGACAACCAATCCCATTGATGCCATGAAGTATTGTGATCTTGAGTGTTGTTATTTCTGGATACGCCTATTATTTGATGCTCAGGAAGAAGCCTCGAGACTCTTTGCCCAATATCTCCATAACCAATAATTAATACTTTTTTCATATATATATTTCTAAAGTGCTTATATTAAAAGTATTATCCATAGGTGGCTAATATTGAACTAAAACAATTAAAAGGAATTGGTCCTTCTATTGTTGAAAAACTAAATTCTCATGGGATTTTTAACCTACGTGATCTTTGTTTTCATCTACCATCAGGATACCAAGATAGAACGAATGTAACGCAAGTCATAGATTTGGTGCCTGGCGATGAAAAGCTTATTACAGTCAAGGTAGTGACTTCTCAATCTCTATATAGGCCAAGAAAAATGATGGTTTTAAAATGCACGGATGGGTCTGGTCCTATCAACATAAGATTTTTTTACTTTCACCCAAGCCAAGCAAGGCAGTTAAAAGCTGGAGCTGAGTTAGTATGTTTCGGTAAAGTTAGTCTCAGTAGGTATGGATTAGAAATGATACATCCAGAGTATGAAATGGTTCAGCCTGATCAATCACCAGAACAAGAAACCTTAACGCCTATGTATAGGGTGCCCAAGGGAATTGGTCAAAAAAAAATACGTCATTTTATTTTAGCAGCCATACAGAAACTTGATTTTGATGATGACTTTCTTAATTTAGAGAAGTATGACCCTTCGTTAGATATGAATATCCTTGATGCTTTAAAAGCGATTCATAATCCAGCTCCAGCAACTGATATTGACGATATTCTTCCTGGAGGCTCACATCCAGCTAGGGTGAGATTACTAAAAGAAGAGATGATCGCATTTCAAGCTGGCATGACATTCTTAAAAAGAAAACAAAAGAGACATCATGCAGAACCTTTGATTGAAGTGGGGTTATGGAACAAAGAAGTAACTAAAAATTTTCCTTTTGAATTAACCGATGCTCAAAAAAGAGTGATTTCAGAAATTAAAGAAGACACTGCTCAAAAAGTACCAATGATGAGATTGGTTCAAGGAGATGTGGGTTCTGGGAAAACTGTTGTTGCAGCATTGGCGGCAGCATTAGCAATTGACTCATCTTTTCAAGTGGCTTTCATGGCGCCTACAACTCTCCTCGCAGAACAACATTTTGTAAGCCTTAAAAGTTTTTTTGGCAAAGAAGCTTCGAAGGTTGCTCTACTTACCGGCAGTACGACAGCAAAGGGAAGAAAGAAACTGCTGCAGGATATCGAAGATATGTCTGTCCGTTTGGTTGTTGGCACCCATGCATTATTTCAAAAAGGTGTAGGCTTTCCCAATCTCGCTTTAATTATTATTGATGAGCAACATCGATTTGGAGTCAATCAAAGACTAGCCCTAAGAAAGAAAAATGATTCTGAGATTTCTGCTCCACACCAATTAACATTAACAGCAACGCCAATTCCTAGAACTCTTTCTATGAGTGTCTATGCCAATATGGATGTTTCAATAATTGATGAATTGCCGCCTGGCAGAAAACCAATTCAAACATCCTGCCTCCCACTTAGCGGAAAAACAAAATTAATTGAAAGAATTTTTGCAGCTACTAAAAATGGAAGTAAGGCCTATTGGATTTGTCCTCTCATAGAGGAATCAGAAAACTTAGATTTAAATGCTGTCATGGAGAGTTATGAAGATCTTAAAGAGTACTTTGGGGAACAAAAAGTTGGATGCCTGCATGGAAAGCTTTCAGCTAAAGATAAGCAGCTACAAATTCAAAAATTTAAAGACAGTCAAACATCTATTTTAGTTTCAACCACTGTAGTTGAAGTTGGAGTAGATATACCGGATGCAGATATCATGGTAATTGAAAATGCTGAAAGGTTTGGTCTTGCGCAACTTCATCAATTAAGAGGAAGAATTGGAAGAGGAAGCAAAGAAAGTTTTTGCATACTTTTGCACAAAGATAAAATAGGAGAAATTTCTTCTCAAAGACTAGATGTATTGGTAGATACACAGGATGGTTTTAAGATTGCTGAAAAGGATCTAGAAATCAGAGGTCCTGGAGAAATTATGGGCGCTCAACAAACTGGGATTGTGCCAATGAAATATACGAATCTCGTGCGAGATAGCCAATACCTCATGGGTACAAAAAAAGTAGCTGAGGTGATCTGCGATGAAGACCCTGAACTTGCTAATCAGTTAATAAACAGATGGATATCAGGATCCATTGCATTTGCCGATGCCTAGTTATTTTGACGAGGTCATTGATGATATTTTTTTATAATTGAATGAAAAACATTAAACCTTTTCATTTTTTTTTAATCTGGGTGTTTGGATTCTTTGTTTTGCTATCTTTTGATTTATTTATGGAAGGCATAGTATTTGAATTGTTAGAATGGAATGGAACTACAAAAAACGATTGGTTTTTTGCTCTATGGTGGGGTTTTGTTGTGGTTTGGTTTATATTCGGAACAAAAACCTTACATGAAAAAGTTACAAAGAAGTTATAAAGTAAAGTAAAAAAATGCCCCTGAAAAACACTATCTATAAGGGTTTTGTATTGGGCTGCTACTGAATGGAAATATAGACAATAAAATCAATAAAAAAATTGAAAGCAAAACTGGGATATCTTTTACATTGGATTGGCTTAATTGGAACCTGTTTTATGCTTATGCTTTCTTTTTTAGACCAAAGTCAGGATGAATTAATTATTCATCTAATTGCATCTAGTTTTCCAATTCTTATTGGGTGGATACTTAGAGTTTTGTTGGTAGGAAGAAAACACTTTTTACCATTTATTTAATCAGAGATTCCATAAAAAATTAAGTTATTAGGTATTTACAAACTATGCTTTATTGATCTGTAACCGATGCAAACAAAAGGCTGTTATACACACTACTATTTAGTGGGAATAAAAAAACCCGCTTACGCGGGTTTTTAATCTTACAAAGAAAGTTTCTGCTTAAAGCATTCCATTCAATGTTAGTAAAGGAGCAATAACTAAGCTAACTATTGCCATAACATTAATGAGGATGTTCATGGCTGGACCAGATGTATCCTTAAAAGGATCTCCTACAGTATCACCTACCACTACAGCAGAATGAGTATCCGAACCTTTACCACCCAGGTTGCCTTTCTCAACGTATTTCTTTGCATTGTCCCAAGCTCCGCCTGCATTTGCCATAAATAATGCCAAGGCTACGCAACCCAATAATCCACCAGCTAGCATTCCACCTAGTGCCATAGCTCCAAGTGTGAAACCAACTAATGGAGGCATTGCTACTGCAATAACACCAGGAAGGATCATTTTTTTTAATGCTGCTTTGGTGGCTATTTCAACACACTTTTCAGAATCAGGATCAGCAGTGCCTTCCATCAGGCCATCAATTTCTCTGAATTGTCTTCTGATTTCATTAATCATTTCAAAAGCTGCATCGCCCACAGCTGTCATAGTGATTGAAGAAATTAAAAATGGAATACAGATTCCTATGAACATTCCAACAAGAACGATAGGCTGACCAAGAGATAAGGTAAAGGCATCTCCAAAATTCAGTGTAACCACTGCAGAGAATGCTGAAATAATTGCAAGAGCGGCCAATGCAGCTGCTCCAATTGCAAAGCCCTTTCCAATGGCTGCTGTTGTGTTGCCCAGTTCGTCCAATGAATCAGTTATTTCTCTAACGTCTTCACCCATGCCAGACATTTCTGCAATGCCGCCAGCGTTATCAGCAACCGGTCCATAAGCATCAATTGCCATGGTAATACCAACTGTTGAAAGCATTCCAACTGCTGCAATTCCAACACCATAAACACCAGATAAAGTTGTTGAGATCAAAATGATAGTTGCCAAGATTAAAATCGGTATTACAACTGATTGCATGCCGACAGAAAGTCCTGAAATCATTACAGTTGCAGGACCTGTCTCGCCTGATTCAGCAATCTTTTTAACGGGCTCTCCACCAGTATAATATTCAGTGATAAGGCCTATTAATACTCCGCCTACGGCACCACATACCACTGCCCACCATACATTCATTGAGACCTCATTCAGGCCAGATATAAAGAAATAAGCCATAACTAGAAAGATGGCTGGAGCCAATAATGTCCCAGATCTTAGCGCGCTTGCAGGCGCTTTAGATGCTTGCAATTTGACAATAATAATTCCAACAATTGAGGCTATTAAGCCAATAGATGCTAGCGCTAATGGCAACATCATCATTTCCTCTGAGCCTAAAGTATAAGCAATAGCTATAGAAGCAATCATTGAGCCACAATAGGATTCAAAGATATCAGAACCCATGCCAGCAACATCCCCAACATTATCACCAACATTGTCTGCAATGACTCC
>ENA-OWPI01005077-OWPI01005077.1-marine-metagenome-genome-assembly--contig:-NODE-5077-length-10179-cov-23.136508_pt1 | contig 10179 bp, 7 predicted proteins | sample MGYA00238138_ERZ651775 | MGnify/ENA primary metagenome ERZ651775 (study PRJEB26906, sample SAMN06265043) | marine metagenome | isolation source: Helgoland LTER site | place: Germany:Helgoland, sampling...
ATAATTCACAAGTATATTTGATACCAGATTCCAAAACCATAAATCTTTGAGCTAATTCTCCATAGGCATTATCTGTACTTGAAAATTTCTTGTAATGATTTAATATATTTGGGAAAAACATGTTTGTAACTCTATTAATCTCTTTACCAACTCTTAGTTTCATAGAATCTTTATTTGTTGAAAATTTTATAGAATTTTTCCAATAAGTAAGAGCTTCTTTCATTTTTATATCTCCGATTTTAGAAGTATAAATCATTCCGTTTGCTTTACCTAGCCAAGCATCTGCATACTTAATATCTGTTTCTAATATCTTGTTGTAATAACTAATAGCTTCGGTATAATCTTCAGCTTCTAATGCGGTGTCAGCCATAATTAAAAAATTACCAAATTCTCCAGAAATTACTTGATCATAATAATCTTGAGATTCTTTAAATATCATTAATGTACCGCAAAAATCACAATTTTGATCTTCAGCTATTTCATTTGTAGCTCCACAACTTTTACATTTTACTGTTTCCATATATTAATTTTTAGTTAGTAGTTATTTTAAATTTTTAAAATTATTTATTAAGTCTTGAGATAGTTTTTTGTAAGAAGTTTTATTATCATTATCTAATGTTACATACGAATCATCATAGGCATCTAAATAATCAACAAAAGATTCAGCTTTTGAAATATTACCATTTGCTAAATAACAATTTACAATACCATAGTATGCTTTAGCTGCAGTCCTACCAAATTCATGACCTCCTTCTAATATACTAATTGTAGATTCCGGATAATAATTTATAACTTTTTCAAAAGTTTCTATCGCTGTTGAGAATTGTTTTAATTCAAAATAACAAAGACCTATATTATATAATGCGTCATCACAAAGTTCACTGTCAGGATAGTCATTGGTTAACTTTTTAAAATCATTAATAGAATCAAAATAAAATTCATCTTTTGCATTTTTAAGTGCTTTAATAAATAATTCAACTTCAAGTTTATGCATAATTATGTATTTATTTTTTAAAAACCTTTACTTTAGAAACTCTATAATAATATAATGCACCTCCTGATAAAACAGCTAGAACTATTCCTATAATGACATCATAGAAATTAAATTTATATAAGAAGTACGCAAATAATATAGTTAAGAAAGCTAGAGAAAATGATAGAAGTTTTGATTTAAAACTAGAAATAAACGTTACAGGCAATATGAATATAAAATAACCAATAATAATTTGTATAAATGACTTATTATTTTCAACGGAGTATATGATTATTCCAGCGATAATAATTGCAAAAAATATTCCTGTAATTAAACTAGTGTTTTTTTTCATTACATTTTATTCATTAATTCTTTTTTCTTTTCATCAAACTCTTCCTGACTTATAGCCTCCATATCTAAAAGTTCTTTTAGTTTTTTTAACTTATCTAATGGAGAATCTGAACTATTTGAAGTCCCTCCCATAGCATTACCCATGGTTTGCTGAATCATACCAGGCATTGCAAAACCCATTCCTAGACCTGCTCCTGCACCAACCAATCCTCCTGCAACACCACCTGGCTGGTTAGCAGCATCACCTATGGACATAGCAACTTTATATTTCATAAACTCATCCATATTTCCAATTGCTGCCATCCCACTTCTTTGATCTATCATCTCTTGAACATCATCTGGAACTGAAATTGAGTTAAGATAAAAATCATGTAAACTAAGGCCTAATCCCGAGAATTCTGCTTGTAGTTTAGATTTAGTAATAATACTTAAATCATCAAATGAAGCAGGCATATCAAAAACTGTTTTAAGATTTTTAGCTAATACTGTAGTGAGTTTTGATATAATAATTGATCTTAAATAATCCGTGATATCACTATTTGAAAAAGACCCTCTAGTACCTACTACCTTATTGATAAATAACATTGAATCTGAAATAGTGAAGGTTTTTCCGTATCTTGATGGTCAAATATTTTTAACATTGAGTTTACCATATCACTAACTCTTTCTGGCTGAGTAATTGTATATAATGGATGAGCGGCTCTATAGGTATCCCATAAAGAAAATAAAGTGTAGTTAGTAAAAGTAGTGTCTTTATAGACCACCTTGTCTGTCCCTCTATATTCGCCATTGACATCTTGATATAAATTCGGTGCAATCATGGTATGATACATTGCAGTATAAAAAACTCTTTTTCGTTTTAAATCTTGTGTTTTAATATTAATTTTTGAGAGTTCTTGATTCCATTTGTTTTCAGCTGACTTTTTTACTTTATCAAAATCCCAATGAGGAATTTCAACAACCATATTTTCAAGTGCATTTTCAGAACTTACAGTGGAAACTCCCATTTTTACATATATTTCTTCGTTTTTATTAGTTTCAAACTCTAAAAATCCTTTAACATAGACTCCTTTTAACTCATTTCCTTTAAACTTTTTATCTCTGTCGTAAAGAATAAAATCTTTAACTGGTTTGGAAATAATTAGAGTGAAATACTCTCTTTGATCAGATGCCCATCCAGATGAAAATCTATGTCCTTGAAAAGTGGTGTCATTTACTTTTTTTAAATAGGTTTCTGTAGGTCTGTCAGCGCTTCCCTCCCCTAAGTCTATTATGACTCTAGACTTTTTCGAAGATGGGTATGTGTATCTATGAAACCCTACTCTTTCAGATGCTGTTAGTTCAACATCAATATTATATCTTTCAAGTGAAACTTTATAATATCCAACAGAATTAGATTCTTTATTTTTTCTGTAAAGTGAAGAGTATCCAGACATATGATTATCTTGATTTCCTGCATTATATTTTAATTCACCTGTTGCAGGCATAATAGTAAGTTCCCCTAAATCTGACATACCAGTACCACTAACGTTTAAATGACAAAAACCTTTTACAATGCTGTCTGTATGATGATATGAAGAGGACCAGTCCCAGCCCTTATTAAAGTTTGTTGGACCAACTTGAACTCCGCCAAAAGGCACTGTTGCACCAACAAAAACATGCCCATGTCCTCCAGAACCAATAAATGGATCTACATATTTAATAAGATCATTGTTAGAGTTATAAGAGTTACTAAACCACCAGACAATAAGTGCAGTAAAGACTAGTGTTAAACGAAGTGTAGAATTTTTCATAATTAAATTTTAGTTAAAACTTGGGGGGGGTTCATTTATTCCCCAGTTTGATTGATTATTATTTGTTATTTCAAATGACAAAACCCCACCCTTACTAATCTTGTCCCAATTTATCCATGTTGAGTTATGGGCTGTTTTATCGAAAGATAAAGATTTAATAAAGAAATTATCAGGTCCTGTTTTGTCAATTATTAAGGAATTATTGTTAGGTAAATCAATAGAAATGTTTTCAAATGCAGGGATATTAATTGAAAATCCACCAACTCCTGGAATCATAGGATAAAGACCAATTGAAGCAAATACATACCATGCGCCCATGGTTCCAAGATCATCATTTCCGGGAAGACCAGAAACACTACTATTGTACTGTTCATTTAAAATTCTTGATATCGTTTGAGAAGTTTTGTTTGGTTTATTGATCCAGTTATAAGTCCAAGGGACCTGAAAGTCAGGTTCATTACCTGCCGCAAACCAATCATCTTCGTATTTAGCATCAAGTCTAGTAAAAAGAGTGTCTAATCTTTTTTCAGCAAATTCATTGCCACCAATTTTATTAATTAATCCTTTTAGATTGTATGGAACCATCCAAAAATAGTTTTTATAAGTACCTTCTCGCCAATCATGAGTAATATCTTTCCAAACATTATTTGGGTATTTAGAATTCAGCCATTTAATTTTTGGATTGTAAATATTATTCCAATTTTGAGATCTGTCTATAAAAAGTTTAGCATCATTTTTTTTATTTAATGCTTGAAGCACAAACTGACCAATAGCAAAATCAGAAGAAGTATATTCAAGCATCATTGAGGCAAATGTGTGTCCATTATTAATATATTCTGTAAGATAAGGTCTAATTTCTTGTTTTTGAGAATTAAGTCTTGGCACCATAGCGCCATTATACATATACTTATATGCTTTTTTATGATCAAAATCTTTGGCTCCAAAAGCAAATGAATTAGAAATTAGTATCGGAGTAGGGTCTCCTTGCATAATCCCAGTTTCAATATTTGCTAATATCCATCTTCCGTATCCACCAGCTTGTTCAGCAAAGTTCACTAGAGATTGCATCATTTCACTACTTTCTTTTGGAAATAACATTGCCAGTAATTGAGCTTGAGTTCTATACGTATCCCAAACACTAAAAGAACTATAATGTTCTTTCCCATTTGAATTATTATAAACTTTAAAATCAGCCCCCATATAGTCTCCGTTAATATCACTAACAATATTAGGATGAATTAAAGAGTGATAAAAATTTGTATAAAACTGAATTTTTTTATCATCATTTGTAGTGGAGATTTTAATTTTACTTAGGTGTTTATTCCAAACATTTTGAGTGTTTGTTAAATAACCATCAAAAGAGGTGTTTAACTTCTCTGACATTAAATTTTCCTTAGCATTTTCTATTGAAACAAAAGAAATAGCTATTCTATAATTAACTTCATTATTATTTTCAGTACTAAATGTGAAAAAAGCCCCAGAATTTTTTCCTTTATTAATAAGGCTTTGTGTTAATTCATTTCCACTCCAGGTTCCTAGTTCATTTGCAGGTCTGTCAAATTCTGCAGCAAAATAAACTTTATATGGAGTTTCTGTTCCGCAAAAATCTCCACCTTCAGTAAATCCTTCACAAGTAGTACTTGAAGTAATATTTATCTCTGAGTTTTTAATATGTTTTGCATCAGAAGAATTAACTCCAGAGCCGATTATTATTGTCCCTTTTTTAGAGTTTTTAAACTTAAACTGAGCTATAGCTGACCTTTTTGTGACTGTAAGCCTGCTAGTTATGTCATCCTTTGAATTGACAGACAAATAACCTGCAGATGCGTTATTCACACTCTCAAAAGGGTCAAGTGAATTCATATTAAATGGAGAATCTTTTAAATTCCCTGCCATAGGAACAACTGGGAAATTACCCATATTTGAGCAACCTGCTCCACTGAGCTGAGTAACAACAAAGCCCTTTTGTGGTGAAAAAAAGCTTGGGGTAAACTGAACCATTCCAAAAGGATACGTAGCCCCAATAAAAGAATATCCACACGCTAATGACTCCCCTTTAGTTCCAATTCTAGTATCAACAATTTCAGACAATTGCTGAGAAAAAGTAGTAGAAAAAAATAAAAATAAAATATAGAATACTGTTTTTTTATACTTCAACTTGATTGAGATTATTAGTTAGCTGGAATTGCCCCCATTCCACGAAATTCCATTTCAATAAACTGGCATGCACTACCACCAACAGTAGAAACAAACCTAATTCTGATATATCTAATCATAGGCCCTGCAGGAATATCGAACTCAGAAAAATCTGAGCCAGAACCGTTTATTGATTGGGAGGTTATTAATTGCCACCCTGCATTTTCAAAATCAGATATCAAAACAGGATCTGAAATGACATTGTTCCCAGAGCTTTCAAAAACTGGCAATGTTTCAGCATTATCAATATCTTCTCTACCCCAAATTTCAATTTGTGTTGGATTATTTCCAACAAAACTCCAGGTAGGCCTGTGATGTATCTTAGCTTTAGCTAATTGAGTCGTAACGTTAAGATCAATAGTAAAATGACCTGGAACTGAATTTTCGCCAGAGTGATAGCCATTAGAATCTCCAGACCAAAAACTGTTATTATCCCATAAATATTCAGACGGATTTGCATTATAAAAATTTCCTGGATTATCACTTGGCATGCCAACTAATTGAAAATTATTTCTGTTTAATTCAATAGCTTCTGTGTTTTCCCCGTAAAAAGTTAACTCTTTAAGCTGTGCACTTTGGCCTCCAACTGATCCTGTTACTCTATATCTGATAAATCGCATTAGACTTGAAGCTGGTGGTATAATAAAACTATGGTTATTTTCGTTTAAACCATCAATTTCACCTTCGTATAACAATTGCCAACTAGCATTAATAAATTGAGCTTCGTCGCTGGATGCAGTTTCAGCAAAATTTAAGTTATCTCTGCCCCATATTTGTATTTCAGTTGGATTATTTTCTGCACTAACAACTGGGTCAACTAGGTTCAATTTGACTTTTCTTAGGTCGGTTTTAACCCCTAAATCTACAGTAAAATGATGTGGGATGCTATTAGGGCCTGAATGGTAAGTATTAAAACTATTTGCTTCAGTAGATCCATCTCCATCAAATAGATACTGATTTGGATCTGCTCCATTATAAGTTCCAGGATTATCACTTGGCATATTAACTAGTGTAATAAAATTTTTATTAATTTCTGTATATGGAAGATCAGGTAAAGTATATTCTAAAGGATCTAATGCAATAGAGTCTATTCCAAATAGTCCTGATTGTATAACCGAAGTGGTTATCATACTGCCGAGTGGCTTTAAATTAATTAATTTTACTCTGTTATCTTCATAAAACAAGGTATCTCTGATGGTTTCATTTTCTTCATTTTCGTAATCAATTAAAGTATATATTACAAACTCTGATTCTGCATTTCCATAAAAATTCACATAATTACCCTCGGGTTCAAATGAATAATCTAAAACTTCTCGTGGATTTTGGTCTGAGATAAATTCATCCCCAATTACACTTCCTGCAACTGTTTGAGAAATAGATAAGTTTCCATTAGGATCTTGAGTATATACATTAAATTCATAACTCCCCTCATCTAAATCTTCAATTATAACAGAGTAAATATCAGACAAATTATCTTCAATTGGGTAGCTTATTATTTGTTCTTCATATTCAATTGTAATTTGATTAGAAGTTCCTAAAAATTGTGTATATCCTTCTAATTGTGCTCGGTAATAACCAGGTCTGATTTTTAGAGTATCGAGTTTTCCAGCATATATAATTTCTCCATTTAAATATTCATCATGAATGGAGTCCATATCACTACAGGAAATATAAATAAATGAACTAGCTAAAACTAGATTTAAAAATTTAAAATTTTGTAAAATGTATGCTAATCTATTTAACATGTTTTTTTAATTAATTAATTACTGTTCCCCAAAATGAAAGTTCTCCAATTACAGAAACCATTTGGTTATTCCAAGATTCAAGGTTTACAAATCGTATATATCGAATGTCATATTGACGAGCATCAAAGGCAAAGACAAAATCTTCTCCGTTATCTTGATATTCATAATCCTCTGCAGTGTTTGATCCTGGAGGTAATCCAGAGGGTTTAAATGATTCAAAATAACCTAAGTCTATCCATCCATCACCAGGGCTGTCGGGGTCATATATTGGCAGACTATTTAAATTTTCTCTCCCATAAATTTTAAACCTTTTCGGGTTACCGTGCTTGTATAATTCACTACCTCCTCTCTGGTAGAGTTTAAATCTATTTAGTTTTGCAGTTTGACCTAAATCAAGTGTAAATTGGTGAGGTAATGGTAAGAAGCTAGTATGGCCACAATTCCATTGACTGCTCCATGATCCATCCCATATTTGGTTAGCTGAAAAACCATATTCACTAAAGCTTTCGTCCCCTGGCATTGACTCAACAGACCAATAAACTTTTTCTAAAAAGATGTCCTCAAGTGGAGTAACTTCAAATGAACGTCTTATTGTTTGATTTCCCCATCTGTCTTCTACATATATTACAAAAATTGTTGGCTCAGGATCATACCCTCTGAAGCTGTAAGAACTATTTGCTTGACTTGTGTAAAAAGACTCCTTAAATTCTAATTCCCCGTCAGAGTTTTGAACAGACATATTAAGTGAAACTTCAGCTCTAGTTGGATTTAAATATGATATGTTAATGCCTCCAAAATCTTCTACTCCTTCAATTGATTCTAAAATTGCATGTATTGGCGCTTCCAGTGGTGATATTTCAACAGTTACAGCTTCTGATTCGTTATCTCCTATATCAACAGCACGGATTTCGACTGGATATTGACCAACTTGACCAAATCCAGTTATTCCTAGAGTGTCAATAAATGAGGAAACAATAACCTGTTTTTGGGTCCCATTCTCATCATCATACGAACCTTTAATATATAGCAAGTCCTCATCTGTAGGGGGAGTAAATTTTATAATTGCTCCTCCTGCAATGTTTTCTATTGAGTTAACTGTAACTTTTCCTGGTGGAATTCCGTCAGACCCATTTGCACTGTGAATTGGATCTTCAGAGCAGTTAATTAACATTATCGCAAGAGATAAAGCGCAAAAAGCTGAAATAAATCTCATATTGTATTTTTTTTCTTTATTTATCATAAAACAATTTTATTACCATCCAGGGTTTTGAACTAAATTAGGGTTTCTTAACAATTCATTTTGGCTAATTGGCCATAGATAATCCTTAATTAAATAGTTTCTATAATATATGTTTTCTACTTCATAAAAACCTTCTACATCAGGTCTAAATATATTCCAGCCTCTTATCGGTTGACTAAAATATTCGTCAGCTAATTTCCATCTACGCAAATCCCAATATCGGTGACCTTCTAGCGCTAGTTCAATCATTCTTTCTTGATGTATAATATCTCTCATTCCCTCTTTTGAACTTGGTTTTGAAGGATTACTTGAGTAAAGTTGCCAAGTATTAACTAAATCTCCACCATTATCAAGCCCTGCTTTATCTCTAACTTTTTGTATGTATTCATAAACCTCAGAGTCAGGTGATTCTTTAACTTCATTTAAAGCCTCTGAATACATTAAATATAAATCCGATAATCTGATGATTGGAAAAGAATAACCTTTAATTGTCGAGCCTTCTTGTGAAATTACATTTTCATAATGAACTAGTTTTTTAGCGAAATAACCAGTTATTGAATAAATTTCAAAACCTTGCTTCCCAGACAGTGCTCCTGCCTTGGCGTCCAAATAAGGAATATTATTAATATTAGTTGTTTCTAACGAAAACCATTTACCTCCATCAAATCCAATTGTAGAATAAAACCTAGGTTCTCTATAGGTGTGTAGCTTGGCTGTACTATAGTTATCTTCTATATAAAACTCGTGATAATTTTCACCGTTATCATCCAATAAAGGAGTTGAAACAACATCATATCTTTCTGAGTAATTCCAATAAATGTCCTCATTTAATGGAACGCCATTTTTAGAGTAAAAAGTTTCTACCATATTTAGGGTTGGTGCATGTGATTTTTTAGTATATCCAAATAATGCAGAGTGGTCTGCAGTCCATCTAGGTTGACACCACATTTGTAAATCCCCAGTCCATTCAGGCCCATATGCCCATATAATTTCTGAGTTAAACGACTCTGTTATTGCAGCTCTTTGACTTAGCTCTTCAATTACTTGTTCACTTAGCTCTCCGTTAATAGGGATTTGTTGAGTAAACTCATAGAGTTGATGGCCATTAGATTCAGCACTTTCAATAGCCTCAAATAATGCATCTTTTGCAAGTACCCATTTTTGAGGATCATAGGTTTGATTAACAAGACTATTTCCCTGACTATCAACAAGACTGTTAAAATCTTCATTACCATTAAAAATAGGACTAGCATTTAAGACTAATATTTTTGCTTTTAATGCCTTTGCAACTGGCATGGTAACTCTTCCTTGTTCGGTATATATGTAATTAATTACTCCAGGTAGATTCTCACCCTCAATTACTTCGTCCAGTAATTGAACTAAATAATTTACAACATCATCAACTGAATCTCTAAATACATTGGTTTCTTCAGCACTTGCTCCAACACTTATATTGTTTTCAACAATTGGAATTGGACCATACATTTGCAAAAGCCAAAAGTGATAGAATGCCTTTAATACTTTAACCTCATCTAGCCATCTTAACCTTTCTTGTTCTTCAAGGCCAGGAACAGTGACCAAGTTATCTAAAAATATATTACAATCTCTAAGTGCGTTAAATAGACTGTGAGGAGCTCCTCTGCCTCCTTCCCAATAATTTAAATATGGGCTAGAAACATTTTGCATTCCTTTTGCAAGTCTAAAACTCGTTTCATTGTTCATATAAAAATCATTCTCTGCATAATACCAAACTTCATCTCCGGCAAGCATTGAAAAATTCTGAACTACATTTGCATGTTCTGGAATATATGTATAACAAGTTGCTAAAAAGTTTAAAGCAGTTGCTCTGTTATTAAAAGCTATATCTATAGTTGGAATATT
>ENA-OWPI01005079-OWPI01005079.1-marine-metagenome-genome-assembly--contig:-NODE-5079-length-10177-cov-3.003663_pt1 | contig 10177 bp, 10 predicted proteins | sample MGYA00238138_ERZ651775 | MGnify/ENA primary metagenome ERZ651775 (study PRJEB26906, sample SAMN06265043) | marine metagenome | isolation source: Helgoland LTER site | place: Germany:Helgoland, sampling...
AGCAGACCGACTTTCGGTATGGGACGGCTGCTTCCACACACATGGCGATGGTGTTGTTGTCACATGATACTTCAGCGGCGATGGGACCGAACACAGGGTGTCGCAGTTTAGCACCATTCTTATCGACGAAGTCGCAAATCGTTCTTAGCTCATTGCCTTTCTTCGCTCCAAGGGCATTGAATAGTTTTTCACGGCGTCGACTCTGTGCATTGAGGAGGGGAATATTAGAATATTAGTATTAGTATTGGCGATGTCGAGATCCCCGTCGTCAGCGATCTTAACCCTGACGAGTCCTCTGAGCGCCATAGCCCCCGCCCTCCCTCACCCACGACCTTCGCCTCGTCCTCCAGGGTTGTTTTTTTCGGAAAAAACACGCGAAAAAAGGAGGTGTTAACGACCAGGTGCACCTCCTCACTTACCTTCCCGTCCCTGATGGCTTTCATATCTTTTAGGAGTCCCCTCTCATTGTTTCTAATCTCGGCGAATTCTTCTGCTAAAGAGTTCTTCCGGGCGGAGGCATTTGCGAGGACCTTGCTCATCGCTTTCACCTTGGCCATTTGGTCTTTCATATTCTCCTCGAGAAGCTCAACCCCCTTGAGATGGGATATTTCTTCTGCGGCGGCCTCATACCTTTCAGTATAATCGCGAGCCTTTTGCTCAAGCTGCGCGGCGCGAGTGTGGGCTTCCTGAATAGCCACAATGCTGTCGTCAAGGTTTTCTTCATATTTACCAATCTTGTCGACAATTTTATCAAGGCTTTTCTTGCTGACTTTGATACGGTCCGCCTCTTCCTGTAACTTGGCACCCTGCGCGCTCTTAACTTCCAACAGCTCCTCCCGTTTTGCCTGAAATGGCTTAATTTCCTCGTTTCTCTTATTGAATGCGTCCTTCATCCTTTCCTTCTCTGCCTTCAATTCGACGCACTGCAGGCGTAACTTGTCCATGTCCAGCCATAGTTTCTTCTTCTCGAGCAATTCCAAGCGATCGACATGAGACTGCCTCTCCACGATCCTCTCCCGTTGTTTCTCTAGCGAAGCATTCTCCGCACGGAGCTCCTTGAGCCTTTCTCCTATTGTCTGTCGTGTCCTACTGGTTTCAGAATTCTCTCCCTGCATCTGGATCAGGTCCATGTGCTTCTTGTATAAATTCTCAAATGACAGCGCCTTTTCGGTCTCGATCAGCAGCTGTTTGTGGTCGAAACCGCTAAACGATCCAACATGGTCTTGAGGGAGAAATGTGCATAGGTTGTCAACAGAGATCTGGAATTCATCTTTCACAATCTTTGTGGTATGGGTATGGTATGGATGGTATGGATGGATTGGGAGTTAGTGCCGTGTATGTCGCAAAAAAAGGGGGGCCCACATGACAAAACCGACCGCAACCTCCTCCACCGCTAAAACTCTCGCAACTCACCTCCTTCACCCTCTTTTGCGTAATGCTCTCCCCATTGAGCGTGTAGCTGCTCTTGGCATTTTTATCTTCGCCAATGTCCTCAATTTGCCTCCGAATCACTATTCGATTTTTAGAGGTGGGTTTCCCCTTCAGCTCAACCTCAACGAATGCTGACATCTTCTCGTGCATGATGAAAGTCTTCAAGTCATCTCCCCGTCCCAGCAGATTGGGAGATCCTCCCAGGCCCAAAGCAATGGCACACAGAATAGTGGACTTCCCGGAACCGTTGGGACCCAGAACCATGTTCAAGCGGGGACCAGGTCGAAACTCAACATCTGCGTAGGTTAAGAAATTCTGGCAACGAACACGGAGGATGCTGCCAGGCTTGTATTCAGAGGAAGGCATGGGTTGGCGGCAGTGGGAGGTGGTGGCAGTGAAGATCTTCACTGTCACAAAAGTTTCGCTTGAGGCGAGAAACACTTATATTAGAAGGCTTTAGGTGGTCACTTTACCGCAAAAAGGGTGTGTGTGAATGGGGGGTTGTAGGAGGAGGGGAAGGGCGAGCAAAAAACAAAAGATCCTTCACAAATTCAAAATCAATGAATCTCGCTTCTTTTCCGTTTGTTAGCCACTATTAATCGCGAATTCTGTCCTGAAACGAGTAAGGAGGAACGTTCTTGAGCAAAATTTCCACGGACGGACCTTTCTTCCGTCTGGTTCACCAAATTTTGACCACTCTCGTCATTGGAGATTTCGATGGAGGAGCTGGTGTCACTTGAAATTTCGAGGGAGGAGGTGGCACGAGAAATGTCCAAATCATCCACCGCTGACACTGGTAGCCATCTTTCTGGTTCCGAGAGCACTGAGAAAAATGACAAGACAGATTCAAATTCAATGTTCAGGAGTATAGGCAATCCCCTGAAAGCTGCGCGGAATATGCACATGCGCATATTCCGCACAGATAAGAAAGCACTGCGGAAGTGGAGGGTTGAGTCTCTGTATGCCGGAAATGAGGAGACGCACGAGGACAGCGATGTCGAGGTGTCTTCTGTATTTGATACCAAGAGGGCTACTTCTATTGTGGCCATCGCACGCTCGGACGAATTCATCTCAGTTATTGACTACGACAGGGAAATGTTTCAGAAAAAAGCTCGCCCGAAAATTGCAAAGGGCAAATCTTTAAATGCACTTGGTGATTTGCGAAGGTCAAGCAGTGTGAGGTCAAGCAGTGTGAATACACCGGCTGGACCGAACCCCTATGAAAATTCCAACTTTGCTTATTTGTTCGACGAGAAGGAAGATGAGAAGAAAGTGCAGAAAACGACGCACACACAGAGGTTCAAGCAAACGTCTACTGTTATCGGGACAACTACCAGACAAACTCCCCTCGAGCAGCTCAAGAGCGTGTTTGAGAGAATGCTTGAGGAGGCTAAAATAGCTGAAGACTGGGGAGCTCTCTACCTTGGATACGGGCCCGCCGAGGGTAAAGACTTGGACGACGTGCTAAGCTCATTCCTTCGCTGGAGCTGCAAGAGTGAACCCACGAATTCAACAAACTCAGGCCCCATGGTTTCCAGAGCAGCCGACCGACTGTTCAAGTTCCATGCGTTTGTGAATAAGCACCAGAAGGGTTTTTTGGACGAACCGGTCGTTCCATCATTGGAAAAAACCTTTTGCAAGATATCCGAGAGCGTCAACTTCATGATCCCAGAATGGGGCGTTGAGCTGGGAGGGATTGATGTAAGTGATGCCGAGCGCTATCTATCTGTGACCAGGCTTCAGGAGGCTAATTAATGCCTACCAATAAATGGGCCCGGCTAGCAAGCGCAAACGCAACCGCAACCGGGCACGAGGCGAGGATTTCGAGAGCGGTACTAACTTTCTTCTCATTATTTTATTGTGTTCCTTGCCTTTTTTAACCTTTGCGTGCGACTCTCAACTTTCTGTAGGATTGCGTCTTGTGGGTCATCGACTTTTCAAGGATGCACCGGGAAGGGCTTGACGGGGTTGAGAACCGAGATTTATTCAGGTGGTTCTGGTGGTTGATGATGCATTCCATATTCGACGAGAGGGTCCAAGACGCCGGGGTTGTAATCGTCCAGAAGTTCTCTATAGGGCTGGTGAATGCCAACAGGTGGAGAAAGAAGGTATCTGACATATCCAAGGACGTCAACGAATTGTTCTGGGGTGTCATGCCTTTCAAACTGAAGAAGACGCTAATTGTGGGAAGGTGAGTGAAAGTATCGTCTGGAAAGAGTTTTTTTTGTTTTTTTGCGCACACTCACACGAGTTCACGTTCTTTTTTGTACACACACAGTCCCGTCTGGGTAAAGATGATCATCCTGGCCAAGGGCATCGAGGATCGAACTATGATTACAAGCGAGAAGGGAGTGTGCGGTAATCTTGACTCCAACTTGAAAGGTTGCAGTCGTGGCGGCTGCAACAGCCTCCCCGATGGTTTTGTTGGAGGGAGTCGCAAGTTCGCCCCCCGGTACAAAATCAACGACGGGCGAATTTCAGGCAACGAGGAAATGTCAGCAGTCTTCTCTCAGCCAAAGTTAAGGGCAACTTTCTTGAATGTGTACGAGAGGCGTAAATCTCACACTTTATCCTTCGGAACCTTTGAGTCGGTCGAACCGAAACCATCCTTAAGTCTGAATATGAAGAAAGTGCAGCAGAATATGACGAAAAAAAAAAGGAGGGAACAGAGGGCCAGGAGCAATACCTGGGGTGAGGTGGCACAAAACATCAACGAGATCAACGAGGTAATGGGGATCTTGAATAGCGAGTCTGGAGCGTACGCTTAAAAGCATGGCGGCGTGGGGTTATGCTGGTGCGGGCTGACCGAGGGCGAAAAAAAAAATCACAAGAAATTTGGACATTTTCAGAAAAAACAAAATTCATTCATTCTGGTGTTGTTCTAGTTTTTAATCAGCAAGGGAAGATGGCCGCCTTTTCCTTTCCTCAACGTATATATACATACTAACATTCGAATTCGCACCCATTTGCGAACCGGTTTCTGCCAATAGGACGGCGCCAACTACTATGCTTGTTCGCATGCACATAGCAGAAACACGGCAAGAAAGTACAGGCGGTGACACACAGTATCGTGAACCAACAACAGTCATCAACCTCCTCATCTCCACTGACATCACCTTGGGTTCCTACTTCATGCTGGGGGCGGAACTATCATATATATTCATGTTTTATAACAGTAGGTTAGTACGCTTTCTAAAGCCAGTTGGTGTGCTGGTATATATATAATATGGCAACAACAAACACTCACATCAAGGATCCCAGTAGCAGGTTGCTGCGGAGGAGGGGCCTGGTATTGAACTTGAACAGCAGGAACTGCAACTGCAACAGGTTGTGGAACGTACTGAACTTGGCCATAGTCCACCTGCTGCTGTGCATGATACGAAGGAGGGGCAGGGAAGGACTCGGCAGGAGGTGCGGTGGGTTGCATGGTTCACAATTAAGGATGGCGAGGAACAGCTGGGTATTATATACAGGGAGAAGAGGGAGCAAAATTTTGCTAGATACAAAATAGCAATAGTGCAACTTTTTACTTACTTCTTGGGTCCGGCTGGGTTCTCGAGTTCCGAGTTCGAACAAGAAGAATAAACCAAAAACGCCGCCCAAACAGCCGTACTTCCAGCACCAAGTTTACGAATTCGCTGTAATTTTATTCCGGTTTCAAGAATTCTTCACCGTAATTTTATTCCGGTTTCCAAGAATTAATTCTTCACCATACCACATGGTACAAGTATCTCACAGGCTGAACATGGGAAAAGACGAGCACGCCTTTTTCTATCCCAATTTGGGTGAGAGCACTCGGTCCCTTGACGACATCAGTGTCACCGGCCTTCGCCAGATATTCTCAAGAGCTAAAAAAGAAGGAGTGGGTAAGACGCTTTCGCGACTGACTCTGTTTGTCTTCAACCTTCTGATATTCCACTTATTGTACCTGGTCATACCCCTGGCTGCACTTGCTATACCCGTCTTCACCTTCTGGAACGATACCCAGAGAGAAACAAAAATATTCGTTGGATGCTTGGTGGCAGCGTACATTTTGACCTTCAATGGACAGCACAAGAAGCTTGATTCACCGAAACCTTGGTTTGCTGACTTACCTGTTTGGGGTTATCTTCTGAGCTACTTGCCTTTGCGGATATGCCGAACGACAAAATTATCACCAGATAAGCACTACATTTTTGGCTGCCATCCTCATGGCGCATTTGCTTTCAATCGAGGTGCCGTGGGTTTCTGCATGCCGCAACTGTTCAACGCCGCATTTCCAGGAATGAAAGTCCGTTGTCTCGCTGCTGACGCCGCATTTTATGTACCTTTCATAAGAGAAATGTGGATTTGGAGTTGTTGTGTCAGCGCAAGCAAGAAAACGGCCATAGAGGTACTAAAGAACGGCATGAGTTGCTTCATCTACCCCGGTGGAGAAAAGGAACAGCTCATGCACAGACACAACAAGGAGAGACTTTTCCTGAACAGTCGAAAGGGATTCATCAAACTTGCTCTGCAAACAGGGTCACAACTTGTACCTGTTTACGCATTCGGAGAGTCATCGCTATACAAACAAACCTCAATTTTGCACAATTTTCGAATGATGCTGAGTAAAAAATTCGGCGTCGCCATTCCTTTGGTCTACGGACATGTCGGTTTGCTCCCATTCCGTCATCCGGTCACGGTAACATTTGGGAAAGCGATAGATGTGAAGAAAAATGAGAACCCCACGCAAGGTGATATAGACGAGTTGCACCAGGCTTACATAACTGCTCTTACGAAATTATTTGACGAGGAAAAGGAGAGGATGGGCTATGGCGATCGGGAGCTTGAAATATTTTGAATTGGTATATCTTAAACGCAGCAAAACATACCTGGGTAAACAACTCTGCTCTGCACCTTAGTTTCTACTGAAAGAGCGCTCCCTAATGTCGCATTTTCCTCCCCTCCTCTTTTGCAGACAAAGGAAATCATTCATGCGTTCTCGTCGGGAAACTCCTCAGGCCACATCTTGTCTGCTCGCCATTCCTCCCACTCGTACCATCCAACCTTAGAAATTCTATTCTTTCTCGCTTCTTCGTGAAGAGGACACGCGACTCTACCACCCTTTGGGCTATACTTCTTTTTACACGTACCAAAGCCGCGAAAATTGTCGAAACGCTTCTGTTTTTGATAAGAAGAGAATTGTGGTCAGGCAAATGACACAAGGAGATACAAAACACGACGAATTCCATGAGTTAATAATAGTGGCCTGCTCACCTCTGCTTTCGCCATTGCGCGCCCCTGCGGCGTGTCTGCCGCCGAGGGCAGGTACATTGCTCCGCCGTACAAATCACCATTCTTGGTAGGGTATCCACAAACAAATCCGTGAGGGACCTCTGTAAGTGCACTTGCGGGAACCAAATATCACTCGGAGGGAAGTATACCAGGGTCAAGGGCAACACGGGAGGTGCTAGAACTAGCTTTTGCGGGGCCATAATTTTTGTACAAGATAGCACGAGGTGAAGGAGGGGGCGATGGACACCGGGTTTTCCGTTTGGGTCTTTTATTGTTGAGACCGGAATCTGACATCTTTCTATAGATTACTCTAGTTAGGGAGATGTGTATAGATGTGCATAGATGTGTACAGAGTAAATGAAAAATACAACGAGAGAGGGAGACATTTTATGACGAAAGCAAAAGAGCATGGCCAAAGGTCCTCAAATTCTTTAAAGTTCTTTGCAACTATTTATCATCCCATCGCTGGCTGGTGCCAGTATTTTATCGGCGCTACAACCATTTTTTGTTGCGAATGGCTTCGTTTGCATCAGACTTCACAAAGAAGGTTCCGCCTTGCCCCCTCCTAATTGTCACAGGTTTCTTGGGATCAGGAAAGTCAACGCTGATCAACAACCTTCTGACGAGTCACGAGCACGGATTGAAAATTGCCGTAATCGAGAATGAGTTTGGCGACAGCGGTGCGATTGAGAAGGCTGTTGGAATGGATGGCGTTGTGAAGACTGTAGGGGCAGCGGGGGAGGAAGATGACACAGGAGGGATGTTTTTGGAGATGCCAAATGGTTGCGTATGCTGTTCTTTGAAATCTGACCTACTATCGACAGTTGAATCGCTTTTTACATCCGGGAGGAAGTTCTCTTGCGTCCTTTTGGAGCTCTCTGGCCTTGCCGATCCCGGGCCTGTGCTAACAAATTTGTGGAGTGAGGGGGCTGATGAGAGTAGTCCTGTGACGATCGGGGGAGTGGTTTGTTTGGTCGACTGCAACGATTTTTTCAAGGGGGGTATAGGTCTGAAGACAATTGAGGGAAGGCGCCAAATAGGATTTGCAGATAGGGTCTTACTGACCAAGGTTGACTTGTGCCAGGGGGAGAAGAGTCTGGAAAGGGATATCAAAGTTTTCATCTCGGAGAAGAATCCTACAGCGAGCGTAAAACTCTGCAACCGTGGTGATTTTGGCGGCGATCTTTACTGGCTTCTCGGTGTCGACAGAAGCGGTGCGCCGGCGGGCAGCGAAGCGTCAACAAACAGCAAAGAGAAGGCCCTCCAGGGCCTTCAGGCAAATGCAATTATGTGGGGGGAGATTTTTGGACCAGGATTAAATTTTGCTACTGCATTTAATAAGACAAGCACAGGCAAGCTTGAAAGCGTAGAAGAAAGCGGAAGAGACCACGTGCACACTCACGACGTGACAAGCTTTGTCGTAAAAATTGACGGGGGAGGAGTACGGCTTGGAAAGTTGAGGCGATTCTTGGCGGAACTTTTGTGGAGCGACTGTGACAAAAGTGAAGACGACAATCACGAGATAGACGACGGAAATCAGGAGATTTGGCGCATCAAGGGCTTGTTCCACGTCGTCAGAGGGAGCATGGAAAATGACAGCGACGACGACGATGACGACGATGACGACGATGACGACGATGACGACGATGACGGCGACGTGAGCGATGACAACATCGGTTTAAGAGATGAAACGACGGTTCAGCATTTCAGCTCAAGACAGTATATTTTACAGTGCGTCGGAGATCTCTTTGAAGTGAAGCGATCAAAGTCACATTGGGAGGAAAAATCGCCAGGGGAGAGGAGGGAGAATTTGTTTGTAGTTATCGGACGAAACATGGACCGAGCAAAGATAGAGGATGGAATCAGAAAAACAGTTACAGCAGCTGTGATGTGATGTGATGTGATGTGATGATCTGTGGGATGTGATGGGGTGTCTCTATGGACGAACATTGCGTTCAGGGCAGAATAAAAAAATAGATTTGGACGGTAGATCTCGAGCCATGTTAGCAACAATTTACGCCCTCACATTATCATCATACAATCATTCGCTTGCGCTTCTCCTCCTCCATTTTGCCCTTGACAACAGAATCTTCCAGACTATCAAGCCACTCCTCCACTTCATCTTCATTCTCGGCGAAAAACATTCGGGTACCAATCGATGGCGAGGAAAGGGTTATCATCTCCTTCATGGTAGGGTCGGCCTCATTCCTGTTTTGAGCATACTTTACTATTGTGTCAGGGGTCAGCTCGATGGTTTCGATGACAACCTCATCCCCTTCACTTTTGTAGCAACTAAACGTAGGCGGCAAGACAGATTCGTCGACTTTAAAGAACATTTTTCCCGCCGGAGTTTTGTCAATTTTCAGATATCCTGACTTGGCTTCGGCCATTGTGTATGGTTCCAGCGGTGGGAGAGGTGTATTATCAGCTTTTGGAAGTGTTGCGGTCGAACTTGGTACTTCGTCCAAGTTCGAGGGAGGTTGAATGACAGCATCACGAGCGACACCATCGCTGCGTACTCGAGTAGACCCGATCTCCTCAGCCTCTCCCTTCAACTCGGATATTTCAGCGCGAGCCTTTTCGTACTGCTTTTCGAGGTCTGCAGCAGCTTGCAAAGTATCACTGCTATCATTCTCTGATATATTAGGAAGACTTTTTTTTTCGATGCTGTTTTCCCTCTTATCCCTGTCGGGCGAAGGCGGCGGTCGAGGGGTCGAGCTTATCCGCCGCTTTTCTCCCCTGGTGGCGAGCGCACTGCTACGTTTCGGCGCCTTCACCGAAGTCTTCCTTTTCGCCGATGGGGGCACCGTCGGAGGAGCAGGATTAGATGTCGAAGATGCGATGGAATCGTTATCCTCATTGGGAGGCCTCGGTAATTTATTGCTGTTATTGTTCGAATTGGAGGGCACAATTGTTTTCTGTGTACGCCTTGAGAGAATATCGCTGTCACCATCGCCGTCAGCATTTTTTTCTTCAGCACTGTTTTTCACACCCTCGCTGCCCACAACAACATTGACATCCCCTCCGTCTTCCCAAACATTCACGCTGACTCGAACTTCAGCGTTCTTTAAGAGACCCACTTTGTTGTCTCGCTTCAAAACACTACAAAGGTAGCTGGACAGAGATGTGCTATCCGATGCCAGCAAGTAATCACGCAGGTCATCCGAAAGAACGTTAGTGAGCGTGTCGGCAAAATTAGCCACTACCTCATCTGATGAACTCACAAACACATAATAACCGGTTGCTGTCGACACGCCAAATGCATACACATCCTCTTCAGCGTGAGGATTAGGTAGTTCTATGCCTCCTGAAAAATCAGAAGCATCCACACGTAGGCCTCCGTTTCCGCCGACCAAAACAGCGCCAGAGCTTAGGTCAATTTCGACCTCGCATTCTTTCGCCGACTCGTTCTTGTAGCCGCGCATAACCGGTTTGCCAATCTTTTCATCAAACAAGAAGCGGAAGTAACGACGGGTCCACCTCGGTTTCT
>ENA-OWPI01005080-OWPI01005080.1-marine-metagenome-genome-assembly--contig:-NODE-5080-length-10174-cov-2.490839_pt1 | contig 10174 bp, 8 predicted proteins | sample MGYA00238138_ERZ651775 | MGnify/ENA primary metagenome ERZ651775 (study PRJEB26906, sample SAMN06265043) | marine metagenome | isolation source: Helgoland LTER site | place: Germany:Helgoland, sampling...
TTAATTAAAGCATTTGAGTGGGATGAGAAAAGGTTTAATCTGAGTTATGATCTAGATATTTATATGATTGTTGCTGTTGACGATTTCAATATGGGGGCAATGGAAAACAAGGGGCTCAATATATTTAATTCAGATTGCGTCCTAGCAAACAAAGACACATCAACCGACTCAAGTTTCGTGAGAATTGAATCCATCATTGGCCATGAGTATTTTCATAATTGGACCGGAAACCGAGTAACCTGTCGAGACTGGTTTCAACTCAGCCTAAAGGAGGGGTTGACAGTCTTTAGAGATCAAGAGTTTTCATCCGATTTAAGATCCAGAGCAATCCAAAGAATTTCAGATGTCATTCAGCTTAAAACTAGACAATTCGCGGAGGACTCTGGCCCTATGTCCCATCCAGTTAGGCCTGAATCATACATTTCAATGGATAACTTCTATACGTCCACTGTCTACGAGAAAGGGGCTGAAGTTATTCGCATGATCCATACTATTCTTGGAGAGGAAGGCTTTCAAAAAGGAATGAAGTTATACTTTGATAGACATGATGGCAATGCAGTCACAATTGATGATTTTGTAGCAAGTATGGCAGATGCAAACAACACCAATTTTGAAAGCTTTATGCCTTGGTACTCAAAATCAGGAACTCCTGAGGTAACTGTGGAAGATGAATATGATTCAGAAACACAAGTATACAGCGCAACATTTACTCAAAAAAATCAAAACACTCCATTTATGATTCCGAATCGTTTTGGTTTGATAGAACAAGATGGCACTCAGATTAAATCTGGCACGGTGATTATTGATGAACTTATCAAGACAATCTCTTTTGAAAATATTTCAAGCAAACCAACCCCGTCATGGTTTAGAGGCTTTTCTGCACCAATAAAGTTTAACAACAACCTGTCGCCTCAAGAAAAGATTTTCTTAGTTACGCATGATTCTGATCCGTTTAATCGTTGGGATAACGTTCAAACCCTTTGGCTTGATTATATTCTCAATCCCAAGCTAATCTCTAAAACAGAAATCTTTAGTATGATTAAAAATCTCATGGTTAAAGAAGATGATTTAGCTCTTTTGTCTGAGATGATGAGCCTTCCTTCAGAGCAAATTATTCATCAAAATGTTAGTGAAATTGACGTTGAGGATGTCCACAATAAAAGAAACATGGTGCATCTCGAAATTGGAAATGCATTCAAAGATATTTTCCTAGCAACCTATGAAAAATTGAACTTGAACAAGTCCTTTGACCTGTCTTCAATCTCTGTTGCTGAACGCGCTCTAAAAAATACCTGCCTAGCTTATCTCACGAAACTTGGTGAATTTGATATTGCCTATAAGCAATTTATTAATTCAAATTGCATGACAGATCAGTTTGGAGCATTTCAAATGCTATTAAATACCTCGAATAATTACCGTGATGAGGTCATTGAGCGATTTTATAGTCAGCATTGCTCTGATGTTCAGGTGATGGATAAATGGTTCTCAGCCCAAAGTATTTCTTCTTTGACATCTGTTCAGGATATAAAGAAACTAATGGAGCATAAGTTGTTTACAATGAAAAATCCAAACAGAGTTCGTTCTGTTATTGGATCCTTTAGCCAGAACACCAATCAATTTCATTGCAAAGAGGGTTATCAACTCTTGAGCGAGGTGATTATAGAGCTTGATGAATTGAATCCTCAAATTGCTGCAAGGTTTGCCGGTATTTTTAATCACTGGAGACGCTTTATTCCGAGATATTCTGAGCTTCAAGAGGTTCAAATTAAATCAATCATTGGTAGAGATAAAATTTCAAAAGATGTTTTTGAAATTGTTCAATCTGCAATCTCAGGAAAGCATTAATGTCTTACTTAAAAGCAAAAAAACTAACTGAACTATTGATTTCAAAAAATATGTCGATTGCAGTCGCAGAGTCATGTACTGGAGGCTTATTATCTAGCTCCTTAACCTCAATTCCAGGAGCATCAAGTTACTTTAATTGTGGATTTATCACCTACAGTAATGAGTCAAAAATAAAAATGCTCAATGTTGATTCTCAAACCATTGAACTCTTTGGTGCTGTCAGTGAAAGAGTTGCCTATGAAATGGCAGTGGGAGCCGGTCAACATTCTCAGAGTGATCTAGCTATTTCTGTTACAGGAATAGCCGGGCCCTCAGGAGGCACAGCAGAAAAACCGGTCGGAATGGTATGCTTTGGTTTTTATGTTGAGGGGGAAGTGTCAACAACAACTCAATTTTTCTCTGGAGTTAGGTCTGAAATTGTATCTGATAGTATTGCTTTTGCATTAACAGAATTAACATCAAAAATCGGATGAATCACTACCCAGTCTCCATTGCACCGATGATGGATTGGACAGATAAACACTGTCGATATTTCTATCGTCTATTAAGTAAAAATGTTCAGTTGTATACTGAAATGATTACGACAAAGGCAATTCTTCGAGGCGATAAGAATCGATTGTTAGATTTTAATGCTAACGAAAATCCATTGGTCCTTCAGCTTGGTGGAAGTGACCCTAAAGAAATGGCTGAGTGTGCTCTAATTGCTCAGGACTGGGGCTATGATGAAGTCAATATTAATGTCGGATGTCCATCTGACAGAGTCCTCTCTGGAAGTTTTGGAGCGTGCTTAATGAAGGAGCCTGATCTTGTTGCACAGTGTGTAGAGACTATGATTGAAAAATGTGATATTCCTGTCACTGTTAAGCATCGCATCGGGATTGATGACATGGAGAGTTACGATCAGTTGTCAGATTTTGTCAACCTTATCAGTCAAAAGGGCTGCCAACACTTCATTGTGCATGCTCGAAAAGCCTGGCTGACAGGTCTAAGTCCAAAAGAAAATCGAACCATACCTCCCTTAAACTATCCATGGGTCTATCAATTAAAAAAAGATTTTTCGCAATTAAAATTTACTATCAATGGTGGAGTAGAGCATTGCGGGGACATTGCTGCGCATCTAGATCAAGTGGATGGAGTCATGCTTGGAAGAGCTATCTATCACAATCCATTTCTTCTTGAGCAAATTGAAAGAGAGATCTTTAATGATAAAGAATTCTCATTAGACAGAGAGCTGATTCTAAAAGAGTATATGTCTTACATCTCTGATCAGTCCAAACTGGGCGTTCCTATAAGGTCTATGACTAGACATATTTTGGGTCTCTACCACGGCGAGGCAAATGCAAAGCTTTTTAGGAGGTTGTTAAGCGGAAAAGTTGTGGAGCTAGGTCACTTAAATGACTGGCTGGATTTTAAAAAAAATAGTTCAACTGAGATTAAAAGCTTTTAATAGTTTGGTAAAATTTTTATAAAACTTCTTATCTAAAAACTATGGCAGGCAACCACTTTGTAGCAAGCATCGATATTGGAACTGAAAAGATTGCTTTGCTTGTTGCTGAAAGAGAGGATGATGACCATCTAAGAATCATTGGTCATAATGTTTGTCCCTCGCAAGGAGTCAGAAGAGGTTCTATTTTTTCGATTGATTCTTTGTCCAGAGAAATCTCAAAATTAATCAAACAAACTGAAGAAAGCTTTGGGATTAGCCTTGGGCTATTTCGCGTGAATATTTCTGATACACACTTAACCTGTATTGATGGAAAAGGAAAAGTCCCTGTCAATGAATTTGTGAAATCTGAGGACTTGGACTCAGTTCTTGAGTCAGCAATGGCTATTTCAACGCCAACCAACAAAGAAAAACTTCATATTATAAAAAAGAAGTTTACAATCAATGAGACACTTGTCGTTGATGACCCAATCGATATGGAGGCACAAGTTTTGGAGTCTAAGGTTCATATCATTACTGTCTCTAGTTCTAGCGTAAGAAATGTTGAAAATTGTCTCAAGCAGAGTGACCTTGAGGTGGATAAAATTGTACTTAATTCAGTTGCTAAATCACAAGCATTGCTTAGTCAAGAGGATAAAAATAGTGGCGTATGTCTACTTGATATTGGCGCTGGGGTGACGAGCTATTCGGTCTTCAAGGATGAGGGCATTATTCAAAGTGGTGTCATTGCAATGGGTGGGGACGAGGTAACGCAATCAATCGCTTACGCATTTGATACATCTCTTGAAGAAGCAAAAAGACTTAAGGAGAGTTACGGTTATGCTAGGACTTTGCCTCAGTCGGATGATAAATTTATTGATTTCATACAGGCTAATAGTAAGGAAGAGAGGCAACTGTCAAGTTTGGATTTGAGTGAGGTCATCGAGGAGTCTTACAGGGAGATTTTTGAGGCGCTTAAAAATGAGCTAAAGCATCGTAATTTAGATTCCATTATTCGGTCTGGATTTGTGCTTTGTGGAGGTGGTTCAGAGATTAATTCTATTGAAGAACTTATTCGGGATTTTTTTTCCAAGAGAGTAAAGCTTGGTAAAATTCAAAGATCAAGAATTTCAGGTCTAGAAGCTATTCTCACTGACTATCGTTATACGGGAAGTATAGGATTATTGTTGCATGAGGGTGATTTGAATCAATCGAAATTTATTGTTTCAAACGGAAACAATGGCGTGATGGGTAAATTAAAAAAGGCATTTGTAGGTAATTTCTAAATTATGGTTAAACAAAGAACAATTAAAAAAACTGTCAAGGCTCGAGGGGTTGGTATTCACAGTGGAAAAGTAGTCAATTTAACTTTAATTCCTGCAGAGGCTGACCATGGCGTAGTTTTTAAGAGGTTGGATGCTGGGGGTAGGCAGGTTCATGCGCACAGTGCTTTCGTCAACGAGGTTGTTTTATCTACTGGACTTGAAAATCAAGGGGTAAAGGTTTCAACGATTGAGCACCTTATGTCTGCACTCTCAGCTCTTGGGGTTGATAATTTGTTAGTTGAGCTAGACTCCTTTGAGGTACCAATTATGGATGGCTCCTCAGCACCGTTTGTTTTTTTGGTTCAGTCTGCTGGAATAGAAGAGCAGGAGGCACCAAAAAGGTTTATTGTCATCAAGGATAAAATTAGAGTTGAAAACGGTGAATCGTGGGCACAAGTCTCACCTCATAATGGCTTTAAAGTTTCATTAGAAATTGACTTTGAACATAAAAAAATTAAAGAAAGTGGTCAAAAACTCACAATTGATTTTTCTGAACAATCCTACCTAAAAGAGATATCGCGAGCTAGAACATTTGGTTATGAGCGAGACGTTGAGATGCTTCAAAAACAAAACCTTGCTCTTGGAGCGAGTATTGACAATGCAATTGCACTATCAGACGATGACATCTTAAATGAAGATGGAATGCGCTATCATAATGAATTTGTGAAACATAAAATTTTAGACATTGTTGGAGACCTTTTCCTTTTGGGAGGTAATGTCATTGGACATTATGAGGGTTTCAGAACAGGTCACATGCTTAATGACCAACTTTTATCAGCAATTCTATCTCAACCAAAAGCCTTCAGTATTGAAACGTTTGAAGAGAGCGATTCACCAATACAATTTTATTCAGAAGATTGGCAAAATGATCTGTAAGTCTGACTTAAACTTCAAAAAATAAAAATCGATTGGTGACCTCCTTGCAGCCTGTTTTTAAAGCAAATTTTGCTTTAAACGAAGTGTTTTGGCTTGAAATTCTTTGGGTATAATCGAAAACTTTTAATTTACCAAAAAAGCAATGGAATTGAATGGCGCTGAAATTCTAGTAGATTGTCTTCAGAAAGAGGGCGTTGATCATGTTTTTGGTTATCCAGGTGGTGCTGTCCTTCACATCTATGATGCAATAGAGGCGCAGGATAAGATTACTCATGTTTTGGTCCGTCATGAGCAGGGTGCTGCTCATGGTGCAGATGGCTACGCAAGAGCCAATGGAAAGCCAGGCGTTGTATTGGTTACCTCAGGCCCTGGAATTACTAATGCTGTCACAGGCATCGCAACTGCCCATATGGACTCAATACCAATGGTCGTGATCTCTGGTCAAGTCCCCTCACCTCTTATTGGTATGGATGCTTTTCAGGAGGTTGATGCAACCGGCATAACAAGATCATGCGTTAAGCATAACTTTTTAGTAAGAGACATAAAGGATATTGCTATCACTGTCAAAAAAGCTTTTCATATTGCAACTACTGGAAGGCCCGGTCCTGTTGTCATTGATATACCCAAAGATATTACCATTGCTAAAATGGAGAAAGAGGAATATCCTGAGTCTATAGAGATACGCTCATATAAGCCAACTACTAAGCCCAGCAATCGTCAAATTCGAAAAGCAGCAGAGCTAATTTCAAACTCAAAAAAGCCGATCTTATACGCCGGTGGTGGCTGCGTTATTGGAAATGCTTCAGAAGAACTTAGAGAGTTTACGCGGATGCTTGGCTTCCCAATTACCCAAACATTGATGGGGCTAGGCGCATACCCAATGACAGATAAACAATCTTTAGGGATGCTTGGAATGCATGGCACCTATGAGGCAAATATGGCAATGCATGGATCAGATTGTGTTGTAGCAATTGGAGCTAGATTCGATGACAGAATCACAGGCAACCTTGCAAAATTTTGTCCCACAGCCAAGTTTATTCATATTGACATAGACCCATCTCAGATTTCTAAAAACGTGGTTGCTGATATTCCAATTGTTGGACAAACAGCTCAGGTTTTGCAGGCACTTATCAATGAATTAAAAGATAAAGAGCTTAGTGATATTTCAAAATGGTGGTCTCAAATTGAGGATTGGAGAAAAGTTGATTCATTGGCCTACAAAAAAGCACCTGGGGTTATTAAGCCGCAATCAGTAATTGAGGCTTTATATGAGGTAACTGAAGGCAAGGCTATTGTAACGTCTGATGTTGGACAACATCAAATGTGGGCTGCACAATATTATCTCTTTGATGAGCCTCGGCAATGGATTAATTCTGGCGGACTTGGAACGATGGGTTTTGGTCTTCCAGCTGCTATGGGCGCCAAACTTGCAATGCCAGAAAAGGACATAGCTTGTGTCACAGGCGAGGGAAGTATTCAAATGATGTTGCAAGAGCTTTCGACCATGCTTCAATACGCAACTCCAGTGAAGATAATTAACCTTAACAATGGCTATCTTGGAATGGTTAGGCAATGGCAAGAGTTTTTTTATGAAAAGCGCTACGCAATGTCTTATATGGATGCTCTGCCTGACTTTGTTAAATTAGCTGAAAGTTATGGGCACGTAGGAATAAAAGTGGATAAAGAGGATGATCTCAAGCCAGCTCTAATTGAAGCCTTCAAGCAGAAAGATCGTACCGTTTTTCTAGATATCATAACCGATCCATCAGAAAATGTATTTCCAATGATTCCAGCTGGTGGTGCGCACTGCGATATGCTTCTTGCTGGAAGAGATGAGATGGTATCTAAAGATGAAACAGACTTTAATGCGGTGTAGTTTATGAGACATATTATTTCAGTTATATTGGAAGATGAAGCTGGAGCACTATCAAGAGTGTCTGGCCTTTTTACTCAGCGTGGTTTTAATATCGAATCACTCACTGTTGCGCAAACGACTGACCCTACCTTGTCTAGGATGACTATAGTTTCTTCGGGAAGTGAGAGAGTCTTAGAGCAAATTGTCAAGCAACTCAATAAATTAATTGAGGTTGTTAAAGTGACTGACCTGACAAGTCAAGATCATGTTGAGAGGGAGCTTATGCTTGCTAAGATATCTTCAACCTCTAAAGAAGGGGTAGACTTAAAGGAGTTAGTAGAAATTTTTGGGTGTAAAGTTGTTGATGTAAAAGACAAGATTTATACGATTGAGGTTTCAGGTAAGACTAAGAAAATTAATGCGTTTTTAGATGCATTAGAACCATCGAACATTATCGAGATCTCGAGAACTGGAGTAACCGGGATTTCAAGAGGAAAAAAATTAATCTAAATTATAGGAAAAAAAATGAATAGATATTACGATAAAGATGCAGACCTTTCAATTATTCAAGGAAAAAAAGTAGCCATTATTGGCTATGGATCTCAAGGACATGCCCATACAAACAACCTTAAGGATTCGGGGGTTGAGGTCGTTGTTGGGCTTCGAGAAGGCTCATCTTCAGCTATAAAAGCTAAAGAGGCTGGATTGGGCGTAATGTCTGTAGAAGAAGCAAGTGGATGGGCAGATGTTGTTATGGTTCTTGCGCCTGATGAGTTTCAGGCAAGTATTTATTCTGAAAATATAGAGCCTAATCTAAAGCAGGGTGTTGCGCTAGCTTTTGCTCATGGACTTAATATTCATTTTGATATGATTGTTCCTAGAGAAGATCTAGATGTCATCATGATTGCTCCAAAAGCCCCCGGGCATACTGTTCGTTCAGAGTTTGTAAAAGGTGGAGGAATACCAGATTTGATAGCAATTCAGCAAAATGCAACTGGAAATGCTAAAGAGATCGCTCTTTCATATGCCTCTGCAATCGGTGGCGGCAGAACAGGTATTCTTGAAACAAGCTTTAGAGAGGAGACTGAAACAGATCTATTTGGAGAGCAGGTCGTTTTGTGTGGTGGAACAACTTCACTTGTTCAAGCTGGGTTTGAAACTCTTGTTGAGGCAGGATATGAGCCTGAGATGGCATACTTTGAATGCCTGCACGAGTTAAAGCTAATTGTTGACCTATTGTATGAAGGCGGAATTGCAAATATGCGTTATTCAATCTCTAATACAGCTGAATACGGAGACGTTACCAGGGGTCCAAGGATAGTGACTGATGAGACTAAGGCTGAAATGAAGAAGATTTTAAGCGAAATTCAAAGTGGCGCCTTTGCTAAAGAGTTCATTAGTAATGTTGGAGATTTACCAGCGCGTCGTGATGTTCAGCGCAAACATCAAATTGAAACAGTGGGTGAAAGCCTCCGTTCAATGATGCCTTGGATTGCAAAAAATAAATTAGTTGATCAATCAAAAAACTAATTTAAATGGATAAAGTCAGCTTTGATGTTTAAAAGTTATGACTGATAAAATACCAAGTAAAAGAGGAATCTACCTACTGCCAAGCGTTTTAACGACGTTTGGTATGTTCGCAGGCTTCTATTCAATAATTTCCTCCATTAATGGAGATTTCACAATAGCTGCAATCTCCATTTTAATCGCTATGTTTTGGGATACTCTCGATGGTAGAGTGGCTCGCCTGACAAACACCCAGAGTGCTTTTGGTGCAGAGTATGACTCATTGGCTGACCTGGTGTCATTTGGTTTAGCACCTGCACTTCTTGTATATCAGTGGACACTTTACGAGCTTGGCAGGGTTGGCTGGTTAGCGGCCTTTGTTTATTTGGCCTGTGCTGCACTCAGGCTTGCAAGATTCAATACTCAGGTTGGCGCCGAAGATAAGAGGTATTTTCAAGGGCTTCCATCGCCAGCTGCTGCTGGAGTAATTGCAAGTATGATTTGGCTAAAAATTTGGACATTCGCCTCTTTTGATTCAGATGTTATTTCTCTGGGTTATTATCTTGGAGCTGGCATAACAATTTTATGTGGCTTATTGATGGTCAGCAATATTCGTTATTACAGCTTTAAAGAATTTGATTCTAAAAAAGCCTCATTCAGATTCCTGTTGATTGTAATTTTGAGTCTTATTATTTTAGTTTCTAAGCCCAATATTATTCTCTTTACAGGTTTCTTTGTCTATTTACTATCAGGTCCAGTCATTACCATTATTGGCCTTAATAAAAATCGTTTAAAGAAAAAACAAGCTTAATCAGCTCAAGTTCCTCTATAATTTACCGCTATGAATAAGTTTCTTAATTTATTGACACAAATTTCACTGAGCAAGCTCTTTGCTTTGTTACGATTATTGCCGTAAGGCAATAATAATCATAGTAGACGAAAGTCTATCCATAAAACTTAAGTTAAAATGTGAGAAATAAAAAGGAGCTAGCGATGTCCGAAAAACTAATAATATTTGATACAACTCTAAGAGATGGTGAACAATCACCAGGCGCATCTATGACAAAAGATGAAAAAGTCAGGATTGCAAAAAGCTTAGAGAAGATGAAGGTTGATGTCATTGAGGCAGGATTTGCTATTGCCTCTCAAGGAGACTTTGAGGCAGTCCAAGCTGTAGCAAAAGCGGTAAAAGATTCTACAATCTGTTCTCTGGCAAGAGCGCTAGACAAGGACATTGATAGAGCAGGAGAATCAATCAAAGAGGCTAATTCTGCTCGAATTCATACTTTCATAGCAACATCTGACATTCATATGAAGATGAAGCTTGGCATGGCACCTGATGAG
>ENA-OWPI01005081-OWPI01005081.1-marine-metagenome-genome-assembly--contig:-NODE-5081-length-10173-cov-3.157686_pt1 | contig 10173 bp, 8 predicted proteins | sample MGYA00238138_ERZ651775 | MGnify/ENA primary metagenome ERZ651775 (study PRJEB26906, sample SAMN06265043) | marine metagenome | isolation source: Helgoland LTER site | place: Germany:Helgoland, sampling...
CTTTCCCAACGCGACAGATTGCAGTTTCGAATAAGTAAAAGCTGCACCGAAGCTGAGGTCCCTCATCCCGTCAAACCATTCCCGGGCATTTTTAAAGGATCGCGACTTGAGGGTCTTCTTGTGACAGGAGATGAGAGCTAGTCCAAATCTAAAGAGCATCTGAAGGCCGTTTATAAGGTAGTGCGAGAAAATCATCTGAACGTATGGAAATGGCATGAGATTCAAGAACAGCTCCTCAAAAACGTCCCTCCTGACAACCTCGCGCCAGTCGTCGAATCCTTCAAATACCTTCCCCGTGCTTGGGAAGTACTTCCCAAGCAATCTTCCGAAGGTCTCCACTACTGCCGCCATACGCTTCGGCTCTGTAATTAGGTGCACCTTGGGTGGAGGCGTGTGGTCTACAATTATCGCGAGGGTCGAAAAGGAGACGGAAGCGGGCTGCACTGTCAGGAGTAGGAGGGATATTGCTGGCAGTGAAGGTGCGTAATTTAAGCACCAAAAATGAGAGGACAAGAGTATAAGCTGTTTCACGCTCGCTTTTGTGCGCAGAAGTAATAATGAAAGTGTTAAAAATAATTGTAGCTGAGTCTAACAACGGCAAGCTGTTCGACGATGGCTGGCTGGCTCGCTCACACCACTTTCTCACACCAAAGTTTTACTCACTCACCAACAGGAATTTTTACATGGTTCTGCAGCATGATTGCTGAAGAAAGATTCGTCAGCGCTACTCCATCGACAAATGGTGGCAGTGTCGCGGCGGCAAAATCCGCCTCGCTGGGGAATACAAGGTCGACGCGATTTGAGTAACCTTCATCAATCTGAGCGAGCACTCTCATACAATCCACGTCGGGGTTGGGGTCACGCGACAATATCCCCGATAATAATTCGGGAGTAAACTCAGATGGAACTGGGGTGGGAGGGCTACGTCGCTGCAATTCTTCCAGGGTTGCGCGGAGATAAACAAATGGAGTATCCATGAAGACTTCACGCGAAGAATTCTTAATTTATTCGGTGTCAAGGTGATTGGTAAGGAAACTGTCTTTTTTGCCACCCCACTCTTGAATGATGAACTACGAATGCATGCAAATGAGAAGCGCAACAACAGGTAGCCTAACCTTTGGAATGTTTCTGGTTTTTGGCGAAAATAAATGTGTGAAAAATCCCTCCCCTTGCTGGGCCACGAATTCTCTTTTCTATTGCCCGAAAAGTTTGCCATCCCCGCCATTTTTTTCCTGCGATTACCGTTGTGACCTTTTCTATTCTTTTGAGATTCGCGAATACTTCTCAGCACTCCCTTCCCTTCCGCCCATAGGATGGATTCCCAACAATATAACCTCATCCTATCCGCAATTGCGGTCTGTTCGAATCCGACCCGTCATTCTGCTTCTACGTTCAAGGAGAGCCACAATATGCTGGACCTTTTTATGAGGCACAATGAAGCGAATCGTATGTCAGCCGCTCAGACGTTCCTAAATATGCTCTCGATGCATTCCCATACTGTCAACGGGTTGGACATTACGTTGGAAACGAAGTTGTACTCTCTGCAGTGCTTGAAAAATTTTATTGAGGAATGCCACGCTGGGTTTGATCAGCAGACTCGTCAGAAATTCCGGGAGCGCTTGCTGGAGATTATTGTGGATACCTTTCAATCTGCTCAACCCAACCCCGCGCATGCGTCCGTCCTCTCCTCCAAATTCGGTATTTGCGTATCTGATCTGGTCCTTCGCGACTTTCCTCAGTTCTGGAACTCTCTTTTGGACGACCTCATCACTCTCCTAACCTCCGGGAATCACACCTCTGCAATTGCTTTGCGGTGCATGTGTCACGTTGTGGAGGACTGCACCGATAGCGATTTCAACTCAAAAATCTCTACAAGTAGGCGAAATGATGTTCTCCAGGGAATTCAAGAGATTTCTCCCAGTTTCTTGAAAAAAATCCACGAGTTCATTGACTTCCAGTACAAGACTTTCCTTGCCCACAATGAAACTACTAATAAGGCAGAGAAATCCTCCAGCGCCATGTTGATCAAGGAAGCGCTGAACATGATGTCGATTTTTTGCCACTCCCAGGGGATTCCTCTCGAGCTATCTTTTGCTTCTGATAGCGACTTCGTCTTTGTTTATCTGCATTTATTGCGTGAGACGTATGATGATATTCGAATGTCTGCAGCAACCTGTTTGAAGATGTTGTGCGGCCGAAAGTTAGAGGCTGCCATGTTTTACAGGCTACTCGAGTTGATGCCAAATTTTTTAAAGGAGTCGCAGAGTGCAAGCTCGTCGTTATCAATGGTGGATCAGTTGAGCTTTCACGCGATTCTCTGCGAAACCATGTCTTCACTCGTGACTGTAAATATCAGCAACATCACCAACTGCAAGGAAATTTTTAACGGCGCAAGTGGCAGTTGCAAAGAGCTGGCTCTCTTACGTGGATTTTTATCACTTTTAAGGTGAGTTGTTTGGCAAAGCACTCGAAGGCGAATGCAAACACAATACAAAACGGCAAAGAGGCCGTCTCTAATCGTTTTCCCTTCTCTCCCCCCTCCCTCCTTAATTTTTCTCTCCTTGGCTTGAAGCGAATTTTTGTTACACCCTTCCCCCGCTGTTGCCATGTCACAATCCACGATGTGGATAACTTTGCTTCGGGACCCTCAGATAACGCAGACTAATATTCTGCAGCCCTACGTTGCCAATATCACTGCGGCGATGCTATCTTCTAATTTGAAATTGGATTTTGAGCACGACATTTACGACGCGAATCACCCACAACACGAGATATTAGAGCAGACATGGGATGACGAGGACGAGTATAAAAAGTGGATACACGACCATCGCGGCGCTCTCGCCGCCCTTTGTCGCCTCCTCTCCTCGTCCGCCCCCGCCGCCTCCTCTGACTTTCTCAAGACGGCTGTTTACAGTAAGGTGAGTCTAATTCTAATTTTCTTTTGGTAGCCACTCCCCTGAGTCGCTTCAGCTGCGGACCCTGGTTTCTTACACGCACCCCTTCCCTCCCCCAAAAATGTCCCCCTTTGGTGACCCTCCCAGCTTAATGAATTCAGGGACCAAGCAACTGACAGCGCTGTGGCGCAGCTTGAATCCCTGCAGGTAATCTGTGACAACATGCTGTCTACTCTCCCAAATGGATCACCATCCAACCAACAGGAGTACTCGATAACGATGGCCAACATGAAAACGATAGCAGAGATGATGTTCTCCTTCAACCCGGCCCATCCCCCCCTTCTCGTACGGAAACTATTCCTGATCGAGTCTCTGAAGGAATACTGGTGTGTGGAGCCTGCCTCGCTCCCTCAGGGCATCGAGTTCATCCTATCCTGCCTTAATTTCACGTCTGTGAACGCTTCGATCCCCTCCGTCGATACCCTTTCCCAGGTCGATATTCAAGTCCGGAAGAAAGCTGGGATGACGCTCGTGAGCGTAGGCAAAAAAACGGGCAAATATCTTGTCCAGTTTGTTGCCCAGCTCACCCAGATGTGCCAAACCGTTCTTTCTGAGCACTCCAATACTCTTCAGCCCCCGCAGAAAGTCCACATTTTCGAGTTTCTCACTTCCGTCGCCTCGGCCATGACAGACTACTCACAGCGCAACAACTACATCGCGGAGGTTCTCAAAGAATCCATGTCTAACTGGTGTTCCTCATCAATGTCAATGATATTCGAGTCTTCCGACTCGCTCCTTTCCAATATCGGCGTCATACAATCCGCTGGCAACACCACCTTCGTCACTGATCCGAGCGAGATCGCAAAAGTCAACGATACTTACGGTTCAATGTTTATGCCCCTAACCACGATCATGTCTGTCGCGAAGAGGTGCGAGGAATCCTCGAAAGCTCGCAGCGGAGAAAACCTCAGTGATCAGCCTGTCAATCTGAGCACTCTCGCAATGATAGACCCGTTCGTCCCGCTTTGGCCGCAGATTCTACCCAGTTTGATTCAGGTTATCAGGACGACTTTTTCTGTCTGGCATCCGAACCTCCGATCGATATTACTAAGTGACGTTTGTATGCGCTACGCTCTCGCCATTAGCGACGAGGAGGTTATGCAAGCTCAAACAGGAGCTAATGATATGAAGAATGAGGGAGGTCTGGTCCTTAAAGGTGTTAGCCGCAAGTCGGACAACAATTTGATTGCCAAGTGGCCTGGCTGGTTCAACGAGCTCCGGAACGCGCCGTTCCAAATGCTCGGATTGTGTGCCACCATGCGAGCATTGTACAGCCCTGACTTATTCGATAGCTACAAGTCCATGGTCGAGATTCTCGTGGACGACTTTACCATGAAGTCTATGGAGCATCGATTCTTTACTTCGGCGCTTAAACAATTTGTTGAACCGCTGCTGATCAACTGTCCTACCTCCTTGTATAATAGTCATCTCGCGGGAATCATGTCGAAACTCTTCACGCACCTGAACTGGCGCCTGACTTCGACCTGGAAAAGCGATGCAAACGGTCGCGTGGGCTCCACCGCTCCTTCGTCGACGACGGCGACGCAGGCGGCTGCAGATTGCAAGAATGGCAACGGTACAGACGCTTGGTTCGAAACCTACTACGCCTACGGAGGTATTTTTGTGGGAGACCTTGACAATGAATCTTCCGATCAGGTTGTCTCGCGTGTCCGAGTCGATTTGACGCACGCATTCGTGAATTTTGTGCAGGCTTGCTTCGCACTGAGCGGGTCTTGGGCTTTAACACTCGCCAACGTCGCGCGGGAATCAGAACGCAACCGAAAGAACGTCTTGGCGGCTCAGAATGGGTCTAAGGTGTCTGATGGCTTAAATGCGGACAAAACGAAAAAGCATTATGATCCACAGGTCGCGAAGCACATTGAGTCTATCCATATCAATAGGATCGACAGCTTGCAGCGTTTTATGTTGGTGGAAAACGAAACAATTGCGAAAGCGCTTATCGACACCACAATCGACTGCCTTACCTTTCCTGACGCTCACACTTGTAGGAGAGCGGCGAAGATTTGCCATCGGATTATAGAGCACACAGCTCATTTGGAAAAATACACAAGTATTTTGGGAGAACGTATGTTCGTTAACTGTGTGAAAAATGTCGTTTTCGAGCCGAAGTGGATGTGTGGCAGTGAATGGGATGTCATCGCATTAATTCGGGACATTTATTGTCGGCTTGTGCTGGGGCAGGCTCTTCTTCCGCTTGGCCAGGGTCCCGGTCAAGAATGTCAATTTGACCAGTCGACGAATCGGTTCCAACCTCATAGAAACACGCATTTGCCTCGTGAGGGAGGGGGGGTTCTGAGCTCTCCTAGCAATTTACCCCGTAATGTGCTCATGAAAATCGAGAGCATTGGAGTGACGGACATTCAGGATCTAGAGAATAGGCTGCGAAAGAAGAGGAGTGCCAAAGACCAGAAGGATGCATTCAGAGATTTGCTGAATAAGGGCGCCAAGGCGATGAAGAAAAGCGGCAAAAATTTGGGGGAGGGGGTCTTCAGTCGCGCCAAGGGGGAGGAGGGCGTCTTGGAGAAGACCAAGAAGGCGAGCATCGATCAGATCAGCGGTGCACCGCCTCTTATAACGGTGGGGAAAAATAAGAAAAAGAAGAACCGAAAGAACGCTGCAGATGCTGGTCTTCGTGGAGGGGACTTGAACGGTATATTTTGAAAAAATGCTATTAAAATACGGTAAAAATACCTGTTTCGTTTGCTACTAATATGAAATTTTTTCTACCCACAGCTCAATTCTAGCACCTCTCAAAGACTCTGTATAGTGAAGGGAGTAATGCGCACAGCGTGAATGTCCCGTCGCTGGCGAATTCTTTGGGAGGCTGCAAGCAGAAAGCAATGTTGGGGAACAATGTGTGCTGGACTAGCTTGCGCGCCTCGTCATCAATCAAGGATATATTATCCCCCTCTGCCCCGTCCCCACCTCCAATGTCATCGCTGAGCTCAGCGTAATAGACACCGATCTCACTACAAATACTCTCAAAACAGCTCTTCTCATTCTCGTAGTCAACTTCAGTGGCTAACTTAACCAAGAATCTCGGAAGATGGCACACTGATGGTACGTGATTTTCCAGCAATACTGGAAGCGCCCCCAGCATCCCATTTTTGTCGATCCTAATTGAAAAGTATTCTTCAAGCATTTCTCGACTATCGACGAGCGTTTTCGTCATCGAAGCTGTCACTTCCGCGATAGGGGCCCCAACGTTTTTGTCCCCGTCCAGCCCCTCCTTTTCTAAGCATCCTTTAATAAGCTTGGCAATACCAAGCTTGTTGGGCAAGACGGCGACTTGAAAGCCTCCGAATTTCCACACAGCGACCTGGTAAAACAGTTCTTTCGCAAGTTCGTAGTGGTTGATCATGATCATCTCGACGCTCGACTGGATCAAACTGCGGTGTCTGCTGACACTCCCGACGAAGGTAGAAATTCTGAGCTTGTCCAAAAGTTCCTTGTCTACCCGGGTGGCAATGTCAGCTCGCAGCGCCTGCACGCTGCCATAAGAGCAGGGTGTCGGAATAATTTTTTTAGGCCGGGTCACCGCATTTTGTTGCTGCTGCGCTTTCGATATTGCGTAATCGCTGATGGGTGGGCAGTCGCATTTCAGCAAGGCAGCGAAGGCCCCAGGAGCGGACATATCGATCTTTGCTGCTGCCTCGATTTTGCAGGAGGCGACGTGCTCCTGTGGGACGTAGAAAGAATTGTCACCGTTGCCGTTGCTGTTGATATTGGTCCCGCCATTTTTGGTCGACTGGGTCGCCTGGGATAAGAAGGGCTCCAATGCACCGACAGGAGCGGCGGCGTTCGTCCTCACCAGCTTAGAGGGGTTGTAGTAGGCCTTCGCGGCCGCCCCTGGTTTTGATAACGATGATGATGACTTCGACGGAGGGGGAGGAAGGTCAGAGGTTGCCTTCCGTTTGATCTGCAACTGCTGCTGCTGTTTCTGCTGTGATTTTTCTACCTCCACGGCCTCTTTCTCCCTCGCCGTTCCCAAGACCTGCTGCGCGTAGAAAGTCCTACTTGCTGTTGCGCTGAGCAAGCACTTCCGGATCTCCGTCGCCAGCGTGTCGCACAACTTGTCTTCGTGCAAAAAAGCAATCTCCTTCTTAGTGGGGTGAACGTTAACATCCACGTGAGGGCCAGGGAGCTCGAGCGATAAATATACGAAGGACTTGCCCCTTGAGGGAAGAATGTCGTTATAAACCGAATCGATGGCATTTTTAACAGCCGATGACGACACCAATCGGCCGTTGATGAAGATGATCAGATTGGTGGAGCACTTGGACGCATTGTATGAGCCATTGGTGATCAGTCCCTTCGCCTTGTAAGCGAAGGCAAACTGGGAAATTTTCTTGGCGTTGACAGAATCTAGTTTGTCCATTCCTTGCAGCTGCTGCAATGCCACTAGAGAAACCTCCTCGATGTCCCCCTCGGAAGACTCAAAGACAAGTAGCTCCCTCGATAAATCACTCCCATAGATGTTCGATATCGCCTCCTTCCTCGCATTCACCGCGTCCACCGAATCTACGTCCTGCGCCTTCGCCTTCGCCTTCTTCTGTTGAATTTGCTTGATTGCGACCAATGAAGAGGTGTTGAGATCGGTGCTGTTCTGCGTCTTGCTCTTTCCCTCAACGGCCCGCTTTTTGCAGATGAAGCCCACTCCAGTCCCAGCCTCATGCACAGCGTATTTTTGGCAGACGTCCAGCGTTTTCGTGTATTCGTCGCTGAGTTTCTTAAAAGATCGCTTGCGGGAGGGAATGTTGTAAAAGAGGTCTGATATTGTCACTATTGTCCCAACAGTGCCAGCCTGTGATTTCAAAGGGGGCTGCAGAACACCGTCTGTGTAACTCGCTTTAGAAGCGATCACGTCCTCTCCCCGCTTTGTCTGGATCGAAAGCCTGCTCACCATTGAGGCACTGGCTAGCGCCTCGCCGCGAAAACCAAAGGTCCGGATCGACTTGAGGTCACTGAAGGTTTGGAGCTTGCTAGTAGCAAAACGAGTAGCGGCAAGTGACAAATCCTCTTTACTCATGCCCGTTCCGTTATCCTGGATTGTCAAGGACTCCAGCCCCCCACCAACAGAAGTAACCTCTACAGTACTGGCTTCCGCGTCCAGGGAGTTTTCGATCAATTCCTTTACGATAGAACACGGCCGCTGAACCACCTCCCCAGCAGCAATCCTGTCAATTATTTCTTGGCTGAGGCATTGGATCTTCGACATATTGCTTCTCTCTCCGGGGGGGGGGGATTGTATCGGTGTGGTTGTGCGATGGCCGTGTCGCGGCAGTGTCGGTGAGTTGGGGGAAAGTCAGAAGGGACGTTGAGGGGGAGAGAACGGAGCGGCGGCAAAGAACGAGCGGAACTCTTTGCGACCTGTTTCTCCTTCTGCGTTCTGGTTGGTAAATTTCAGACGCTGTGATGAGTTTCGGACTGGCTGAGATTGCTGACTGTTTTGGCAAAATTGAAATGGGAGAGATATTATATTCACCTTGATTCTAGAAAACACGAAAAAATTGGCGCCCCCTGGAAACCCCCTCGTAAACCTCAAAGGGGTTCTCTTTGAGGTTTCTTAACACGATCCATCCAAAACCGCCGTAATTTTCCGTCGTCGAGCAGACAAAATCGAAGAAACGAAGGAGCCTCCTAGCAATATCAGCCAGTCAAGCGAAAAACTTCCCTCCCCATCCTGATGGTTGAATTCGGGCTAAAGCTGTCTGACAATAAGACTGCCAAGTGGAGTATCCATTACATTGACTATGAAAAGCTGAAACAGATGCTTAAGAAGGCGAAGAAAGCGAGGGAAGTGAAGCTTTCCCTGGAGAAGAAATACCCAAGTCTTCGGCGAAGGACAACATCCATTGGGAACGAGAACGACGACAACGATATTGCGTCTCCATCGTCCAGGCGGCGCAGGCAGTCGAGTGTCCCATCTCTGAAAAGTCTTGATAAGAGTGATGCGGAGGGTTTGGAGGAGCGGCTGAGCTTGATTAGACCGAGAAACACTGATGGAATGATGGAAGGTGGGGAAGGAGGCAGCAAAAATGAGAAGAAAACTTATGATTCCATGGATTTTTCTTCCCCCCGCTCCCCTTTGCAGTCACTACCCAGCCGGCTGACTAACTTTCTGAAACTGCCAACGTCTGCTGATGAGACGGACCTTTACCGACGTGCCACCGCCGACTTTGAGCTGAAATCGATGGAATTTGGGGCTGCTGTTAAAGACGAGATGAGAAAAGTGGATACATTCTATGGGAAAAAGGTGATAGAGATGAGAGAACGAGTGAAATTTTTGGAGGAAGAGGTCGGAGGAACGGTAAATGAGCGGATGCCCCGACGTTCAACAAAATCGTCATCAAAATTGAAATCACCACTCCGATCACGTAGGCCCCGCTCGTTATCTAAGAGCGAACCAAGCGATTCAGAAGATGTATCCGCGTCAAAATCTCTTCTTTATAACTCCGACTCGGACGAGGATGACCACGCCACTTCTTTCAACGAGCTTCACTCCCTCGACCCAGAATCTCAGCAGTTCAGCCACTCAAAGAATATCGCAGAGAGTGACAGCATCAAAAGAGCTGTCACCGATCTGAATAGGACGCTTAAGCTTCTCAGCAATTTTGCCATGATGAACTACACGGGGTTTGTCAAAATTCTCAAGAAGCACGACAAGTCGCTTGGGCCGGAAAGCAAGGGGCTTCACTCCCCGCTGCTGAAATCTGATGACACTTGCACCTTCCGCTCCCCAAAAATTGTCGACGATTTAGCCTCCCATTTGGAGTGCCTGTACGCAAGCTGGTTCACAGACGGTAACATTCACCGTGCTCGTGCGCAAATGTTTAAAAAAGTCGGAGATGGGCTAGATATGGATTGGAGCCAGGTGAGGAAGCGCTAGAAAAGCGAAGTCGAGATCTCGACAATCCAAGAAAAGATTAGCTGCGGCGCAATCGACCTCTAATCTCGGGCTTTAACTTAAATTTTGGCGACGTTTTTTCTGCTCGTTCTCTGGGACTCTCATGCAAATCCCTCCGTTTTAAAAAATCCAATCTCTCTTTAGAAGTCAATTTGACTAGTTGTTCCATATCTTCTATTTCTCCTTCTACAAACATCTTTGCGTCTTCATAGTCACATTGATACTCCCGCATCTTGCATCTAATAAGGAACTCCATATCACTTGCATCAGGATTGTCTTCTAAGAAAGATT
>ENA-OWPI01005085-OWPI01005085.1-marine-metagenome-genome-assembly--contig:-NODE-5085-length-10164-cov-1.938634_pt1 | contig 10164 bp, 9 predicted proteins | sample MGYA00238138_ERZ651775 | MGnify/ENA primary metagenome ERZ651775 (study PRJEB26906, sample SAMN06265043) | marine metagenome | isolation source: Helgoland LTER site | place: Germany:Helgoland, sampling...
GCCGCTTGCATCGCGGCGGCGGCGGCTTGCGCGACTCCGCCGACTCCGCCCATGTGGTTCACGGCATCCCTGTCCGCGCTGGGCGGCGCGGATGCGCAGAGCGCGGACATGGCAGCCGCGGCGGGGCGCATGGACGGCGACGCGGCGGCCATGTTGGTCCCGCCGGAGAGGAACGAAGCCCTGCGACCGGCGACGGGTCCGTGCGGCGGCGATCGGAGATGCAGCGGCGACGGGGGCGGCATCCCGCCAACCTGCGTGAGCGCGTCGAGGAGCATGCCCATGCCTCCCGCGTCGCCCGCGGATGCGTTGCGTTTCATCGGGGACATCGGGGTTGTCGGCACGCGCCATTGTTCCTTCGTCTTGCCCGCTTCGCCGCGCGGGGTTCGAGCTGCGGCGTTGGACTCGAGCCGTTTGGCGGATTGTTCGTTGCTCCTGGCGACGGATTCGCGTTGCGCCGCGCTCCCGCCGACAATCTCCCGCGCGGCGATGTGCACGCCGTCGCGGACGCCGTTGACGCACCCGCCGTCGCACGTGCACCCCGCGTCGGGAACCTTGACCACTAAGACGCATTCCTCGGCGGCGGCTTTCGCGTCGATGATCTCGACTTGCGCAATGAGCGGACAGAGCCCTAACGCTTCGAGGTTGAACTTGATGACGGTGAAGAGGTACTGGTCGTCGTTGCCGTATCGGTTGCGGTCGAGGTTGGTGCTGTACTCGTTCCCTTCTTCATCCGCGAGTTGGTGCCTTCGCAGTTCGTCGGGGACTCTGTGCGTGCCCGTGGACAGCGCGACGACTTTCGTGCGGCGGGTGTTGACGGAGAGGAGCTTGAGGACGTTGCGTCCGCCGTCGTTTCTGGATAGCTCGGCGGTGTGGATCGCCTTGAGCACCTGTGTGTGCACAGGGGTGGATGGGTGGGGGGTGTGTGGTCAGCGTGTGGGCCTTATGGGAGGCGTGGTTTGCGTCTATCCTTCGCAGACGAAAAAAAAATGAAGCGGGTGTTGTATGGCACACGGCGCTTCGAGTGCGCTGCGCGCGATGCTCATCCGGCGCGCGGGCGCATCTCCGTCGCGGCGCGCGGATGTGCGAGCGGACGCGCGTGGATCGACCGCGGGGGTTCGAGTTTGGCGTGTCGGGAAGTGAACGGGCTGGCGCGGAGTGTGATCCGAGCCGAGTTGGATCGACGCGCGCGTCTCCCGTCGCGGTCGCCTCCGCGGCTCTTCGCGGCCATCTGGAAGGAAAGCTGGTGGTCCCGGAAGAACCGCGAGATTTGGGCGCGAAAAGACGCGGGTGTGTGATCGGGCGGTGGGGGGGGCGATGCGCACCTGGAGGAAAGCGGACGTGACGGACGCGCATCCGTGGGTCTCGTCCGGGAGCGACTCCCTGGCGCCCGGGATCATCGGGTGCGGGTAGTGATCCCAGTTGAACCGAGCCTTGTACCTGGAGACGCGATCGCGGATGAGAGTGGGCAACGAGGCGTCAGTCAGCGCAAATGCGAGCATCGAGTTCGGGCGGTCAAGGATGGGGAGGTCGGGGCGGCGATGACGCGCCCTGATCGAGCACGAACGGACGCCGCGACGCGACGGAACGCGGGGAAAGGGAGATACGCGAGGGGCGGGGATACTCACAGGAGCTGGTTGTTGGTGGGACGCGTCCTGGCGGGCTCGTCGCTCGCGGCCACCTTCGCGCCAGCCTTGGCAGCCTTCGAGGCGGTGCCGGACTTGCCGCTCGGCTTGGCGGGCTTGGCGGCGGGCGCGGAGTCGTCGGAATCCGAAGCCTTGTCCGCGGCGGTCTTGGAGGACTTCGATCCGGATGGCGCGTCCGCCTTGACGGACTTGGCGGCGACGCGCGGGGCGCGCTTCGCGCCAGTCTCCGGCATCACGGTCGCGGTCGCGGGGTCCACGGATACATCGGCGTCCATGATTCCGGTGTCGTCGGAGTGGTCGGAGGCGGCGCCGTGGGGCGCGTTGCGGCGCCTCTGCTGCTGGGGACCGGCCTCGATGTCCTACACGTGGGGTTTGGAAGGTGAATCGCGGGAAACGTCAGCGTCGGGACGGGTCGGGGTGACGCGTCGGCGCAGATTAGGCGCGGGGGTGACGCCTCGGGAGAGGCTTCGGAGCGGGGAAAAAGCCGATGGTTGGATGCGCGGGAAACTCCGAGATGGCGCGCGCGCGGCGCCCTTTCGAGCGACGACCGCCCACACGAAGGATGTGAAAGGCCGCCGCGGGTGTTCCCACGACGATGTTACCGCGTCACGTCCGCGAAGGACGATCGCGCGCGTCCCAAAGCCGCGCCGTCCCCACGCTGACCGTCGCGTTGCAGAGGGTTTCTTTTACGGGACTCGATTTTCCGCGCGCACCTTGCTCGGAGCGGGGCGTCTCAGCCTGGTTCCCGCGGCTACCGCGGCGCCGCCGGCGGCGGCGTTCGCGGCGGGACGCTTGGGACGCGATGCTTGGGTCATCTCTTCGTTCGGAGACATCGGCGATGCCGCGGCGCGTGCGGAAAGCCGGGACGTGTCCGGAGGAATGAGGTGAAGGTGACAGTCCGAGAAACACCGATTGTCTCGGCGTTCCCGCAAACAGGCGCGAAAACGCGAATTTGGCGAGTTTGAATTTCGACTCCCTGCCAACAAGTGGATGGGCGACGATTCACGGGTGGCTTCTTTTGACCGTGATTCCTGGGTTCGCATTGTGGGTCGTACAAAAAGTCGACGTATTCGATCCGCCACCGTGCCTGACTCCCCCCTCCGATCCAACCCGAAAAACACCAGTTCCGATGTCGGCACGTTCTACACTGTGCTATTCGCCATTTCCCATAAGAGTGCTATTCGACAAATTCGTGTGAGGTGTGCCAACCCCGGCTCTCGGCTTCAAACGCGCGTTCGCAATTAAGTGTCTGAATTTACAATGCACTCGTGTCAATAGTCTAATACGTCATCGATATACGTCCCTCGTCGTCGTCTCGCCGCCGCGGCTGCCGCGATGAACTCCCTTCTTTACACTGCGCTCGGATTCTTCCGCCCGCGCCGCTCAATTGTCCATCGTCGTCACTCAAACCAACCGTCGTTTTGTTTACTCGTCGCCGAGGGAACCCATGACCTTCTTGCCACCCTTGGACTTACCCTTGGCCGCGGACGACTGGGGCACCAGGCCCTTGGGCTTGGGTCCCCGCTTCTTCGGGGATTTGGCCGCCATCATGGCGGAGATTGGAGCGTCGTCGCTCTTCGCCGCCGCCTCCGCCAACGCCGCCTTCTCAGCCTTGGTCTTGGGCCCGCGCTTCTTGCCGGTGTAGGGCTTCTTGGAGGCGAGCGCGGCGAGGGTGACGTCGTCGCCCGCAGCTTCAGCCGCGGCGGCGATCGCCTCCTTCTCCGCCTTGGTCTTTGGGCCGCGCTTCTTGCCGGTGTACGGGATCTTCTTCTTGGCGAGGTCGACGAGGGAGATCTCGTCATCCGCCTCAGCCTCCGCGGCGGCGGCGATGGCCATGGCAGCCTTCTCAGCCTTGGTCTTGGGGCCGCGCTTCTTGCCGGGGTAAGAGAGCTTCTTGGGCTTGGGCGGGGTCTTGTCCTTCTTGATGGCGCGCTTGGGAAGGAGGGGCATGGGCTTCTTGGGAAGCATGAAGAGGAGAGGGACGTCGTCGGCGGCGCCCGCGGCCATCGCCGCGAGAGCCTTCTCAGCCTTGGACTTGGGCCCGCGCTTCTTGCCCGCGTAAGGGAGAACCTTCTTCTGGAGCTTGTTCAGAGGCATGTCGTCCGCGTCGCCGGATTCGCCAGCCTTGCGCTTCTTCTTTTGGATGTGAAGCGGGGGCTCGCCGGGCTTGGCGCGGTTCTGGATGGGAATGGACGGGGGCTTGACGGTGCTCGCGATCTTGGTGATGAACTCCGCAAAGCCGCAGGCGATGACGGACGGGAGCTTGCCGCCGCCCTGCTTGCCCGCGAGGCCCTCGCACGCCGCCTTGAACTCGGGCGCGGCGGCCGCGACCGTCAGGCCCCGGGGTCGCCGGGTCTTCACGCCGACCCGGGGACGAAGCGCGAGTGCTTGCGATGCCAAAGCGTTCATGGGCGCGTGCGGATGATATGATGCTTCGCCCTTCTTCTTTCCCCGTTTTTCCGTCAGAAGCACTGCCAGGTCGGCTCGGCACGACGGCAACCTCGGTCCATTTGGCCAACGGGAAGCAAGCTGCGGAGATCGGCCGAGTAGATATTCCGCAAATTCCTGGCTTCGGACCCGGGCATTTAGTCTGAAACCGCGAAATTTGGCGCCAGAAGTTCGTTGCCGGCTCTTTTTCAAAAAGCCTCAGTGACAAACAGACTCGGGTCGCGAAAAGAAGGCGGTATGCCAACAGACCGGCTGTCCGCTGCAGAAAAGTCCCGTCACGAAGCTCGCACACACATTTGATGACAACGACGACGTTTTAGCTAATGCTAATAGTGCTCCCGATTGTAGCTCTCGCCGTAGTCCCACAGCAGCTCCTCACCCTCCGCGATGTCCCGCAGCGTGAACACCACCTGCGTCCCGGTCGCCAGCTCCTGCACCCCCACGTTCGCGGCTTCCGCCCGAGCCGCCGAGTCCAAATCAACGTCGCCCGGCTCGTTGCACAGCGCCATCGTGGCGTCCCGAGACACCGAACCAAGAAATACACCCCCGAACCAACCCAGACGTACCGTGGGCGTCGCCGTGCCCGCGCCGTACGCCCCGTAGGAATACGAATCGTCATCCATGCCATACGAATCGTCGTCCACGCCCGTACGCAACACGCCGCTCGCGCCGGTTGGATCTAATACCCATCCGTCGCGGCACATCAACGAGTACACCTCCGTCCTACCGCCCGTACGTTCGCACTTGGCGAGGTAATCCGCGAGGGACCTTCGTACCCCTGGGTACTCCCCCACGGTGACGTTCGCGCCGATGGATCGCCTGGCGAACACCCCGCTGCCGCCCAAGGTCGACGGGAGGACCCGGACTAAACTCACATCGGCTCCGCCCTTGACCGGGGGCCAGCCGCATACCGTCAGGGCGGTGAGCCATCGTGTCGCGCGCGTGGCGAACGACATGGACTCGTTTTCGTCGAGGAGGTCGTCGATGTAGTCGTTGTACGACTCGTCCAGGTCGTCGTCATCCATGGCTCTCAGGTCCGCGAGATTGAGGACCCGCCCGTCGGTGTCCGGCGTTCGTGCGCGTGTTGGGGGCGACGTCCGTGGCGTGTGTGGGTGACGTCGTCCGGTGGTCTGAGCGCGTTTCCCGCACCGCACACGTGCTGAGACATGGACGGTCCAGTTGGAAGACGCGGCGAGCATGTTCCAACCGGTTCAGCGCCGGCGGGGCTCGCGCTAATGTAGGTTATCGCTCCGATAACGGGTCCGATAACGCACGAACAGAACCATTTTTTTGCCGGCCCAAGAAAAAGCGGGAACGAAGTTTCAAGTTCAACACTGCCGCGCGGCCCGGAAGCGCCATGAACTCCCGGTTCAGGCTCTTCCGAGACCTGGACAGCGATGGAGACGGAACCCTGAGCTACAAGGTGCGCGTCCCCCTCCCGGCTGTCCCGACCCCAACGACCCGTGCCCCCGTGCTCATCTCGCCCGAAGGATTTTCTTCTGACGCCTCTCGTCCTCAACTTTTTTCCTTTCCGAGCAGGAGGTGGAGGAGGGACTGAGGCGCAGGGGCGTCGCGGTGTCCGATGAGCAGCTCAAATCCATGCTCAGCGAGCTCGACGCCAACGACGATCGGAGGATATCCGCGTCCGAGTTCGACGCCTTCTGCGACAGCCGGCGAGAGAACATACGACAAATCTTCCGGGACATCGACGCCGACGGCGACGGGGCGGTGGACTCCAAGGAACTGCGCCGCGGGGTGGAGCGCGCGGGGCTCAAGATCTCCGACGAGCAGCTCCGCGCCGCATTCAAGCGCATGGACTCCGACCGCGACGGCCGCCTATCCTTCGACGAGTTCGAGTCCACGCTCATGCTACTCCCGCACGGCGCCAACCCGGAGGCTGTGTTCGACGCCTTCGCGCACAGAGCATTCGTAGACGACCCCGATGGATTCATGACCATGCCGAGGGACATCGACACCGGACGTCGGACGTCCCTCAGCGCGCACATACGCGAGGGTATGGAGGAGGAGGACAGAGCGGAGGGACGCGAGGGAAAGGATTCCTTGGGCGACGGCGGCGGAAACGGCGAGACTATCGGAACGGCGAAGAAGCTCGCGAGCGGCGGCGTGGCGGGGGCGGTGTCTCGAACCTCGACGGCGCCGATAGACAGGATCAAGACCATCATGCAGGCGGGAAGGTTACCTACTGCAGTTACGACGCAGACGGCCACGGCGACGACCGCCGCGCGAGTCGCCGAGAACGTACGCGCATCGGGCGGCGGCGACGCGTCCTCATCTTCATCTACAAATACAAATGCAAAGCCGAAGCGCGTGACGCTGGGACGGGCGTTTCGCGCGGTGTACGGCGAAGGTGGTTGGCGCGCGTTCTGGCGTGGTAACGGCGCGAACGTCGCCAAGGTTGTCCCGGAGACGGCGACCAAGTACGTGGTGTTCGACGTACTTAAACGTAAACTCGCGGCGGACCCGGGCAACGCCACCGTCGGGGAGCGATTCGCCGCGGGCGGACTCGCCGGCGCCGCCGCGCAGAGCGTGGTGTACCCGTTGGAGATCGTCAAGACCCGGGTGAGCCTGAGCGCGGGTGGTACCTCGATGGCGACGGTCATCGCGTCGGTGCTCAAGGCGGAGGGTGTCCGCGGTCTGTTCAAGGGCCTGACGCCTTCGTTGGTGGGTATCTTTCCGTACGCCGGCATCGACTTGATGGCCAACTCGGTGCTGAAGGATGCGTTGGCGGCGAAGTACGCGGAGGTTGGACGTGACCCGGGGGTCGCGGAGCTGCTCGGGTGCGGCATGGCGTCCAGCACGAGCGCCATGCTGGTGACGTACCCGTTGAACCTCGTGCGTACACGGCTGCAGGCTTCGGGGATGCCGGGGCAGCCGTCTTACGCCGGGCCCGTGGAGTGCGCGGGGAAGATTCTGGCAAAGGAGGGTTTCAGCGGATTGTACCGGGGGATCGTGCCGAATTTGGCCAAGGTGCTGCCGGCGACGAGCGTGTCGTACGCGGTGTACGACGTGCTGAGCTCGTGGCAGCGGCGTAAGGGTGAATAAGGTTGAAGGCTGAGGGTGTTTGGTCAGTCGCGCGTCGATGACGTTGGTGATGATTACATATTACAGTACTTATTCGCGACGGCGTCTCTGTCCTCCCGTCACTACTCCCACGCGCTCTCCGTCCGTACGTCCGCCTGTCTTCTCTATTCCTTCTTGGGAATCTTGAACCCACTGCCGCCGTTGTTGGATTTGAGCGCCGCCAGGGGAATGTCGCTGTCGCTGTCGTCGTCGTCGAGCGCCGCTTTCCGCTTGATTCCACCCACTTTTTTGACCGCCGGCGACTTGGCCTCCTTCTTCACCGACGGTTTCGGCCTCGGCTTGGAGGGCTTGGACGCGCCCCCGCTCTTCTTCATCGAAGCCTTCTTCGGGTCCCGTCCCTTGCGGATGAGGAATTTCTTGTACGCCTTGGCAGCCTCGTCCTCGGGCAACAGGCCGTGCTCCATGAGCCACTGCTCAGCCATCACGCTCTCCGGGACCTGCGTGCGCATCGATACGTAAAACTTGCGCAGGGACTCGCCTTCCTCGGGCGTGTCCTTCTTCTGCCCCGGCAGGTCGTACACCTTCTTCTCGCGGACCGGACCGGTCGAAACCTTCTTCGCGGGTTTCTTCTTCGCGGGTTTCTTCATCTTCATCTTGATCTTGCCCTTCGCGACGGGCTTCTTGACCGCCACCGCTGTTGATCGGGGACGGGGAAGGGAACGGAGGGGCGTCAGAGACTGATGGATGAGAGGCGGGGTGAAATATCGGGTTTGGGCGCGCGAGCGGAACCTCCGCGCGGCGCCGTGGCGGTCTACACGCGCGCGGCTCGGGCGGGATACGCGACGGGGAACGTCATCCGCGACGCCGCACGATCCCGATCGACACGCGCGCGCCCCGCGCCCGCGCTCGAACGGGCGGATTATAGTTGCCCTAACACTCCTCCGCTGACGGGCTGACAGAACCCGCTTCGAGGTGGGAATTTAAAACCTCGGGCCCGGGATCTAAGCGCACCTTTGGGGGTGGCAGCCTCCTGCTTCATGCGCTGCGCGAGAGGAACCTCGTCATCGGACGAGTCGTCGTCCGCGATCACGGGACCCATGGCGCGCGTCCCCTGGACCGCTCTCTCTGCCCCGGCCAAACCATCGAAAAAGGAGGTTGAAATCGTTCACGAACGCTGACTGGGCTGTGGGATTCAGATTTGCCCTTGACCATCGGGTTAACACTTCAACGCGCAAACGGTTATGTGTGGTCTAATTAGTGGTCTAATTGCCTATCTATATTTCATAATTCCTATGGTTCGGCAGTCACGACCCCCTCGAACAACTTCTTGGTGTGATTTTTAATCGAGCCGCTCCCCGCGACGGCGGGCATCCCTCGCCAGTGCTCCGCGTTCTTAGCGCGGACGCCCTTCCCCACGTACGCCTCCCTGTGCTCATCAGGGCGACGCATGTCCCGCAGCGGCGCCGGCGGGTCATCGAGGTACGGCTGAATCGCCCGTCTCGCCGCGACCCTCCGCTCCTCCATCATCGCCTCCACTTCTAAACACAGCTGTGATTCCTCCGCCTCGAGCGCCGCGACTCTTAGTGCGCCCGCGTCCGGCCCGTTGGGATCCGTCACGATCTCCGCCCGTAGTAGCTTCTTACGGCACCTCGTGAGCTTCGTCTTGGTATCACGCAATTGCCTGTCCTGCGACCGGGTCATGACCCTCTGCGCCGCGAGCTGCGTGAACCACTTCTCGCGAAGAACATTCCGTTCCGCTTCGTCCATTGCGCCTACGGCCTCCGGGCACAGGTGGAAGAGCTGCTGGATGCAGAGCGCGGCTGCGACGGAGAGGTTGAGCGAGTCCGCGAACCCGCGCAGGGGCAGGTACACACGTGAATCCGCCGCTTGTAAGATCTCCTCGGTGCATCCGACGCTTTCAGTGCCGAAGACGATCGCGAGCTTTTCGGGAACGACGGTGACGGCGGGATCGTTCGGGTCGCCGTAGCCGGCGTCGCGCAACGCGTCGTGGGTCATCGCGACAGCCTTCTGGGACAGGTCCGTGGCCCAGATGGCGTATCCAGCCTCGCGCAGTGCGTCGACGCATGCGGCGGTGGTTTGGAACTCTCGGATGGAGGTGAACTCGTTGGCGCGTCGTGCGAAGAGTTTGTGCGCTTCTCTCCAGGCGGATCCGTGTCCGTGCGACTTCAGCATCGCCGCTTTGTTGTGTCCCCGATCGCCGCCCTCATGTGCGTCGTCATCGTCGGTGTCGTCGTGAACGTCGTCGTCGTCCACGAGCCCGTCGTAGCTCACCTCCACTGGGTCCACGAGCCAGATGTGCTGCACCCCGAGCGCCTCGCACGTCCTGATGACGGCGCTGTAGTTGTGCTCGTCGGTGCACCGCTCGATGACGCAGAGGATGCGGGAGGTCCTGCCGCGAATCGCGGTCTCCGCCTTGCGCAGGAGCCGGTCGGCGAGCTCGGGTCGGTCGAAGTCAGCCTCGGTCATGTGTGTGGCGCAACCCGTGTGTGGGTGCGGCCGCAAACGAGAGATTCTCGGAAAACCCGACCTGAGCGTTTTGGGCTTTTTCGGTCGGACTTTTTGCTGCGACCGACCTACTCTTGAGTCATAGACTGGGGAACTGCCCCATACAAAACCCCCGCACGACTTTTTCCGTTACCTGAAAACAGGGGAAAGTAAATCTCCCACACTGACGCCACTTCAGACACGCGCGACACACGCCGTGAACGACGCTCGTCGCGCCCACACGACGCAGTATCGCCACCGCATCGTCGCGATGGAGTTCGATATCCCCCTCGCGCTCACCGACCTCGAGACCGCCCCCGCGCGGGAGGGCGCGCTCTTCCCCAAAGATGTCCAGGACGTCTCGTCCATGAGGGACGTCGAGGCGAACGAGCTCGTGGAGCGATTGACGCACGACCTGTGCGACAACGACGCCACGTGCATCATGGAGCAGGAGATCTTCGATCGCGCCTACGTGTGCGTCCGCGACTTCCATCGCCTCTCCGTCGTCGCGCGCATCCGCCTCTGC
>ENA-OWPI01005090-OWPI01005090.1-marine-metagenome-genome-assembly--contig:-NODE-5090-length-10155-cov-5.832308_pt1 | contig 10155 bp, 8 predicted proteins | sample MGYA00238138_ERZ651775 | MGnify/ENA primary metagenome ERZ651775 (study PRJEB26906, sample SAMN06265043) | marine metagenome | isolation source: Helgoland LTER site | place: Germany:Helgoland, sampling...
TCCTCCACCACTCTTGCCCTTGTATTTGGTGATGCCTTAGCTGTTTCACTTTTGGAGCATAGAGGATTTACAAAAGATGATTTTGCTAAATCACATCCTGCGGGCCAGCTTGGAAAAAAATTAACCACTTTGGTAAAAGATATAGCCATTATGGGTAATAACACCCCTGTTGTTTCAAAAGATGCGAGCCTAAAAGATGCTTTAATTGAGATCACTGAAAAAAAACTTGGGATCACCTTGGTAGCAGATGGTAAAAAAATAATTGGTATTTTCACTGATGGAGATTTGCGAAGATGTTTGAACCAAGAAAAAGATCTTATAAAAACTTCTATTGGAACTGTAATGACAAAAAATTTTAAAAGTATTGCTCATGATGCTTTGGCTATAGATGCTGCAGAAATAATGGAAAAAAATAAAATTTTTACATTAGTCGTGACTCACGCCAAAGATAACGCCAGCGGGATTATTACCATGCATCAATTGCTTGAGTCTGGAATCATCTAGATTGCAATGATTAGCAATTTAAAATTTTTCTCATATTTTTTAATTAGTTTGTCTATTACTGCGAACATCTCTGCTAAAGAAATTCCTAATTATGGAGACATCTCTATTAAGGCTGAATATGTGACCCTAAATAAATTTACAAATAAGCTAATACTAAAAACAAACATACAAATTAACTTTGGTGATTTTATCTTGTCTGGAGATAGTGCGATTCTAAGTTATGATGAAGAAAAATTGGTCATTGATGGCTCCCCTGCATCAATTCTATCTAACAAAAATAATATTAATGGAGTAGCAAATCAATTTATCATCTATCCCAATCTCTCTATGGAAATGCTGGGAGATGCTCGACTACAGCAGAAGGATCAGTCAATTTATGCAGAGCAAATTAGATATCAAATCTCTCCCCAATGACTAATACCAGGCTTAGCTTAAATGGGATTTATAAAACCATTGCTGGTAAGGATATTCTTTCAGATATAGCTTTTTCAATTGGAGCGAAAGAAATCATTGGTTTACTTGGCCCAAATGGTGCTGGAAAAACTACTGCATTTTATATTGCGGCTGGATTACTTGCTCCTGATAAAGGAACAGTTGAAATTAATGGTCAGGACGTCTCAAATTTACCAATGCATCTCAGATCAAGAGCCGGTTTAACTTACCTGCCTCAAGAATCTTCTATTTTTCAAGACTTAACTGTAAAAGAAAATCTCATTGGAATTGCTGAATTAACTATGAAAACTGATCATGATAGGCAAAAATTTCTTGATATGACTATTAGTGAATTTAACTTAACTCAAATTTTAAATCATCAGGGACGCATGCTCTCCGGCGGACAAAGAAGAAAAGTTGAGATTGCCAGAGCATTAGCATGCAATCCATCTATTCTTCTCCTTGATGAGCCTTTTGCAGGGATTGATCCAATTGCAATAGAAGAGATAAAAGATTTACTCAATAGAATTGTTAAAACAGATATTTCAATTTTAATTACTGATCATAATGTTAGGGAGACCCTAAATTTATGTAATAGAGCAATTATCATGGATTCAGGGAAGGTGATTGCTGAGGGAAATAAGGATCAACTAATTGCAAATGATTTGGTAACGAAAACATATCTTGGAAATATGTATAGCTAAAAAATGGCCATTAAGCTAGTAAGGGAATTTCAGCAAAAACAACAGGTAACAATTACCCCACAACTTAAAAAATCTATTGATCTGCTTCAGCTATCAAGAGTTGAAATTATTAATAAAATACATGCTGAAGCTGAAGATAATCCATTCTTAATTAAAGAATCAGGAGAAGATGTCTCTTTCAATTATTATAATAATGATGATGATGAGCTGCTATCAAATTTAGCAGAAATCGTGACTCTGCAAAATTCGCTTGAATCTCAAGTAAATGATTTAAAACTTAGCAAGTCACAGCAAGAGATTGCTATGACTCTTGTTCAATCTCTAGATGAAAGTGGGCTTTTGCAACTGAACAGTGAAGAGCTAGAGGAGTTATTTAACCATAGAATTCAGGTAGACAAAATTCTAGATGTTTTGATAAACATTATTCAGAACTTTGAACCTGCTGGGATAGGGGCAAGAGATTTCAAAGAGCTAATTTTACTTCAATTAAAAAGAAAAAATCTGGGACAAAGTCAACTGCAGCTAATTAATGAAATTTTATATAATCCTACTTTTGGAGACTTCCAGGAAGCTCAAAATGAGCTCCAAAAAAAATTTCCTCTAGAAGAAATAAGCATTGCGTTGGATTTAATTAAAAGCTGTGACTTGTCTCCCGGTCTTGATTTTCAATCAACTCAATACATACAAGCCGATATTGAAATAATTCCGTTAGATGGCAATCTAACAATTAGTTTTGTTGAAGACAATTTTCCTAAGTTAAGATTTGATAAAGAATTAGAGAATTTAACCAAGAAAAGTAAAGGCAGCATTAAACTTAAAGAAAAAATTTTAGATGCAAAATGGCTCATTAGATCTATAAATAAAAGGAATGAAACTGTTCAGAAAGTTGGTACTCTAATATGCCAAAAACAGAGTAAATTTTTATTAAATGAGTCAATTCAACTCAACTCAATTAGTAATATCGAGTTAGCAAAAGAATTACTCGTTAGTCCATCTACAATTTCTAGGATTCTGAGATCAAAGTATATTCAAACTCCTAATGGGATAGTATTAATGAAGTCTTTGTTATCAGCCTCTGTCTCCAAAACTAAAAAAGTAACTCCTATGCAACTCATGGAGGAAATTAAAGAAATTATTTTAAATAGTTCAAATAAACTCAGTGATCAAAAAATTACTGAATTGCTTAATAGGCGAGGCTTTGGCTTGGCTCGAAGAACGATTGCTAAATACAGAGCGATGCTTCTTATTCCCAATTCAAGAAAAAGGTAACTTCGCAGCGCCCTGGGTTAGAATTAATTTTATGGTCAGCAATACTTCACATCCATTCCCTTCTGATGAGCTTCTTAAAAGCATTCAAAGAAAAAATGTAAGCTCTTCTCTTAACCAAATTAAGAGAATGCTGGGAAATATGCCCTCCTCTGAAATTGCCCACAGTCTTGAGTCGCTTCCACCCAAGGAAAGAAAATTACTGTGGTCCATGATTGAGATAGAAGATGAAGGCGAAATTATTGCTGAACTAAATGATGAAATTCAGCAAGAGTTAATGGCTGAAATTTCTACTGAAGAGCTCATCAAAATAATTGAGGATTTAGAGCTAGATGAAATCGTAGATATTTTACAAGCACTGCCAGAAAGTAGAACTCAAAATATTTTATCTGCAATGTCAGAGAGAGATCAAAAGAGAATTAAAGAGGCTCTTGAATACCCAGAAGACTCTGCCGGTGGGCTGATGAATACAGACATCATTAGTGTCAGACCCAAACATAGTATTGAGGTGGTAATGCGTTATCTTAGGGCGCAAAAAAAGTTGCCACAAAATACTGATCAAATTTTTGTAGTTTCTAGGGAGAATAAATACATAGGATCACTTCCAGTTTCCAGCATTCTTGTTTCTGAGCCTTCTTTGAATACGAGAGAATTAATGGAAACAGAAATGCAGCCCTTAGATGCTAATTTGGGGGACAAAGATGTTGCAAGATTATTTGAGCAAAATGATTGGGTATCAGCTCCCGTGGTTGATGAAAACTTAAACTTAATTGGGAGAATTACCATTGATGATGTGGTGGATGTAATTCTTGAGGATGCTGATCAAAATTTTCTTGGCATGGCGGGCATAGCTGAGGATACATTTGCTGCTCCTGCAAGAGCTGCTCGTGGAAGAGTATTATGGCTTTCAATTAATTTAATGACTGCATTTATTGCATCAATGACAATTAGTTTATTCCAAGCAACGATTGATCAAATTGTATACTTAGCTATATTGATGCCAATAGTAGCAAGCATGGGCGGTGTCGCTGGGACCCAGACATTAACGATAGTGATTCGAGGTCTTACCTTGCAGCAAATTAACTCTACAAATCTCAACTGGTTATTTAAACGAGAGATTGCTGTGTCAATTATAACTGGGCTTGTGTTATCAGTATTAGTTGGTGGAATTACCTATTTTTGGTTTAATAACATCGTTATATCTTTGCTTATTTCGATAGCAATGGTCATAAATCTTATCTGCTCTGCTATAGCTGGAATTTTAATACCAATAGTCTTAAGGAAATTTAATCAGGATCCTGCTATCGCGGGCAGCGTCGTCGTTACAACAGTTACAGATGTTATTGGTTTCTTTTCATTCTTGGGCTTGGCAGCTATTTTTCTAGCTTAGTTTATTCTTTGTATTTTTGGAGCCTCGATACTTCCCAGCACTTCGTATTGATAATTTGATAGCTCATTGATATTAGATTCAAATACTTCGCTGATTATTGCTGAGCCTGCTACAGCAGGTATTCCACCAAGAATAGCGGCGTACCAAGGTATATTTTCGCCAATTCTCACCCTAAGATCTAAATTTAGATCCAATGCACTTAACTCTCCTGAAGAATTTTTATTAATTTGGCCAATCCACTTCATTTTTGCAGCATTGGTATCAATAAATAGAGGTGAAGCTAGCCTAGCTCTTGATTGACCGAACACTAAATCACCCTGAACGCGATTCAACTGCGTTGAAGTAAACTCATTTATAGAAAGATCTAGGTTAGCTACCTTTCCAAGAATATTTTTAAGATTTAATACTCCCAGTAAATTCAAAGCAGTAGAATTAGTTGTTTGATTTGTTACAGCAAGATCTTTAAGAATAAAATTTAATGTGCCCTCAATATCTTGCAATCTTTTTAAATTTTGCCATTGCAAATTAATATCTCCATTAAAGTAAGAAAATTTAGCAAAGCTTTGGAGTATCGGTATTTTTAAAGAGTCTTTCACTAAATAGCTTCCTCTAAGCTTATAAATATCATTTTTACTGTCGACAGAAAAATATGCTTTAGAATTTTTTGAAAGAGGAGAGATCGAAATAAGATTTGAACTAAGGCTTATGTTATTGATTGTGAATAAATTCTTATTTTTTTGCAGGTAGACATCCAAAGAATTTATCTCAAGCTGCTGAATGGAAGAATTTTTAATTTTCACTCTTGCGTTAATAGTTTCTATCTGCGAGGAGCTTGTTGAGGATTTTAAAAAATTTATATCTTGAAGATGGGTATCTTCAAGCTCAATTCTAATGAAGCCAGAGGTATCTTGTACAAATGTCCCATTAAGCTTGTCTGCATTAATGGCTCCCTTCAGTGCACTATTTTTTTTTGAGAAAGAGCCATTGATATCGCTAAATTGATTATTAAATATCTCTAAGGAGCCAATATCAAAGAAGAAGTTATTGATATTAAAAGTCTTATTCAGGGTTTTTGACTGAGGTAGGTTGTTTAAAATATCTGGCGCTATCCTATCCAAGCCCAGGTAAAAGTTAAGACCTTGAGCTTTCTTGATAAAATTATATTTTTTTGGCATCTCTTTACCAATAGCAATATAGCCCTCAGGGATCTGAAAAGAATTTATTTTCAATTCCATCAATGAATTCTTGATGAAGATTTGAGGATCTAGAAGATTGGTGATAATAATATCTGTTGGTAAAAGGCTTAATTTTGATTTTTGTAAAAATGGTAGCTCTGAATTAAATTCTACTCCCTTAAGTTCTGAGAAAATCCTTAAGACTGGTGATGAATTTTTAGTAATAGACAAAATAGCAGAGAAAACATCCTCTCCAGAAACTGTAAAAATTGACATATCAGGAATAAATTTTATAGGTTGCAGGGGCGCCTCTAGTGAGAAGTTTAATTCATAATTATCCAGTAAATTTTTGCCCCGAAGAAAAATAATGGAATCTTCATTTAAAAATTGTGAGGGCAGTCTTCCATAAACCTTGTCAAAGTCTAAAGCAAAAATCTGCCCTGCTTTAAGATTAAGTAAATTGGATTGAGAAACTGGAATAGAGAAGCTTTTTGTATTAATGGATAAAGAATTAAATTGTTTTTGCGAGATTAGATTAAAAAATCCCCTGCTTGAAGCAGTTGCATGCATAGTATCAGTCAATAATGAGCTATCTTTTAGCAATGTGGATATTTCATTTCCCAGGAAGTCATGTTGTGAAGAATATTGCAGATGTTGGCTAGAAAATTGTAACTTTGCATGCAATTCTCTGAATGGAACCTGGCTCACAAACCCAGGCAAGAAATGAAGGTATAAGTTATCTTTGTTCATTTCAATAAGACCCCTTTCAATGGAAATATCAAGCCCCTCACTTATACTGATACTGGAACTATCAAAAGATAATTTAAGTAGTACGCTTGACTTTGTATCAGATGCGGAACCCTTGTAATCAAGAAAGATATTGTTACGAAAACCTAATTCGGTATTGCTCTCTAAAAACTTAGAGACGGTATCAAAATTTTGAGGCAATGAAGCTAAAATCATCTTTTTTGAAATATTCTGACCAGATAGTTTAATGGTTAGAGGCTCGCTTTGATTTATTGGCAAATGCAGTTTGAGATTAATGGAGCCTGCAAGCTCAGCAACCCTGCTTTCCAAATGCAAGCTAGAATTGGTGTAGTCGCCCTTTCCAGTAACTTGAATGGGATGGAGGTCGCTATCTTTGTTTTTGATAAATGATTGGCTAGGAGTAATAGTAAATTGAACCTTGTCATTTGTACCAAAAAAAAATCCCTGGATATTTAACAGTTCATCGAAATATACGTTTAAAAGATCTAGATCAATAATTTTCCCAGAATACTTAATTACTCCATTTTTAAAGGTAACAAAAATATCTTTTACAGCGACATTAGAAAATCGAGAGTCATCAAACTCCACAACTGCTTTTGATAGAAAAAGATTTGGAATCGAAATAGTATTATTTCTAAAATTAAATTTAACGGGGAATTGATCATCAACAAATGGGTGTAGAAAATTTTTTAATGACAAGGTGGAGAGCCCATCTAGTGATTTGTAAGAAAAAGAACCGTAGTTCTTTTTAAGAGTGAGGTTGCTGAAGCTACTTTCCTCTATATTTAGTGATCCTTTGACTGAACTACCTTTAGAGGTCAAAGAGCCTATTGCATTGATGCCAAAATGAATGATTTTTGAGGAAGATGGGTAGTCATTAGGAAAAAATTTTAGCCAATTAAGAGTATTGAAATTTATAAGAAAATTAGAGTCTTTACCATCAGAGTCTATGGATAAATTACTAATTTTTCCATGATGATTAATGTTAATCTGACCATTTGCTAGACCAGGGATCAGGCTATCTAATTGGCCATTAATCAGCATCTCTGATCCCAGGTATGAAAGAGAGGTATCATGAAAACTAATCGAGATATGTTTATCTAAATTAATTTTTAATTTAGGAGTCTTTTGTGCAGAATAATCTGTCAAAAGAATATTTGCCCCTTCAAGATGAATATGACTCATAGTTATCTCCCCAATCATCAAAGTGGGAGAAAGAAGGAATCCATAATGTGATTTGTTTGCAGAATAAACCTGGGCATCATTTATTTGTATTGAAATGTTTGAAAATTCAAGAATGGGATTTAGAAACGAGCCCTTATTAACTACTTCAGAATATTGAAGATCATAAGAAGAAGGCAGAAAATTATTAAAAACCTGCAAGGTTTGATTGGGGGAAAAAAGTATAAAACTAAGAATAAAGAATAGAACCCAACTAAGGCATGAGGCTACAAATAAAAAATGAATAATGATTTTTTTCATCTTAATAAAATTAAATCAGTCTTCTTCTTATATAACGCATTCCAAAATATATTGGCAACCATGCCAAAGCATTAATACAAAAGCTAAAAATCAATAATAAATATGAGTAATTGCTTGGTGAAAAGATTAAGTACTTACAAGCTAAATAAAAAACTGCTGCACCAGCAAAAAAAATAATTAGCTGGAAATATGAAAATAATCTAAAACGCAATGCATAAACATGAATTACATATGAGGTTGCAATAAAAAATAACATATGAAAACCGATTGCATCACCAAAACAAAGGTCAATTAAAAGTCCGTATAAAAGTGCTGAAGAGCTTTGAAGCTTTTCTGGAATTGCATATATCCAATAACAAAAAATTAGAAACCCAATACATGTCTCCATGAGATAAGGCGCGCGCTCTAGAATTAATATATGAGTTCTTATATCAAATGAAGAGATAATGGTATCGAGCCAAAACCCAAGGAAGATAGTTACAAATATAATGATGTGTCCATTTAAATTCATAAGCCTAGAGATATTCCAAAATAATTTTGTTGCAATGGATCTCCGTTTAGCCTAATAAGAATCTCTGTCTCATTGAGATTGTTATCGATAATGCTGCTTATTTTGCCTATCACAATATTGTTAGGAAAGACCCCACCAAGCCCTGATGATAATGCAAGATCATTGACTTCAAGATTGGATGATTCAGAGTTTTTAGGCGCTACACATTTAATCTCTAGAGGTCTTCCAGCACCCCCTGCATTACAATAAAAATCTTTAATTTTAATTGGCAAAATATGTGACGCATCAGACAAAAGAATAACTTTGACAAGGTTTAAGTCTCTTCCAGAAGTTTGGCCAATAAAAGTGTGCCCATTGGATACTGGAAGATTATCAGCAATATCAAGTTTATTTGGATTGCGAAGATGAAGAGTATGCGATGAGCAACATAGGTAATTTTTTAAATCAAAGGACGCGATTTTAAATGATTGCATCGACTCCTGCTCGAGGTTACCTTTCAGTGGTTCCTGAGCATCTAAAATATTTTTAGAGGTAAGCTCTGATTGTTTGGCTAGAAAAATCTTGTTCTGCATATGCAATAACTTATCTCTAAGTTTTTGATTTGTTTCTAGTAAATCTTTTTTATCTTCGAAGATAATTGTAATTTTAGTGGTATATCCAACAATATTTTCTAAAATTAATTGAGTGTATATTCCAGAAGCTTGAGTGAAGCCTCTTGCAGCGGAAAAGGCTTGGTAATTTAAATCCGAAATCAGCAATGCTGCTGAAATAATTCCGCCAAGGACATATTTGCCAGCGGGAGTATATGTAGGCGTAGATCTCGCCATATTTAATTACTTACTCAGTTGATAGTAGATCAATATTGTACTTATCAATAATCTCAAGGGCTTTACCGCCACCTCGAGCAACACAAGTTAAAGGATCTTCAGCGCAAATGACTGGGATTCCAGTGGATGCTGAAATTAGCTTATCTAAATCTCGCATTAAGGCACCCCCTCCGGTCAATACAATTCCTCTTTCAGCAATATCAGCTGCTAATTCTGGAGGTGATAATTCTAATGCATTTCTAATTGCACGAACCATTCCTGAAAGTGGATCTTTCATAGCCTCATATATTTGAGAGCTTTTGAGAACAAAAGTTTCTGGAATACCTTCAGCTAAGTTTCGACCAGTCACATTCATTTCTAAATCCTCTGAATCTGGCGAAGCACACCCTATAGTATGCTTAATTTTTTCAGCGGTAGATTCTCCTATTACACATCCATAATTTCTTCTAACCCAAGATGTGATAGAGCTATCCATAAGATCTCCACCAATTTTTACAGACTCTGCATAAACAACTCCGTTCAAGGAAAGGATCGCAATCTCAGATGTTCCCCCTCCAATGTCTACAACCATATTGCCATTTGCCTCCTCAACAGGAAGGCCTGCTCCAATTGCTGCTGCCATAGGCTCTTCAATCAACTTCACATCTCTAGCACCAGCCCCTAAAACTGATTCTCTAATAGCCCTTCTTTCAACTTGAGTAGAACGACATGGCACACAAACTAGAACTCTTGGGCTAGGTTTAATAAAGCGTTGCTCATGAACCTTTGCTATAAAATGCTGAAGCATTTTTTCAGTTACTTGAAAGTCTGCAATGACTCCTTCTGATAATGGGCGAATAGCTTTAATATTTCCTGGGGTCCTACCCAGCATTTTCTTAGCTTCATGCCCAACAGCTACGACTGTTTTTTGACCTCTGCTTTCACGAATTGCCACAACAGATGGCTCATTGAGAACAATACCAACGTCTTTGGTATATATGAGGGTATTTGCCGTACCAAGATCTATTGATAAATCATTGGAAAATAAGCCTCGAACAGTTTTAAATAGATTGAAATCCACTATGATATTCCTTGTAAATTCATTTTAAGATGCTTT
>ENA-OWPI01005092-OWPI01005092.1-marine-metagenome-genome-assembly--contig:-NODE-5092-length-10154-cov-7.329761_pt1 | contig 10154 bp, 10 predicted proteins | sample MGYA00238138_ERZ651775 | MGnify/ENA primary metagenome ERZ651775 (study PRJEB26906, sample SAMN06265043) | marine metagenome | isolation source: Helgoland LTER site | place: Germany:Helgoland, sampling...
AGAAATTATTTGATACAAAAATAATTAAATCTAAAGACTTGAAAGATAAAAATCAATCAAGTTCTTTAAATCAAAACAATTCAGATGATGCCTGGTGTAATCTCCGCAGGAGAAGGAACATCAAGTTTTTTTGTGCGTGGTGGTTCAGCAGATCAAAATCTAATCCTAATTGATGAAGCACCGGTATATGATCCGTCTCATTTGTTTGGTCTATTTTCTGTGTTTAATGCTGATATCATCAAAGATGCAGAGCTGTACAAAGGTGGAATTCCTGCAAGGTATGGCGGAAGGCTTTCTTCAATACTGGATGTGAGAACCCGTGATGGTAACAATAAGAAATTTCAAGGTGATGCAAGTATTGGATTATTAGCCACTGGAATAGCCCTCGAAGGACCCATTAAAAAAGATGAGAGTTCATTTTTGTTTTCAGCAAGGAGGTCTTATGTGGACTTATTTGCACGTGCAGCAGGTGAAGACAACCTTGTGTATTTCTATGATGTAAACGCAAAGTTAAATTGGCGTGCAAACAACAAGAATAGGTTCTTTTTATCACTTTACACCGGTCGAGACAGCTTTGCATTTGGAGACGATTTTAGTTTCGACTGGGGCAATAGTACGGCCACTTTTAGATGGAATCATTTATTCAATGACAAGTTGTTTTCAAACACTTCGCTGATTGCTAGTAACTTTAATTACGGACTTGAACTTACCGATCCAGCTCAAGGCTTTGTATGGGATTCAAGTATAGAAGAGTATACTTTTAAGCAAGATTTAAATTATTTTTTGATTTCATTCTATTACTTTGACAACCAAACTCTTAAAAGGTTTGAATTTTAATTATTTCTTTTTTTATTTTTTTAACAGCTATATGATAAGATGCTTTTAAAGCACCCTCAGATGTCCCTAGAATTTCAGAAATATCTTTAAATTTCATTTCTTGCTCGTATTTCATTTGAAAAACTAATTTTTGTTTTACTGGAAGTGTATTTATTAACTCTTGTAATTTTATTTGTAATTCATCTCCATCAAAATAAGGATCTTCCCTTAATTTATTGGTTTGAGCAATCATAATTTCCTCAGATGTTTTAAAATGTTTTTTAGCTTTCGATTTTATAAAATTTAAAGATTCATTAGTTGCTATTCTATAAATCCAAGTATATAGTTTGCTTTGTTCTTTGAAATTATTAATTGCTTTAAATACTTTTATAAACGTGTTTTGTAGAACATCATGTGCGTCGTCATGATCTAAAACTATTTTTCTTATATGCCAATATATAGGTTCTTTGTATTTGTTAAGTAAAATCTCAAAATATTTATTTTGAGTTCCCTTCTCTTTTAGTTTGGCGATAAATTTAGATTCATTTTCCAACTAAATTGAATTTATATATAAGACAATGGAATTTTTGAAAAGTTTAAGAAAACGATTGAAGTTTGATCAACTTCGAATAAACTCCATTATTAGAAATTAATTCTACATGTTTACCTTTTTCTATAATTTCCCCATCTTTTACAACTAAAATAACATCTGCTTTTTGAATAGTAGATAGCCTATGAGCAATGATTAAAGATGTCCTGTTTTTCATTAATTTTTCTAGTGCTTCTTGAACTAACTTCTCTGACTCTGAGTCCAATGAAGAGGTAGCTTCATCTAAAATCATTATTGGAGGATTTCTTAAAACTGCTCTTGCAATCGAAACTCTTTGTTTTTGTCCACCTGATAATTTACCGCCTCCGTCTCCAACATTAGAATGGTATTTATTTTCTAGTTTTTCAATAAAATCATTTGCATTGGCAATTATGGCAGAATTTTTTATTTCTTTCTCATTATTTTTAGAGTTTGAAAGTTGAATGTTATTGGTTATGGAATCATTAAAAAGTATAGAGTCCTGTGATACTAAACCAATTAAACTTCTCAAATCTTTTTTAAATATATCTTTAATATTTATACCGTCAATTAATATTTTTCCTGAATTTACATCATAAAATCTAGGAATTAAATTGGCTATAGTCGATTTTCCACTTCCTGATTGTCCAACAATAGCAACCGTTTGACCTTTTTTAATTTTGAAATTAATATTCTTTAAAACAATTGTATTTTCATATTTAAAACTAACATTTTCAAAGCAAATTTCTGAATCAAAAGATTGTTTGTTTACAGGATTTAAAATTTCAATGATTGAAGATTTTGAATCTAAAATTTCAAGTACCCGCTCAGCAGCTGCATTTCCTTTTTTAATTGAATAAGATGCTTTACTTATTGCTTTAGCAGGAGTTAAAACCCCATATGCAAGCCCCATGTAAGTAATAAATGCAGCTGGATTTAGTTCTTGATCTATTAAAACTAATTGTCCACCGTACCAAAGTAGTACACCAATAACAGAAATGCCTAAGAATTCACTTACTGGACTAGCTAAGTTTTGTCTATTTATTAATTTATTGGAATAATTGTAAAATTTATTATTTGATTTATTAAATTTTTCTATAAAAAACAGCTCTGAAACAAAACCTTTAATAATTTTTAAACCGTGTAAAGTTTCTTCAGTTATCGATAAAAACTCAGCTTGTTCATTTTGAACTAAAGTTGAGGTAGCTTTAAGAGATCTTCCTATTAATGAAATTAAGAATCCAGAAATTGGTATAAAGATCAAAACAAATGCTGTGAGCTTGAAACTTATTAAAAACATTGCTGAAATTGTAAAAAATATAGTTAATGGCTCTCTGACAATTAACTCAAGAATTGATAAAAATGAATGTTGAATTTCTAACACATCAGCAGTTATCCTTGAAATTACATCTCCTTTTTTCTTTTCAGTAAAGAAAGCTAGTGGCATACTAACTATTTTTTTATAAACATCTCCTCTTAAATGAGTTAAAATCCCATTTCTAAGAAAAGTTATAAAATACATTGCTAGATAATTGAAAAAATTCTTAAGAAAAAATAATATTATTATTGCAGCAATCACAAAAATTAAAGCTTTTTGTGGGTCATCCCCAGAAAAACTACTAACCTGATAATTAAGCCATCCTTCTAAATTATTTCCAAATCCATAAATTCCATCAAATTCTGGCTTGGTGTATGTTTTTTTATTTTCTCCGAATAAAACCTCAAGCATAGGCATCAACGATAGAAAAGACAATGCACTAAATAGCGCATAAAGAATATTAAAAAATATATTCAAAAAAATATATTTTTTAAAGGGCTTTGAATACTTGAATATTTTTTTAAAATACTCCAATGTTTAAAAATTAAATTCTTTAGTTAAATTAACTATTTTATTATTCAAAATTTGATTTACTCTTTCATAATCTTCTTTTGACTTGAGAATGGTATTTACACTAAAGTAAAATTTTATTTTTGGTTCAGTTCCGCTAGGTCTAGCTGCAACAGTTGTACCGTCTTCTGATTCAAAAATCAAAACATTAGATTTAGGAAAATCTAAATTATTGATTTTACCATTAATTTGATTTATTTCTAGTGAAGATTGAAAATCTTTAAAAGATATTAATTTACTTCCGTCCAAAGATTTGATTTTAGAATTTCTTAATTTATTCATTATTGAACTAATTTCTTTCAGACCTTCAGCTCCTTTTTTTTCAACTGATATTAGTTTTTCTTTGAAAAATCCATATTTAATGTAGCAATCTATTAAATAATCAATTAAATTAATTCCCATTGATTTACATTCCGATCCAACTTCGCAAGCCACTAGGGCAGAAGTAATAGCATCTTTATCTCTAACAAAATCACCAACCATGTAACCGTAGCTTTCTTCTCCTCCGCATATAAAATTCTGGCTTGGAAAATCATTTATCATTTTCCCTATCCACTTAAAACCCGTTAAGCCTACTTTAAAATCAACATTATAACTTTCAGCTATATTTTTAATCATTGCAGTTGAAACAACTGTTGATCCGATAAAAAATGATTTATTTAAGTTTTTTCTTTTGCTTAAAATAAATTCTGTTAAAATGATCATCATCTGATTACCATTCAAAAGAGAATATTCGTTTTTATTGTTTTTGACAGCTAAACCAACTCTATCTGCATCAGGGTCAGTACCAATTACAATATCAGCATTAACTGCTTTTGCTAAATCAATTGCCATGCTTAAGGCCTCTGGCTCTTCAGGATTAGGTGATTTTACAGTGTTAAAATTACCATCTGGAACTGCTTGTTCTTTAACAATATGTAAATTTTTAAATCCAGCCCCATTCAAAACTTCTGGAAGAATTTTATAAGATGTTCCATGTATTGGTGTAAAAACAATTCTATAATCTTCTCTCTTAGAAACTCCGATTTTTCCAATTGAAATTGAATCATGAATAAAATCAGTATCAATTTGGGTATCAATTAAATTAACAAGAGAATTATTTCTTTTAAAGCTTATATCTGTGAATTTTACTGAATTGATTTCATCAATAAGTTTTTTATCAATTGGAGGCACAATTTGACCACCGTCTTTCCAGTATACCTTGTATCCATTATATTCGGGTGGATTATGAGATGCTGTTAAAACAATACCACAAATACATTTTAATTTTATTAATGCATAAGAAAGTTCTGGCGTAGGTCTTATTGAACTAAATAGGTATACATTAATACCATTTGAACTAAAAACATCTGCTACTTGATTAGCCAATTCTTTACTTTGATTTCTGCAATCGTAAGCTATGACAACAGATTCTTTTTTTGATGAAGATTTATTTATGAAGTTTGAAATACCCTGTGTGTTCTTACCAAAAGTATATCGATTGACACGGTTTGGGCCTATACCAACAATTCCTCTCATTCCACCAGTTCCAAATGATAAGTTTTTATAAAATGATTCTTCGAACTCTAACGGATTATTATTTTTTAAACTTTTAACATTTTTAATTGTTGTTGTATCAAATGGAGACTGAGTCCAATTATTATAATTTTCTTCAATTACTGAGTCTTTATTCATTTATTTTTTCTGTAATTATATACTGTTTTTTAATTTTTCTATTTCGAAGTATGATTTCTCCTAAAAATCCGGCAAGAAAAAACTGAGAACCCATAATCATTGTAGCTAATGATATGTAAAATTCAGGTCTTTCTGTAATTAACCTTCCTGAAGTTTGGAGAAATAATTTATCTATTCCTAGGTATGCAGAAAAAAAGAAGCCAACTAACAACATTATAGTCCCAATAAGTCCAAAGAAATGCATTGGTCTTTTTCCAAACTTGTGAATAAACCATAATGTAATTAAGTCTAAAAACCCTTTTATGAATCTGTCTATTCCATATTTTGTTTTTCCGTGCTTTCTAGGATGATGTATCACAATTTTTTCTGTAATTCTGTTGTAACCTGCGTTTTTCGCAAGTACAGGAATGTATCTGTGCATCCCTCCAGTTAATTTAACCTTTTGAATTACCTCTTTTTTATATGCCTTTATTCCACAATTAAAATCATTAAGTTTTAATCCAGAGGTTATTCTTGCAGCCCAGTTGAAAATTTTCGATGGAAAATTTTTAAATATTATTGAATCGTATCTAACTTTTTTCCATCCTGAAACTAAATCAAAATTATCTTCATTAATTTTTTTATAAAGTTCAGGGATTTCATTTGGATCGTCTTGTAAATCAGCATCCATGGTTATAACAACATCGCCATTACAAGCCTTGAAGCCTGCTGAAAGTGCTTGAGATTTACCAAAGTTTTTTAAAAATCTAATTCCCTTTATATGTTGGTTTTTTAAACAAATTTTTGAAATAATTTTCCATGAATTATCTGTGCTTCCATCATCTATTAAAATTATTTCATATTTAAGATTTAAATCATTAATAACAGAGGATACTGAGCTTGATAATTCTTCAAGAGAATTTTGCTCATTTAAAAGCGGAATAACTATAGAAATATCCATTTTCAACTAATTATAGCTGTTTTTTTGTTTTAATTACAAGACCGAGAACAACACTATATAGAAATCCAAATAAAAGCGTAGAAATTAAAATCGCCGGGTAAGTTAAAAAAGTGAATGGTTTGGAATTTTCTATAAATGTATTAAGATCCATTCCGTTAAGGGCTTCAGGGTAATCTTGCATAGTTTGATTGTATGAAATTTCTAATACTTTATCCATGAAACCAGGTTCCATTACATTAGTTAAAAACAATGTATAAAATATAGACACAAGCGCTATAACTAAAGATATTCCAGTACCCATTTTTCTTACTGTACCGGCTTGGATCTTATTATCATTAGCTTTCTTGTAGGCTAAGCATCCCAAAGTTATTCCTGCAAATGTTATTACCATGTTTGTGATTTGTACAACAGAATCCTGTTCATAATGAGCCTCTAAAAAAAACAACATTAAACTAAAAGATACTAACACTGAACTAGTAATTAAGCCGTAGTTAATCATATATTGTTTTATACTGATTTGTTCCATAATATTTTATTTTAATGTAAAAATAGCTAATATTTGAATACTTGATTAGTAATAAATTAGATAAAGTTGCAAATTGATAAAAAAGAATTAAATTTGCATCCAATTATTATAAAAATGAAACAAGGTATACACCCAGAAAATTACAGATTAGTTGCTTTCAAAGATATGTCTAATGACGATGTTTTTATTACTAAATCAACAGTTGAAAGTAAAGATTCAATTGAACATGAAGGTGTAACATATCCTCTTGTAAAGTTAGAGATATCTAGGACTTCTCATCCGTTTTACACTGGTAAAACAAAACTTATTGATACTGCTGGTAGAATTGATAAGTTTAAAAATAGATATGCCAAAATCAAAAAGTAAATTACTTTTTATATACTTTTTTTAAATTTAATTGGTTTACTGGATTAGTTGTCAATCCTTCTACATTTTTTTGAGTAAATCTCATGACTTTATCATAGTATAGTGGAATAATTGGTGAATTTTCTATTACTAAACTGTCTAGTTTTTTATATAATCTTTTTCTAAGTACACTATTTTGTTCTTGATAAGTGCTTTCAAATAGCATGTCATATTCAACGTTTTTAAAGTGTGTATAATTTGGTCCATTTGGCGCTAAATTTTTTGAATAAAATAAGCTTAAATAATTTTCACTTTCTGGATAATCAGCTATCCAACTAGCTCTAAACATTTCAAATTTCCCATTGGATTTACCTTGTCTTAATGCAGAAGCAGGAACAATATTTATTGATAAGTCAATATCAATTTTCTGTAATTCTCTTTGTATAAACTCAACAATATCTAAATAATTTGCATCACTAGTTAGTACAAGTTCTATTTTCTCTTTATTATTTTCTGCTTTGTATTCTTTAATTAATGTTTTTGCCTTTTTTAAATTGTATCTAAATCCATTTACTGAATTTTCCATATTTAATCCTAATGGAACAAAACCATTATTTGCTGCGTATCCAATATTATTTCTTAAATATTTCATCATTTTTTTTCTATCGATCGCATAGTTTATAGCTAACCTTAGTTTTTTTGAATGAACTTGACTTTTTTTATCACCAAGATAAAACCCTATATATTCTGTGTTTAAATATGGTCCTGAAATGAGTTTTATTTTTTTGGAATGTTCTTCATTTAAATTTCCGTCAATAGAAATTAATTTATCTTTAAAAGACGAATCTATTGAGTTAATAAAATCAATTTTATTTTGCGCAAATTCCATGAACTCACTTTTCTTATCAGGAAGAAATGTAACTGAAATAGCTTCAAGATAGGGTAGGTTTTTTCCTAAATTATCTTTTTCGAAATATAAATTGTTTTTTCTTAATACTAATTTGATATTCTCTTCCCATCTTTTAAATTTGAATGGACCTGTGCCAATAGGATTTTTACCAAACTTATCTCCGTAAAAATTTACTGCCTCATAAGGAACAGCTGAAAAATATTTCATCGATAGTAAGCCTAAAAAAGCTGCAAAAGGTTTTTTTAATTTTATAACAAATACACTGTCATTTTCTGCTTTAAAACTATTTACATTTTTCATTGCCCAAGATCCAGGTGATCCTAGTTGTGGATCGTTTAATCTTTTAAAACTATATTCAAAATCTCCTGCATTAACCGCTCTAGTAGAATCTTTTCCAAAAGTTTTAGAATAGTGAAAGAAAATTTTATTTTTTATTACAAACTTATATTCTAAACCGTTTTTAGATATTATCCAGCTTTTTGCTAAATCTGGTTTTATTTTTAATGAATCGTCTAACTGAACTAATCCATTAAAGATTTGATTAACTGGCCAAATATTTCTTAATGTACTCGAATAAATAGGGTCTAAAGATGAAATATTAGAATGTTCATTATATCTAAAAACTTTCTTTTCATCAATCGAAACACTATTAGAACAGCCTGTAATTATTAATATAGTTATTATTAAAAAGGGTATTGAAAACTTTGACTTGTAAATCATAGATATTGATTCCTATATTTGCAAGCTAATTTAAGAGTTTAAATCTATATGAGCCAAAATCATAAGGTTGCTTTAACTACTTTAGGTTGTAAGCTTAATTTTTCTGAAACTTCAACTATATCAAGACAATTTGAAGACGTAGGCTATTCTGTGGTAAAGTTTGATCAATTCTCTGATATATATGTCATAAATACTTGCTCTGTTACAGAAAATGCAGATAAGCAATTTAAATCCTATGTCTCAAAAGCTTTAAAGTTAAATCCAGATGCTTTTTTAATTGCTATTGGGTGTTATGCACAACTAAAACCAGAAGAACTAGCTAATGTAAATGGTGTTGATTTAGTTCTTGGAAGTAAAGAAAAATTCAAAATATTAGATTATTTAAATGACCTAAAAAAAAACAACAAAGGTTCTATTCATTCTTGTGAAATAAAAGAAACTGATTTTTATAAATCAAGTTACTCAATTGGTGAAAGAACAAGATCTTTTTTGAAGGTTCAAGATGGGTGTGACTATAAGTGTACTTATTGTACAATACCTTTGGCCAGAGGGATTTCAAGAAGTGATAAGCTTGAAAATATTGTAAATGCAGCAAAATCGATTTCTAGTTCTGGAATTAAAGAAATTGTCTTAACTGGAGTTAATATTGGAGATTATGGAAAAGGAGAATTTGGCAATAAAAATCATGAAAACACTTTCTTAGATTTGGTTAGTGCTCTTGACAAAGTAGAGGGAATTTCTAGAATTAGAATATCTTCAATTGAGCCTAATTTATTGTCAAATGAAATTATAGATTTTGTTTCCACAAGTAATAAATTCGTCCCTCATTTTCATATTCCTTTGCAAAGCGGAAGTGATCCTGTCTTAAAACTTATGAAAAGACGATATTTAAGTAAACTTTATAAAAATAGAATTGATCATATAAAAAAAGTCATTCCAAACGCATGTATAGGTGCAGATGTTATTGTAGGTTTTCCTGGAGAATCAGAAGAAGATTTTCTAAAAACCTATAATTTTATAAAAATTTTAGACTTGTCATATCTTCATGTTTTTACTTATTCAGAGCGTGATAATACAGAAGCAATTAATTTTAAAAACATTGTTTCTAAAAACATCAGATCAAAACGTAGTAAGTTGTTAAGATCCCTTTCTGTTCAACTAAAAAGAAAATTTTATAAATCTCAATTGGGAAACACAAAAGATGTATTGTTTGAAACTGAAAATAGAAATGGTTTTATTTATGGCTTTTCTAATAATTATGTAAGAATCAAGACTGCTTGGAGAAAAAGTTTAGCAGATCAGATTGTTTCATTTGATCTGGAAGATATTGATAATGATGGATTAGTAATTGGAAAGAGTACAGAGCTAAAAACTATAGTCTAACACCAATAGGAAGCATTTCTTTAAACTCCTTGTTTTTTTTGATAAATTTTCTAACTTGAGGTGAGGTAGGCATTATCCTGATATTTTTTTCCTTTATGATTTCAAATACTTCTCTTATAAATTTTTCTTCAAAATCTTCATCTTTGTTTGATGATGGTATAATAAGTTTTGTTAAAAATATTTTTCTGTCTTGAAGAGCATATTCAATAATAGCTAAATCATCTTCGATTTCAACTTCGTATTGACGCAAGAACAAGTTATCGTTAATAATCATATTTCCCATTAAATATCTATTAGCTAATTTTGTTAAAGTTTTACAAAGATAATAAAAATAGATTTTAATGACTCTGAAAAACAAAACTCATGTTTATTTTATGCCAGGAA
>ENA-OWPI01005093-OWPI01005093.1-marine-metagenome-genome-assembly--contig:-NODE-5093-length-10154-cov-3.159472_pt1 | contig 10154 bp, 9 predicted proteins | sample MGYA00238138_ERZ651775 | MGnify/ENA primary metagenome ERZ651775 (study PRJEB26906, sample SAMN06265043) | marine metagenome | isolation source: Helgoland LTER site | place: Germany:Helgoland, sampling...
TGAGATTTGTCCGTCCGCGGGATGTCAGTTAATGTTGCTAGCAGATACTCACCAAATTTGTTTTGGCTCTGTGCCCAGGAGGGAGGAGCTAACTTGTCCTGCTCTAGTCGTTATCTGAGCCGTCTGTTTGGAGAGACCGGAGACCGCGTTGGTAATGAAATATTTGGAAGCCATGTGTGTGTTGGGGTTTTTGTTGTCAGAATTTCAACGTCTATTTTGGATCTTTTGGGATCTTTTGATCTTCTGGGATGATCTTTTTGGGATCTTTCGTCTTTTGGTTTAACTTTGGAGTTGTTGTTATTTCAATAAGTACTCATATCCAGAATGGCCGAATTATGTCTCAAAATGAAAAATGACTTTAAAAACTCGGTGTAAAATAAAGAGAATTAAACTCGTTTAAAAAACTTTTTTTCGGTTGCAATTGTTAAATCAGGCATTGTTTACTGAGCTGGGAGGTTCGTGAAAGCGTCTGTCTGTGTATGTGAATCCCTCAAATGCGTTCTCTCCTTCGACTCCATTTGGGAAACCATTTTGGAGTTGCTGCAGACTCTGGGGAGAAAAGATAGGCATGGAAGTAAATTCCCGATCGAATTGTGAGGTGTCGAGCGAGCCAGCGATCTGAGGGTTCCAAGGAGGTTCCATGCTTCCACTCTTGAGCTTGACCCAATCAATACTTTTGAAGAATATGTGACCTTTGATATCCTCAGCATCTTTCTCTCCGCTTCCTAGCCTCATTTTGGGGTCTCTGGTCAGAAGGCCCTTGAGGAGGTGCTGTGAGCAGGCAGAGAGGTAGCGGGGGTAGTTGAGGTCGGCTCGTCGGATTTTCTCAAATAGACGCTCACGATCACGGCAGTAGAATGGCGGGAGACCGGTCAGCATCTCATACAGCAGAGCTCCCAACGACCACCAGTCGACGGCGCGTCCGTGTCCCTGCCTATTCAATATTTCAGGCGCGAGGTATTCTGGTGTCCCGCAAAAGGAATTAGCTCCAGACGAGCTGTTAGAAATCCCCTCCTTGCTCAAGCCAAAGTCAGTCAGCCTAACGTGGCCCCTCGCATCCAACAAGACGTTCTCGGGCTTCAAATCCCTATAAATAATGTCGAGCTTGTGGACATGCTCGATAGCAAGGGTGATTTCTGCCGAGTAGAAACATGCCCGGGGCTCAGGGAACTTGCCCAGCTTGCCCAGGTGGAAAAAGAGCTCTCCACCAGCGCAGTAGTCGAGGACAAAATAAAGCTTGTCAGCCGTCTGAAACGCCATGTTGAGACCCACTATAAATGGATGCTTTACATACCCAAGCACATTCCGTTCTGTCTTTGTGTGCTCGACCTGATTCCGCTTTATGATATTATCCTTCCGCAGGACCTTGAGGGCAAACATCTCCCCACTCACGTGCTCCCGAACCAGAAACACCTTTCCGAAGCTCCCCTTGCCGATTACTTTGATGATTTTGAAAGAGTCCAATCTTGGGGCTGAGATTGGTGCTGTTTGGTTGAAGGAGTCGCTCAAGCCGTCGATCTTGTTCTTGTCGCTATTTATCATAGCATCGCCAATTCCCCCACCCTCACCGGCATTGGATGTAGCTGCGCCAATCGCGATCCCGTTGTTGGCAGTATTGTGGTTGTTATTCCCCTGGTCATTCCCTTTGCTGTTTTGTACTTCTGCCTGCATCTGCAGAGAACGCCCGAGATGACTTGCTCCCATACTCTGCGCTAAGCTGCCAACATCCTCCACCATTTCTGCATTCTGTTGAGTCTGCATGACGTCCTCTTTCGTCACCGCCTGAATTGTGGGTGCCTTGCGGTTAATGTAACTAGGGACGTCGTCATCTTCCTCGTCAGAAATTGTGTCGTTGTTGGAATTATTGAGATTGAAGTCGTCCTCAAACATGTCGTCCATCTCCATGTCGTCGAGGGACTGCTTACTTCTGTGGTTATCAGGGTTGTTATTATTATGGGAGGAATTGGCGTTGGTGTTGGCGTTGGCGTTGGCGTTGGTGTTGGCGTTGGCGTTGGCGTTGGCGTTGGCATTGGCATTGGCATTGGCATTGGCATTGGCATTGGCATTGGCATTGGCATTGGCATTGGCATTGGCATTGGCATTGTTGTTTTGGTGACCAGCTACCCACTCAACGTTAGCAAACTGCGTTGGAACGATGTTCGCGCCGTAACATAAGAACTGCCGCAGTCCAGGACTCTCCTTCACCCCGGGGAAACATAGCATGCTTAACAAATACTGCTCCACGAGGTTTCTGATCTCTGCGAGAGCATCCACACCACCAGAAGCAGATAAATTAACAGTTGGGGGAGGGGGAAGTGAAGGGAGGAACTGGGATAGCCCGTGGTGCAAGTTGCTAAAATCAAGGTGCTCGCGGATCACAGTCCAGGACTGAAAGTGAGAGTCGGAGTAGGAGTATGTGCAAGCGAAAATGGCAGTGTCAGTCAGCTTTCAGATTTCAGCTTTCAGCTTTTGGGCGGCATAAATGGGGGTGAACTGTAACTCACCTGAACCGGCTGAGTCACGGTTATGGCGTAAACTGTTGAATAAGGCTCTTTACGCTCCGGTTGCGCCTGCTGCTGGAAATTCTGCTGTCCCCGCGGGTCCCATCCAATCGCTGTTATAGCCACAGCCAGGTCCGGCGGATGCTACAGCAAAAAAACAAGATATGCAAGTAATGGGTTTAAGGGTTAGTTCGTGAGCAGAATCGCCTGGATTTGGACGGAAAGGGGCGGAAAGGGGGGGGGCAGTACAGAAAAGGTCCGCTTCCGTTGAAGCTACGCGGCATAGAATCAGCTGCACCTCGGAAACGAGTCAAGGAAACGCCACACTTGAGAAGGTCCATTATTATGGAACAATACCGCAAGCAAGAGAAAGGTAATTTCACTCTGCGGTCAATAATGCGTGTGCTGAGGACTAGACGGAAATTCAAAGCCGAAACAAGATTGTCAAGAGGGGGATAGTGCGAACGGCAAAAACGGAAAGAAGCAGATGTCGCCGGTCAAATTACACCCTGCAGCCCAAAAGGGGGGGAACACTCCAGCGCAACAGCGCCCATACATACAACATGAACGACGTACGTTTGAATTATTTGAAAATCCCGACATGGCTTGAATTTGGGGGTTAGGTGTTCTGGATGTGAGGAAGCTCGTGAAATTTTAGCCCAAATGCCCAATTGCCCCATTTTTTTTATTTTTTGCCCGGCGACCCCTAAGCCTGACACAAAATTGATCCTTGCTTCCAAAATAGGCGCCCATCTTCGCTGATTTTGTCACCCAGCCGCATACTCACGAGTTGACCCTGTTTTCGTTCGTTTTTACCTATTTGCGGCCAATTTATCTCGCAGAATTGAATCCCCCTTGAGAAGAAATAAAACCAGAAAAAACACATTGTCTCTTGAAAGAAATGAGTGACGAGGACGTTGCCAGTTTCCTCGAGCTCACGGGGTCGTCTGCCGGTGGTGAGTAATTCTATGTTGTATTTGGGGCCGCGCTGGGCCGGTGAGGTGAAGGGGAGCACCGAATGAATGCTGATTTGGCCGCCCGCATTCTGTTGAGACAGGCCCCGCGAAAGACGCCCGCGGCTCGAGGGTCGGGCATGGCGGTACGGCAGATGCCGTGGACGGCGCTTAGGAAGGCTTGCAGTACGAATTCTCACTGACACTGACACTGACACTGACACTGACACTGACACTGACACTGACACTGACACTGACACTGACAATGACAATGACACTCCCCCAAAATGCTAAATTATGCGAAATTCCTTCCAAACTGCAGAAACGTACTTGAGTATATCTGGTGGCAGTCTGGATGCGGCCGTCTCCCTCTACTTCGAAGATCCCACCCTCGCAGGTGGCCCCGATCCTTCCTCATCGACCTCTATGAATCAAATGAATCAAGGAGCAGGGGACCAGTCTGCAATGGACAGCTCCTTCGCTTCCTCGAGTCACATGAGCGACTCTGAACTGGCCTCTCAGATGGCCTCTCAGATGGACGATGGCATAGACGGCGTCCGGAAGCCCGACGCCGTGAAAAAAGAGTCCTTGGTCGGAGGGTTTGGGATGGGGGGGGCAATGATGGGAGGAATTTCCGGGATGGGGATGATGGGAGGGTTTGGGGGGATGGGGGCGGGGATGGGGATGGGGGTGGATATGGGAATGAGCGGTGAAGACATTCGCGCCCGCCACAAGGCGATGCACGCAATGGGAGGCAGGGGAGGGGCAGGGAATACAAATTCCAAAGACACCTGGGGCGATGTTTCGGTTGGGGGTGGGAAGGCTTCAGCCAAGAAGACGCCGACGCCTGCCAAGCCCAAGAAGAAGAAGAAGGAGAAGGAGGGCAATAACGATAACGGCAATGACTCAGATGGATCCTATGAGTACAACGATGAATCCGATATCGAAGACGACGTGGACGCAGCTAGCAAGCCTCCACCCGCCCCCGCGCCGAAAATTCACTCCAGGGACCAGACGCTGAGCGATATGTTTTCCCCTCCGGACAAAATCCTCTACGATGGCGTCTTCCAGGATGCGCGCCAATTCGCGAAGGCGCAGAGCAAGTGGCTGCTTGTGAATATACAGCGAGAATCGGACTTTGCGTGCCACGCCCTCAACCGCGATGTTTGGAAGGACGGAGTGGTGGAGAGCATTATTGCGGATTCCTTCGTTTTCTGGCAGTGTGACGTTGATTCGACTAACCGTGAGGTAAGTACTTTGGAGTGACCACTGAGGAGTGACCACTGAGGAGTGACCACTGAGGAGTGACCACTGAGGAGTGACCACTGAGGAGTGACCACTGAGGAGTGTGACAACTTTGGAGTGAAGCAAACAAGCGGAGCACCACCCAACTAGCACCTCGTCAATCCAATCATCTCACATCATCACATTTTCGCACATGTCCATATCACCAGGGTGCAACATTCCAAGACCGCTATAAACTCGACAAATTTCCTTGGATTGGGATCATCGATCCCCGCACAGCCGGGATCAGGTGGCAGAAATCAGGCTGGTCAATGGAGCGCGGTTTCAGCAGTGAGGATTTCTGCGAAGTTATACTCGACTTCTTAAGCCAGAACGACTTGGGTTCGGCGGCCCCCCCTCCCGTACCCATATCCGCTCTAAAGCCCGCAACAACGACTACTAAAAGCACGACATCAACTTCAACTACTACTAATACCACCAACAGCAACAACAAACGCCCAGCCGAATTTTTGACCGAAGATGAACAGATCGCAGCGGCCCTCAAAGCATCTATGGAGAACCAAGACGAGAACAGTAACGACGACGACGATGAAATGATGCCCGAACTGACCGGAAATGGAAATGGAAGTGGAAGTGGAAGTGAGAACGGAGTGGACAGGAGCCGCAAAACAATGGCCGAGGAATTTGCCGGACCTACCCCCTTGGAACCTGGGGCAAGCGAACCAGGATCCAGAGTGAAGGTCAGGCTTGCTGACAACTCAACTGTCGTAAGGAAATTCAGCAAAGATGCACTTGTGAGGGATATTTTTGTCTTTATCGTGTCAAGGGGGGGCGACAACGCCACAAAGGATTTCACCTTGACGGACACCAGCAAAAGGCCGCCAGCAAACCTCTACAACTTTTTGGACACTACGCTTGTCGAGGCAGGTTTGGTCGGAGCCCAAGTTACCATGAGATATCAAGAGGAATGAATAGGAAAATTATGATGAACAAATAGCACGTGTGTTTACTGCAGCAGGGACATCTCTGTGTCTTTTTTGTTTTTCTTTAGCGTGCGTTTTTGTGAATAAAGTTTAGGAGAAGTACTGCTGCGGCTGTTCACTCCGAAGGTCGAAGTGTCAGGCAAGGAAGGGAAAATTCCTCTTTCCTGCTCTGAGCTGTTTTGACAACGGAGGACCTTACGTGAAGTGATGATACCTCCGCCACGGCAACATCAAGGCATCAGAGTGTCGTTGGCTATCGTATCATTAGTTGGCATCAGAGTGTCGTTGGCTATCGTATTATTGGTGGGCAATTGATTGTCGTTCGATATCGAAAAATAAAAAAAATTGAGATTTAGTTTTAAAAAAATACATTTTGAAATACTATTTCCTTTCATTGTATTATTTGTTTATACATTAAAAAATTTGAATTTTATTAAATCAAAAAATAAATTTAAGTATATTATTATTTTATAAAATAATAAAAAATTAAAAATATAAAATTATAATGTATTTTTGATGATATTATTTTTAAAAACATTATAAATTAAACATATATCATTCATTGATATAATATTATTAAAGAAAAAGTGTGTGTTTTCAAAAACGACAATAATAGCACAAAATGTCCAAACCACGATAAAAATGAGAGAACTACCAACGAGATTAGTCGTTTTAGTGACGAAAACGGCGAACAAACAGCAAACACACTCAAGAACACCAACGGAAACCCAAGACGAAAAGAGAACACGAACGACGATGACAAAGAGAACCAAAACATCTGCTCAAAACTAAAAGACAAAAAACACTCATTGAACACTCACTGAACACTCTTGTCAAAAGAATGCCAACAAGGACAAAGTCACACAAACGATCGAAAACGACGAACGAACTACAAAAGCACACAAGAACCCCAACGGATACTCAGGCCGAAAAGAGAACACAAACGAAGACGACAAAGAGAACTACAACACCTGCTCAAGTCAGAGCAAACAACAAATTCATTGTTGAACCCAGAAAAGACAAAAAAAAACGATAACACCACAACACGCACGTACAGGCATCGAGCGACTCCACTACACTCACTGAACCAAGGAAAGACAAAGAACAACGAAAAACATCACATCCCGCAAGTCCAGGCACGGTAGGTCCCAAGAACAAGAAAAAGGTAAAAAATCTGAAAAAGCAAAATAACGAAAAAGTTTGCAAAAATTGTCAATTTCAACTTTTTTTTAAGTCTCGACAACCACAATTGCTCCTCCATCTGGTCTCTCTGTCTGTGTCTCATTTGTTGCGGTATTGGTGTAAATTTTGTCGCCCACCTCCCCTTCACTCTCCTGCCACATGGTCCCATCTGGAAATGCGATGAGTACGGTACCGGGCGGTTGAGAGTTTCTTGTCTCGTCCGTTTCGGCGCATACAAATATAGTGGCACCACTACCGTCAACTGTTTGGGACCACATCTTAGCATCCGGCTCGGGTGAAGAGGGGGCGTCAGGCTCAGGTGAGGTAGGAGTTGTTGTTACAGGGGATGATGATTGTGCCCCCAGAGTTGTTGTTTCAAAGGTGTCGTTTTCGTCATCGTTGGATGGTGTTGCCGATGTGGTCGTCGCCACCGCCGGCGATGTCGAATTATTTTCTTTGTAATTGTCGGGTTTGTCGTATTGTGTGTCGTTAGTCCAGACGTTCCAATAGTAGGTACCATTTTCATCCTCAATTTTCTGCCACTCCTGATCGTATAAGCATGCAGGTTTGTCGTAGGTGCTATTATTTGTGATTGAATTCCAGTAATAGATTTCACCGTCTTGATCGACCACTTGCCAAGCTTTGTCTTCTTCACTTAATTCACGGTGTTTGTCATTAGTGTCTTCGTCGTTGTCTTCTAATGGCACCACAAGCTTTTCGCTCTCCCAACCCATATCCAGTTGCCTCTCAGACTGGGGGTGATTATTGATTTCATTCTCCACCTTGACTGCCGCAAGCTGCTGAGCCAAGGCTATCGGGGTGTTTGCAACGACGACCTTTTCCTCCTCATCCACATCAAAACTATCACCCCTCGCGCCTTGTGCTTCAAAGCTCTCCTCCTGTGTGCTGTCGGCAATCTTCACCTGCACGTTACCAATCTTTGCACGGAGGGCCATTTCCATCGCTAGAGGATTAGCATTTTGATTTTCCGTCATCATGGTCTTCATCTGTGTTGTCGATCGTAGATTCGATTCGACAGTGATTGTGATTAATGACAATTGGTGATTAATGATGGTGATTAATGATGGTAGTACATGCTGTTTGGACTAGGATGGTAGAAGAAGAACACCTACGCATGTCCTCCACCGATTCTTTATCGATTCTTTATCGGTGCTAGACGCAGTTACACGCAGCATAGCAAAACACTCCTCTCGCCCCCCTCACCTGCTTCTCAAATCTCCTCCCTTGACTGGCCTTGACTATCCCCTCTTTTATCCTCTCCTCCTCGGTTGGCCCCTCCTTCTTCTCAAACATTGAAAACTTGTCCTTAAATGCTTTTTGCTTCTCAGCTTTCTTCGATCCTGTATCTTCCTCCGCTTTCTTCCGCTCTTCCTCTTCTTTCTTCTCTCTCAGTTTTTGCTCCCGTCTCTCCCGGAACTCTTGATCCTGCCTTTGGCGAGCAAGCTCCTCTTCCTCGCGCTTTAAGCGCTGCTGCTCCTCAAAGGCCCTAGCTGCTTTCATTCTTGATCTAAAATAATTGTGTCCAAAGTGCTTCTGTTTATTTACCACAACTTTCAGTTCAGGTGTGATGAGGAGAGAAATTTTTTGTCACTTTTTTTTTATAAAATACCTTCCATATTTATCTCAAGGTGTTTGCTCGTTCTTAAAGCCAAAATAATGTCTAATCTGGCCTATTACTAAAAGATAGACGTTGTGATGGTATTCAAATATCGAAATTTACCCTTCCATTCCCCTCTTTTGGCCATTCTCTTTCTTTCCCTCTTCTCCACTTCCACTTCCAGTTCCACTTCCAGTTCCAGTTCCAGTTCCACTTCTGCCTCTAATATCACTTGTGAATTCACTGCTGACTGCATATCACCGCTAGACCTATCACCATCTTCCTGGTACGAAGCATCATCTCCAACCTCATACACGTGGCTATCTGTACCCCCGGGGACCCTCTTCTCCACCGCCCTATTCGCTTTTTGCCACCAAAGCAACATCTCTCCTTGGGAATGCAAGAGCTACTGTTTTCGCCTCCTCCAAAAGTTCCCTGACTTACAAGAGGAAGCTGGGTGCGTTTGCCATCAAACAGATGATCAAGCGGAATACCATGTGGATGACATCAATGGGGGGGATGGCATCAGTGATGAGAATGACAGCATTTACATCGACCCTTCGTATCGCTCCTACTACTCCTCTTCTCCGTCACTTTTACCCCAATTAGCAGTTGCTAAGTGCCTGAAACCCTTGGATATCACCATTCTCGATGCAGGCTTTGAGGTGCCGCCATGCGCTGTAATTGTTGCAGGCGACTTCTCATTTTATTTTGACATCCTAGACGTCGAAAATGAGGAGGTTCGGAAGATAGCCGCAATAGATATTTGCCATGAAATTGGAGCCGAAGTCGAAGATAAAGCTAGAGAGGCTTGCATGCACGAGGTGGAGAACAGATTGAGGGAGGCTAAGTTCTTCCGGGGAAGTGGAGAGTGTAGGTTTGCAAAATGGAGGCGACAGAGAACATGGGAAAGGGAAAGGGAAAGGAAAAAGGAGGAGACGCATGGTAAGATTTCTAGAGGCAATGAAGACGAGGACGAGTTTGGTGATGGCATAGGAACATATGTTGAGAACAATACCAATAACAATAATAGCTTTGGGGCAACAAGAAAAATCTGCAAAATGATTTATACAGGAAAGGATGGGGAGGAGAAGGGAAGGGGGAATTTATGCGAGTACAAAGATTTGTATTTCCATAATCGGAGATTTATTGAAGTCATTGATAACGATGACGATGGCCACAATAGTCACAACAACAACGTTAACGATCCTTTGCTTAGCTCTCAAAAGGATGGGATGAAATTTTTGCCTCAGAAGATGAAGCGATCAGAATTTGAACTGCTGGCCTCTCAAAGTACCATCAGAGAAATTAACAATCCACACGCCATCATCAACCGTCATCAACCCAATTCCCATGGTCACATTATCCAAGACAGCGTGGTACCGCTTTTTTGGGCTTTGCACCTCTTCAACTCTTCGTCCCTCCCCCCCTCGAATCTTCACATTATTCTCTACGACTCCTTTGAAGACGTCGTATTTGTCTCAAAGCATTTGACGAGACCTTTCAACAACTCTCAAGGACCGATGCCTCACGACGGCTGGTTTAACGCTGTGGCTAGCGACAAACACATAATATACAAGGATGAACTTGAGGAACTCGTCTGCCCTCCTCAAGACTTCTGCCGCTTTGCGAGCCTCAAGGTCGGGTACGACAGAATGAACCTGCTGGGACC
>ENA-OWPI01005097-OWPI01005097.1-marine-metagenome-genome-assembly--contig:-NODE-5097-length-10150-cov-2.615705_pt1 | contig 10150 bp, 7 predicted proteins | sample MGYA00238138_ERZ651775 | MGnify/ENA primary metagenome ERZ651775 (study PRJEB26906, sample SAMN06265043) | marine metagenome | isolation source: Helgoland LTER site | place: Germany:Helgoland, sampling...
CCACGGCGGCTTCGAATAACGTCGCCGAATCGTGCGAAAACTTCAGCCGGGCGTGCGAGGCGCTCAAGGTGACCCTGGTGCAGGCGGACTCTGTGATCAACAACGTCGAGGCTTTGAGTGGAGGGGCGGGCAGGAGGACCACATCCGGCGACGGGCGGAAGCTCGGCGAAAATAACCAATTAGCGGCGCGACTCTTCCGGCAGAACCGGAGTCGCCCGATGGGGGCCGGGCTTAACCCGGGCAAGAATGGGGGAGGTACGAGGTACGAGTATGGGGAGACCATGACGCGAGAGGCCATGTACGCCAGCGTGATGGAACTCATCGACCGGAACACAGCCGTGAGCGCGAGAGAGAGATAGCCGCCGGCGCGCAACGCATCGATCAGATCATCTACACCGTCACCACCGCTCGAGCGGGTTGCTAATCTTCTCCCCCTGCCCCAAATACTTCTTCCCGTGCTTCACCACGAACGCGTCGTCGATCTTGAGGTGGTACGCCTCCTCCGTGGGCAGGAACCGTTTGTTTCGAAGGTACGGCCCCTTAGTCCACGGCCTGCTCGCGCCCGTGCGCCTATTAGCCCACCACGCCGCGAACACCGTCCTGTACCCGACGCTGTATAAAAGCACGTACCCACACACCATCAGCGCGCAGATCAAATCGATCCTATCCGCCTTCTTATCGTCAAAGTCGCACTCGGAGTCCACGCAGTCGCGTTCCGGCCTCGCCACGTGGTACGCAATCGCGTTGCCGATGAGAATCAGGAAGAGCACCGCGGATACGCTCTCGCTCACGTTGTCCAGCACCGTCTTAAACGGAAGCCTCGGAATGTGTCCCGCGGTGGTCCACTGTACCGCGTATATGGATAGAAATAGCACCGCCCCAAGTGCCACTCGGTTGGCGAGGTCGCTGGGCTCAATGGCGTAGCCGAAGAACCCAAACGCCGCGATCGTATACAGCGGCTTGACGCCGTTGTGAAGGTAAAATATATAGGAGCGGCGTATGTGAAACGACAGCAGAATGTCGCACATCTTGTCTCCCTCCTCGTACGTGCCCGATCTGAGGAACGGCGGCGGGGGATGGGCCCCCGCGGCGATCGACAGCCCGCAGAGCTCGTAGTCGTTGCTGTTCCGGTCGACGCCGTCGTAATCGATCTGTTGAACCTTCGAATGTTCCAGCCCCGCCGACTGCATCTGCTCCCGGCGCAGGGACAGAGTGACGTCTTTGTTCACGAACATCGGCTTTTTCCCACTGAATACGCAGCAGGATAGGTCCACCCTCGTCGAGTCGAACGGGAATGACCGGAACCGGTCGATGTCTCCGTTCGAGATGTCGAACCCCCCGGGGAGGCTGATGGGGATCTCGAGCTTCAACCGCCCGTCGCTCAATCCCTCCTTGTCGACGCCGGCCGAGTAGAATTCCGGGAGCAGCCCGCCTTTCTCTCCTCTTTCGAGGCTGAATCCTGCGCACGTGATGAAAGTCGGTCTCCAGATCTTCTCGGGCGGCTTATCCCCAAGCTTCTTGGTAGGGTATCCAACTAATCGGGCGTCGGTCCAGTAGAAGATGAGGAACCCCCTGATGTGCAGGGTCTCCTTTCCCTTATCGGCGATCACCTCCCACGACTTCATGTTCCACACGAGCTCCAGCGCGATGGGCTCACCAGTCCCATCGCCCGGCTGCTCGTCCCAGGGAAATCCCGATACCTCCCAGGGTTGCTCGTGGTCGCTCACGTCCATCTCAAAATAATGTGGTTGTTAGGCTACTGCGACGATCTATTTGTCATCAGTCGGGTGGGCACGAAGAGAGAGGATGAAGGTGGCGGTCACCGGTCGCCCCGGCGTGGGCAAGACCGCGCTCGTGTATCACGCCGCGAAGGGAAAATGGCTCGGCGCACTCCCCGAGACCCTCGGCACGGCCGTCACGCGCGTCGACAGGAATGACGGCCGGACGTACGACCTGTGGGACGTGGGCGCCAGGCACGCGGCGAGGCATCCCGACGCGGTCGACGCACAGCTGGCGGGTGCCGACGTCGTGGTCCACGTCTTCTCCTTCGCGGACGCCGCGAGCCTGAGGAGCGTGCCGGAGTACGTGGAGCGCGTGCGGTCGCGGCTCGGGTGCCCCGTCGTGCTCGTGGGTGCCAAGCGGGACGCGATCGCGTCGGCGCAGCTGTCCGCCGAGGATGCCAGGGAGACGGCGGTTCGGTGCGGGGCTTCAGCCCTGGCGTTCGTGGACAGCCCGCCGCTGGAGACGATGGAGGACGTGGAGGACCGCGACGAGGACGACGCCGTCGCGAGGCTCTTTCGGGCGATAGACGTAGCGATGGGGGTGGACGCATCGTAGACTAGATTAGCCGCGCGGGCTGAGACTTGTCGACAAACTAACTCTTAGCCGAGTCGCCAAACTCCTCGGCCCGGTACTTCTTGGCACCCTTCTCCGCCTGCTCCAGCACCACATCGCACGCCTCGAAGTACATCGCCGTGAGCACCTCCACCATGACCGACGCGTCCGGCCCCTCCCGCTGCATCGCGACCCTCATGTTCAACACGCAGTCGACGAACCGGCCGGGTCGAACGTCGCGAATGTCAAACACGTCCATCCCGCGGTCCTCGTCACCGACATCCTCATCCCTCGGCTTGAACCCGCGGCTCGTGCGCTTGAGCTTGATCTTCCCGCTGTCCAGGTTGGACCGCGTCGCGGACTCGTCCAGCGCCTGGCACTCCACGAACTTGGCCATGACGTTCGCCCTGCGCTCCAGCGGTTCCGCAATCATCACCAGCTCCTTGATCATAGCCGCCTCCGCGACGGGAATCTCGGACGGAGAGAACGAGCTGTTGACCACCGTGGTGTTGTACACGCCGAGGGCGTCGACGTTCGGGTGCAGCTGCCGCGATGTCTCGCGGGTCAACAGGAGCTGGTACAGGAGCTGCCAGTTGGGGACGTGCTCGGACGACTCCATCTCGTCGCAGAGCCTCGCCGCGGCGTTTTCCACGTTTTCAATCTTCGCCCCCGGCACGTTCTCCCCCGCGGCTTTACCCCCGCCCCTGTGCGCCGCGCGTAGGACCTCCAGCCTGTCCTCCTTGTCCGCCAGCCTGGCGACGAGCTGCACCACCTGGATCTCTGGTTGCATCTCCCCCGACACCGCCGCGATGACCTCGTCTCGAATGGCGGCGAGCATGCTGAGGAGGCCAAAGTCCCCGGATGCCTCCGCGACTTGCACGTACGCCGAGATGGCGGCCAGGAACGACCCGTCGAACTCGTCCAGGTGTTTTAGGATCACGCCGCGTAGGACGGCTTCTTTGTCCACGACGGGTGGTTTCCCGATCGGGGCGTCGTTGATGAGGTCCTTGGAGGCGCCGTTCGCGATTTTCACGTCGTCGTCGTCGTCGCCCGGGATGACCTCCTCGACAGCCTCTTCGACGAATATCGCCTCCACGGTCTCCTTGATGATCTGGTCGAGGAGCTGAGCGGCGCGCTCGACGTTGTCCGCGACGGCGTCCGGGCTCGAGGGACTCGAGGGACTCTCGGCGCGGAGCACGACGGTGGACCTCCGTGAGCGGCGGTTGGCGCATTTCAATGTGGCGGCGGGCGCTCGGTTGAATCGTCGCGCGTTCGCGGTGCTCGCGGCCACTGCGGCCACGGGGACGCGACTCGCGAGCATCATCGCGAGTCGGTGAGTCTGTGAGGTCGGACCTGGGACTCGGTTCGGTCGTCGGTGAGGTTGTGGCGGTCCGTGAGGTCTGCGGTGCCCGCGAGAGTTAGTTCCAATAATGATTGCCGAACACTTCTGTTCGTCCTAAAACACGGCCGATACCAACTCACTTTCAGGGTATGGGCAATCAAGCTAATTTGTCATTTGTCGTCAAATAGAACGCCAATTGCGCGTCTCTTCGAGCAACATTTGAACTGTTTGCCTAAAGAGACCGGTTCGTTAAAAATTTCGATAAAATTCCGAAGATTCCAGGTTCGATCCCTGGCAGGAACCAACTTCTTTTTCTCATTTCTTCCCTGTCCGTCTCGGCGTGTTTGGCGCGTGCCACGTTTGCAAGGTCGCGGATCGGACCAAGACTGTTTGCCCATACAAAAAATCGGAAACGTAAGGTTCGAGCCCCGCCAAAACTCCCGGGAAAGCGAGAAGAAAAGGTCGCACACACCAACATTCATTAGAAAATAGCGCAACCGGCACGGCCGGAATCTAGGTGGGTGGTGTCCTCGCATCCTCGCGTATCGGGCGATTTTCGTCCGTTCGTGCTGGTGAGACCGTCAGGGACACTTGGGTGGCCCTCACAGGCAAACCGTTCGTTCGGCGTCTGCGAACGACGGTGGTAAACGAGGGCGAGGGCCTTCCATTTTTTCTTTGAGGGTGCGCGCCCCATCTCCGTCTCGAACACCCCCTCCTCGTCAGCACGGCAACCTCCTTCCCCGCGCCGAGTTCCCGCCGCGAGACGCGCGTGATCGCCGCGTGGGCGTCGGTACACTCCTTCAGGGGTGTCCTCGCGCCTCGTCGCGCGTGAACCCTCGTCGCGCGAGCCCGCGGCCGCGCCCTTCCGCCGGGGCCTTTCGCTTTTTTTTCGGGACTCGGGAAAGTTCCAGGGTGGCGATGCGCGAGAAGAAGGACGTGGAAGTCCTCCGTCTCCGCGCCGCCCCGCCCATCTCGCGACGCTCGTATCCGCCAAAAACTGACCAAATCACATCCGACACGTACAGGGTGAATCAAACCGCATCGAATCCCGCACCGTCCGGCGTTCAACCGGCGACGCAGGCTCGCCGAACCCGTCGTGACCCGCGATTAACTCCGGGATTCGGGCACCCAAACGGTGAGAACTCGAACCTTGGTCTCCTGAGTCCGAGTCACCAACCCGCCAGCTGTGTCTTTTTTACCCTGAACGGCTTCTTCGAACGGCCGAGCGCGTCGGGGCGTACGGGACCGGGCGAGGAGGGTTCGAGCGCGTATCGGACATCCTCGACCCCTATCCCAACCCCGAGCACGCCCGCCATCGCGTCCCTCGTCCACTCGCGCTCAACTCACGCCGCCCCGCCTCCTTCCCCTTCCATCCATGCAGGGATCGGAAAACCACTCTTCTTTTCGCTAGGGGCGCCGGATCTGTGAATCCACAGCTGTCACCCCGAATACAAACAACCAACCACAACAACTTCTTTCAAAAACAACTTCTTTCGATGTTCAGCCTCATCGAACCCAGGCCACCGGCGGCCCCCCCGGTGAACCTGCCGAACGTTCGGACCCCGGGCGGGCACGAGGAACCCACGAGGCGACCGAGCCCGTCGCTGACGCATCAACAAAACCAAAACCGGAACACGCCGCCGCCGACGAACCGCATCGAGGGCTTCCACTCCTCGCTCCTCACCGCACTGCGCGAGGACACCGACGAGGACGACGAGGACCTCGTGTTCAACGCCTCCAAGCTCGGCATGGTGGCGTCGCCGACGAAGGCGTGGGCGGATGAGTGCGACTCGGACGATACGTTCGGCGCGGAGATGGGCGGCGACGCGGGCGGCGACGAGAGCGACTCGCCGACGTCGCCGCTCGGAGCGCCGCGTGCCTCGTCCCGCGCCGCCACAGACATCCGCGTGTTACTCGCCAACGGCAACTCCAAGCCCGTGGAGGTTCTCAGGAACCAGGTGGTGACGAGCCTGACGTTGAAGCTCAAGCCGGATTGGATGTCCGGCGCGAGGGGCGGGAAGACGCTGATGGAGAGCCTGGGCGGCGGACTGGTCACCCGCAAGCTCCTCCTCCCGGCGAGCTCCGCATCCGCGTCGAGCCTGTCCGAGATTGATGAGCTCAAAGAGCTGGAGCCGGACGCCACCGAGGATGAGGTTGAGGAGGAGTGCTCCTCTCCGGCGTACCGCGAGCTCATGATGCGCCTGCGCGACATGCAGTACATCTGCGTCAAAGCTGCGGCGGGCGTCGACGACGACGGCGTCGTGGACGAGCGCGAGTACTGGCTGCCCCTCGACAAGCACCAGACGGTCGCGGACCTTAAGAAGTTCATGGTCCAGGCTGACGCGCTCGAGCACGGCGGGTCCAAGCTGCTGCAGGCGCCCGAGACGGAGATGAACGACCTCTCTCTGGTCGTCGCCGACGACGGCCGCACGCTGGAAGACGACGGCGCCACCGTCGTCGAGGAGGGCATCACGGACAACACCACGCTCCACCTGATGGTCAGGAAGGATGCGAACATCACGGTCAAGATGCGCGGCACCAAGGACCTCGAGGTTAAGCTCCACGCCAACGAGACCACCGAGTCGCTCAGGGCCAAGCTCGAGGCGATGCGACCCAGCGGCGAGGGCGCCGTCAAGTCCCCACTGCCCTCCCAGCTCTTCTACGGGGGCAGGGAGCTCAAGGATGGCCCGCTCAACATGTATGGCGTCGCCGACGGCGCGACGCTCGAGCTCAGACCTCACGCGTCCAGGGGTGTCGGCATCCCCATGCGCCGCCCCTCGAGGCACAGCTGGAACGCGGCGACCAACTCCGCCTGGAAACCCGGCGGTTTATCCCCCCTCGGGTCCAACGGCCAACCGGCCAACAACAGCGTCCCGCGGAACATCCCCGGCCGCCGCAACTCGATGGGATACACCGGCGTCTCCGCGGGATCATCCGTGGACAGCGCGTGGGACTCACCGGCGGGTTCCAACGACTCCCCCACCGCGTTTGGCTCACCGGATCTGTCCCGCAGCTTTGACCTGGCGCGCCAAGGACTGGCGATGGGCAACCGGCCGCAGCTCGCCAGCTCGGGCACGGGCGGTGCGTACTTCCTCCGCGACCAGGAGGGCCAGACCTGCGCCGTGTTCAAGCCCGTGGATGAGGAACCTTTGGCGAGGAACAACCCGCGAGGCCGCAACGTCGCGCCGGCGTCGGGGGAAGGCTTACGCAAAGGGACCCGCGTCGGCGAGGGCGCCAGCCGGGAGGTTGCCGCGTACGTGCTGGACCACGACGGGTTCGCCGGTGTCCCCGCGACGTCGTTCGCCAACCTCGGGGAACAGTTCCACGGCGAGGATGGCGAGGACCTCTCCGCGCTTCACGGCAAGCTGGGCTCGTTCCAGGCGTACGTGCACGGCGCGACTGAGGCTGAGGAGATGGGCCCGCACAAGTTCCCCGTCCACGAGGTGCACAAGATCACGCAGCTCGACATCCGGCTCGCAAACACCGACCGCAACGCGGGCAACATCCTCGTGCAAATGTCCGAGGATGGCGACATGAAGCTGGGGCCCATCGACCACGGCTACGCGCTCCCCCACACTCTCGAGGATGTCTGCTTCGAGTGGGAGTTTTGGCCCCAGGCTAAGCTCCCGTACTCGGAGGAGATTCGCGAGTACGTCGCCGACATCGACGTCGACGCGGACATCGACCTACTCCGAGAGCAGGGCATCGAGCTTCAGCCCAGCTCCGAACGCGTCCTCCGCGTGTGCACCACGCTGCTGCAGCGCGCCGCCGCGATCGGCTGCTGCCCCGCGGACATCGCGGGGATGATGTCGAGGCCGATGCCCAACCGCATGTCCGACCTCGAGAAGCTCGTGTCCAGGGCGGCTTCGTCCGCCTCGGCGGCTGTTCGCGCCGACGACGGGCTCACGGTGCACCGGCCCAAGGGCACCGGGTGGGCCGACCTCGATCAGGATGACCGCGTCGAGGATAGGTTCATGGTCGAGTACACCAAGCTGCTCGACTCGTACCTCGAGGGCTTCGAGCCCGAGGTTGAGCTCTGAGACGAGCGCGAGCGATGAACAGAAAACACAAGAGAGAAAAAACCAAAAAATGGAGGGTGGAGAGAGAGGGGGGAAGAGCGCCGACGGCATCGGATGCCGCCGCCGTGGTCTTCGAAGTGTACCAAATCAGGTAAACATATTCCGGACGAAAGGATCTCGTCTCGGTTGTACGACAAACATGCTCGCTCGAAGGGGCCGGGATGAAAAACACATAAAAACATTTGTAAAACAAGGGTAGAGCCGCACCTTGCGGCTCGAATGATAAACTTAAGATGACTCTCTCCCTCTTCGCCCTCACCGCGTCTGCGCGACATCATGCATCTTGAAGTTTCTTTTGCATTTAGCCGAGAGATCCGCAGTTTCCGATACACTTTTTGCCGCGCCGCCTTTGGCCCGCGCGAGTCAGAGTGAGGGATACTACGCCATGCCGCCAAAGAAGAAAGATGAGCCCGAGGAAGCTGTGGGCGCCGCTCGATTCGGTCGCGTGCGCAACAACCTCAAGATGGGCGTCGTCGGTTTACCCAACGTCGGCAAGTCATCTCTGTTCAATCTCCTCACCGATCAGTCGATAGCCGCGGAGAACTTCCCCTTCTGCACCATCGAACCCAACGAGGCGAGGTGTGCGGTGCCCGATGAACGCTACGATTTCCTGTGCAACATGTGGAAACCCCCGTCGGAGTATCCAGCCTACCTGCACGTCACCGACATCGCCGGTCTGGTCCGAGGTGCGGCGGAGGGTGCGGGACTGGGGAACGATTTCCTGTCTCACATCTCGGCCGTCGACGGCATCTTCCACGTCGTGCGCGCGTTCGATTCCGAGGAGGTCATCCACGTCGATGATTCCGTGGACCCCGTGCGGGACCTGGAGACCATCCAGGCGGAGCTGTGCGCCAAGGACATGCAGTACCTGAAGAAGGCTGTGGAACAGGAAAAGTTGGACGTCAAGAAGAACCCGACCATGAAGCTAAGCGCGCTCTTCATCTCCACCATGGACAAGGTGGAGGAGATGCTGACCAATAACCTACCCATCCGCAACGGCGAGTGGACCACTCCGGAGGTTCTGATGATCAAGGAGAAGCTGGGAAGGCTGATCACCACGAAGCCTATCGTGTACCTGGTCAATCTCTCGAAGAAGGACTTTATCCGCAAGAAGAACAAGTGGCTCGTTAAGATCCACACGTGGATCAAGGAACACGGCGGCGGGGTCATGATTCCCTTCTCCGTTGAGTTCGAACAGGAGCTGTGGGACGTACGCAAGGACGTGGATGCGACGAAGGCGTTTTTGGATTCCGTGGAGGGCGCCAAGAGCGCGCTCCCGAAGATGGTGGTCCAAGGGTACAAGGAGCTCAATTTGATATATTACTTCACCGCTGGGGAGAAGGAGGTCAGGTGCTGGACCCTGTACGAGGGTTCACTCGCCCCTCAGGCCGCGGGCGTGATCCACAGCGACTTCGAGCGGGGTTTCATCAAGGCGGAGGTTGTCGCGTTCGACGACTTCAAGGCGTTGGCCAAGGGGAAAGGGATGGCGGAGGTCAAGGCTGCGGGCAAGTACAGGCAGGAGGGAAAGACGTACGTGGTGAAGGACGGAGACATCATCCACTTCCAGTTCAACGTCACGGCGCAGAAGAAGAAGTGATGTAACTTAGATATTGTTTGCGCGTGTCGTTGACGTTGAGAGCTGGAAGGTGCATAAACATTTAAACGATTTCCCCCGTGTCCGCCTTCAGCGACGCTATCCACAGACCCTCCACCGCGGCGCACAGCTTGTCAACTTCCCACTCGGCGTTGAAGTAGTGCACGCTCGCGCGGATCACCTCCTCCGGCATGTCCTCGCTCTCCTCCCGACCCTCCCACTCGGCTCGAGTGTTACGCCTCACGTTGCTCGTCCACACGTTGCACCCGTGCTCACCGAGCCACTTTCGGACGTCCCCGGCATCCACCCCGTCCACGCTGAACGATATGATCCCACACCGCTCCTCACCCACGTCCCACACGGTCACCCCGTCGATCGTCTCCAGTCGCTTACGCGCGCACTCGGCCAGCCACTGTATCCGCTCCCACGCCTTCTCAACGCCGACGTCAAGGGCGTACTCGGCGGCGATCCCCAAACCAACCTTGGCGGCGAAGCTCACTTCGTACTGCTCGAAACGCGTCGCGCCCGGGGCGGGGGTGTAGGTGCCCATGGAGTCCCACCTGGCGCCGTGCAGGTCGAGCATCACGGGCTGCGCGTCCGTCTTTTCCAAAAACGCGTCGCTCGCGTAGAGGAACCCTGTAAGAGTTGAAACAAAACACGTCGTCAGTTAGGATCATTCTAATTGCCCGTACGAGAATTAAAATATACGTACCGACTCCGCGCGGACCCCGGAGGTACTTGCGCCCGGTGCCAACGAGCAGGTCGCATCCGATTTCTTCCACGTCCACCGGCATCTGCCCA
>ENA-OWPI01005098-OWPI01005098.1-marine-metagenome-genome-assembly--contig:-NODE-5098-length-10148-cov-41.306921_pt1 | contig 10148 bp, 10 predicted proteins | sample MGYA00238138_ERZ651775 | MGnify/ENA primary metagenome ERZ651775 (study PRJEB26906, sample SAMN06265043) | marine metagenome | isolation source: Helgoland LTER site | place: Germany:Helgoland, sampling...
CGAGGTTGCCTGTAAGCGAGGTGATGCCATCAAACGCAGCTACCAGATTGGCCGCCGTATCGCTCCAGTTCGCGCTGTTCGTCGCGGCGTTCAGCGTGATCGCGCCATCCGTGTCATTGTTGATCGCGACAAGCTCATCAACCGTCGCAGCAACATCACCCGTGATCTCGACAGTGTAGTCGTCATCAAGCGTGATCGTGCTCGGATCCGCGTTGTGCGCCGCAATAACAGCAGCAATCTCCGCCGCAGAACCCGTGAGCCCAGTCACAGCTGTCGCGCCAACCGCAGCGCTCGCCTTCGAATCAAGACCCGTCAGATCCGTCGCTTCCGCAACACCGGCATTCAACGTGATTGTGATCGCATCCGTTCCAGCAAGGTTCCCAAGCCCAGAGTTCAGCGCCGCAGCCGTCCCAGAAATCGACGCCGTCACGATGCCGCTCGTCGCAATCGCAATCGCGTTCCGCGCCGGTAATCGTTACGCTCTCGTTGCCTAGACCGGTCACGTTGGTGGACGCATAGGTAGCGCTCAGATCGACCGCTGAGCCGGTCAAACCAGTGAAGGTAGAGGCATCAACAGACGCAAACTCACCGAAAACATTCACCAGATCCGATGCAGAGACAACTCCCAAATCACTGAGCGCAATTGTCTTGCCGTTCGCGGAAAAATTCGTGATGTCGACCAGCTTAGTAGCATCCGAAAGCGCCATGCCCGAAACATTGTTCGAAAGCAGAATGGCTTCCGGCGCGGCGTTGACGTCATCAACATTGATGGTGTCTTGCGTCGCAGGGACGTCGCCGCGCGAGAAACTCATGTTGCCGTTCGAGGCAACCTCGACAGACACATCGCCCGTCGCAGTGCCCTTAAACACAAGGTTGTTGTCACTTTCAGTGACTACAAGAGTAGGAGCGTCTGAACCTCCCCCTCCACAGGCCGCAAGCGGCAGAAGCAGAAGGGGCAACAAGCCGGCTTTATTTTTTTTGGCAATCTTCTGCGTCCACTCCGCCAGAAGCTTCGCGCGAGCGGCGGCGGAGGCAGGTAGCTCAACAACCTCAACGACACTACCGGCAGAGGCGACATAGCTTTCCAACTCAGCATCATCAACGGCAACCCGGATGGAAGCCGCGTCTTGCCCCTGGTAGCTAGCGTTTTGAACACCAACGGGCAGCTCCTGCCCGGGCGCAGCGCCTATTATGTAAGCTTTGGAAGCCGATGTTTGCACAAGTGCGTCGATCGCTACGATTTTCTGTCCCACGTTGGCTGTGGTGTTGTTGAAATCTTTCATGCTCGTCTTCCTTTTTTAGTTCAGGTAGCTTGCGGCGGCGCCGCAGCTGTGTGTTTCGGGGCCGCACGCGGCTAAGGCGACTAAAGGGCGCGCAGCACCATTTATGAGTTTATGAGATACGAGACCGCGAGGGGCTCTTGGCTGTGTTGGCAGTCTTGATGGGACGCCGTCGCGCGGCCGCGAGGCTATCGAACACCGATGTTGTTGCTTGTTCGCACGACGCCTCGGCCCGTCAGCATCAATGGCTATCGTGCGGACATCAGAAACAACGCAAGATGCGGAGCGCGCCAAATGTGCCTCCGCTAAAAATGATTTTGACAGTGAAAGTGATGCACTTCGGTATCGTGTCCGACTTTCAGTGATCGCGGACTTGCCTGCCAGGTTTTGTGAGAGTGATGGGTAAAGAAAAAAAGCATTGACGTCGAGCAACACACGACGATGCGGCGCCGCTTGGACGTTTTTGTAGCCACTAAACGGCTTCAAGCCATTCAACTCACCCATTCTGCCAGAGACCATGACAGTGGCGGACGAATTGATCTGGCGCGTTTCTTTTTTAATTTCAGTTGCTTGTCGCATCTCGCTCCAATATTTCGTCGTCACTTTCAGTTGCTGTGAACGTCTCACGGTCAGCGTCAAGCGTACGTGCATCTAGTCATCTAGTGCAGCGTCACCAGCAAGAGGGTTATAGATCTGGTCTTGCAGGTCATCAACTTTAGCATGTAATTTCTTTCTCCGGACATGTGTGTGCATTAACTCGTAACACGCGCCATGAATCTATTCAATATATTAAATTATGTTGAAAAATACTAAAGAACCCGTCAATATTTCATAATATAATTTAATAAAATATATAACAATATGAATAACTAATGAGTATTTTATACAGCTTAAAACTCATTGAAGCCTCGGTTTTAATGGCATTATTGTTAAAATTTAATCTTTCATTAACGATATAGCTACTGTACCCGTAGTTAAGCGTTACGATTCGAACTGCAGATCAATGGGAAAAGGAAATTAGGCATGAAGCATCAAAATTTAGCCTTAGTTACAGCGATGTTTGCGCTATCAGCGTGTGGCGCTCCGCAATATTCGACGGCAAAGCTTAACTCTGAAGTAAATGCTTTATCAAATGTATCATCTGATATTTTATCCCAACCAAAACTTGCAAAAGCTCTTTCAGGCGATTTCAAAAATGATCTCTCCAAAATCGTGATTAATTCACCTGAGTATATCGTATCTATGAGTAATTATAATAGATCCTTAAGTGAAATTTTAGTTGCAGATGCAGATAGAGAATTCCAAATTTCTGCGAGCGCTAATGCCGGTCAAACTGTTAAGGATGGCGCTGGTTTGGCCTCCACTACGGAACGCGGCGCCAGTGCAAACCTCTCGGTCAGTCAGCTCATCTTCGATGGCGGCTCCAGCGTTGCCAGAATAGACCAGGCACGGGCCAATGCCTTCATCGCAGAAATGGATGTGGCGCTCGCAGCCAATACCACCGCAAAAGATGCCGCGGTCTCATGGATTAACCTCGACACACTGAACATGCGCGACACACGATTTAAGGCGCTCATGACCAAAACCGAGAAAATGCTGACGCAGATGGAAACGCTTGTTGCGAGTGGTATGGTCGACAAGAGCGCCAGCGCCTCCGCAGAAATTGCCGCTCGAGCACTCTCTTTGGAAAAAGCAAATCTTGATGCTCAAATTGCAGCGGCGGAAGCCAGCTACATGAAATTCTTTGGAGCTGTCCCGAAAAATCTAACCACGCCGCCATCGCTTCTCACAGCCGCAGATCTGACCCATATCCAACGCAACTGGAACCGTGCACCAATAATGGCGCAGACAGCCGCTCAAGTTTTATCCGCCAAACAGAGTTTACTTGTGGCACAAGGTCGTGAAAAACCAACCGTCGGGTTCAAGGCCGGTATGGCATCGCCAATGGAAAAGGACGAGCGCACAACCTATGCAATCGGTTTAGAAGTGTCGTGGATCATTGGGGACGGTGGACGACGCGAAGCCAATACCGCCGCACAGGCTGCCAATTTGAAGGCGGCGGAGCAAAGGCTCAAAGGAGCAAAGCTGGCCGGAAAAAGAGAATTGGATACGGCGTTGAGCAGACGTACCGCGCTCACCGCCTCGCTTGACACACTCGTTGCGCAAGAAGCTGCGTCTCAAAATGAGCTTGAAATCATGTGGTCGCAACTTGCGACGGGCCAAACGACAGTTCGCCAATTGATTCAGGCCGAAGAGAAAGCCTACCGCACCTCTGATCAAAGAATATCGGTCGCCTCAGAGCTCCTAAAAATTGACTACGAAATGCTCGCCAGCTCGGGCCTTTTGTCAAAGCGACTGGGAATTAACACCAATAAGACCATAATTAAGGCAGCAAAATGACGGATTTGACCGCATCAAAACCTCTGGACCATAGCGCTGATGAAGCGGATGTGGACCCGCAAGGCGTAACAGACGGTGAGCGCGCCGTAGAGGACACGTCAAACTCGACCGAAAGCGAGCTGGTGCTCACTCTCCAGAGGTTCCTTCGCGATCAAGGCGAAGCCTACAGCGAAGCGGCGATACGCGACCTGCCGGCCACGTCAAGCAATACGTTTTCACCGGCCGAAATGGTGAGCGTTTTACGCGAGATCGGCTATGTCGCCAGCTTTGGTCGTATCTCAGCCAACAACCTGGCACAGAGCCATTGCCCAATGATTGGGTTCTGGGAGGATGGTGGCGCGTTCATTTTGACCGAGATCAAATCGGACGGCACCGTCAAATACGCAAGTATCGAAAATAAACTTAAAATCAGAAAAATGTCGAAAGACCAGTTTTCGGCCAAGTTTTCCGGTCACCTTATTTTAGCGCGTCGTGACAGCAATGCCGAAGCCAAATCGAGTAAGCGCTGGTTCTATTCGGCCTTCGCACAGGGCAAATGGCTCTACATACAAGTGATCTTAGCGGCCACAATGTCCAATTTCTTGGGCGTTTCGACATCAATATTCGTCATGGTGGTCTATGACCGCGTTGTGCCCAATGAGGCTATTGAATCGCTAATTGCCCTATCCATCGGCGTGATGATCGCACTTGGGTTTGACTTCTTAACCAAGTCGCTCCGCGCCAACTTTATCGACCGGGCCAGCAAGCGGGCAGACGCGCGCATGTCGCGCATGGTGTTCGACAAAATTCTCACGCTGCGATTGGACGCTGGCAATCAAAGCTCGGGAGCGGTGGCAAGTGTCGTTCGAGAATTTGACACGCTGCGAGAGTTCTTTACCTCTGCAACGCTCGTGGCGATTGTGGATTTGCCCTTTATCTTCTTCTTTATCTATGTGGTCTACTTGATCGGTGGAAATATCGCGATTGTGCCTTTGCTTGCAGTCCCTTGCGTGTTGATCATTGGCGTCGCTATTCAACCAATCTTAGCCCACCTCGCCTCAGGTGCCATGCAAACGGGCATGTCGAAACAAGCCGTGCTGGTCGAAACTTTGAATGGTCTCGACACGATCCAGGCCACCGGCTCCGGACGCCTAATGAAAAACCGTTTTGAAACCGCGACAACGGATCAATCTGAACTTGGCCTAAAAGCCCGAATTTTTTCACAATTCGCGATCAATTCGGCAGCTTCAATTCAACAAATCGCTCAGGTGGCAACAATCTTTTACGGGGTGTTTCTGATCCAAGCCCAAGAACTTACGATGGGCGGACTTATCGCCGCGGTCATTCTGGGGGGACGGGCCCTTGCGCCCCTTGGTCAGGTCGCATCGGCATTGTCGCGGGCCAACTCCGCACGCCAAGCTTTCCGCTCAATTGATAAGTTGATGAATCGGACAGATGGCGTTGCAGACTCCGATCAAAGATTGAGCCGCCCAGTCCTCAAAGGTGATATCGAGTTTGTAAACGTTTCCTACACCTTTCCTGGTGCGAAGAATGCGCTAATCAAGGATCTTTCCATTAAAATCCCAGCAGGCCAAAAAGTGGCAGTTCTAGGCCGGATGGGGTCGGGGAAATCCACCTTTGCGAAACTCTGCGCCGGCTTGATCCAACCCACAACCGGATCTATTCTTTTAGACGGTATAGACCTGCGTCAAATTGATAAATCCGACCTGCAACGTAATTTAGGCGTGATGCTACAGGAAACCTGGCTATTCTCTGGCACAGTTCGCGAGAATATCCAACTGGGCTACTATGAGTATGACGATGAGCATCTGCTGAAAATCTGCCAGCTCTCTGGAACGGACGATTTCATAAAAGGCAATCCAGCAGGCTATGACCTGAAGATCAAAGAACGCGGTGTTGGGTTGTCTGGTGGGCAACGCCAGTCAATCAACCTCAGCCGCGCACTCCTCCATGAGCCGAATATCTTGGTTCTTGACGAACCAACAAGCTCCATGGACTCCTCAACGGAGGCCGCAATCCTACAGCGCCTTGGCGACTACCTGACAGATCGGACCATGGTTGCGGTGACGCATAGAAACACATTGCTCAATCTCGTGACCCGCGTCCTCGTCATGGACCAAGGGAATATCATCCTCGATTCCCCTCCCGGTGAGCTGAAAAAATAAGAATAAGAGAGCGTTATGGCCAAATCAAAATTCGAAAAACTATCCCGAGAAATGGAAGAGCGTGAGGGCTTCGGCAACTCTCTCATCATCTTTGTCATTGCGGCCTTGATCGTCTCGGTATTGGGCTGGGCGTCCATCGCCGAGCTCGATAATGTCACGCGGGGCGATGGGAAAATTGTATCCACCACCCAGAACCAAATGGTCCAGTCATCGGAGTCTGGCGTGATCTTATCGCGCTCTGTTGATGAAAACGCCCTCGTGCAAACGGATGATGTGCTCTACGAAATCAATCCGATCGAATTGCAGTCAGAATTGGATAAGCTTCAGCAACGGGCTGCAACACTCTTTGTCAGGGAGCTTCGCCTACAGGCAGAAAGCCGAGGATTAGAATTTGCGCCTGACGCATCTATGATGGCGCAGTCCAAGGATACGGCCGCAACTGAAGAGGCCCTACACCTTGCCAAGCGCAAAGAGCTCTCTGGGCTGATGTCTATCCTGAAGCTGCAAAAAATCCAACGGGAGCAAGATCTAACAGCATCCCAACAGGCCCTTGAGACGTCACGCAATATGCTGGGCCTGATCAAGGATGAAATCACCATCATTGATCCGCTGGTGCGCCAAAATATCATGCCCGAAACGCGGCTTTTGGAGCTGCGCCGTGATGAACAGCGCATGTCTGGCGAAATTCAGGCCGGGGTAGCCCGGGTCGCGATCGCACAGTCTGCCATCTTGGAAGTTGAAAACGAGATATCAAATGGCCTCGACAGCTATAAGCGCCGTGCGCTTGAAGAGCTTAATACCGTTGTTGCCGAATTAAGTGAGGTCAATACACTTGTTCCCGCGCTACAAGAGCGGGTTAAACGCACAGTAATACGCGCGCCGGTCGACGGTATTGTTAATCGGATCAACTTTCAAACTGTTGGTGCATATGTCCGAGCGGGGGATGTGATACTGGAAATTGTGCCGACGGGAGAGGCGCTTAAACTCGAAGCTAAAATAGATCCAAAAGACATTTCGAGCATCCGTATGAACGATTTTGTACGCATCCGTTTGAGTGCCTATGACTCCTCTAAGTATGGCGCTATTGACGGATATGTAACAAGCATAAGCCCCGATGCCATCACTGATACATCCGGAGGTGCCAGTCGTTCATACTACCTACTCGATATATCTATCGACAGCGGTATTACCTTGGAAACGGGCGAAGAAGTGGTCTTGCTTCCCGGCATGACAGCAACCGTGGATGTGGTTTCCGGAAAGCGGACCGTTCTCGACTATATCTGGCAACCCGTTTCAAAAGTTAAAGAGTTGGCTCTACGTGATTAATTCTCTGGATCAACACATACCAAACCAGAAAGGTTTTTGAAAATGACAATTGCAGATGAATTGCTCGTTTTGAAGGCCGTTGATACCAAATCGATACTCTTCCCTTTTATGAAGAATATCAGCCGGTGGGAACTGCTTCTCACGATAGCGCAATTGGACGGAAACCCCGATTATGGCATCTGGAACTACATCGATATGCTTCACACCAAAACAGAAAACCCAATGACGCTTTACGCCTTCCTTAAACTCAAGATTGAGGAAGGAAGCCTTGTAAAAACCAAAAGCGAAAAGAAAAGTCGGAAATCACTAATCCTGAGTGAGGAGCTAAATTTGGAGTTGGAACGGTTCATGATGAATAGAGAAACACCCCGCCTACCCGAGGTGACAAACATATCATATGAGTAACCACCTCAGGAGAATTGCAACCCATTACTGAAGGTTTAAATAGCGTCAAAAATGAAACACATGAGCAAATTTCAACGGTTTAGTATTGTTGATACACGGCTCGTTTATTATTTAGCTAGAGACATCTTAAGTTACGGCGAACACTGTATTTAAGATACTTATTGTTGGAGCCGGAGCGATGAATATGCAAAGTAACAAAATAGAAAAAGAGGCGAAAATGGACCAAGAATCCACAGGGCTCATCACCGTTGATGGCGTTGAATATAAGTTCAGTGACATGACTGATGCCGCGAAAGCTCAGCTCTCAAATATTCAGTTTGTAGATCACCAAGTTCGACAGTTGCAAAATGAGTGGGCGATTTCTGATACCGCGCGTCTCGGCTACCAGGCCGCGCTTAAAGGCGAATTGCTTAAAAGCGCAAAAAAATAAACACACATCATGTCGCAGAAAATCAAAATTGATGGTGTTGAACACGACCTGGATAGCCTTAGCGTAGATGCAAAGGCTATATTAGAAAAGCTGCAACATACTGATAAGCAAATTCAGGATACAACCAACCTTTGCGCTCTGCTAACTCGAGCCAAAAAAAGTTATATTCAAGAATTGAAACGTGAAATGATCCAAGGAAAGTCAGGCGTCGATATCGCATCGCTCTTTGACTAAACATACAGAGGAAATGAAATGCCGAAAATTACAGTCGATAATGTAGATTACAACACCGAAGATTTGACAGACAATGGCAAGGCCCAACTTGCAAGTCTTCAGTTCTTGGAAGTCCAAATGAGAAAACTGCAAAACGAAATTTCTGTTTATCAAACGGCACGAAATTCATATGTCGCGGCACTTAAAGCGGAACTGGCAAAAGCGTCCTGATCCGATCAATCCTACGACGGAGGCGGGGGAGCTCTCCGGCCAATGCTGGTGGCCATTTCAATGATCCTGGCTTAAAACTGTCCCTGATGCGCCTAGGTTTGAAGGCTTTGGTATTGCGATAATGACTAAATTTGTGAAACGAATTGCACTGCTCATAGCCATTCCATTTTTCATTTGGACTGGCTATTGGACAGCTTTCGCTTACGCTATTGAACGCGGCATTTCTCTGGCCAGTCAAAACCCGCAAATTTCAGGAACTGCAGCTCAATTTGAAGTTGCCTCCGTTACGGGCTACCCCCAAAATTTCGCAATCGGGATCACGGAAATTGAAATTGGGGCTAAAGACAGGTTCACATGGGCAACCCAGGAAGTCCTTGTGGAGGCTAAAAGTTATCAGCCGAACAGAATAAACGTAGATTTATCAGACCCTCACAGCATCTCAGGTTCGATCGGATCGCTTGGAATTGACGCTGAGCTTGCGGATTTAAGTGTTTTCTTCAAACCTAACTTACAACTCTCTCTCGGGAATTTAGACGCAAATTTCCAAAATGTTATCCTGTCCTTTGAGGGGATAACAGGAGCAGAGATTGAGACAATGTCTGCCCATATAAGCGCCTCTCCAAATACAGAAACAAACTACCAGGTGACCGCGCAAATTCAGAACCTGAACCTGTCAAATATGTTGGTTGGATTGGGCAGCGATTACCAAAGAATTCAAAATATTTCCCTCTCTGCCGAGGCCCAGCTATCACAACCTCTTGATCGGCTGACGATGGCAAGTGGCGCACCTCAGTTGCGAATGCTGCTGTTACACGAGGCTCTTATTAACTACGGTGACATATCAGTTTTGTTGGACGCCAAATTGGTGAGTAGCGAGGCCGGAGCTCTCAACGGTAATGTTAATCTTACAGTGCAGAATTGGAAAACTTTATTTAGTTTGGTGAAACGTCTGGGATATATCGAACCAGATCTTGAAGAGTTCTTTTATACAATTTTGGTGAACCTTGCGATCGAAGGTGGATCGGAAGACAGTTTAACGATCCCCCTAACCATCACCAATAATACGATTTCATTCGGCGCATTGACTTTGGGCGTGCTGCCATAGGTCCCGAGAATACGGGTCGTAACTGCACCTCAAACGAGGTTGGTGCGGCGTGAGGCGGTTCAGTCGCCCCCATTCAACCGACCCATTCAATGTCCAACGAGACCCACGATCGCCACCTGGGAAATACTTGACCGTTAACGACCATGCGTCATTGTGGGGATCATGCGGTGGAAGCTGCGCGCAGGGCCGTTGAAACAGGGGCTGGGCGAAAATGGCCCCAACAGCGCGCAAGAAATTCATGCGTGATTGGCCACAGCTGATTGACGATCACGGTTTAAACCTGACAGATTAAACGTCCACATTGCTTACGAATTACGGACACTCAAGTACTCTAGCCTCTATTCGGCGATGCGGGTTGAGCGCGATCTTTTCTTACGATGCACGCCCCATTTCCCATGTCGAAATGAGCCCCATTCAGTGAGAAAAAGATTGTGTTTCTGTCCGGCGCCATTGCAAGGTTCGAACTATAAAACTTCAGGAGGCACAGCTTGCCAGAGTCCACACTAAATACGCCAGAAATTGCCCGGCTGGATTTCAAGACAGATCTTGGCGCGGGCGCGCGGGCGCGGATTGGATTGTTGGTACTTGAATCT
>ENA-OWPI01005102-OWPI01005102.1-marine-metagenome-genome-assembly--contig:-NODE-5102-length-10144-cov-2.482666_pt1 | contig 10144 bp, 9 predicted proteins | sample MGYA00238138_ERZ651775 | MGnify/ENA primary metagenome ERZ651775 (study PRJEB26906, sample SAMN06265043) | marine metagenome | isolation source: Helgoland LTER site | place: Germany:Helgoland, sampling...
CACTAAATGCCTGACACGGGAAACCAGCACACAATACATCATGTTTTGGAATATTTTTTTCTTCAATCTTGGTTATATCACCAAAGGGTTTTATTTGAAAATTTTTTTCATATACTTTTTGACATTCTTTATCCCACTCAGACGCAAAAACACATTCACCATTTAACCTATTTAATGCCAAATGAAATCCACCAATACCAGCAAATAGATCTATAAATTTAAATTTCATTAAGAGCTTGTAATCATGTTTTTCAATATAAGTAAATCATCATCATTATTTTTATTATGAAATTCAATTGAAAATATTAAAGTTGGATTATTAGTCCCGCTTTTCTTTTTTAGATAAAATTCGTTATTTCCTTTAGGAGAAAAATATATATTGATATCGCTAAATATACTTGACCTATTTTTTTTTAATTTTAATTTTGATGATTCTTCTTCACTAAGTTTTATTATTAGACCTTTTTCATCAGTAAAAATTAAACAATCTTTGAATAATTTTTTTAGATGATTTCTTAATGGCTCACTATCTTTTAAATAAGAAGTTCCACTTTTTTTTTTTCTATATTTTCCACTTACATCAAAATTTTTTTCAAAATTTTGAGTAGATATGATTTTAAATGAAGAAGATTCTTTTTTAGATATAAAAAATTTTATATTATGGTCATCACAATATAATTTTATACTTTCATACATTAAATCTTTAGAACATTTAAGAATAATACCAGTACTGTTTGGTGATTTATAATACTCAAAATTATTATTCATGTGAGTATGTATTTTTGAAATTCTTTTAGTATTAAATTTCAAATTTCCCAAAACAAAATTTTTATTCTTGTTATCTGGGAGTATTACAAACTGACCTATTTGAGAGCAATCTTTTTTAATTTCTATATTAAATAAATGTTTATTTTTTTTAATAATTCTAATATCGCCCACATTTGAGTCACTACCCCCTTCAAATTTAATTTCTACATCTTTAAGATTAATTTTTTCTTTAATATATTTTTGTGCTTCTTCTTCAAATTTTTGCCAAAACATTAAAGATTAATGGCATTTTTTCTTTAAAAAATCCAAACAATATTATTCTTGAATTAACTAAAAGTTTTGAATTGAGTGTTTTATAATATAATCAAAACTTTGTTTATCTATTCGACTAACACCTCCTTGAAGATATAATCCAAAATATCTTTTATCTTTAGTTTTAATAAATGACAAATTGTTAAGATGATTTTGAATTTTAACTCCCTGTTTAAATAAATTTATATCCTCAAATTTAATATTACAAATAACTCTTGAAAATTTATTATTTGGATCAAATTCCATTATTTCATTTTCGATTATAGTTTTAATTTTAGCACTTGCTATAAAGCTTTGAGCTTTTTCATCCTGACCAGCTATATAAAATATTACTTTTATACCCTCCTTAAGGTATTTACCAAATTTAGTTTTAAAATATTCGTAAGTACGACGGAAACCATCATGTCTATCAACTGTTGGAAACCAATCTAAAATATTTTGTGCTTTAGTAATATCTGGACGACGCACCTTTGGATCGTCTTTTGGTAACTCTTGTTGTATAATTTTGGAAGTTGTTCCTTCTACTATTTCGATTACTTCTTGAGCCGCTTGTAATATTGTGATTTCATCTGGATTCCCAATATTGACAGGAAGGCTATAGTCACTATGTAACAATCTGTAGATCCCTTCCACCAAATCATCTACATAACAAAACGCTCTTGTTTGACTTCCATCTCCATATACCGTAATATCTTTACTCTCTATGGCTTGCGAAAAGAAAGTAGGTAAGGCTCTACCATCATTCACTCTCATACGTGGGCCATATGTATTGAAAATTCGAGCAATTCGTATTTCAACACTATGGTATGTATGGTAAGCCATAGTCATCGCCTCTTGAAATCTCTTTGCTTCATCGTACACCCCTCTTGGACCAATTGGATTTACATTTCCCCAGTACTCCTCAGGCTGTGGATTGACTAATGGATCACCGTATACTTCCGATGTAGACGCAATTAGTATTCTTGCTCCTTTTGCCTTAGCCAAGCCCAATAAATTATGTGTACCTAATGATCCTACTTTAAGCGTTTGAATAGGCATTTTAAGATAATCAATTGGAGATGCCGGAGAAGCAAAATGCAATATATAATCTAAGTCACCAGCTATATGGACATAGTTACTTACATCATGATGATGAAAAGAAAAATGCTCTAAAGGCAAAAGATGAGCAATATTATCCATGTCACCAGTGATGAGGTTGTCCATACCTATCACTTCATATCCTTCTTTGATGAATCTATCAGACAAGTGTGATCCTAAAAATCCTGCAGCCCCTGTAATTAATATCCTCTTCATTTAATTGAGTGAATTTAATTCTGTATTTGAAATGGCATAAGTATTAGGCTTTGTAATCACATAACTTCCTGCTTGATTGGCTTTGTTAATGGCTATAGATATATCTTCTCCTTGTTGGATTAAAAATACCAATACAGCAATTACCGTATCACCTGCTCCTGATAAATCATATATATCAACTTTTCTACTCTTAACATGTAAAATCTCGTCATGAATATGAGTCATCCCCTCTTCTGACCGAGTGATTAGTACATGTTCAATATTATATCTTGATCTAATTTCCTTTCCAAATTGAGCAATTTCACTATTTGTATTTTCTATAGAAGTATTAAAAAGTTCTTCTAACTCTTTGACGTTAGGCTTAATCAAAAATGCACCTTCATATTTAGACCAATCTGTTCCCTTTGGATCAATAAGTACTTTCACATCATTATTAGTAGCCCAAGTCAAAATAACTTTCATCGCCCCTGGAGAGCATACGCCTTTAGCATAGTCTGACACTATGATAGCACTACCTTGAAAAAAAGATAACACTCCAGAAAGATGATTTACGAAAGCGTCTTCATCAGAAAACACTTCCTCTCTATCCACTCTAACCATTTGCTGATTTCGTGATATTACCCGTGTTTTGACAGTAGTAAATATATCTTCATCTAACAACTGATTCGCTATTCCTTTGGCCTCCAATAATTCATTAACTATCCTAGCATTATCATCTCTACCAACGACTCCTAACAATGAAACATTCGCCCCTAATGCAGCTAAGTTATTGGCTACATTGGCAGCTCCACCTAATACAGAAAATTGAGAATCTATTTTGACTACTGGCACCGGTGCTTCAGGCGACAGTCTATCTGTTGATCCAGATACATATTGGTCTAACATTACATCTCCTATTACTAGTATATCGTTTGTTCTACTCACCGGTATAGACTTTATTTCCTTTGGCCAAATATTCGTTAACGTAATGTGCAACTGTCTCTTCTAATGATATAAATGCTTTCTCGTATCCTGCAGATTTTACTTTGGTCATATCCGCTTCAGTAAAGTATTGATACTTCTCTCGGATATCTTCTGGGGTATCTATATAGTTAATCAACGGATCTTTACCTACCGCTTTAAATATAGCCTTTGCGAGGTCGTTATATGTTCTTGCATTACCGGTACCTATATTGTACAATCCATTATTTATTTTCCCTTCATTATCATGAAAATGAAGCATCACATTTATTAAGTCGTCAACATAAATAAAGTCTCTGGTCTGCTCTCCATTTTTATAGTCATTCTTATGCGACTTAAATAAATTGACTTCACCCGTTTTTATGAGTTGATTATAAAAATGAAAAACAACAGAAGCCATCCTACCCTTATGATACTCGTTAGGGCCAAACACATTGAAAAATTTAAATCCATACCAAGCTGGTGGGCTCATAAATTCTCTTAATGCCCACTTATCAAAATTGTTTTTTGAATCACCATAAGCATTAAGTGGTTTAAGTGAATTCACGATTTCGTGATCATCTACAAAACCGTGTTCTCCAAGTCCGTAGGTGGCCGCTGATGAGGCGTAAATAAGCGGAATATCTTCTAGAGTACAATAGCGCCATATATCTTGTGAGTACTCCACATTCAGTTTATCGAAAATATGCTTTTTGGTTTCAGTCGTATCTGTACGAGCGCCTAAGTGAAAAACAAAATCTATAGCTGGTTCATTCTCTTCTATCCAAGTAAATAAATCATCTCTTTCTATCCTTTTACAAGACGATAAGCCCTCAAGATTTTTGTTCTTTTCTGGAAAGTGAAAACTATCCACGAGAACAAGATCATGCCCTTCTTTAAATAATCTATGCGCCAAACAACTAGGAATAAATCCAGCTGCTCCTGTAATTAATATAATAGATTTTTTACTTTTTGTCATATACAATTCTTAATCAACTACTTTCCGTATTGCTTGTTATAATACTCTTGATACGTTCCGCTGGTTACATTGTCCAACCAATCTTGATTAGTTAGATACCAATCAATGGTTTTAGATATTCCTTCTTCGAATTGTAAAGAAGGAGTCCAACCCAATTCATCCTGTAATTTTCCTCCATCTATTGCATATCTCATATCATGCCCTGCCCTATCCGTTACATAGGAAATTAGCTTCTCACTTTCACCTACTTCTCTACCCAATTTGCTATCCATGACAGCACAAAGTGTCTTGATCAAATCTATATTAGACCATTCATTATGGCCTCCTATATTATAGGTCTCTCCATGTATGCCTTTATGAAAAATATCATCTATTGCTCTTGCATGGTCCTCGACGTATAACCAATCTCTTACATTCTCACCAGAACCGTAAACAGGTAAAGGTTTTTTATTTATTATATTATTAATAAAGAGCGGAATTAGTTTTTCTGGAAAATGATTTGGACCATAATTATTGCTACAGTTAGATATTACTACAGGCATATGATAAGTATGAAAAAATGCTCTTACCATATGATCTGAACCTGCTTTACTCGCAGAATATGGACTGCGAGGATCATATGCTGTATTTTCAGTAAACATACTATCATCCAATGGCAAACTACCGTATACTTCATCAGTAGATACGTGATAGAATAGTTTGCCTTCCCAATTATCTTTCCAAGCCTCTTTACATGCTTGCAGCAGGTTAGATGTACCAATTAAATTAGTCCTTACAAAGATTAAAGGATCTGTGATCGATCTATCTACATGCGACTCTGCCGCAAGGTGAATAACACCTGTCACATTATAATCTTTGATGACAGATCTCATCTGCTCTAGATCTGCAATATCTCCTTTTACAAATGTATAATTGGGAGATTGATCTATATCTTTGATATTCTCAAGATTACCCGCGTAAGTCAGCTTATCCAAATTGATAATATTGTATTCAGGATATTGAGTTACGAATCTGCGTACTACGTGTGACCCTATAAATCCTGCTCCTCCAGTAATTAATAAGTTCATTGATTGAATATTTGATTAATAATTAATTGACATGCCTCCTCAATACTTTGCGCTACTGTTTTAATCTCTATTTGAGGATTCAATGGTGCTTCATATGGTGCATCGATTCCAGTAAAATTTTTAATTTCTCCTGCTCTTGCTTTTTTATATAATCCCTTTACGTCTCTTGCTTCGCAAACTTCTAGCGGAGTATTGACATATACTTCTATAAAGTGCTCCTCTCCAATAATATCTTTAGCCATTTGCCTAATTTCAATCGTAGGACTTACAAATGCATTAATACAGATTACGCCAGCATCAATGAATAATTTTGACGTCTCAGATATTCGTCTAATATTTTCGCTTCTTTCCTCAGTTGTAAAACCAAGATTATTGCAAAGTCCTGTACGAACATTATCCCCATCTAAAAGATAACAATAAAATCCTCTGGCATAGAGTTCTTTTTCTAACGCTATTGCTATAGTACTCTTGCCGGAGCCAGATAAACCAGTAAACCAAAGTACTTTCGCCTTTTGATTCAATAGGTTTTCACGCTGCTTACGATCGATTGTAAGATGGTAAATTGGGTGTATGTTAGTTGATTTATTAATTGTATTCAGTCTATAAAATCTTGAAATTATAAGGATTAAGGCCTACCTATACTGCTATAAACAAATCCTCTTTCCTTCATATCTATTGGATCAAATACGTTACGCCCATCAAAAACCACTGGCTCTCTAAGACTTGACATTATTCTATCATAATCCGGGGTGCGAAAAACATTCCACTCTGTAACTACTGCTAATGCATCTGTTCCTTCAATGGCATCATATTGATTATCACATAAAATTATTTTATCGCCCATTAAAGCTTTCACATTTTCCATAGCTTCTGGATCAAAGGCTTTTATTTGAGCTCCTGCTTTTAGCAATTCATCAATAATCGTCAATGCGGGAGCTTCTCTGATATCATCTGTATTGGGTTTAAAAGCTAATCCCCAAATACCAATTGTTTTATTAGCTATTGATTCACCAAAATAATTTTTTATACGTCTAGATAGGATTGACTTTTGATCCTCATTGACATCCATTACAGATTGGAGAATTCGAAAATCACAATTGTTTTCTTGAGCCGTCTTAGCTAATGCTTTTACATCTTTAGGAAAACAACTTCCGCCATAGCCTACGCCAGGAAATAAAAATCTTTTACCTATTCTACTATCGCTTCCTATTCCTTTGCGGACCATGTCAACATTTGCTCCAACTTCCTCACATAAATTTGCTACTTCATTCATGAAAGTAATCTTCGTAGCTAGAAACGAATTAGCAGCATACTTAGTCATCTCTGCAGATTTTTCATCCATAAAGATCACAGGATTGCCCTGTCTAACAAAGGGATTATATAACCGCTCCATTACTTTTTTCGCTTTAGAAGATGATGTTCCTATCACAACTCTCTCTGGCCTCATAAAGTCATCTACTGCAACTCCTTCTCTTAGAAACTCTGGATTAGATACCACATCAAAAAATGATTCGTCTAAGTTGGCTGCTAACCTTTCATATACTTTATCCGCTGTACCTACTGGCACTGTACTTTTATCTACTATTACTTTATAATCGGTAATGATATGCGATAGATGTTCAGCTACTTTAAGAACATACTTTAAATCTGCAGATCCATCTGCGCCGGGAGGAGTTGGTAATGCGAGAAAGATTATCTCGGCATTTTTAATTCCTTCTGTAAGATCTGTAGTAAATGAAAGTCTGCCTTGCTTAGTATTTCTTTCAAACAGTACCTCTAATCCTGGCTCATAGATGGGTACTTCGCCATTTTGCATGCGTAGTACTTTATTTTCATCTATATCTATACAAACTACATTATTACCAGTCTCAGCAAAACACGTACCTGATACTAGTCCTACATATCCAGTCCCTACAATGGCAATATTCATATCTATATATATTGAATTAATGTATTAAAGAGGTTAAATCAACAAAAGGTATAGCTCCGCCTTTGATAAGTCGCAACAACTTAGCCTCCAAAAAATGATAATTACTAAATCCTATTATATCGCCACAGCCACCCTACGGATGACTCTGAGATGATTTGGATCTACATTTATTTTAAGTTGGTAGGAAAGTGACCTCAGCTCTACCAAAAAATTATGTTTACTCTGTTTCTCAACCAGAATTCCTCTCACCCCTGTTAAGTTACCCGAGACGATTTCTACTTCCATTCCTTCGGCATACTCTATCTCTTCTACTTGGATATCATTGTATTCACCCGTAATACGTTTCAATAGGTCTATTTCCTCTTGTTTTACCGTACTCAACTCTTTTCCAACTTTGAGGAATGAAAATACATATTCTGTTTGTAGCACCTTGATAAACTGATCAGGACTCACATGAACGAAAGAATAACAATTTATCAAAGGAATTTCTCTAGTCACTAATTTTCGAGTATATTCCTTAGTTACGCTTAGCACTGGTGTATAAGCCCTTACATTCTTACTTATAAGAGCATTCACTACATATTTTTCGCACTTATATTTAGTATGTATCGCATACCACTGCGCCTTTGATGGAGTTATTTTTTCTATACTCTTCATATCTTTTCTACCTTTTCATTACTCCATAATAGTAGAGGGTGCATTTTAGATTCTATGAGGTGCTCTTCTTCTTTATCAAATATCACGTAGCGTACTTTTCTACTAATTAATTTTTCTACTTTATCGATCAACTCAATTAGATAAATTTTATTGACTTGCCCAATGAATACTAAGTCGATAATAGTACTATCAAGACCTTTGGCAAAAGCACCGCTGACAAAAACTTTGTCAACATCTCCAAGTCTTTCGACAACGTTTTCGATAATTTTATCAAATCCAATATGCTTCAATACAATATTATGTACCTCATAAAATAGAGGATGCTTTTTATTAGCTTGAAATATTTTCTTATTCCCTTCCGAAGATGAACTAAGCATTCCAGCTTTCTCTAGTCTGTTTAATTCTAATCTGATTGAATTGGATGATTCACCGAACTCCGATTCCAATCCTCTGAGATAGGACTTGGTGCTGCTATTCAAGAAAAACTTGAGTAACAGTTTGATCCTAGTCTTAGATGAGATCAGCGTTTCTATCATAAATGAGTAATATTATTACTCAAATATACTATATATTTTCTATTAATCAACACTTTGCAAAAGCAGTATTAATGACAAAACAGTAGTTGCTTGTGCTATAGAATCTGCCAATACACTTCCCCAATCAATATCTTTCTTCTCACCATTTGGAGTATTTTCTTTCTTTACTATTTTATAACCAACCGTTATTTTAGATCCAGGCTTAACATCTGGATAGTTCCTAAAAAAAAGAAATCTTTTCATTCTCTTGACTTCACCGTTAGCATATTCAACAGCAATTTTACTTATATCTCCTCTATCACTTAATCCACCAGCATACTTATTGATATAGTATTTAGCATTCTTTCCCTCTTCGTAAGGAAATGTTTGTAATCCAGATTTATAAACATCACTGGTATATAATTCATTAGCTTTAGTGGCTCCTGAAATCGAAACTAAACTATTTGCCTTGGGTAGTTCTATCATATCGCCATCTTGCAATATAATATTGTTGAATGAGTTAGGGTTCTTCATTGCATCCTCTAGATCAAATATAACGTAACCCACACTATCTTTTGAACGGAATAATTTAATTCCCTTAATAAACGCTTCGTCAGTAACATTACCAGCATCTGCTAATAAATCGAGTATTTTAGTATTATCATTTGCCAACACATAAGTTCCAGGATATTTCACTTCTCCAATAACATCGACGTTCCTAGGTAACTCAAAATCTGGAGCCTTTCTTACAATTACTTGATCAAATGGTTGCAACATAAAATTTTTCCCTTCATCAACGGAAAATTCATCATTAATTTTAAGATTAGCAGCTAATATTTTAGTTTCTCTATTATCCGAAAAATCAACTCTATATATATTTATTCGTTCTGGATCACTTTCTAATTTTAGACCACCAGCCAAACGTATTGCATCCTGCAATGTAAGTGAGGAACCATATTTAATCTGTCTAGGATTTTTTACTTCTCCTAATACATCAACAAAGAAAGATTCCTTAAATTTATTGTTATTGTAAATCACTAAACTATCATTAGGTAATATCTCAATATTACTTTCTGATTTTGGATTAAAAATAGCTTCTTTGAGATTTACGGTAACATATTCCAAATCTACTGATGTTGGACTTATTTTTCTGTATATATAAGCATACTCCTCAATCGCATCTTTAGTGAGACCTCCAGATAGGAATATGGCATCACTTACTCTTAGGCCCCCATTAGCGTTGATAGGATATTCCCCTTCTGACCGTACTGATCCAGTTACTTCAAAAGAAGCTTCATCCGCAAAAGAAGACAATGCTCTAATCCTCAACTTATCGCCTTTTTGTAATTTGATGTTTGCGGCTCCACTAGGATTTTCTAGAGCAGATCTAAGGTCTAGTACTTCGTACCTTACAGTTACTTGATCAAGGTTTAACCTTTGTAGATAGATCGTTTTAGTAATAGCATTTTCCTTGAGCTTAGCCTTATTAGCTAAGTCAACTAAAGTCATATTATCCGTCAAAGCAAATACTCCTGATACTTCTACCGCACCAGAAATAAATACTACTTTTTCTAGTTCAGAATCCACCGTTTGCACAAAGATCTTATCTCCATTTTGGAGTGCTATGTTTTTGGAAGAAGAAAGGTCAAAATCAACATCAATGATTTCCAATTTATCGCCTACC
>ENA-OWPI01005106-OWPI01005106.1-marine-metagenome-genome-assembly--contig:-NODE-5106-length-10138-cov-1.993142_pt1 | contig 10138 bp, 4 predicted proteins | sample MGYA00238138_ERZ651775 | MGnify/ENA primary metagenome ERZ651775 (study PRJEB26906, sample SAMN06265043) | marine metagenome | isolation source: Helgoland LTER site | place: Germany:Helgoland, sampling...
GCATCGCGACCGAAGGGGGCGCGATAGAGTAGTATCGGCCGCGATGGATAACCCGAACACGGAGTACTCGAGGGACGTCGTCGGCGCGCTGAAGGAGCGCGCCGATGCCCCGTCCATGATGGCCAAGCACGCCAGCGCGCAGAAGGAGGCCATGCAGGAGGCCTGCCTGGGCGCCCTGCGCAGGGCACTGCCCGGTGCGTCCGCGGAGACGTGCATGATGGCGCTGGAGACGGCGGGTTGGGACGTGGACAAGGCACACGCGCAGATCAAGGCGTTCATGGGCGCGGCGGCGACGACCGCGGGCGGCGGTGGATCGAAACGATCCTCGAAAAAGTCCAAGCGAAAGCGACGCTCCGGCTCCGACTCCGACTCCGACTCCGACTCGTCGTCCGGCTCGTCATCCTCGTCATCCGATCGCAAGAAGAGCAAGAAGAGCAGAAAGAAGGACAAGAAGGACAAGAAGGGCAAGCGGTCCAAGAAGGAGAAGAAGTCAAAGAAGGATGCCAAAAAACACAGCTCAGACGCCAAGAAACCATCAGTCGACGCCAACCCGGAGCCGATGTTCGGCGCGCGCGGCTTCATCAAGGAGACGGACAAGTACGAGAAGGAGGGCGAGTTCCGCGCGTGGCTCGGCGAGGTCAAGAAGCTCGACGTCGAATCACTTCAAAAGTGGGAGGAGAAGGAGCTCTTCAAAGAGTACGCCGAAGACTACAACACCGCGACGCTCCCGCACGAAAAGTTTTACCATCTGGAGAAGTGGTCCCGAGAAGAAGCGGCGAGGCGCACGCGCGAGGACCCGACCGGCGCCAAGTCCGCGGCGGAGCGGGAGAGCTTCGACGACGAGACGGAGCGCAAGCGGGAGATCGCGGCGGAGCGTGAACGACGGGAGGCGAAGTATAAGCGGGATACGTACATACGGATGAAGGGCGACTCGGGGGATTTGGAAAACTTGAGGGAGCAGGAGCGGCTGAAGGAGCTGCGGAAGAACGCGTACAACATGGGGGACACAGAGACGGTGGCGAGGGTGAACAAGATACTGGCGCCGGACGACCCAGACGCGCGGTAGAGGAAGTCGCGTTGTCATTTTACGAGTATTCTATTCTCAAGTCAGGAACTTCGCCCACTTCACCCGCATTTCATACCACCCCGGGCACTTGTTGTCCACGAGATATTGGGTGATTGGAATGTGCGTCGGTGTCGTCGACGTGTCGGGGGCGGCGATGGATGCGTGACCGAACGCCCTGTAATCCCACCGATATCCGTTTTCGTGAAGCCACTTGATGACGTGCAGGTGACCAGATACGGAGGCGGCGAAGTAAGCGTTCATATGGCGGTCTGTGGTGAGGATGCATAAACCGTTGGCCATCGCCCATTGGAGCACCTTCAGACAACCGTGTTCCGCGGCGAAAAAGCAGAGCGATATTCCCGTTTTTGGCCGGTGCATGAGCTCGAGGACCCTTTCCTTTGGCAAAGACAGAGCCTCGTCGTTATCGAGAAGGGTGAGGAGCTTAGGTCGGTACTTGTAGGCAAGGATGCCCCCGTCACAGATTTTGTACGCGTCACATCGCAAACATTTTCCGTAATTGTAAGTGTACGAGTATTTGAAGACGTTCGTGCACCTGGGGAGGTAGAACCTGCGGGGCAGGGCTTCCTTCTGCTTCGACACGTCCAACCAAAACTTGCTAGCCCGCGCCAGTGCTGCTCTGGTCCTGACGCACTGTATCTTTGAGAAGACGAGCGCGGCGATGTTCACGCCGGGCTCGAATGCGACTGCATCGTCCGTATCATCGTCGTCGAGGATAACGCCACGCGCGCGCTTGCTTGGACAGAGCGACATTGTGTGCGGTCCTGGGGCGAGGCTCGACCTGTCCGAGGCTTTTGGCTGCAGCTTTTGATGAGCTTCGATTGAGATTTTTTCAGGATTCAACAGCCAGTCAGCCAGTCAGCCAATCAGCGAGATCGGCTGTGCCAGTTTGGGCAGATTGCTGGCTATCCATCCGAGTCAGCTCGATTTCGAACTCCCGCGCCCTCCTCTCGACGGGCGCGCACAAGGGACGCGCACGCACGAGATCACCCTTTAACACGATGAGCACCATCGCATCGACGACCGCGATTCGCGCGCGTCACGCGATCGCCGCCCCCAAGGCGCGCGGATCGATCACCGCCCAACTCGCGATGAGGGCACCCATCAACGCGTCCTCTTCCAGATCGCGCGCTTCGGTTGTGGTGATGGCGGGTGGCGACCAGAAGCTCGGCACCGACAAGACGTACAACTGCGTGGTCACCGAGGACGGCGTGATCGTCGCGAACGACATCCCGTCCGGCGTCTACGAGGTCTCCGCGTGGTGGGCGGGCGCCACCTCGGGCGACGAGGAGGAGCAGCCCCTCGCGCCCCGATGCGACAGCGAGCGGCAGCGCGGCTGCGAGGTGCGGTGCGAGATGACCGCGGAGGGCGAGCTCGTGTGCGAGGGGCTCAGCAGCGGGATGTACCGGGTCATCAACGCCAGCGAGTACGACGCCGAGTGCGAAGTCAAGGACGGGTCCTTCGAGTGCAAGACCTCCTTCGACGAGGAGCCACTCACGCTGGACACCGACGACTTCAAGGCTGTGGAGACCGAGGAGGAACACGGGTTCAGGATGGGCGGGTAAACACTCTGGAGTAATTATCTAATCGTTATTGACAGCGTAGGAGTGGGTTGAGAGAACGCATATGCGACGCTAGAGTCGGTCCGTGTGCGCGGCGTCGACGGGGGGTAACCAGTCCCCCTCTGCGGCGAATCTTATTGTTTTTTGTGATGAAAGTCTAAACCGGTGAGACATCATCAATCCATCCGTTCCGCTGTGTCGGGGGACTCGATTCGCCACGCGTGTCGCTCCCACGTGTCCCCCGGGAGCATCTCCCGCACCCCCCGAACCGCACGCACCGCCGCCTCACGCGTCACCGGCGATTCCTTCGTTCCCCCCGCGATCGCCGCGAGAGCGACGGCGACTTTCTCGCCGCCGCCGCCCCGACCCGAACCCTCCGAGGAGTCTCCAAACGCAACCGGAAGCGTCGCCGGAAGGCACCGAACCACGTCATCGTCGTCCAGACACTCCCCCGCCTCGTGTCCTCCCACGACGATCAAACCGGACCACGCGCCGCACAGCCACGCGAGGGTGACGAGGCCATCGTCAAGACCGACCGACTCCTCCAGCCACCGACCGCGGAGCCACCGCGGCGGAATCGCCAAATGTTTACCAACCGCGCAGAGGTGCGTCGCCATACACCGTCCGAGCCGCGTTAGCTCCCCCAAAGGCATCCACGTCGCGAGCGGTTTCACGTCCCCGCGGGGAATCGAACCCGCGACCGCGAGACGCGCGCGAAGCGAGTTGGCCGCGAAACTGTGCGCGGAGGTATCCGCGGCGAGAGCGCACGCTCGAGCGGCGCCGATGGGAGCTCCGCCGTTGGGCGACAGCGCCTCGACGGCGGCGTCGAGCTCGGGCCCGCCAGGCCGCGCGATCGCGCCGCACAGCTGTGCGCACGCGTCCGCGATCTCATCCTCGGTCCACGGACCGCGGGGCAGGCGCGAGCCCGCGGACGCGAGCCCGCGCCACGCCGCCGCAACGGCGTCGATGGTCGACTTCATCTCTTCATCGTCTTTCTCCTTTTCGTCCGTCTCGCCCAGGGCGGACACCGCGGACGCGACTGACGCGGCGCATCGACGCAGCGCCGCGGCCGCCGCCGCGCGGGGTAACGCGGCGACGCACTCGCCGAGGGACGCGAGCACCCTCGGCGGGGGCGGCTTTATTATTGGATCCATTTGAGTCACCTCCGCCATACCGAACTCGTCGAAGGCTTCCGTTTCCATCGGTTGTTCACCCAGGAGGCTCTCCAGCAAGCCGCCGCCCACGGACGGACCCGGGTGCGCCACCGCGAGCGCCACGCACGCGTCCACCAGGTCAACATCCCCGCGCCGCGTCAACCGACGCAGCGCGCCCGGCCAGTCACCGGCGGGGAGCCTGTCGAGCGTCGACAGCGTCCGCAGCGCCCTCGTCGCGGCGATCGACGAGGTGTCACCCGCCGTAGCCGCCGTTACCAACGCGCCGATCGCTCCGCCGACGCCGTTGGAACCCATACCCGTAGAAGGACCCTTCAACGTTGATGCGGAGGCGGGTGCGGATGCGGACGAGGCCGCCCAGGCGGAGGCGCGAGCCGCGCAGCGATCCGCCGCGACCGCGAGCCCCCACGCCGCGACCTCCCTGGCGCGGATACCCACAGCGCCCTTACCCCCCGTCGCTGCCGCCGCCGCCGTGCCTTCCGCGGAGGACGCCGCCTCGAGCGCCGACAACGCACGCTTCGCGAGCCGTCCGCCCTCCTCCCCGCCCCACACGAGCGGCGCGGAGAGGTGTTCAGTGGACGTATCTTTCGCGCGGCCGCCCCCCGCGCCGCTCAAGCCGTAGTTTGCGATGATCGTATCAACCGTCGGAAGTATCCAGTTCCCGCCGACGCACGCGGCCAGCCCGAGGGCGGCCGCGGTGTGCGCCGTCTCGCCGTGTGGAGACGGAGGCGCGTGTCCACCGCTCGTGTTGTTTAACAGCACGTCGGTCAACGCGTCGATCGTTTGTGTCGCGAGCCGCCGATCCGTGGAGCACCCCGCGGCGAGTGCGACGTCCAACAGGGCGCCGCAGCTCGCGAGACTGTTTAGCCATACGGATGACCGTTCACCCGGGGTAGCCGCGAGTGATACGATGAGGCGCAGAGTGTCCGTGACGTGTCTGTCCACCGGTGCGTTGGACGCTAACGCGAGCGCCGCCGCCGTCGGTGCCGCCGCGGCAGCCCCGGCAATCTCCGCCTGCGAATACCCCCTGTAAACAAAACAAAACATGTCGTCAGTCTAATTGCCCGTATGAAAATGAAAAGAAACGTACCCGCTCCGTAAGATGTTCTCGAGATGGCGCATGTGCCCGACGACGTGGCCAAACCCGCCGTGGGCAAAGTCCGCGCCCGCAGCCGCGAACGCCTCGCCGTGCATCGCACCAACGCGGAACAGCGCGTGCGCCTCGGCGTCCTGAACGTCGTCCGAGACTTCAAACTTCAAAGCCGAATTTGAAAGCGAGTCGCGGTAGCTTGAAAGCATCTCGGTCCTCCACGCGCCCGCGCCAGGCCCGTGCGTCTCCACGTCGCGTCCCAGCCCCAGTAGGAACATACCCAGCGCCTCAGCCGCGGCGCCGGCGGTGCGCCCGCTCCACGCCGGCCCGGTGACGGACGACGCCGTGAGCTCGTTTAGTAAAAATTGAGCGCACGATTCCCGTCGAGGCTTGTCAGCCGCGTGGCACCGGCTCACGGCGGCTGCGTACGCCAGAAACGCGCGCCTCTCCGCGCCCACCATGGACCCGGAGGTCAGCCCTTCGTGAATCGCGTCCGTGACGGACTCTGTCGTCCCTTTAACGTCGTGGTTCGAGCCGTTTTCAGCCGTTTTCGAACTCACGCCGTTTGCGAAATCGAGAAGCGCCGGCGACGACATCGCGAGCGCCGCGTTGCTCCTCGCGTCCGGCGTGGCGTTCGGATCCGCGAGCGTTTTAAATAAAACGGCCGTGACGGACGCGACGGCCTCCTCGGACGCGACGGAATCGGACTCGGCGACGTTGGCGAACGCGGCCACCTCGGCTCGGAGCCACCGGCGGATGAACCTGTGCCAAGATTTCAATAATGTCTGCCCGTGCCACCAGTGCGACCTCGGGGGTTCCCTGATTTCGGCGGCGCACGACGCGAACGCGCGTCGGTGGGCCTCCGCGCGCGCGCGAAGCTCCGCGTTGACCTCCGTGGCGCGCCGGCGGGCGTCGACAACGTCGTCGCCGTCGTCGGCGCGCGGGGGAGGGCGGAAGAGGAAGAGGTGCGCGCCCGCGCCGGCTGGACCGTACCTTTCTTGGACGTTCCCCCCGCCTCCCCCCTTGGACGCGCCGTCGAGCCGGGGCATGGTCCGGAGGCGCCGCGGGGTGGTGTTCAGCAACCTGTGCAGCAGCGGGTCGTTAGACGCCGCCGCGTGGCCTTTTTCCCTTCGAACCTTCGCGTCGTTTCTGGACGTTTCGTCGGACGTTTCTGGGCGTAAAAAGCCGCCGGGCGCGAGAGACGATCGAGCCATGCGCCCGCGCTCGAGCCTCGCGACGCCTTCCACGACCTTCGCCGCCGCGCTCACCGTCGCCGACGTGGACGACGCCGGATCGGTGAGGTACGCGATCGCCAGTTCGCCCGCGGGGACCGGCGCGGGTGTGCACGCGAGCGTTTCGTCATCCTTCTCATCCTTCTCATCCTTCGCGGGCGGCTCGACGAGGACCTTCGGGTCGAACCTCCCCAGCGCCTCGTACGCAGCCGCCCGCGTCCCTTCGTCGCCCGGCCCGGTACAACCTAACCCTAAACCCACCCTCGCGCACTCCCACGCGGCGCCCGCGACCGCCGCCGCGGCATCCGGCCGGGCATCCGCGTCGAGCCAACCCGCGCCCAGCAACCGAGCCCACTCCGTCCTCACGATCACATCCGCGGGGGCGCCGTCGCCCAGTCGAGCCACGACGACACGGAATGCGGCGTAGAAATCGAGCGCGTCCGCGTCGCACATCAGACGCACCGACTCGAGCGCCAACGCGCGAGCCACGGGCGGCGCTTTTGGATCCAGGAACGAACGCAGCGGGCCGACGAGGTCACACGCGCCGTGCGGGTCGGATTGCGCGCATCGCATCGTCGCCGCCGCCGCGCCGATGACGACGGCGGGATCGCGCGAGGTGGCCGCGTGCTCCAGGGCGGCGCGGAGCCTCGGGAATGACCCGGCGTGATGTCGCCAGAGGTCCGCGAGGAGCGTCAGGGCCAGCGCGTGGGCCTTCGGGTCCGGCGCCTTGGCGTCGGCGGTGAACCCCAGTTTCAGCGCGGAATTGGAATCGTCCCCTTTGGAATTCGTCAGAGAGTCGTCCGGGATCGGCTGGACCAGCGGGGAGAGCGCGCGCAGCGCGACGGGCGCGCCGAGGGGATGCGCGGCGCCCGCGGTCGCCGCCCTGAGCGCCGCGAGCGCCGCCCGCGCCGAAGCCTTCCTTTGAACCGCCGCGGTTTCGTTTTTGTTTTCGTTTCCGCGACTCAGCGCCTTGATCGCGAGCAGCGTCGGCGGGAGCGACGACGGCGCGCGGTCGGGTACCGCCGCCATCCGCTCGCCCAGCGCCGCAGCCGCCCGCTCGCGGACCCGCGGGTTCGGGTGCGACGCGAGCACGAGCGGGAGCAGCGGCGGCGCCTGGCTCGTCGAGGAGCTCATGGAATCGCCTCCGTCGTTGCCGAGGTTGCGTCGACGTCGGCGGCGGCGGTCGGCGTCCGCCTTGACGGCACCCAGGTCCGCCGCCGTGTCCGCGTCGAGCACCGCGAGCGTCCACGCCTCCTCTGTACAAGCGTCGGTGCCGCTTCCTCCGGTGCGCCAGTCGCGGTGGAGGATATCCACCAGCGCCGAATCCATCGATGATCCACCCCCGCAGCCGCCGTCGATTTCAATTCCGTCGACATTGTCATTCTCTGACACTCTCACCCTCGGTGTCGCGAGCGATGTGGCGAGCGCCCCGCCGCGTTCCCTCGCCAGCGACATCGCCCCGCTCACCCGCGCGCCCACCACCGCGCGCCCGCACGTCCCGCCCTCGAGCACGCCGGACACCGACGCGAACTCACCGAGCAACGCGGCAATCGCGCCGGCGTCGGCGCCCGCGCCGCGGACGGCGTCGTCGCAACACTCCGCCAGGTCACACGCCATGGACCGAAGCGCGTTCCGCCCCTTGACAGACTTCACGACGCATCGCACGAGCGGGGTATCCTCGGATGGAGTCCCCGCGCTATCCCCGGTCACCAGGCCCAGCATCCTTCGTAACGCTCCGAGTAAAGACGTTACGCATTCGCCGCGTCCGACGCACTCGCGCGTCACGTTCACGACGCCGAACATAGCCTCTAATAACGCGTACGCGATCCCTCGGATCGATGACGTGTCGTTAGTTCCCCCCGGGAAACTTCGCCGCGCCGCGGACTCGAGGGCGTCCGCGACGTCCGCGGCGGCACCCGCGACCCACGCGCTGGACTCACTTTGGTCATTTAACCCCGGGTTAATGGTTCGGTACCACGGAAGGCACCCGGCGAGAAGTATCGCGACGGGCGCCGACAACTCGAGTGAAGCGCCGCACGCCGTCCGTACCAGCCTCGCGTGCAGCGCGGACCTGAACCCAGCGCCCACAGCCTTGTCGTCGGAGAGGAGCGCGTGCCGCAGGAACGGGCGCAGGGATTGGAACGCGAGACGCGCGGGTGCACCCGCGAGAGCAGCCGCGGAGTCGGGACCGTGGCCTAGGATGGCGGAGATGGCCGCGAGGACGGCGGGTGGCGCGCCGGTGGGATGCGCGCGGAGGGCCCGGCTCAGGGGATGCCGCGGGCCGACCCACTCCGCGAGTCGGCTGCGTGTGGGGTTTGTGCGATGAGTGGTGCGTCGTCCCTGGTGGTCCACGCCATCAGCGTGGAGGTCAGCGGTGGAGTACGCTACCACGTTGGCTATGCCCCGAACGAGCGCGCCCGCCCTTCGGCGTTCGTCGCGTCGAACCTGTGTCGACGCGCCGTCCGCGGTCGCCGCGGCGTGCGACGCGGCCAACGCCGCGAGCAGCTCACCGCACATGGCGTCCGCGTCGAAAACCCCCGCGGCGACCAGTTGCGCGCACGCTCCGCACGTCTCGTCGACGCACGCGGGCGGGGTGCCCACCAAGCATCGGCGCAGCGCATTTTCCGGGCGTTGGCATCGCCCCGAGCGTATCACGGCGACGACGCCGCGTGCCGCGACGCGCTGGATCGATGGCTGGGGCGCGGACTCGACGTGCGTGAGGAGCGCGTCCGCCTCCGCGTCCCCGCCGCCTCGAGGGCCCATGTGCCGTGCACCCCTCACGTGCGCCCTCACCAGTGCCCTAGAAATTTAGATAACAACGTCGTTTCTCCCGAGGAAATTTTATTCACAAGTTTGAACGCGATGCTGGGTTCCTCGACCGCGCCCGAGAGGGTGGGGAAGGTCCGCGTCGCCGTCGTCGGCGACACGGGCTCCGGCAAGACCTCATGGGTCCACCTCATCCGCGCGAACGGCCCGCACGGCGGATCCCGCGGCGCCGGCGACGCCGTTCGGGATCAGGAACGAACGATGGGGTGCAAGCCCGAGGTGACCTTGGTACACTTCGACGAGACGCGGGTGAACGGCGCTGACCCGCAGAGGCCGTACTTCGTCGAGATGTGGGACATCGGCGGCCATCACGAGTGGAAGAACCTCCGGCATGTGTACTACGAAGGCTTGGACGGCGTCGTCCTGGTCCACGACCTCACGCGGAAGCGAACGCTTCGTCGGCTCACTCGATGGGCTCGCGAGATCGCCGCGCGCGCGTCGTTCGCGTCGCCGACGCCCGCGGGTTCCGAGCGGGACGCCCGCGACGCCATGGTCGGCGCCGTCGGGGGTAAATTATTGGGCGATGCGCTCGACGGATGCGTCGCGCACGGCTTCGGCGGGCTCCCGTGCCCCGCGCTCTTCGTCGGCAACAAGGCGGACATCGTTAATCTTAAATCCGCGCGGGACGGCGAGGACGCATCCGACCCGGGGGAGATACTCAGCGCCCTACTGTGGCGCGCGTGGTGCGTCATCGCCGCCAAGCTCCGGCTCCCCAAGGCTTGGCGCGGCGACGAGTCAGGAGGTGAAGAGGGGAAGAGCCCGAAGCACGTACGGAGGGGCTCATTCGCCAGTTTGCTACCCACGGTTACCCAGGAGTTGCGACGGGTCTCGTCCGGGGTGTTCGACTCGGACGATACGACACAGCCGGACACGCCGCCGTCCGCGTCAAACGCCGGGTCCCAGACGTCGACCGCACCGCCCGGCGGTGGGCTGCGGTGCAGCGCGACGCGCGGGGACGTGGACATGACGGTGGTGGAGGCGTACTTTAAGGAGCTCATACGCCGGAGGCATTACGAGGGAAAGGCAAAGGCAACTTCGAGCGGGGGGACGGTTTGGCGGGATGGGGATTCCGGCGGTGGGGCGATTCCGGCGAGCGCGTGGGGGGATCATCACGGGGCGGTGTTGCGGGGGGGAGCGGGCGGCGTGCCGACCGCGCCGCCGCAGCCGCGGTG